>Ga0326727_10001713_pt1 | contig 79036 bp, 60 predicted proteins | sample MB2enrmetagenome_FD_207643 | JGI IMG/M metagenome (GOLD analysis project Ga0326727, IMG submission 207643) | Lab enriched peat soil microbial communities from McLean, Ithaca, NY, United States - MB29MY | ecosystem: Environmental > Terrestrial > Soil > Wetlands > Peat | place: USA: New York... | reverse complement strand
CCCGTCGTGTCCACGGTCTCGACGACGAATCCGGGCGAATAGTAGAACCGCCCCGCGTGGTAAACCAGGGCCCCGTCGCGGCCCAGCGTCATGCCGGGAGCTTTCATCTTGTGCTCGGCGGCAGTGTGGGCGAGGACCTGGAAGGGATCCGCGTGGCCCGTCAGGGTGGGAAGGAATTTCGTGGAGGCAATCAGGTAGTCAAGGTAAGGGAAGAGGCGTTCAACTTTCTTATAGACCGTGTCGAGATCGGCGACGACGATCACGCGGGCGCGCTTGGCCCAACGCGCAGCCTTGAGGGAAGCCTCGACGTCGCATCCGTCCAGGTGCAGGACGCGCGCGGAGGTGATGACGCTCTCCGTCAACTCATCCGGCGTAACGGTCAAGCGCGCATCGCGATCCCAGAAGACCGTGCGCTCGCCCGTCGCCTGATCCACCAGGATGATGCCGAATTGATTGGCGGTATCGGGAACGACGCAGGCGTATTGTACGTCCACGCCTTCGCGCTCCAGGCTGCGAAGCTGCACCTTGCCGCCTTCGTCGTCGCCGACCTTGCCGATGTAGCGGGTACGCAAACCCAGCCGCTGGCAAGTGACTAGGGCCGTGGCCACCTGTCCCCCCGCATGGGTGGTTGAAGACAACACGCGCTCCTTGCCGCCCAGGGCAGGGAAGTCGCGCACCATCAGCACCGTGTCGGTGGCGTTCAATCCCAGTCCAACGACATCGACTGTGTCCTTCCGCAAATGCTTCCTCCGGCATGCTTAAAGGGTTTACTTTATCACAGGCGAGACTCTATGTGATGACGAGATAGGCGTGGCGCTTGTCGCGGTGAAATCTCTCGAGGTCCGGATGGTGTTCTCTGAGTATCTGTGCGATCGTCTCCGTACTACAGTTCCCCCGCCGGATCCAAGCTACCTTGGGCGGAAATCCAAACAACAGGCTACGTTGATAAAAGTCAGAGTCTTTCGAAACAATCACGAAGTCGTGCTGGCGCGCGAAGGCCCATATCGAGTCGTCATCGGCAGCCTTCAGCCCCACCATACGGACGTGCAACGAATCAGGATACAGGGAGGACAGAGCCTCGATGAGCCGGTGCGAGATGTTTTGGTCAAAGCGCAGTTTCACGCGGGAATCGTCATCAGTTTGCGCTCGCGGTCGGCAGCAAAGGCGAGACAGGCACGGATGTCTTCACTGGTAAGGTCCGGAAAGTCCTGGAGGATTTGGTCCTCTGTCATTCCGGAAGCCAGATAATCCAGGACGTCGTAGACGGTGATACGGAGCCCCCGAATACAGGGCTTGCCGCCGCGTTTCCCGGGTTCAATCGTGATGTACTTCTCGTAGTCCATAACCGAAACATAAGGCCAGCAACGGGGAAAGTCAAGAACTAGTCCCTGATTTTCGCCTTTGTAGCCACGCCGCGATCAGGGGTTTTCAGCCAGACGATGCTCGCTGCATCGTCGTAGGCCCAACCTTCAACTGCGGCGTCGAGTTCTTTGAGTGAGCCTCGAACCCCGAGTTCGATTCCCTCTACTGTGACCTGCCGCGGCTTGCTTCGCTGGTTGTGAACCTTGATGACCAAGGAGCGTGCCGGCGGTGTGTAGCGGCCTTGGCGCGCGGAGAGTTCAACACTCATGCCCTGCGCATCGGAGACGACGCTCAGGCTCTGGTGCAGCGAGATTCCACGCTGGTAATCAAAGCTGATACCATCATCTTCATAATACTGTGCAGTGGACGTCCCTTCCGGATAAATATCGAAGATGAGAGGATCAATGGCGGCTTGGCCGGCAAATTGCCTAAGCTGCTGGCTGGGCACGATGGCGCCGCCGCGCACGAAGATAGGAATCCGTTCCAGCGGAGCCTCGACAGAGAGGCTCTGCTGTCCGGGGGCGCGCCGGTCGGTCCAGTAATCGTACCAGACGCCGCGCGGCAGGTAGACCTCCCGGCGATTCTCATCGTCTTTAGTCACCGGAGCGATCAAGAGGTCGTCGCCCAAAAGAAATTCGTCGTTCTGCTCGACTGCCGTGGGATCATCGGGATATTCGAGCAGCAGCGGGCGCATCACGGGCATTCCGGTTTCGGCCGCTTCCCAGAAGGCGGTGTAGAGGTACGGCATTAGTTTATACCGCAGCTCGATCGAGTGACGGTTGATCTCTTCGAGCCGGTTGCCAAACGCCCAAGGTTCGAGGTTGCCGGGGCCGCCGGAATGCGTCCAGCAGAAGGGGGTGAGCACGCCGGCCTGGAGCCAACGCGTGTAAAGCTCGGGGCTCGGCACCGGCGAGATGCCGCCGATATCGGCGCCCGAAAATTGCAGGCCGGAGAGGCCCATGGTCATCAGCATCGGCATGCTGAGGCGCAGATGGTCCCAGGTGCCCCAATTATCGCCGCTCCACTCGGCCGCGTAGCGCTGGCCGCCCGCATAAGTGGCGCGGGTGATGATCAGCGGCCGCTCGTTGGGCCGAAAGCGCAGCAAGGCGTCGCGGGTGGCGGCGGACTCGAGCATGCCGTAAACGTTGTGGATTTCAGCGTGGGGGCGCGGCCCGTGGTCCGTTTGGTGCATGAGGGCCAGATCAAACGTGGCCGGGTGCCCGTCGGGCCGGAAAATGGTCGGCTCGTTCATGTCCGTCAAGTAACCGGCGATGCCTTCTTCGAGCTGGCCCTGGAAAAGCGAAGCCCACCAGGACCTCACTTTCTCGGAAGCGAAATCCGGAAAGGCGCTTTCGCCCGGCCAACCCGTGGCTGTGAAAGGCGTTCCGTCCGGTTTTTTCAGGAAGTGACCTCCGGAGAGGCCTTGCTGATAGACCCAGTAGTTGGGGTCCACTTTCACGTAGGGGTCGACAATGGCGATGATGTGGAATCCCTCTTGGCGCAAATCCGCGAGCATGCGGCGGGGATCAGGGAAGCGCGACTTGTCCCAAGTAAAGATGCGGAATCCGTCCATGTAATCGATGTCCAGGAAAATCCCGTCACAGGGTATGCGCCGCTCGCGAAAACTGTCGGCAATGAATCGGACCTTGCGGTCCGGATAGTAGCTGTAGCGGCTTTGGATGTAACCGATGGCCCAGCGCGGCGGGAGTGGCGAGCGGCCCACCAGTTCCGTGAATCGGCTGATCACCTGTTTGGGAGTCGGACCGGAGAAGAAGTAATAATTGAGTTCACCTCCCTCCGCTCCGAATGACAGCAGGTCCGGCGATTCCTCTCCCAGATCGAAGGAAGAGCGGTAGGGGTTGTCGAAGAAGAGGCCGTACGCCCGTCCCTTGCGTAAAGCGATCAGGAATGGGACGGATTGGTAGAGCGGGTCAGTCGAGGCGTCGAATCCGGCCGGGTCGGTATTCCACATCACGTAGGAACGGCCGCGCTTGTCGAGCGGGGTGCTTTTCTCCCCCAGGCCGAAGTATTGTTCGTCCGGCGGCATCCACTTCCAGCAGCGGATGCGCGCGCCTTCCCAGCTCATTCCCCGGTTGTCCGCATCCTTCGAGATCAGGCGGCCACCCCGATCATAGAAAGCCAGGCGGAAGGGAGAAAGCTGGACGCGCACCTCCAGTTCGGATGTGCGGACGACCCGCGCGTCATTTCCCGCCGCAAACTCCGGCGTGATCTTTGGCCAGTCGGTCTTTGCGACCGCATAGGAATAGTCAGGGCTTTGGGAGGTCCCCGAAGTCATCCGCACCCGGACCAAGTCCGGCGCCAACACTGTAACGACCACAGTCGCCTGGCGGCTGCGGAAGGCGATCTGATTGCCCTGCGGCTCGGAGGGAGTCAAGGCGCCCAAGCTCTGCCAATCGGCAAAGGCGGAGCCCGCGAGGAAGAGTAGGCAGAAGGCAGAAAGCAGTAGGCAGAGAGCAGAATTCAGAGTGCGGTCCTTTGTTTTCATAGACATTCCCGGATCGTTCGTAAAGAAAGTTGAGAGTCGAGAGTTGAGAGTCGAGGAGTCGAGAAGCCAACTCGCCCGGCCTGGACTGCTGCAACCCGAGCTTGGAGACGGGTCCAGCTTTGCATCGCTCGACTCTTCAACTCCTTGACTCCTCGACTTTTTCACCTCTTCCTTTGTTTTCATAGACATTCCCGGATCGGTCGTAAAGAAAGTCGAGAGCTGAAAGTCGAGGAGTTGAGAAGCCAACTCGCGCGGCCCGGACTGGAACCGGAGCTTGGAGTCGGGTCCAGCTTCGCACCGCTCGACTCTTCAACTCCTTGACTCCTCGACTTTTTGACCTCTTCCTTTGTTTTCATAGACATTCCCGGATCGGTCGTAAAGAAAGTTGAGAGTCGAGGAGTCGAGAAGCCAACTCGCGCGGCCCGGACCGGAACCGGAGCTTGGAGTCGGGTCCAGCTTCGCACCGCTCGACTTTTTGATCTCTTCCTTTGTTTTCATAGACATTCTCGCTTTGTTCCCTCAATTCTCGTAGTGCCTGAAGGTCGGCGCTACGAACCGGGCAAATTGGCCGCACGCTGACCCGAAAGTCCGCACAGCCCACCCAGTTTAGCATTCTAGCCTATTGTTTTCCGTTTGTCAAGAGACAACAAGTCGCTTTTTGAGCTTTGCACACATAAACCCGGAATTGACGCGAAAGATCTCGCCGACGGCCGTTCAACGCGCGCCGAGAGGGCTGATGTGGCACGGCCATCCTGGCCGCGACCGTGCACGGGCAGGGTGCCCGTGGCACCGGAAACTGAGTCACTGCCGGATTTAGCCTAAATTTTGACCCTCTTGCGCAATTCCGCTAATATTAACAATTTGGAGAAGGGTTTCTGGAACGTTCAGGGGCGGTGATGTTACGTTTTCAAACTGCGGGCGAATCGCACGGACAAGCTTTGGTAGCGATCCTCTCAGGAATACCGGCAGGCTTGGGAATCGATTTCGAGTACGTCAACCGGGAACTGAAGCGGCGCCAGGGCGGCTACGGGCGCGGGGGCCGGATGAAGATCGAGTCGGATGCCGCCCAGTTTCTCTCCGGGGTTCGCCACGGGCAAACCATCGGCTCACCCATCACTCTCCTGATTTCCAATCACGACTGGGAAAATTGGAAAGAGGCGCTGGCGGTCGCGGATAGTCCCGAGACGCGAGCCAAGCACAAAGCGCTGACGCGGCCTCGCCCTGGACATGCCGACCTGGCGGGATGTCTTAAGCACAATTTCCCGGAGGCTCGATACGTGCTCGAACGAGCCAGCGCCCGCGAAACTGCGGCGCGTGTGGCGGCCGGGTCGGTGGCCAAGCTATTCCTGAAGGAATTCGACATCGAGGTGGCGAGCCACGTGGTGGCCGTGGGAAGCGTCGTTCTGGAAGATGAAGCAGTTGCGTTCGAAAAGGTGCTGGCGCTGCGAGCCACTGAGGAAGTCGTGCTGGGATGCGTGGATCCGGCTGTGGAAGCGCGCATGAAGGAAGAGGTGGACAAGGCGCTGGAGGCGCGCGACACGGTGGGAGGGACCTTCGAAGTGATTGCCCACGGCGTGCCGCCGGGTTTGGGCTCCTGCGCGCAGTGGGACGAGCGGCTGGACGGACAATTGGCGCAAGCGCTGATGTCCATCCAGGCGGTCAAAGCGGTGGAAATCGGCGGCGGAATCCAAGCCGCGGGCCGTCCCGGCTCCCAAGTCCACGATGAAATCGGGTACGACCATGAGAACTCCCGCTTCACTCGTAAATCGAACCGCGCTGGGGGCCTGGAAGGCGGAATCTCAAACGGCGAAGACGTCGTCGTGCGCGGATACGTGAAACCCATATCGACTTTGCGCCGCCCACTCGAGTCGGTCGACTTGACGACCAAGGAGACGGCGACGGCGGCCTATGAGCGCTCCGATGTCTGCGTGGTGCCGGCCGCGGGAGTGGTCGGAGAAGCCATGGTGGCGCTCACCGTCGGGCGGTCGTTCCTGGAGAAATTCGGCGGAGACTCGATAGTCGAAACGAAGCGGAATTATTCCGCTTATATGGAGCAGGTGCGACAGTTCTGATGATCTATCCAATCGTTAAGTACGGTCAGGAGGTCCTGGAGAAGCCTGGTGCGCCGGTGACCTTGTTTGATGGAAATTTGGCAAAGCTGGTGGCGGATATGTTCGAGACGATGTATGCCGCCAACGGCGTAGGACTTGCCGCGCCGCAGATTGGCATATCCCTGAAGCTCTGCGTGATTGATGTTTCCTGCGGCAAGGATGCGAATTCAAAACTGGTGCTTGCCAATCCCCAGGTCATTGCCACCGAGGGCGAACAGGCGGAAGAGGAGGGCTGCCTGAGCCTTCCTGATTTCCGCGCCAAAACCACTCGCCCCTTGCGCGCCACGCTTCGCGCTCAGGACACTGCCGGAAATGAAATCACACTCTCCGGCGAAGGCTTGCTGGCGAGGGCCTTCTGCCACGAGTCCGACCACTTGGGCGGGAGGCTGTTCATCTCGCATCTGAGCCGGCTCAAGCGTGACTCCATTAAGCGCCAGATTCGCAGGATGATTAAAGCGGGAGAGTGGTGAGGAGTTCGTCCGTTGTCAGTTGTCCGTGGTCCGTTGTCCGAAGCGGTCTTTGAGCCGCGAGGCCCGCGAACGCCTTCCTCGCCGTAAAACGTCCCCCGCGAAACTGCGCGAGCGAGAAGCCAGGCAACTCTCGACCCGCAATAGGCCACGGACAACTAACAACGGACCACGGACGTCTTTTCCATGAAACTCATCTTCTGTGGCACCCCCCAATTCGCAGTTCCCACGCTCGAAAGGCTCATCGCGGATTGTCATGAGATTCAGTTGGTGATGACCAACCCGGACGAACCGAGCGGCAGGGGTTACGAGACGAAGCCGTCGCCGGTGAAGCAAGCGGCGGTGAATGCGGGCCTGGTTGTGTCCCAACCGGCGAAATTGAAGGACGAATCGACGGTCAGGCTCCTTTCAATATTCCAACCTGATTACATTGTGGTGGTTGCTTACGGCCATATTATCCCGCGCTGGATGATCGACCTTCCCAAGCTGGGGTGCGTCAACCTGCACGCCTCGCTCCTGCCAAAGTACCGCGGCGCGGCGCCGATTCAATGGGCGATCGCGCGCGGCGAATGCGTAACTGGCGTCACCACGATGAAGATCGACGAAGGACTCGACACCGGGGATATTCTGCTGAAACAGGAAGTGCCGATTGGATCCTCGGACACCACGGAGACCCTTTCCGAACGGCTGAGCGGCAGGGGCGCGGAGTTGATGGCGGAAACCCTGGGGAAACTGGGCCGTGGCGAGATTCAGCCGCAGCCGCAGGATCATTCCCAAGCCACTCTTGCCCCAATCCTGAAGAAGGAAGATGGCCGGATCGCCTGGACGCTCAGTGCCGAAGAGCTCGGGTGGCGCGTGCGTGGATTAAGGCCCTGGCCGGGAGCTTATACAAGTTTTCGCGCGAAGAACCTCCATATCTGGTCGGCCGCTCCCGCCGCCGGCCACGCCGGGGCTGAACATCCGCCTGGCACGCTTCTCGCCGAGCGTGGGCGTCTGCGTGTCGTGTGCGGCCAGGGAACGCTTCTGGAACTCCTGGAACTGCAGCTTGAAGGACGAAAACGCTTGCCGGTCCGGGAATTCCTGAACGGGATGCGCCCTGTGGCAGGAGAAAGGCTGGGCGGATTGTAACGTGTAGGGGTAGGGCTTGCCCTACCCGCTTGCCCTATCCATTCGCAACAAGGGGACGGCAAGCCGTCCCCCTACAAGCAGGTAAAGGAGAAGGAGTCGGTCCTTGCCTATTTCAGCGGCGCGGTCAACCGCCTATCGAATCCTCCGGCGCGTCGAAGCGGGCCGAGGGTTCGCCGTCGATCTCCTGCAAACCCCGGAAGTCTCCGTGCTGAAGGATGCAGACCGGCGATTGGCGACCGAGATCGTGATGGGCGTTCTACGTTGGCGCGGGGAACTGGACTTTCGGATTGCCGAGGTTTCCGGCAAGCCTGTCGAGCGCCTTGACCCCGAGGTGGCGACGATACTGCGCCTGGGCGTCTACCAGATTCAGTTTCTCGCCAAGGTTCCGAAGCCGGCAGTGGTCAACGAAGCCGTGGAGATGACGAAAACGGCGCGCAAACGCTCGGCGGCGGGATTCGTCAATGCGCTCTTGCGCAAAGTCACTCCGAGCGCCACCGGAACCCAACTGCGGTTCGAGGACCTCGACGAAGCGGGGCAGGCGAGCGTGCGCCGCACCGTTCCCGACTGGCTGCTCGAACGTTGGGCCGCACTCAGTCCCCGAGTCATTCCCGCGCCAGCGGGAATCCATGCTGGCGGCGATGACGTGGCCTTGCGGCTGGCATGGGCAAGCACGCAAGTTCCTCCCACCGTGCTGCGGGTGGTCAACCTTGGCGAAGACATCGCTGGGTTGCGCGACGAGTTGGCGTCGGGCGGCGTGAAGACCCAGCCGGGGAAATTCTCACCGCGCGCCCTGGTGGTCACTTCGGGGAATGTGCAAGCCTCCCAGGCGCTGCGGCAGGGCCGCGTGGTGATTCAGGACGAAGCTTCGCAGCTTGTGGTAGACCTTTTGATGGCGCAAGAGGGGCAGCGCGTTCTGGATTTGTGCGCAGCGCCCGGCGTGAAGGCCGGGCAGATCGCGCAGAGATTGGGGCGCGGAATACTCGTCACGTGCGACCGGAGCGCCTCGCGCCTTCGCACCATGGCGAGCCTGCTTCCTCAATGGGTTCCCAAGCAGGTGAAGCGGCTGGCGGTTCGCCTGGATGCGACCCAGGCTCTGCCCTTTGGCTGCCCGTTCGAGCGCATTCTCCTGGACGCGCCCTGTTCGGGGACGGGAACCCTGGCGCGCAACCCAGAGATTAAAGGGCGGCTTCGCGAGGCGGACCTGGAGCGCCTGGCAGAGGCTCAGGCGAAGATGTTGAAGGGGGCGCTTGAGAATCTTGACCAGGGCGGCCGGCTGGTTTACGCCACCTGCTCGCTGGAGTGCGAGGAAAACGAAGGCGTGGTTGAACGTGTGCTTGCAGAATCGCCGCAATATCGCCTCGTTTCGCGGACAGAGCACGAGTCTGCGCACCCCACGCTCAGTCCGCTATTCGACCCAAAAGGTTACTTGCGTACCCGCCCCGATTTGCATAACATGGACGGCTTTTTTGCGGCTGTGATCGAGAGAAAGATGCACCCAGAGCGAGATCCTTCGCTTCGCTCAGGATGACAGCGAAGGGCTCGGAATGACAAACGAAGGGAGCTTTCGCGCAGCCTGTTCAGGTCAGCACAAAGATGCCGACCCTTCGCTTCGCTCAGGGCAGGCTCTGAAGGCCGGCGCTACTTTTAAGCATGGAGGCCGTATATGCCCTGGAAAATTCTTCGCTCCTGTTTTGCCCTTCCGGTTGGGGCGCTCTGCACCCTGATGGCATTGGCCACCGTAACCCTGCTTCCCACTCGAGTCAGAGCGCAATCCGGCGAGGTTGAAACATTTCAGCGAGATTCCAAGCAGGCGATTGATGAAACTTACACAGAGCACATCAGAAAATACACCACCGCGCCGGCCTTGAATTCGCCGCTTACCGATTACCTACCTGCGTCCAGCACCGTGCCTACTCCCGCGAAGGTGTTGGGGGATGTGGCGGGGGCGCCCGACGTGTTGCCCTACGCGGAAGACGTGTACCGGTATTTTCGCTTGCTGGCCGCCGCCTCACCTCGGGTGAGAGTGTTCACAATCGGCCATAGCGAAGAAGGGCGTGAGATGATCGCAGTGGCGGTTGCCGATGCAGCCCTGCTCGATCACGCCAAGGAAAACAGCTCGCGCCTGGCGCAGCTGGGCGATCCCAGGAGTCTGAAGTTGGATGACTCCAAGGCGCAGGCGTTGGTTGACCGCTCATTTCCGATCTACTACATCACCGGCACGATTCATTCGCCGGAGACCGGCGCGCCCACGGCGCTGATGGAGTTAGCGTATCGGCTCGCTGTGGACAATGCCCCTTACGTGCAGTATATCCGGACCCACCTGATTACGTTGATCACGCCCGTGGCGGAAGTGGACGGGCGCGACCGAATGGTGGACGTCTACAAATGGCATAAAGCGCATCCGGGGGAGAACTGGCCACACCTGGTTTACTGGGGCCACTACGTGGGGCACGACAACAATCGCGATGCCATGGCCATGACGCTCGAGCTCTCCAAGAATGTCTTGAACACCTATCTCGAGTGGCACGCCCAGGTTCTGCACGACCTGCACGAGTCGGTGCCGTTTCTTTATGACAACACAGTGGGCGATGGCCCTTATAATTCCTGGATCGATCCTATCCTGACTAACGAATGGTCAATGATCGCTTCCGACAACATGGCGCGCATGCAGGCCTTTGGCATGCCGGGCGCGTTCACACACGGCAACTTCGACACCTGGAGCCCCGGCTACCTGATGTTCATGGCTGCTTTCCATAACGGCATCAGCCGCCTTTACGAAACGTTCGGCAACGGCGGAGCCGACACGGAGAAGCGCGTGCTTTCGCCCGATGAATATGCGCGCACCTGGTACAAACCCAATCCGCCCTATCCCACGGTGGTGTGGTCCCAACGCGACAACAACAACTATGAGCAAACTGCGCTGCTGAGTTCTCTCTCCTACTTTGCGCATAATTCGAAGCTCTTTCTGAACAACTTCTACTTGAAAAGCAAGCGCTCGGTCGAGAAGCCCGCCAATAGCGGGCCTGCTGCTTACGTGCTGGCGCAGGACGCAAGATTTCTGAACCGCCAGATCCAGTTGCTGAAGGTGCTGGCGTTGCAGCACGTCGAGATACAGCGTCTCACGCAGGCGGCAACGGTGGCCTTGCCTCCGCCTCCCCACAAAGAAGGGGAAGAACCAAAGCCGGAAACGCCGCCACCGCCGACCTCTCAGACGCTTCCTGCCGGCAGCTTTGTCATTCGCATGGACCAGCCCTTCTCGCGGATCGCCGATGCCCTGCTGGATCGCCAGTACTGGTCGCCGGAAGACCCGCAGAAGGAACCTTACGACGACACCGGCTGGTCGTTCGGAGACCTCTTCAACGCCAAAGTATCGCGCGTTACGGATAGCCACATCCTCGCGGCGCCGATGTCGCCGGTGCCTGACCTCACCCAAGTTACCCCGGGAGACGCGGGGGCGGGGCCTTTCTACGTTGTTAATAACTCCGCCCAGGTCAGCCTGGCGTCGCTGGTGTATGCTCTGCGCGGCGCCGCGGACGTGTCGATCTGCGACGGGAACTTCGAGAGCGATGGACAGAAGTTCGCCGCAGGCTCGCTCATGATTGGCGGCGTGGAGGCTTCAAAACTGACGAGCTTGTTGAAGCAATACGATCTGACTGCCGTCAGTATCGCCGGCCGGCCGGCGGTTAAGCTTCACGCTGCCGAAGCTCCCCGCATTGCTTTTATGCACACCTGGCTCGGCACACAGAGCGAGGGCTGGTGGCGCATGGCGTTCGACAAGTTGCATGTGCCGTTCGCTTATATCAACACGCAGACCGTCTCGAAAGAGTCCGATCTGCGCGCCAAATACGATGTGATCGTGTTCGCGCCAGTCGGCTACGGGTCTGGTCAGCGGATTGTCGATGGCCTGCCGATGTGGGGAAATGCTCTGCCATGGCAAACCACTTCGCTCACCCCGAATCTGGGAAAGCTGGATTCGACTGAAGACATCCGCCCTGGCTTAGGCGAAGCGGGCGTTGCCCATCTCAAGGATTTCGTGCAACAGGGCGGATTGCTGATCGCCGCAGAGGACACCGCGGAGTTCGCCATCGAGGAGGGTTTGGCGCCAGGAGTGTTTGTGGCGCCGCGGAAAGAGGCCAGGGTCGTGGGCAGCGTTCTGAATTCGGTGGTGGTGAACGGCAAGCATCCGCTGGCCTATGGCTATGATGGCGCGGTGCCTCTCTATAGTGCGGACGGGATGGCTTTTGCGGTGAGCAACCTCACCTTAAACTACCATCTCCTTACTGCCAAGGACTACAAGCGCCCGACGGGACGCGGGAGTGCCGATGATGAGGACATCCCCCAAGGCCGGGCGTTTGAAACGGCGCCGCCGCTGCCGGCCCCGAAGGCTTGGGAGGCCACTCCCCTGAATGAAGAACAGCAACGTAATAATCCCTATTTGATTCCGGCTGAATATCGGCCCCAAGTCATCCTGCGCTATGCAGAGATGAAAGACCTTCTACTCTCGGGCTTGCTCGCGAATGGTGATTCCGTGGCCGAGCATCCGGCCGTGGTGGTGGCTCATTTCGGCAAGGGAGATGTGGTGCTCTTCGCCAATAATCCCTTGTATCGAGGCGAGACCATCGGCTCGTACGCGCTGGTTTTCAATGCGATTCTGAACTTCGGCCATTTGAAGTAGGAACATTCTTTGGGTGGCCGCCGCCCTGAAAGCGTGTAGGGGTAGGGCTTGCCCTACCCGCCCGCCGCGAGCCCGGCAAAAGGGGACGGCAAGCCGTCCCCCTACAAGCAGGATGGCAGGCGGCTGGTTTTTTCACAACTTCTGGTAGAATAGGGCACGAATGCCGCTCAGTCCCACAATCATGTTTAACCAAGGAGTAACAATGCTGAAACATAAACTGCTTCTTGCCATGCTAATTTTGATTGGCTTGGCGGTGTGTCTGCCGCAGGCCGGCCATTCGCGGCCCGCCAAGAAAGGCAAACTGCTGTACATGACCCTGACCAAGGGGTTCCACCACGAAAGCGTGGAGCTCTCCAAACAGATTGTGAAGGAAATGGGAGAGAAGTCCGGGGCCTACGAAACTACTGTGACGGAAGATGTGGGCGCCTTCAGCAAAGAGAACCTGAAGGATTACGACGTCGTTATGTTCAATACCACCGGCGAGCTGCCCATGACCGACGAGGAGAAGAGCGCGCTTGTGGAATTCCTCCGCTCCGGGCACGGCTTTGTGGGGGTTCATAGCGCTACGGACACCTTCTACATGTGGAGCACTTACGGCGACATTATAGGAGGTTGGTTCAATCATCATCCCTGGCATCAAATGGTGACGATTGACGTGGCGGACCCGAAGAGCCCGCTGGTGAGTTTTCTCGGAAACTCCTTCCAGATTAACGACGAGATTTATCAGATCAGCGACTTCAAGGCCGAAACCTCGCATGTTCTTTTAACGCTTGATCCGAAGTCTGTCGACATGCAGAAAGAAGGCGTCCGCATCCGCTATTACGGCTGGCCGGTGGCCTGGACGCGCATGTTTGGAAAGGGCCGGGTTTATTACAACAGCCTGGGCCACGAGGACGCGGTATGGAACGACCCACGATACCAGGAGATGCTCCTGAACGGCATCCGTTGGGTCATGCGACAAACAAACTAAAGCGGAAAATAGAAACTGGAAACTCGAAAATCGGAATGGCGCCCGCCCACGGGAGCGGGGTGTATGCTGACGTGGCAGGTGCCGCTCCGTACAGACTACGATTTTCCAATTTCGAATTTCGATTTTCCGCTCTGGGTTGCGCTTTTTTCTTGACATCAGGATTGGGGGCCTTTTATAAGGGGAATAGCGGCCTCGGGCACACCAAGTACTGCCGGAGGCCGTGGGAAAAAGATTTAACCTCGTTAGGCGAGGTTACCACACAAACAAAAGCCACTGCCCGGAAACTCGGAGACGGGCCAACGGGTGGAGCAGGCATGGCCGGCGTAAGGCTCTGCCTAAAGTGGCTGTTGCAGGTTGCACGATACTACGTTGTGTGGAGCCAAAGCTCTCACCAGGAGGTTTGAGGGACCGGGTTCGCGAACCTCGGTCGCTTCCAGCGCCCCTGCGGAGTTTGGCTCCGGGGGGCGTTTTGGTTTTGGGCTGATCATCTCCTGAAAGGATTGAGTTTGTGATGGCACGGTGGGTCATAAAACTCGGGCGTCCGGGACGTTTGCACCGGGCCTTGGGGCTTGGGCCGCTGCTGTTGCTATTGCTCATGACCACCCCAGAGGCTCGGGGTCAAGAAGGTTCGACGCCCAGCCAGGGGCAGAACTCGACGGACCCGGCGGCCCAAGCTTGGAACTGGCACGTGCAATCCACGGTTGTTGGCCAGGGGCACGTGTCATTCCCTGCTGAATATACGGGGACGAACAGTCTCACGCCGGGAGCACAGGTTCGGGACACCATTTCTGTGGACGCGTTGGGTGGCGTGCGGATATGGCGAGGGGGAGAGTTCTTTGTGGACCTCCTGATGTGGCAGGGATACGGACTCAGCAACACGCTGGGCCTCGCCGCGTTTCCAAACGCTGAGGCGTTCCGGGTGGGGAAGACCTACCCCGACCTCAACGTTTGTCGGGCTTACCTTCGTGAGACTGTGGGCTTGGGCGGGGAAAAGGAGTCAACCGACGACGCACCTGACGACTTGAGAGGCACAAGGGCTGTTCGGAGGCTCACATTTACAATAGGCCATTTCAACGCCAAAGACATCTTCGACAACAACGCCTACGCCAACGATCCGCGAACTCAGTTCATGAGCTGGTCCATTTACGCCAATGACGCCTGGGACTTCCCGGCGAATACACTGGGATTCACCAACGGCGCCGCGGCGGAATTTAATACCCGCGCCTGGAGCGCGCGATTGGGCATCTTTCAGGTTTCGAAATTCGCCAACGGGTTGCGAATGGACTGGAACCTGGCCAAAGCCTGGTCCACCGCACTCGAGTTTGAAAGGCGATATTCGCCTCGGGGCCATCCGGGCGCCTTACGCGTGATGGCCTACGACACGCGGGCGCACATGGGAAGCTATCAGGACACGATCGACGATCCGAGGATTAGCGAGGATATTTACCTGACCGCAGCGTACCGGTACAAGTACGGCTTCGGCATCAATATGGACCAGGAACTCCGCAAGGACCTCGGAGCATTCATGCGCGTGGGTTGGAGCGACGGCAAGAATCAGACCTACGAGTTCACCGATGTGGACCGCACCGCCACCGCGGGGATCAGCTTGAAGGGCGCGTCGTGGCGCCGACCGCAGGACACGGTCGGCCTGGCCGCAGTAGTCAACGGCATCAGCGCCGTCCACCGCCAATACCTTGCGGCCGGCGGGCTCGGAATCACAGTGGGGGACGGAGCCCTGGACTACCGATCGGAGCGCGTGGTCGAAACGTATTACAACTGGCAGATTGCAAAACGCTTCCAGTTGACCTTTGACTACCAGTTCGCCCAGAACCCGGCGTACAACCACGTGCGTGGGCCGGTTGATATCTTGGCGCTGCGGTTCCATACCGAACTCTAAGAAAGCAGAAACATGATTTACTTTTCTGAACTCGAGCACCTACCCGTTTATGGAGTGAAGGGAGAGTACCTCGGCCGGCTGGAGGACCTGTGCGTCGCCCCCGCTCAGAACTCCCTTCGCGTGGCTTGCTATCTTGTCAAGAGTCCCAAGAATGTCCTGATTTGCATCACGCACGAGCAGATGCAATCGCTCTCCGTTCGAGCCGGGCAGACCAGCGTGCCGCGCGACGAAGTGCGTTGCTACGCTCCCGACGAGGGGTTGCTGAAAGTCAAAAAGGACATCCTGGATCAGCAGATTATTGATGTGAACAACCGCAAAGTGGTGCGCGTCAATGATGTGGACTTTGATATTCAGCCCACCGATCATCACGTGGAACTGCGAATTGTGGCGGTCAATGTCGGGTTGGCCGCGGCTTTGCGCAGGCTATTGCAAGGCCTCATGGCCAAGCACACCATCCGCATGGTCACCAGCCGATTCCCTACCAGGACCATTCCCTGGGAATTCGTCAACCTGATCGAGCCCGACCCTCAGCGCCGCGTCAAGCTCCGTCTTTCCTACGATCGCGTGGCGGAACTCCACCCTGCCGACATTGCGGATATTCTCCAGGAACTGAGTCGCGATGAGCAACAATCCGTCCTCGAAGGTCTTGACGACGAGACGGCTGCCCAGGCGCTCTCCGAAATTCCCACCCGAATGCAGGCCGACTTGCTGGAGAGCATTCCGGCCGAAAAGGCGGCCGATATCGTCGAGGAAATGGCTCCAGACGAAGCCGCAGACGTGTTGCAGGAATTGTCGCCGGAAACCTCGGCTGAAGTTCTGGCGGATATGGGGAAAGAGGAGGCCAACGAAGTTCGTGAACTGTTGGGCTTTGAGGAGAATACGGCCGGCGCCCTCATGACCACGGAATATGTGTTTGTGCATGAATCCGCGTTGGTGGAAGGGGCCATCGCGGCGCTGAGGAATTTTGAGGGGCCCGTCGAGTTGATCCAGATGATTTATCTCGTGGACAACGGCGCCGTCCTGACCGGGGCTGTCCCCGTAGGACGCATCCTTCTTTCCCAACCTTCTGCGCCGCTCAAGGACCTTGCGATGGATTCGCTGATTTCCGTCCCCTCGCACGCCGCCGCGGCTTCCGTGGTGGATCTTTTTCACAAATACAACTTGGTCTCTCTACCCGTGGTGGATGACAACGGCCATTTGATTGGGGTTGTCACCGCGGACGATGTGTTGGAACTGGTGATCACCAGGAAACAATTCCGCAGCAGAGGATGATCTCTCGTGAATCGCGAACGGCTTCGCCGCTATCGTACAAGCTTACTGATTTTCCTGGCCGTCCTCGGCCCGGGGATCATCACCGCCAACGTGGACAACGACGCGGGAGGCATTTACACCTACTCGCTTGCGGGAGCGAAATTCGGGTTTACGTTGCTTTGGACGTTGATTCCTATCACGGTGGCGCTGGTGGTGGTTCAGGAAATCGTGGCGCGCATGGGCGTGGTCACCGGGAAGGGCCTGGCGGACTTGATTCGCGAGGAGTATGGCTTTCGCACCACGTTCATCCTCATGATGATGCTGCTCGCCGCCGACCTTGGCAACACGGTTGCTGAATTTGCGGGGCTCGCCTCCGGCATGTCCGTGTTCGGCGTGACCCGCTACGTGGCAGTTCCGCTCGGCGCCGTGCTGGTCTGGGCGTTGGTCGTCAAGGGCACTTACCGGATTGTGGAGAAAGTCTTTCTGGCAGCTTGCGTGTTTTACGTTGCCTATCCGGTCTCGTGTTTCCTCGCCCACCCCAAGTGGCCGGACGCTGTAATCAGCACCCTGAAACCCTCTTTCGAGTTTAGCGGGGGCTACTTATACATGCTCATCGGCGTGGTGGGCACGACCATTGCGCCCTGGATGCAGTTCTATCTTCAAGCGGCGGTGGTGGAAAAGGGCATCAAGGTGAAGGAATACATCTATTCCCGCTGGGATGTGATTGTGGGCTGCATCATGACGGACGTGGTGGCATTTTTCATCATCGTCGCCTGTGCCGCCACCATTTATGTTAGCGGCCATCGCCAGATCAACGACGCCGGGGATGCGGCGATGGCTCTGCGCCCCCTCGCAGGACACGCGGCCAGCGCGCTGTTTGCTTTCGGACTCTGCAATGCTTCTCTCTTTTCAGCTTGTATTCTGCCGTTGGCCACCGCTTATTATGTCTGCGAAGGACTCGGCCTGGAAGCGGGCATCAACAAGCGCTTCGACGAAGCCCCAACTTTCTACTGGCTCTATACATCGCTGATCGTGGTTGGGGCGCTGGCCGTGATGCTGCTCAGTGAAGCAAAACAGATTCCCATCATCCTTTTCTCGCAAGTGGCCAACGGCATTCTCCTGCCTTTTGTACTGATCTTCATGCTTCACCTCGTGAACCGCGAGGACCTGATGGGAAAGTACAAGAATTCCCGCCTGTTCAATTACATCGCCTGGGTGACCTGCGTGGTGATGATCGTGCTGACCCTGCTTTTGGTGGGGAGTACGTTTTTCCCGGATAAACTACCGGCCTGACGACGGCCTCCTAAGCTCGTAACGGGGGACCGTCGACTGTCATCCTGAGCGAAGCGAAGGATCTCCGCAGTTGTCTGTAGTCTTTGAACCAACACCAACTGCAGAGATCCTTCGCTTCGCTCAGGATGACACTGTTTTGTGTTCGGGCTACAACGAGGGCGGCGCGACAAAGCTCTCCAGCGACGCCAGCCTGACGCGCATCTCTCGTAGCTCCAACTCTCCCAGCCGCTGTGCGCAGCCTGACACAATTCTCCTCCCGCGTTCAGCGAGTGTGCGACGGTACTGCTCGTCCGGTGTGCCGACGGCGATATCACCGAGTGCGCGCAGCAGGCGCAGGCTGACCGCCATGTCAGTCTGCGAGTAGAGGCGGATTTGCTCGAACCCCGCGTCTACCATCCGGTCGAAGTCGGTCCACTGAATGCTGACTCGAACCACTCCGGGCGGATCGTAGAGCACAGACTCCGGCAGTTCCCTGGACGCGAAACGGATCAGTATGCGGCTTAATTGGTCGACGCAGCTTATGGCCGTGCTCGGATCGTTAACGGCAGGAGAGATGGCTTTGAGCGCGATGTCAACGATTTGCAAAACCCCGAACTCAAGGTCTTGTTGCAGGGTCCGCGCGGGGCCGAAATCAAACGCTGCGCGGAGGTCCGTAACTCCCTCGGAAGCGAGGCGCTCGCCTTTGTACACCATCAGTAGTGGGATGCCCGCGGGCACGAATTGTCCGACGCGGCGCAGGACGTGGACTTTGACGCGGTAAGCCTTCGCCCGGGCTACAAGCTGCTCCGTGTCGATAAACCGGATGTAGCCGGAGGTGTCGCTGAAGACAGTCGTTTCCCAGGCCTCGGGCTTCACCGGATCGTTGTCTGCCATGCGGGTAGGCCGGTGCGGTAGCGGCATCATCTCGTCGATCATGGCTTCGGTCTCGGAGGCGATCCGATCCACGATCTGGTTGACGCTGATGGCCTGCGAAATGTGGTGAATGAAGTAGAGCAGCCACGCAACGCAAGCCAGGGCCAGCAGCATCGCGCCCAGCACGGTGGCCACGGGCGCGAAGGGATGAGGCAGGGAGCGCGCCGCGGGAAGCGCCGCCATGCAATAGCAGAAGGTGCCCAGGAATATGCCCAGCGTCCACTGCGTCACGCGGTCCCGGGCAAAGCTCACGATAATGCGGGGCGAGAACTGCATCGAGGCGAGCGTGAGCGTCATAAGCAGAATGGCGAAAACGATGGACACTACCGTCATGATCGAAGCAGCGATGGCGGCGAGAATTACCTGGGCCACCTGAGGGTCGGCATGGGAAGGGAAAAGCGCCTTCGGCACCCAGGCGCTGAAACCGGGAACGGCCTCTTCCCACCACGAAAGGAATGCGCCCGCGCAACCCAGCGCCAGTGCAATGGTCAGCGGGCGAACCAGGAAGCCGCCACGCAGGTTGTACGTGACATGACGGAACAGTAAGGGCAGCCTTGTGCTTTTGTTCATGGCAGCAATGAATAGAGTCTAAAGGGTAAAGGTTAAAGGGTAAAGTCTAAAGGTTAAAGGGTAAAGGATAAAGGGCAAACGCTGACCGGCTGTCGTAGGGAGAACCAGCCAGTCTTTGGCCTTCATCCTTTATCCTTTACCCTTCGGCCTGTGCCCTTTTATAATGCCATGATGATAAGCAGACGCCGAGGGATCCACCTGTTCCGCTTCCTTGGGGTGGATGTGTTCCTGCACTGGTATTGGTTTCTATTTGCAGCATACGAAATAACCAACCGCGTGAGCAGCTATTCGTCCCTGGCATGGAATGCGGCGGAGTACCTGGCGCTGTTTTTCATTGTGCTGCTGCACGAGTACGGTCATGCGCTAGCCTGCCGGCAAGTTGGAGGATCGGCCAACGAGATCATGCTCTGGCCACTGGGTGGAATGGCGTATGTAAGTCCACCGCTTCGGCCGGGTCCTACTCTCTGGAGCAACGCAGCCGGACCCTTGGTGAATGTAGCACTGCTTATCGTTCTTGCCCCGGTGGCGCTGATTCCGGACCGTTTTTCCATTCTGGTGCGCAGGGCGCCCAATGTCCAGTCGTTCTTGATGGCGCTGATCGGCATTAACCTGCTCGTGCTCGGATTCAATTTGTTGCCCGTCTATCCGCTGGATGGCGGACAGATTCTACGATGCTTGCTCTGGTTTGCGGTGGGACGGGCCCGCAGCCTTTTGATAGCGGTGCAGATTGGATTTGCCGGGGTGGCAGGATTGCTGCTTCTGGCCTGGCACTATCGTTCCATCTGGATTGGAGTTCTCGCCTTATTTGTCCTCACGAGTTGCTGGGGGGGATGGCGCGAAGCGCAGATTTTGAAACACTTGGGTGAGTTGCCGCGTCGCGAGGGGTTCGCCTGCCCCTCGTGCAAGGTTGCGCCGCCGGTTGGGACTTATTGGAGTTGCGGCCGCTGTGGGAAGGCCTTTGACACCTTCCAAAACCGAGCCACCTGCCCAAACTGCGGAGCAGAGTTTCCCTTGACCATGTGCCTTGATTGCCGCAAGCAGAACCCCTGGAGTGAGTGGGTCGTTCATGCACCTGTGCCCATTGACGCCTAACAGGCTGCCGGTCCCCTGGACAGTGTTATTCCGAGCCAAGCGAGGAATGACAGCCTTCTACCGTTTACCGCTCACCCTTCAGCCTTCATCCGTGGACCTTGCTACTTTCCCTTTGCCGGAAACGCTTCGTCTAGCTTGAGATTGAGCTCCAGGACATTTAGCCGAGGCTCACCCAGGAAACCCAAATCTGCGACCTTGGTATTCTGGCTGATGAGCCCCTCCACCTGGTGAAGATCGATGCCGCGCACCTTGGCAACTCGCGGCGCCTGCGCATCGGCGGACGCGGGGCTGATTTCGGGTCGAGCCCGCTAGCAGAGTCGTTCGGGATGGAAACGACGAAAAAGACGGCTCCTACGGAGGCGGTTGGGCGTAAAATGGATGCCGGTCAGGATGGCAAAACGGAAATCTTGGCTGAAGGAGGCTATAAGAAACCACAAAGAACGGAAGAAAGTTGTGGCAGCACCTTCGCAAGCGAGGTGTTCGATGGGTTCGCTGGTCACCCCAATGCGCATCTCACTCCGAAACATCTTGTTGGCCACTGATTTTTCTTCTTGCTCGGAGACGGCCCTATCGTATGCCATCGGCATGTCCCGGCGTTACGGCGCCACGCTGCACACGGTGAGTGTAGTCCCTGCGGAGATTAGCGATGATGTTCAGCCACCGGACCGTTTTACCTCCGGCATTCCGCTGAGAACAAGATGGCGAGCCTTGTAAAGTCCGAGCTCTTCCAGGGAATCAACCATCACGAACTGGTCAAAGAAGGCGTCGGCTTCATCTCAGAGGTGCTTTCGGAGCTGATCGGTAGACTCGAAATTGACTTGATCGTGCCGGGCACCCATGGCCGTGGGGGAATCAAGAGGCTCGTGCTGGGCTCGGTAGCGGAAGAGATTGCTAACTCTGCGTACCGCCCCGTGCTCACAGTAGGGCCACACATCTCTTTGAAATTGGGGCCGGAACTCAAGCTGCGGAGAATCCTGTACGCGACCGACTTGCTTCCCGGTTCGGCAAGAACGCTTACATATGCGCTGTGGCTGGTGGAGCAGGAGCACGCCCACCTGACTGTGCTTCAAATTCTCAAGTTGCCCAGCGACGTTTCGTCGGGATACCCAGAGGCTGAGAGGGCCACTGCAATGAAGCGGCTCGTGGAACTGCTTCCGCCCGAGACGACCCTTTCCGTGGAAACGGAATTCATCGTGGAGATGGGGGCGCCGGCGGAACACATCCTGAAGGTGGCTGAAGACCAACGTGCAGACTTGATTGTGATGGGACCCCATCGTACCTCCTACCCTGGGATATCCGCGCATCTGCCGTGGGTCACGCCTCACCAGGTGCTTCGCCATGCCCGGTGCCCCGTCTTGACGGTGCGGGATTGATTTGCTGAGAACCTGTTGCACGCAAGCCATCGGAGAGGAAACATCCCAGGATGAGTGATACCCGCAAGGAGACAGAAAAGGGTTGGTGGAGAACCCCGCTGTTACAGCGGATAGCCTCCCTCCAGTCACGTGAGGATCAGCTATTCCTTGTTCTAACGCTGGCCATCGGTGCCTTGACGAGCCTGGCGGTTGTCGCTTTCATCTTGCTCACTGAACGACTGGGAATGCGGCTCTATCCCGTGCATAGCGCTGCCTGGCGACGGGTGCTAACCCCGGTCGCGGGCTCGCTGGGCGTCGGGTATCTGCTGTACCGCTGCTTTCCGTACGCTCGAGGCAGCGGCGTACCGCAGACCAAAGCTGCGCTGTTCGCCCGCGAAGGTGTGATTACCTTACGCACGGTCCTCGGAAAATTCTTTTGCACCTCAGCCACACTGGCCAGCGGAATCCCGCTGGGGCGCGAAGGACCTGCCGTCCAAATTGGCGGTGGCATTGCCTCGGTGCTGGGCCGTCGTCTGGGACTGCGACCCGAGAAGGTAAAGGCGCTCCTACCGGTCGGAGCTGCGGCAGCAATTGCGGCCGCGTTTAATACCCCGCTGGCGGGAGTGCTGTTCGCGCTCGAGGAAGTCATGGCCGATCTCCACGCACCGGTGCTGGGCTCGGTGGTGCTGGCCTCAGCGACTTCCTGGGTCGTGCTGCGCCTGCTTCTCGGCAATAACCCCCTCTTCAATGTGCCGCAATATCGACTGGTCCATCCCCTGGAATTCGGGGTCTATGCGGTCCTCGGCGTGGTCGGCGGCCTGGTGTCGGTGGCGTTCACCAAGCTTCTGCTGGGCATGCGGGAGCGCTTCCTGCGGTTTCCGAAGAAGACCGTATGGTTCCAACCCGTGGCGGGCGGGTTGATGGTCGGCGTGATGGGCTGGTTTGTGCCACAGGTCATGGGCGTGGGTTATGGGTATGTCGGCGACGCCCTGAACGGAAGGATGGCGCTCAAACTCATGGCCCTATTGCTGGTCCTGAAACTCTTGTCTGCCGCCACCAGCTATGCTTCGGGCAACGCTGGCGGGATTTTCGGACCCAGCCTGTTTATCGGCGCCATGCTGGGAGGTACGATAGGAAGCGTAGCGCATCGCTTGTTGCCAACCTATACCGCGACAGCCGGGGCCTACGCTCTAGTCGGCATGGGCGCGGCCTTCGCGGGTATCGTGCGTGCGCCCATGACCTCGGTGGTGATGATCTTTGAGACGACACGGGACTACACAGTCATCGTCCCTCTGATGATTTCCAATCTGGTGAGCTTCTTCATTTCCTCTCGGTTGCAACGGGAACCCATCTACAATGTCCTAGCGCTTCAGGATGGTATCCACCTGCCCACGGCCGAGACGCGCCAGCGCCATGATCAGCATCAGGTAAGGCAGGCGATGCATTCTGCGGTGGAGGTTCTGCCCGCGCAGGCGACGGTCGGGGAAGCCCTGGAACGGGCTGAATCGAGTGCATTCGGAGCTTGGCTGGTGACCGATCAGCGAGGAGTGATAGGTGTTATCAGCCTTGCAAAGCTGGAGCGAGAGCTTGCGGAAGGCGCTGCTGCCAAGCGGTTAGGTGAGCTTGTGGATGCAAGCTCTTTTCCCCACGCCCACCCGGACCAGACGCTTGATTTGGCGCTTGAGCGCATGGGCGCGGCCCGGCTCGAACTCTTGCCCGTCGTTAGCCGCGCTAACGTACACAACCTCGAAGGCGTCATAACCCTGCGCGATGTTCTGAATTCGTTTGGTGTCGGTCCGCACGACCCAGCTTGACACTCCGCATAGAAGTATCCAATCATCAGCGGTTTTCCGACAACAGGTACCTGCCCAGTGATTTCTGTACCCACTTTCGTTTCGTGGCATCGGTCAAGCAAGTTGGGCTGCAAATTACCTGAGGGGAAACTGGCGGTCTAACTCGAGATTGAGCTTCAGGACATTGACCCGGGGCTCACCCAGGAAACCCAAGTCCGGGCCTTTCGTGTTTTGGGAGATAAGCTGCTCCACTTGCTCAAGGCTGGTGCCTCGTGCCTTGGCGACCCTGGCGGCCTGCGCCTCGGCCGAGGCGGGGCTGATTTCGGGATCGAGCCCGCTGGCGGAGGCGGTTACGAGATCCGCCGGGATTGGCCCGGTGTAGTCAGGGTTTTCCTTGCGGAACTGCTCCGTCGAGCTTTTTACTCGATCGATGAGCTTCTGGCTGGTTGGGCCGTAATTGGACCCTGTGGAAGCGGTCGCGTCGTAGCCATCGTTGCCTGCCGCCGAAGGGCGCGGATGGAAATACTCCGGCTTCGTGAAGTTCTGCCCAATGAGGGCCGATCCGATCTCTTTTCCCCCCACGCTAAGCATGCTTCCGTTGGCCTGCCAACGGAAGAGGACCTGGCAGAGGCCCGTGACGACGCTGGGATAAATCAACCCCGTAAGCACCGTCAGCACAAGCATTAATCGAAACGCAGGCACAATTTGACGACGCATAAAAGCTCCTTGAGGGAACAGGGAGTAGGGAACAGGGAACAGCCGATCTCCATTCCCGCCTGACGCTATTCCTCATGCTAGTTGCGATCTGCCTACTGCCCATCTGCCTACCTGCCCACCGCCCCCCTTAGGCCAAGTGCAGTAATCCCAGCAGCCGATCGATCAGGAAAATGCAAGGAAAAGGCGCAATGAAACCGCCCACTCCGTAGATCCAAAGATTGCGTCGCAGCATGGCGGCGGCGCTCTGCGGCCGGTACTTCACGCCGCGCAGCGCCAGCGGCACGAGGGCGACAATGATCAGGGCGTTGAAAATCACTGCCGCCAACACCGCGCTGTGCGTGGTGCGGAGATGCATGATGTTCAGCTTCGCCAGCGCCGGATATGTGGTCATGAACATAGCCGGGATAATCGCGAAGTACTTCGACACATCATTGAGGATGGAAAACGTGGTCAAGGCGCCGCGCGTGATCAGCAGTTGTTTGCCGATGGCCACGACCTCAATGAGCTTGGTCGGGTTGCTGTCGAGATCGACCATGTTGCCGGCCTCTTTGGCCGCCATGGTGCCCGTATTCATGGCTACCCCGACATCCGCCTGCGCCAGCGCCGGCGCGTCATTGGTACCGTCTCCCGTCATGGCCACCATGCGCCCGCCCGCCTGTTCTTTGCGGATATACTTCAGCTTATCTTCGGGAGTGGCTTGGGCAAGGAAATCATCCACGCCCGCCTCCGCGGCAATGGCTGCGGCGGTGAGAGGGTTATCACCGGTTATCATCACTGACCGGATGCCCATGGTGCGGAGTTGCGAGAGCCGGCTTTTCATTCCGCCCTTCACGATGTCCTTGAGGTGCACAACTCCCAGCATCCGCGAGCCGTCGGCCACGGCCAGAGGTGTGCCACCCGCGCGCGAGATTCGGTCTGAAATCCCCAGGAAGTCGCCCGGTATTTGTCCACCCTGCTCTTTGACGAAGTTGACGATGGCGTCCGTTGCGCCCTTTCGCAGCGAGCGCCCATCCAGATTCACTCCACTCATTCGCGTGTAGGCGGAGAAGGGAATGAAATGCGCACTTGGCTCGGCAACTTCTCTGCCGCGCAACTGGAAGCGTTGCTTCGCCAAGACAGCGATGGAGCGGCCTTCGGGTGTTTCGTCAGCAAGGCTCGACAATTGCGCGGCATCCGCAAGCTCCGCTTCGCTCACTCCTTGCACCGGAATGAACTCCACCGCCTGCCGATTGCCCAGCGTGATGGTGCCGGTCTTGTCCAGCAGGAGCGTATCGACGTCGCCCGAGGCTTCCACGGCTTTCCCGCTCATGGCCAGGACGTTGTGCTGCATCACGCGGTCCATCCCTGCGATCCCAATGGCGGATAACAATCCGCCGATGGTAGTTGGAATAAGGCAGACCAGCAGGGAAACCAGCACCGCCACCGTTGGCACGCTTCCGCTTTTGGCGGAAGCGATGCTGTAGATGGCAAACGGCTGTAGCGTCGCCACAGCAAACAAGAAGATCAGCGTCATGCCGGCAATGAGAATGTTTAAGGCGATCTCGTTGGGAGTCTTCTGCCGTTCCGCCCCCTCCACCAGAGCGATCATCCGATCCAGAAAAGTCTCGCCCGGATTGGAAGTTATCTTGATGCGGATCTGGTCCGACAGCACCTTGGTCCCGCCCGTAACCGCGCTGCGATCGCCACCCGACTCGCGAATCACCGGCGCGCTTTCGCCGGTGATGACGGATTCATCCACGGTGGCAATGCCTTCGATCACTTCTCCGTCGCCGGGGATAATGTCTCCCACTTCGCACAGCACGGTGTCCCCGGCGCGCAGCTTCGAGGCCGGCACCGATTCCATCTTGCCCTTGCCAACAAAGCGCTTGGCGATGGATTCGGATCTGGTCTTCCGCAAGGTGTCGGCCTGCGCTTTGCCGCGCGCTTCCGCCATCGCCTCAGCGAAGTTGGCAAAGAGCACCGTGAACCAGAGCCACAAATCAATCTGGACCTCAAATCCCAAGCTCGGCGCGCCGATGAAGGCGTCCCGAACCAGGAACACGCCCGTCAACGCTGCCCCCACTTCCACCACAAAAATCACCGGATTCTTGAAGAGCGTGGCGGGATTCAGCTTGATAAACGAGTCCTTCAGCGCCCGCCCCACGAGTTCGCGATCAAACAAAGGCCGCGCCCGCACCAGTCTTTTGGGGATCAGTGTCGTCAGATCGTCGATCAGAGGAGGAGTTGCTGTCGTGGCCATGGATTAGCTCCAGATAGAGAACATCAGCGAAGAAAACAGTCTCCCCTGGTGCATCAGGTAATGCTCGACCAAAGGGCCCAGGGAGAGTGCGGGGAAGAACGTCAAGGCGCCGATCACGATCACTGTCCCCACCAGGAGCCCAACGAAAAGCGCGCCGTGGGTTGGGAACGTGCCGCTGGACGACGGCACGCGCTTCTTGGCGACCAGGCTTCCCGCGATGGCCAGGGTTGGGATAATGAATGCGAATCGTCCCAGCACCATCGCCAGACCAAGGGTGAGGTTGTACCAGGGAGTGTCCGGATTAAGCCCGGCGAAGGCGCTGCCATTGTTTTCCGGGGTGCTCGAATAGGCGTAGAGCATCTCGCTGAATCCGTGCGGCCCGGCATTGGTGAGGTTGGCGATGGCCGGACCGGGAGGATTCCAGTAGCCATTCTTGGCAAACGGAGCGACGATGCTGACGGCGGTAAACACCAGAATCACGAAGGCCGTGGCAAGGATAGCCACCATCGCCATCTTGACTTCCTTCTGCTGGATCTTCTTTCCCAGGTACTCCGGCGTTCTCCCCACCATCAAGCCCGCAATGAACACCCCGATAATGGCGTACAAGAGCATGCCGTAGAGGCCTGACCCAACTCCCCCGAAAATCACTTCGTCGCTCTGCATATTGAACATCGGAACGAGGCCGCCAAGCGGAGTAAGACTGTCGTGAACGTTATTGATGGCGCCGCAGCTTGCGTCCGTGGTAACGGTCGCAAACAATGCTGAACTGGCAATGCCAAAACGAGTTTCCTTGCCTTCCATGTTGCCGCCGGGCTGCGTACTGGTGTTACGGCTCTCAATGCCGAGTTTCGCCAGGATGGGATTGCCCGCTTGTTCGTAGTGGTAGCAAACGAAGACACCGACGAGAAACATTACCGCCATGGCGGCGAATAAGGCCCAACCCTGACGCGTGTCGCCCACCATGCGGCCGAACGTATAGGTCAGACCGGCCGGGATCATAAAGATCAAAACCACCTGGAGAAGATCCGTCAAGGGGGTGGGATTCTCAAAAGGGTGCGAGGAATTGGCGTTGAAGAACCCCCCGCCATTGGTTCCCAGCATCTTAATGACTTCTTGAGAGGCTACAGGACCTTGCGGAATGGTCTGGGTAGCTCCCTCGAGCGTCTTGACCGTCGAATAGGGATGAAAGTTCTGGATAGCGCCCTGCGAGCACAGAAACAACGCGGCGACAAAGGCGACGGGCAGCAAAACGTAGACTGTCGAGCGCGTCAGGTCCACCCAGAGGTTGCCGATGCTGTTCACCTCCTGACGGGCAAAGCCGCGAATCAGCGCCACGGCAACAGAGATTCCCACCGCTGCCGAAGCGAAGTTTTGGACAGCCAGAGCCGCCATTTGCACGAAGTAGCTGAACGTCATCTCGCCGCTGTAGGCCTGCCAATTGGTGTTCGTAAGGTAGCTCAGTGCCGTGTTGAAGGCCAGGTCCGGCGTGACGGGAGTGGCTCCTGAGGGCGCAGCCTTTGTGCCAAAGTGCATGGGGTTGAAGGGCAGGTAGCCTTGCAGGCGCTGGATGAGATAAACAAACAGGAAACTCGCCACGCTGAAAGCAATCACGGAGGCCGCGTATTGCGTCCAGCGCTGCTCGGTGTCCTCGCGCACACCAATCAGGCGGTAGATCAGGCGCTCCACCGGACGGAGCAACGGGTGCAGAAAAGTCCGCTGCCCCTGGAATACCTTGGCCATGTAGGCCCCCAAGGGTTTCGTGATCGCGAGGATCAGGACGAAGTAAACGGCGATGTGCAGAATTCCAAGCGCGCTCATGTTTGTTCCTCTTTCCCCCTCTTACCCCGAGCACCCGATTACGGCGTCCCTTGTTTTTGCTCGTGCCCGGACCAGGCTGGTCTCAAAAGCGCTCCGGCCGAAGCAAGGCGTAAAGCAGGTAAACCAAAAGAAACAGCGCAGTCACTCCTGAGATGATATAGTCCACCGAATGCCTCCTTCTTAGAGCCGGTCACAGCCTTTGGTAGAAGCCCAGCAAGCGACAAACAACACTAGCCCGACGACAATATAAATCAGATCCAGCATATGCCCACCCACACCCTAAGCGGTTAGGAAGTGATCTCAATTAGAGTGTGCCCGACTGGGCATAAAGAAGGCATAAGGATTTGCGAAAAATTTCGTTAAAGCCGCCCGGCTGCCTCGACGGTGTCATTCCGAGCCCTTCGCTGTCATCCTGAGCGAAGCGAAGAACCTGTCCTGAACGAAGTGAAGGAATCTCGCTCTGGGTGCTCAGGGTCAACTCCGCGAGGAGTCTCGCCCTGAAAGCAACGGCACTGCGAGATTTTTCGGCGCCGGCAGCTCCGCCGAAAATCACCCCCGGCGGCCCCTGTAAGGGCACGCCATGGCGTGCCCGCACGCGGGGATGACTTGCGGATTCTCATTCACTCGGGCGGGCTGCAAGCCCATGGGTACTCCTCGGAATGACAAGCCAACAGAATTCTGCAGCAGTCAGCTAAGCTCGAAGCCGCCGCCCGTAATTCCTAGTCCCCAGCCCCCATTTCAGGCTATACTGAGTTCGGGTGTACGCCGCTGAATGGGAAATGATCTGGTCCAACTCACGGTCTGCGAATCCGCGGGAACGCTGGCGCCTGCGATAGCGCCGCAACGCGCAACCCGTGTGTCCGCGCCGGGCAGGCTGAGGACGTTCTACATTGAAACCTTTGGCTGCCAGATGAATGTGCACGATTCGGAGAAGGTGCAAGGCGTGTTGCTGGCGCGCGGGATGACGCCGGTCGACGACCACGCCCAGGCCGACCTGATTCTCTACAACACCTGCAGCATTCGGGAAAAGGCCGCGCAGAAGGTTTTTTCACGCCTGGGCGCCTTCCGCAAGGGAAACGGCGGGGCGGGGAAGGTGATTGGCGTGTTGGGCTGCGTGGCGCAGCAGGAAGGCGAGCGGTTCTTTGAGCGCGCTCCGCAGGTCAGTTTTGTGTGCGGCTCCGCGAGCTATTTCAAGCTGCCCGAGTTGCTTGACCGGCTCGAAGCTGGAGATCGGCGTGTGACCGGTCTTTCGCTTGACACCGAGGAGTGCTTTGAAACGGAATTGACTCGGCGCGATAATCCCTTCCGGGCTTATCTCACCATCATCGAGGGGTGCGACCAACGCTGCGCGTTCTGCGTTGTGCCCATGACGCGCGGCCCGCAGCGCAGCCGTCGCAGCGAGAAGATCCTGGCCGAGGCCCGCCGGTTGGTGGACGAAGGTTACACTGAAATCCAGCTTCTAGGCCAGATCGTTAATGCCTGGGAGGATCCCTCTCCCGCCCGCCGGAGTTTTGCGGAGTTGCTGGCGTGCGTCGCCGAAATTCCAGGCGTTCGCCGCGTTCGGTTCACGACCTCGCACCCGAGATTCTTCACGCCTGACATCGTCCGGGCCATCGACACCCATCCCGCCCTGTGCGACCAGGTTCACCTTCCGGTGCAGTCAGGCTCCACGCCGGTCCTGGCGCGCATGCTGAGGGGTTACTCCCGCGAAGAGTATCTCGAACGAATCGGCTACGTTCGCCAGGCGCGCCGCACCATCAGCCTGTCCACGGACGTCATTGTCGGCTTTTGCGGTGAAACGCGCCAGGACTTTGAACAGACGCTTTCGTTAATGCAGGAAGTGGAGTACGATCAGGTCTTCTCCTTCAAGTATTCACCACGCCCCAAGACGCTGGCGGAGACGCAGGGGGATGCGCTGGCCGAGGACGAGAAGGGACGCCGGCTGGCCGAACTTCAGGAACTTCAGCGGCAGATTCAGTTGCGGCGTAATCAGGCTCTGCTGGGCGCGACCTTCGAAGTCCTTGTGGAAGCACACCAGCCGCGCCTGGGGCAGGCGGTGGGGCGCAGCACCACCAATCGCGTCTTAAACTTTCCGGGTAGCCCGTCGGATGTTGGACGCTACCTGAGGGTGAAAGTGACCGGGGCCGGGCCGAACAGCCTGGTCGGAGTGCGCGCCTAGGCTTGGCCCTGCAAGGTTTGAACCGGGCATCAGGGGTTTTGGAGGGTCGCATGGAAATTGAGATGAGAATCCGCGGATTGGTGATGGATCCGGTCACGAACATGCCCATCGTGATCCTCAAGGACATCAACGGCGCCTCTGTGCTTCCCATCTGGGTGGGCATTTACGAAGCCAACGCCATCGCCCTGGAAATTGAAAAGGTCACCACTCCCCGTCCCATGACCCATGACCTGCTGAAGAATCTCTTGCTCGGGCTCGAAACCCGCGTCCAGAAAGTGGTGGTGAACGAGTTGAAGGAAGACACCTTCTACGCCCTGATCTGGCTGGAACGCGACGGACAGGTGTTGTCCATCGATTCGCGGCCCAGCGACGCCCTGGCGCTGGCCCTGCGCATGGATTGCCCGATCTATGTCGAAGAGGAAGTCCTGAAGAATTCCAAGGTGGCCGGCGGAGCCAACGAAAAGGCCAGCAACGAAGAGCTTCGAAAATGGCTCGAGGGATTAGGCGACGAGGACATGGGCCGCTATAAGATGTAAGGCTCCGCCGCGCGGATCTCAAATCTCAGATTTGAGATTTGATTCTGAAATCTTAGCTTCGAGATTTGAATCTGAAATCTTGAATTTGAGATTTGAGATCTTGAGCCGCAGCCACCTTAGCCCTTGCTCAGTTCATCTAAAAGGCTTATCTTAACGGTTACGCAGGGCGCGCTCGAGGTCGTGCGCCCCGGGTGTTCACACGGCACAAGGTGTACGGGCGCGCCCCCTCGGGTGCTCTGGGCGGCCGGACGGGCCGCTCCGACCCTAGCCGGCGGGAGTTGCGAGTGAGCACGGTCATCGCGATCGCGAACCAGAAAGGCGGCGTCGGGAAAACCACGACGGCTATCAATTTAGCCGCTGCCCTGGCGCTCAACGACCAGCGGACCCTCCTGATCGACCTGGATCCCCAGGCCAACTGCACTCTTAGCTTTTTCAATCCCAACGAAGTCGAGCACTCGACTTACGAGGTGCTGGCCGATCACAGCATTTCCCTTTCGCAGGTGATGCGGCCCACGCGCGTGGCGAATTTGTGCGTGGTGCCGTCGCGCATCTCGCTCGCCAAGCTGGAAACTCAACTCGTGGGCCAGTTCGACGCCCCCTATCGCCTCAAGGATGCCTTGGCGCCCGTGCGCGACGATTTTGACCTCCTGGTGATCGATACTCCGCCGGCGCTCGGCCTGCTCACCGTGAATGCCCTGGTGGCCGCGCAATACCTGCTGGTGCCCATCCAGGCGTCCTATTATGCGCTCGAGGGTACGGACGACCTGCTCGAGACGCTCCAGCGCATTCGCGCCCGGCCCAACCCGGAACTCGAGCTGCTCGGCGTCATCGTCACGCTGTTTGACCGGCGGACCAATCTGGCGCGCGACATTTACAAACAAGTGCGCGACGTTTTTGGGGATAAGGTCTTCAAGACCATCATCGGCAAGAACGTGCGCCTCGAGGAAAGCCCCGCTTATAAAGAGACCATTTTCACGTTTGCCCCCGACTCGACGGGAGCCAAGGAATATAGCCAGCTTGCCAAGGAGGTCATGCAACGTGTCAGCTAGACGCGCTGGATTGCCCGTGACCGTCAAGATGCGGCACAACGCCCATTACGTGGAGGAAATCATCTCCCGAACCGGCGCCGCGATTGGCAGAATGATTCCCATCGAGGATGTGCAGGCCAACGCCGGCCAGCCGCGCAAGGATGTCGGCGATTTGCAGGGGCTTACGGACTCGGTGCGCGAGAAGGGCGTGCTGGAGCCGCTCCTGGTGCGGTTTCTGCCCGAGTCGGGCAAGTATATGATCATCTCCGGCGAGCGCCGTTACCTGGCGGCGCGCGCTGCCGGGCTTTTCGAGCTTCCCTGTATCGAGAAGGACGTTGATGACGCCGAAACGCTCGAAATGGCGCTCATCGAAAACCTCCAGCGTAAAGATTTGACCCCCTTCGAAGAGGCGGACGGCGTGCAGGCCCTGACCGGCCGCTTCGGCCTGACCCATGAGGAGATTGCCCGGAAACTTTCGAAATCACGCTCTTCGATTACTGAGCTGCTCAGCCTTCGGATGATTCCCGATGAGATTAAGGCCTTCTGCATCGAAAAAGGCGTGCTTTCCAAATCGCAACTGCTGCAAGTGGCCCGGCAGCCCAACGAAGGCAAGATGAAGGACCTGGCGCACCGCTTTGCCCTGGGAATCGTGAATCGCGAACAGGCTCGCGCCGAACGTAATCCCGATAAAAGACCGCGCCCGGCCGTCTTCCGCTTTGTCCCGCCTGCCAAAGAGTTTAAGCTCGTACTGCAGTTCCGTAAAAACAGCGTCGAACGCAACGAAGTCATCGCCGCCTTGCGCCGCATCCTCGAAACCCTGGAAGCAGAGAAGTAAAGCAGAAATCAGAAATTAGTTCGAGCTGACTGCCCTCTCCCCTGGGGAGAGGGTGTCCCGCTGCCGGCGTTGTCATCAGCCGGAGCGGGACGGGTGAGGGGTTACTTGCTGGGAGCTGCCGTTTCCAGTAGAAAAAACATGGATGATCCATCGCCGAAACCCGCCCCTGACCTCCTCTTTGTCTACGGCACCCTTCGCCGCGGCTTCCGGCTCCACCATGACTTGAAAAGGCTGGGCGCACAATTTGTAGGGAACGGGGAAGTGCAGGCGGAAATCTTCGACTTGGGGGAATTTCCGGGCGCTCGCGCTTCCGCCAAGCCGGGGAAGACGCTCGCAGGTGAGCTTTACCGCTTGCACAAAGTAGAAAACACCTTGAAAGTCCTGGATCAGGTTGAAGGGTTCTCGCCCCGGAATCCGGAGAAAGGCGTGTTCCAGCGCGGCACGACTGAGGTCACATTGCCCAACGGCGAGCGGCGCCTGGCGTGGATCTACTGGTACCGGTGGCGCTGCCCTCGGTCTCGTGTTTTGCGCCTGTTTTGACTTTTGGAGTGCGGCAGCTTGCTGCCGTTTTGGCCCAGGCCAGCTTGCTGGCCGTGGCGAGCTTGGACGACGTCCTCCCTGCTCAGAGCGTCAAAGGGGCTGCGGCTGACACTATTGTAACCTTGTTGGGATACTCGTACGTGGCCTCCCGAAGCGGCTATGGCAAGAGACATTTTGGCGTGGTTGCGGCACTCTCTGACGCGGCGTTGCTGAATTCTGGAATGGGCAAAGAAAACACTTGACAATCTGTGCCCACAATGATAGACTACAGTGGGGTTGTGTGGTGGCTGGAAAAGAACTACACAGGATGCGCGGAGTTGCAGTCGGCACACGCCAGGGTGTCCGGCTGCACCACGAGACACGGCGGTTAGTTTCTCGACTCCTCGACTCTTCGACTGCAGAATTCACGGAACAAAGCGAGAATGTCTATGAAAACAAAGGGTCGGTGCAGAAATCAACCACCCCTAGCCCCTTTTTATCCAAGGATGAATTGGCGGGGTGGGACTTTGCGGCCTTTGCGACCTTTGCGGCTTGGCGTGAAACCGGGTTTGTGATGAGGAAAACGACGGAACAAAGCGAGAATGTCTATGAAAACAAAGGACGATGTCAAAATGTCAAGGAGTCCAGGAGTCAAGGAGTTGAAAAGTCGAGCGGTGCGGAGCTGTACCCGACTCCAGGCCCCGGTTGCAGTCGGGGCCGCCGAGTTGGCTCCTCGACTCCTCGACTCTCAACTCTCGACTCTCAACTTTCTTTACGACCGATCCGGGAATGTTATAGAAAACAAAGGGTCGGTGCGGTAGGCAAATGATGCTTGAAGCGCAACCCAGCGATCTGAGCCCGGGTCAAATCACGGTGCTGGAGTCGCTTCTGCAAGCGGGCTTCAAGTTCGTGACGTTCGAGCGCTATGCGCGTTACCTAGCGGTGCAACGGGAGGGATTCGTTGCCTTGCTGGAGATCAGCGAAGGAAAGGTAAGCCTCTTCGGCCAAGTGGGGTATCATGTCGGGGAAGGGATCGGCATGCTGGTGGAGCGAGCCGGGGGCAAAGCGTTTGCCTGGAAGAGCGAATCCGTGCCCGCCACGCCGGAGATGCTGGCCGCGTATGAGCGATTTAGGCAGGACCTGTGTCAACTGTTAAAAGGGTCGGAAGGAGAACCGCAGTAGGGAGGAACCGATAGGAATGAACGATCTATATGACGTACTCGTGGTTGGCGCCGGCCCGACGGGCTTGGCGTGCGGCATCGAAGCGCAGCGGGCCGATCTGAAGCTGCTGATCCTGGAGAAGGGCTGCCTGGTGAATTCGTTATTTCACTATCCGCCCAACATGACTTTCTTCACTACGCGCGAACTGCTCGAGATTGGCGACCTGCCTTTTGTGAGCGTGAATATCAAACCCACTCGGGCCGAGGCGCTAGAATACTATCGCCGCGTGGCGGACCACTACCACTTGCCCATCCACTATGAGGAGCGTGTGGCGCGGGTCAGGAAAGAAGACGGCGCCTTCGTGATTGACACCGGCCTGCGCGGCGGGCAGCATTGCAAATACCACTCTCGCAACGTTGTGCTGGCTACGGGCTACTACGATCTGCCCAACCTGATGAACGTGCCGGGAGAGGAGCTGCCCAAGGTCTCGCATTATTACCTCGAGCCGCACCAATTCTTCGGGCGCCGGGTGGCGGTGGTTGGGGGGGGCAATTCGGCGGCGATTGCGGCGCTGGAACTCTACCGCTACGGGGTCGAGGTAACGATGGTGGTGCGGGAGGGCGAACTAAGCCGGCATATCAAGTATTGGATCAGGCCTGATCTTGAGAACCGGATCAAGGAGGGCTCCATCCGGGCTTTCTTCGCAAGCATCCTGACGGAGATTGCGCAGGACTGGATTCTCGTGCGCAATTCCGCGGGCGAAACGGTGCGCCTCGAAAATGACTTCGTTTTCGCCCTCACGGGTTATCATCCTGACTTCGATTTCCTGCGCGGCGCCGGGGTGCGGATAGACCCGAAAACATGCCGCCCGGAGTGCAGCACGGAAACTCGCCAAACCAACGTGCCCGGCATGTATCTGGCGGGCGTGATCATAGCCGGCATGGATACCAACGAGATCTTCATTGAGAACGGCCGCTTCCACGGCAAGCAGATTGTGGACGATATAAGGGCGAAAAGCAGTCGGCAGTAATCGGTCGTCAGTTGTCAGTCGTCAGTTGGCCGTAGTTGGCAGCCTCTGAAGAGGCATTATGTGATGAGGTATTAGTACTAAACAGATTATCTTGTTGAGTGCTTGCTTTTTGGGCCCTTCGGCGAGCTTCTAGCAACTCACGACCGGGAACTGACAACTGACGACTGACAACTGACTACTGCTTTACGGGCACCTTCGTGGCCACCGTGTCGTGAGTAATCTCGAAGGTCACCTCGGTCCCCGCAGCGATAACGATGTTCTTGCCTTTCTTGGTGAAGAACTTGCTCGCCAGGGCGGTGAGGCCGCCGGCGGCCTGATCTTTGGCCGGCGCGCCACCCGCAGCCTGAGCGTTTGCGACGAGGTTGTACTTCGTGCCGTCCGGAGTTGAGATAGAGTCTGCGATAAGTAGAAAATCGCCCTTCTCTTTATCCTTGCCCTTGCCTTTGGTTTGCTCCGGCGCGTTCACAAACTTGAGGTGACCATCAACGGCGCTGCCGTCCGGAACGATTTCTCCCCCGTGGCCGAACACGGGTTCCACAACCTTGCCGGTCCACAAGTCTCCGCTTTCGTTGGATTTCGAGCTCAGCTCGGTGATGAACTGCACATGCAGCTCTCTTCCGGCGATGAGCGTAATCGCATCATCCGCCGCAAAGCAGATCGCGGCGCTGACGAGTAGCGCCGTGAGTCCAACCGCGAAGCTTGATTTGGTCATATCGTCGCCTCGTTCGTTGTCATTCCGAGCGCAGCGAGGAGTGGCGCTCTTCCGTTGCATCTGGGTCAGAGCCAGATTCTTCGCTGCGCTCAGAATGACATCACTACAGCTAACCGTGCGATGTCGACCTGCCCACCTGCCCACTGCCCATCTGCCTACCGGACGACCTGCCCACCTGCCTACAGCCCATCTGCTTACCGGTCGACCTGCCCACCTGCCTACTGCCCACTGCCCGCTCTTCTCGCCGTCGTATCGCGGGGAATCACGAAGGTCATCTCAAGGCCTGCCGGAACGATAATGTCCTTGCCCTTCTTGAGGGCGCCATGAACGAGGCCGGCCACGGCGCCGATCCCGGCGCCGTAGAGCGCCCCGCTTCCACCGTGCGCGATTACGCCGACGGTCGCCCCCGCCGCCGCCCCGATGCCGGTTTCCACGGCCGTCCCTTTGCCGTCTTTGCCGGGCCCTTGTAAGGTGCCCTCTTGATCCTTCACATTGGCGCCCTCGGCGTCCTTCAAGCTGGCCACGATGTTGTACTTTGCGCCCTCAGGATTGGCGATCGAATCGACCAGCAGCCGCATTTCCCCTCTCCCTTTTGCATGTCCCGGCCCCTTCAAGTAAGTGATGTGGCCATCCACGAAGCTGCCTTCCGGAAAGACTTCCTTGCCTTTCAGGAATATGGGCTCCACCAGCTTGGCCGACCACATGTCGCCGGCTTGGTTGGTCTTCGAGCTGAGCGTGGTGATCAGTTGCACTTGGATCTGGCTTCCGGCGGGGAGCGTAATCGTGTCGTCTGCCGCCACCGACGTGGTTGACATAACCAGAATGGCCGCGGCAGTCAGGATGAGTCTTGGGCTTCTCATAGCGCCTCCCACGAATCGCTACGTTGCGCTTGACGATTCAATTGTATCAGCTTTAGTCTTCCCTCTTACAGGCAATCCATCATCGGAGAAACAGATGCCTTCTCGACGTCGATTCTTACGTCATGCCGGCGCAGGGGTTGCTCTGACGGCCGGTGTTAGCGCGGCGCTCGCGCCGAATCCACTCGCGGGGCAGGGAAGTGCGGCGCCAGGCTCTTCCGCCTCGCTACCGGCTTCGATCAAGGCGCTGAAATCCATGAAGGAACTCGCCAAGCCAATCAGCACAGAGGAAAGGCGGGCACGGATTGAGCAGGCTCGGCGTTTGATGGCCGAGAACCGGATTGACGCGTTGATGCTGATGAGCGGCACGTCGCTCGAGTACTTCACCAACATCCGCTGGTGGGGCGGCGAGCGGCCGTTCGCTCTGATTCTCCCGGCGAAAGGCCAGGCCTTCTTCGTTTGTCCGGCCTTCGAGCGGAATCGCGCCGAGGAGGTGATTGATCAGAGTCCCTTCGCCGGCGTTGCTGATATTCGAATCTGGGAAGAAGACGAAAACCCCTACGCGCTGATCGCCGAGGGAATAAGGGAAAGAGGCCTTGCCGGCGGGCGCTTGGGGATGGAGGAGACGGTCCACTACGTCTTCAGCGACGGTGTGAGCAAGGCCGCGCCGGCGCTCAACATCCTGAGCGCAACGCCGGTGACTGCCGGGTGCCGGATGCGTAAGAGTGAGCACGAAATCGCCTTGATGCGGCTCGCCGCCCAAGTGACCATCACCGCCTACGAAGCGGCTTGGCGGGCCCTCCAGCCGGGCATGACGCAGCACCAACTGGGACGGCTGATTGACGCCGCCTATTCCCAGCTTGGCTTTCCGGGAGGAGCCAGCGTCAACGTCGGCGCGTACTCCGCGCTGCCCCACGGGTCGATTGCGCCCCAGAGCATCCATGAGGGCGAAGTCGTGATGATCGACGACGGCTGTGTCGTGGAAGGCTACACGTCTGATATCACGCGGACCTTCGTGCTCGGCAAGCCGACCGAGAAGATGCGGCAGGTGTTTGACATTGTCCGCCGCGCCCAAAAGGCAGCACTGGATGCTGCCCGGCCCGGGATCGAAGCTCAGGAGGTGGACGCGGCGGCGCGCAAGGTGATCACCGACGCGGGCTATGGCCCGGGTTATAAGTTCTTCAAGCACCGCCTCGGCCATGGCATGGGGATGGATGGGCACGAGTGGCCATACCTGGTGCGCGGAAATACCCTCAAGCTCGAGCCGAATATGACGTTCAGCGACGAGCCGGGGATTTACATTCACGGTGAGTTCGGCGTCCGCCTGGAGGATGACATGCACGTCACAGAAAACGGCGCCGAATTGTTCACAGGGCAGAGCGCGTCGCTGGAGGAGCCGTTCGCGCGAGGCTAGAAGAAGTCGAAAGTCAGGAGTCGAGAGTCGAAAGTCAAAGACTGGAGAGGCCGCGGGGAGTCTTGACTCTTGACTTTCGACTCTTGACTCTCAACTCCTCGACTTTCCTCTGACCGTCGGTTATACTGAAATGTACTGGGCGATGCCAAACATACTCAAAGAAATCGCGGATTCCGCCACGGCGCTGGCCAAGGGGTTTTCCATCACTTTCAAGACCATGCTCCGGCCCACGGTGACGGAAAACTACCCGGACGAGCCAGTGCATTTTGAGGACCGGTACCGCGGGTTGCACGTTTTGCGGCGCGACGAAAACGGCCTTGAGAAGTGCGTCGCCTGCTTCCTGTGCGCCGCAGCTTGCCCGGCCAATTGCATCTACATCGAAGCTGCTGAGAACACCGGTGACCACCGCATCAGCGCGGCGGAGCGTTATGCCAAGGTCTACAACATTGACTACAACCGGTGCATCTTCTGCGGCTATTGCGTAGAAGCTTGCCCGTGCGACGCCATCACCCACGGCCACGGCTTTGAGATTGCCGCCTACGACACCAATGCCTTGGTTTACCGCAAGGAGCAACTCCTCGAGCCCGTACCCAAGAGCGCCTCAAAGAAGTAACCCCTCGCCTCCGCCTCTGCCGGATTCTGGGCAGGAACTTGACATTAGACGCCCACAAGGCTAAATTGTTAATGAGTTGATGAGAAGTAAACTCTCTCTCCCTAACGCCGGTTCTCGGCGCGTCCTCCGAACACCGCAGGATGGTGCTTCTCCCATTTAGGAGGGTGTGAGGCATGCACAAAAGATGAAAACGAGTGTGAAGGTTCCGAACGGAGTGGAAGAACTCGTAGGCACGCACGACGGGAACCTGCGCCTGCTGGAGAGGAGCTTCAATGTTTCCGTAAACCTCGGCGAGGACGCGGTGGAAATCGAAGGCGGCGACAACGAAGTGCGCCGCGCGCAAAAGCTCCTGGAAGAATATGCGGACTTGGTGGAGAGCGGATCGCGATTTGACAGCTCGGAAGTCGAGTCCTTCCTGCGCATCGCCGGACAGGATCCGGAGGCCACCCTGAAGGGCCTTGCCGAAGCGGGCCGCCCGCGGACCTTCGGCAAGAAATCCATCACACCCAAGAGCCTCAACCAGCGCACCTACGTGGATGCGATCGAGCGCCACGACATGGTTTTTGGAATCGGCCCGTCGGGCACCGGCAAGACGTACCTGGCGGTGGCCATGGCCGTGGACGCGCTGCTGAGTAGAGAGGTCAGCCGCATCATCCTGGCCCGCCCTGCGGTGGAAGCGGGCGAACGCCTGGGATTCCTCCCAGGCACCATCCAGGAAAAAGTGAACCCCTACTTGCGCCCGCTGTACGATGCCCTCTACGACGTCCTGGACCCGGACAGGGTGGAACGCCACATTGAGAAAGGCATCATTGAGATCGCACCTATTGCTTTCATGCGCGGCCGGACGTTGAATGACGCTTTCGTGATTCTTGACGAGGCCCAGAACACGACCAGCGAGCAGATGAAGATGTTCCTGACCCGCTTGGGCTTCAACTCCAAGGCGGTGGTCACCGGCGACATCACGCAGATCGACCTGCCGGACGGACGGCGTTCCGGCCTGGTTGAGGCCATCGATGTGGTCTCCAGAGTGCCCGGAATCAGTTTCGTCTATTTCACGGAGCGGGACGTGGTGCGGCACACCCTGGTGCAGCGCATCATCCGCGCCTACGAGGAATACGACCAGGCACGCGCCGGCGCGAATAACAACAAGAACCACAACAGAGCCATTGATCCTTAATCTGCAAGACAAACTCATTGTCAAGACTTCCCGACTGAGCGAATATGTGGGGGAGCTAAGGCGGGCGCTTGGACTGGGCAGGCGCGATTGTAACATTTGCCTGGTGAACGACCAGGAGATCAGGCGCTTGAACGCGCTCTTCCGTGGAACGGACCGTGCCACGGACGTCCTGGCGTTTCCGTGGGATGCTCCGGAGCGGCCAATTCCCGCGCGGATACAGCGCGGGCGCGGGCAACGCCGACAAGCGAGTTCGGGCCTCGTTGCGTGCGTAGAGATAGAGTTCAGAAACCATCTCGGTGACATCGTCATATCGGTTGAGACCGCCAAACGAAACGCGCGCCAGGAAGGACACTCAACCCTGAATGAGATCCGCTGGCTTATCCTGCACGGCCTCCTGCACCTGCTGGGCTACGACCACGAATCCGATCGGGGCGAGATGAATCGGCTGGAGCTTGCCCTCCGGACCCGGCTGGGCAGTTCGGGAGAGTGATGGACCCAAACACGATCCTGATCACTATTGTGTGGCTGGCCGTTCTGGCCGCCCTGCTCGTGGCCGGCGCGGTGGCCTCTTATCTGCGGCTGCTGATGCGCCGGCTGACCGTGATGAGCGCCCGGAAGTTGTTTCGCCCTCCCGAACCGGGGCGCATCACGATCGACCGGGAGCGTGTGGGAGTCTCGATTTCGGCCCTGCACGGCGCCGCGATGCACCTGTTTGCCGTGGGTGTAACCGCGCTGCTGGTTCTGCGCAGGCCGGATCATTTCTGGGGAAACGTGGGCGCCGCGCTGGTTATCGTCTTGACGGCGGTTGCCGTTGCCGACCAACTCATCCCTTTCCTTCTGGTGGCGCGCCACGACGAGCCGGAGGTGATCCTTGAGCGTTGGATGCCGGTGGTGCGACGACTGGTTTATCTGGCCTTGCCACTCACTTTTCTCATTCTGATTTCCACCACCATGAGCCGCCTGTTGGAATCCACGGAGCAGGAACCGGAGCCCCCCACGCCACAAGAAAACTTGCAAGAGTTCATCGAGGTCGGGCAGCAGGACGGCCTGATCGAAAAAGGGGAGGCTGAGCTCGTGCAGTCGGTGGTGGAATTCGGGGAGAAGCTGGTGCGCGAGGTGATGACGCCCCGCACGGAAATCGCCGCCATCGACGTGAACGCCTCTCTCGAAGACCTGCGTAAGCTGTTTCGCGAGAAGCGACTGACGAGGTACCCCGTCTACAGCGGTCAACTGGACCGGATCGAAGGTATTGTCAACGTCCGAGACCTCATGGAGTTGCCTCCCGAAGAACAGGCGAGGGTCACAATTCGCAGCCTGGTCAGGCCTGTCCCCTTCGTTCCGGAAACGCGGAATATCAAGGACCTGCTCAAGGAATTGCAGAAATCCACCATTCAGATGGCGATCGTCATCGACGAGTATGGCAGTGTTACCGGCTTGGTGACTATCGAGGACTTGCTGGAAGAGATTGTGGGAGAAATCAAGGACGAGTTCGAACCCCACGCACAGGATATCGTGAAGGAAGCGGAGAATTCCTACCTCGTTTCAGGCCACACAGACTTGTCGCAGATTGGCGAAGAATTGCATGTTCTCCTCCAGGCTCCCGGCTATTCCACCGTGGCGGGGCTGGTGCTGACGCATCTCGGCCACGTGCCGGTTCCAGGGGAGAAAGTGAAGGAAAACGGGGTGAACATCGAAGTCCTGGAAGCGAACAAGCGGACCGTCTTAAAGGTTCGCTTGACCCTTACCCCGCAAGACACTGAGGTGGCCGATGACGATGGCGGAGCCCACTAAATCCGGATTTGTGGCCGTGGTAGGAAGGCCCAACGCCGGCAAGAGCACGCTGGTCAACGCTCTGGTCGGGAGCAAGGTTTCCATCGTCACCGCCGTGCCGCAAACCACCCGCAATCGAATTCTGGGAATCGTCAATCGCCCTCCCGCACAGATCGTGCTCATGGACACGCCGGGGATTCATCGCCCCCTTTCCCGCCTCAACGAACAAATGATGGCCTTCGTTCGCCAGGCGCTCGCGGAACGGGACCTGGCGATTCTGATCGTCGACGCTTCGGAGCGCTTCGGGCATGGCGACGAGTTTGCCGTGGGCCTGTTGAAAGAATACGGACCGCGAAGCATCCTGGCGCTGAACAAAATCGATCGAATCAGGAAGCCGCAACTTCTGCCGCTCATGCAGCGCTATTCCGGGTTGTACAACTTCGAGGAAATCATGCCGGTCTCGGCTCTCAAGGGCGAAGGGCTCACGGAGCTTTTGGACGCCGTGGTGAAACTGCTGCCCGAGGGCCCGCACTATTTCCCGCCCGAAATGTACACCGATCAGCCGGAGCGATTTCTGGCCTCGGAAATCATTCGAGAGAAGATCATCCTCCACACTCGGCAGGAACTTCCCTACGCGACGGCCGTCATCATCGAGAGCTTTGAGGAAGACGAGAAGATCACGCGCATCCATGCCAGCATCGTGGTTGAAAGGGAGTCGCAGAAGCCGATCATTATCGGCTCGGGCGGCGAGATGCTGAAGCAGATTGGCAGCGAGGCGCGCCACGAATTGGAAAGGTTGTTCCCGCCCAAAGTTTTCCTTGAACTCTACGTCAAAGTTGAAGCCAACTGGCGCGACGCCCGGCCGATGGTTGCCGCGCTCGATTACCGCAACGAAGGATGAACTGGCGTTCACTCGCACGTTTCTGTCATTCTGGGCGAAGCGAAGAATCTCCGTAGTCCCGTAATCAGGCAACTGCCGAGATTCTTTCTGTCATTCTGAGCGAAGCGAAGAATCTCCGTAGTGTCGCAATCAGGCAATTGCCGAGATTCTTCGCTTCGCTCAGAATGACATGACCTCGAGGAGTATTCGTATGGAATTAAGGCGACTGGGCAACAGCGATCTTCAAATTACTCCCCTCGGAGTGGGCGCATGGGCCATGGGTGGAGCAGGGTGGCGCTTCAGTTGGGGAGCGCAGGATGATCGCGACTCTATCGCCGCCATCCATCTCGCGATCGATTCCGGCATCAATTGGATCGATACCGCAGCAGTCTACGGACTGGGACACTCGGAAGAGGTCGTCGGCCGCGCCGTGCAGGGAATCCCGCGCCGCCCTTATGTCTTCACCAAGTGCGAGCGCCGGTGGAACGAGCGCGGGGAACTCAGCGGCAACCTGAAGGCCGACTCCCTCCGCGCCGAGTGTGAGGCGAGCCTGCGGCGGCTCAAAGTTGACGCCATCGACCTCTACCAGATTCACTGGCCCAGTCCGGAGGAGGATATCGAAGAAGGCTGGACGACCCTCGCAAAACTGAAAGAAGAAGGCAAGGTCCGCTACATCGCGGTGTCGAACTTCAACGTGCCGCAGATGAAGCGAGCCCAAGCTATCGCACCTCTAACCTCGCTTCAGCCACCATATTCTTTGCTGGCTCGCGCGGTTGAGAAAGAGGTCCTCCCCTACTGCGCGGAGCAGAATATCGGCGTGATTGTTTATTCCCCGATGAGGGCCGGACTCCTGAGTGGCGCGATGACGCGCGAGCGCGCCGGCGCTTTGCCGGATGACGATTGGCGCCGGCACGACCCGGATTTTCAAGAGCCGGCATTGTCCCGCAATCTTCGCCGGGTGGAATTGCTGCGAGCGATTGGCGCGCGCCATGGACGCACGCCCGGCGAAGTGGCGATTGCCTGGACGTTGCGGCATCCCGCTGTGACCGGCGCCATCGTCGGGCTTCGCCGCGCAGAACAGGTCTCCGGCGTAATTGGCGCGGCAGAATTTCGCCTGAGTTCCGAAGAAGTCGGGGAGATCGAGAACTTTCTCCGCAACATTGACCAGCCCACGTAGGGGCGGCCCTTGTGGCCGCCCGAGGGCAACCACAGGGGTGGCCCTACAGCGCCCAACTGCATCCTCCCCCAGCTTTCGGACCGCGAAGAGAGGGACAGAAATCGGCGACGGGTATGCGAAAACTCCCCAGCGCGCGTGAGATTGAGTTGGCGGCTGCGGCTGATAGTCCCCCGAGGGCTCAAGGCGCGACGCCGCCCCGTGGCGAAGCGCTAGCAATGCTGGTTCGCCGTGGTTTTCGACCTTCGCAAGCCAAACTCGATGTGCCTTTCGCGGACAACCTGGAGGCCGCGACTGCCGAGCGGCTCGCGAAGAAGCTTGGTCATTATGCTTTCCGCCTTTTCCTCCGCGGGGCGATTCAGAAGTGGGAAGGGTTTGCGCCCGCGGAGGCTACACAATACCTCAAGGCGGCCCAAGCCGAGGCGTGTGCTGAGTCGCTGGTCGATTTGCGGCTGGCCGAGCGGTTACGGCGAGGCCGCTACCGGCTGCTCCGGGCTGCAAAAAGCTTTGGCGGAACCCTCGAGTGGTACGTGGCGCGCGAACTCAATCGCAGGCTCGGCTTCGATGTGGCATCGGGAGTAAGGCTTCACGCGCGGGGCGTGGGCGGTGACTTGGACGTGGTGGCGGCGGCGGAAGGCAAGTTGGTCTATCTGGAATTGAAATCCTCTCCTCCCAAGAACCTCTCGAGTCGGGAAGTGGCCGCTTTTTTCGACCGCGTGCTCCTGCTTCGGCCCGACTTGTCGCTTTTTGTGGTGGACACGGCGTTGCGCCTTAGCGATAAGGTCTTGCCGATGCTGGTGGCGGAGTTGGAGCAACGCCGAGGTGAAACCCAGCTCGTTCCGCGTCGCATCATTCGGGAGGTTTGGGCCCTAACGCCCCGCCTTTACGCGGTAAATGGCAGGCCAGACCTCGTCGCCAACATCGGCCGCGCCATCGCCGAGGGCCTGCGGGCACTTTCGCCAGCGCTCTGATAGCTTTGAGGTTGGGCAGTGTAGTGTTATAGCCGATCGCTGTTAACGTGCGCCACGAACGTAGTCGGCTGCCGACACAACGCGGACTCCTTGAAAGCTTGCGAGAGCCAGTAAATCCTTATCGCCTGACACGATCAGGCTTGCACCTGCGATCAGTGCGCATTCGAGTATGAAGTCATCTTTAGAATCGCGGCAAGCACCATGGAGCGTACCCGGGACAGGCACGCGGATCAAATCTTGGAAGTAAATGCCGAGACTCTCCTCAACACGCCGCACTTCCCATCCGAGCTTCCTCGAGAGCACCCGGGCTACCTCTTGCTCGATTTGATCGCAAATAGCAACACGATCCTCCGTGAGTGCCTTTTCTAATGCAGCGAGCGGCGTTCCGCCAAAATGCAAAGCCGAAATCCAGACACCCGAATCGACGACAACAATCACTTGCCACCCGATCGTTTGGCAAAGCTGCTGCCGCGCTCCTCGTCGACCAAACGCTCCACGTCTGCCTCGGTGTAGCCCTTTGGATTTCGCGAGTGAGCATATTCGCGATCCGCTTGGAGACGCCGGCGGACTCGCTCCATTCGATAGGTGCGGAAAGCCTCGCGGAAGAGTTCACTGAAGTTGCGGCTCTCCTCCTTGGCCACGGCGTCGACCTGCTTGGCCAAATCCTCTGGAAAACTTATGGTGAATACTCGGGACGATCGATTTCTTGTTGCGCGCATAACTGATTATTACATTGTACGACAGTTTCGTGCAAGCCCTCGGGACGCGGCCTCCAGCGGAATGCAAGCGGATCAAAACGGATTCACTGCACGCGCCGCTGGCGGCCCTGCCAGAATTTCTCGCGCAGCACGCGCTTGAGGATTTTTCCCGTGCCACCCTTCGGGAGGCTTTCCACAATCTCCACTGTTTTGGGGGCCTTGTACGCTGCCAGGTGCTGGCGGCAATGCGCGATGATTTCCGTATCGGCGGCTTGCTGGCCGGGTTTGAGCGTGACGATGGCTTTCGGCACTTCGCCCCATGATTCGTCCGGAACGGCGATGACTGCGCACTCCATGACCGCCGGATGTCCGTAAATGACTCGTTCGATTTCCGCCGAAGCGATGTTTTCGCCGCCGCTCAGGATCATGTCTTTGCCGCGGTCCACGATGAGGATGTAACCTTCCTCGTCGATGGTGGCCAAGTCGCCGGTGTGAAACCAGCCGTCGTGGATGACGTTGGCGGTGGCCTCGGGCTGCCGCCAATAGCCTTCCATGACGACATCGCCTCGGACGACTACCTCTCCAACCTCCGCTGCATCCGGTTTGACATCTCGCCCATCCGGCGTCACCACGCGGATTTCAGAACCCGCAAAAGCGTATCCCGCGGTGGCTTGCCGGCGTAATTGGAACTCCTCCGGATCACCGGTGCAGTGCGCCTTGCGACGCGCTAACGTCAGGACCGGCGAGGTCTCAGTCAGGCCGTAACCGCCGATGGCCCGGCAGCCCGGCATTCGTCGCTCCGTCTCGCGGACCAGCGCCGTACTGGTTGGGGCGCCGCCCATGATGACCTCCTTCACGCTGCTCAAGTCATACTTCGAAAACTCCGGGTGATTGAGCATGGCGATAACCATGGTAGCCACAACCTGCAGGCGGGTCACGCGCTCGCGCTGGATCAACTCCATCACGGTAACGGGGTCGAACTTCTTGATCATGACGTGCCGTCCGCCGGACAGCGTGATGATGTGCGGGGCGCCCCAACTGTTGACGTGGAACAGCGGAACCGTGTAGAGGTGAACCTCGCTGTCATCGCCCTTCAACGCTATGGCGGTATAGAGGGCGTGCAGGTAGAGGTTGCGGTGCGTCAGCATCACCCCTTTGGGATAAGCAGTGGTCCCGCTGGTGTAGAAGAGTTCGGCCACGGAGTTTTCATCAATGCCGCGGTAATCAATTTCCCCAGGCCCTGCCTCGGCGAGAAGTTCGTCGTAGAGCTTGTGATGCGCCCAGGCCGGCTTGGTGTCCCTCAAAGGGATATAGTATTCAATCGCCTTCACCTGCGACCTCAGCGATTCCACCAGAGGAATGAATTCCGGATCGAAACACAAAATTCTCGGCCCCGCGTCGTTGAGGATATAAATGAGCTCTTCCGGGCTTAAACGGATGTTCAAGGGCAGAAGAATGGCTCCGATTTGCGGCACGCCAAAGTACGCTTCGAGCAACCGATGACAATTGAAGCTCAAGTAGGCAACACGATCGCCGTTCCGTATTCCAAGCTTCCGCAGGGCGCTCGAAAGCCGGTCACATCGCTCATTGAACTGGCGGTAAGTAAACCGCTGCTGATCGCAAACCACGCCCACTTTGTTGCCGAAAACTTGCGCGGCCTGCCGTTTCAGCCGCACCGGGGTGAGAGGGAGAATCATGGGAACCTCAGCGTGTAATCTTGTCGTGCGCCCTTCAGAAGGTGCTTACTCAACTATGATAGGCAGTGAGCGCCGGCAAAGCAACCCATACAAGACTCCGTTTCTCCTCTGTGGTGAGTCCTGTGTATCAGTCACGGTGCGACCGCATTGCCAATCTACCCAGACCGCTCGAATGAACTGCTTGGCCGGATCGCGGCCTCGCCGGCGGCGGGTGAACGTTCCGGCCAAATCGCCGTCAGCGCCAATGCCACGGCGATGCCCACCAGCCCCTCCCGGAGGCAAGAGGCACCCTGACGATCAAAGTGTGACCGCAATTTTCCTGCACTGCGCCCGATTGGTTGGAGTGGAGCCTAAAATAGCGTGGGTGTTGTATACTCCAAGGGCGGCCGGGGCGGGCGGCTGACCACGGGCAACCGACGAAGGAGAGCAGGATGTCGATCGAGAAAAGCTACCACATGAGCATCGAGGAGTTCCGCCGGAACGGCCGGGAGGTCATCGACTGGATTGCAGACTATTATGAGCGTATCGAGTCTTTCCCCGTGCTGTCTCGAGTTCAGCCGGGTGAAATCCGCGCTTCACTTCCGAAGGAAGCGCCTATGAGCGGTGAGCCGTTTGAGTCCCTGCTGCACGATGTTGAAAAGCTGATCCTGCCCGGAATAACGCACTGGCAGTCGCCCAATTTCTTCGCCTTCTTCCCCTGCAACGCCTCCGCTCCCGCCATCTTGGGTGACCTGCTCTCGTCCGGCCTTGGAGTTCAGGGAATGTTGTGGGCCACCAGCCCCGCCTGCACGGAACTTGAGACTCACGTGCTCGACTGGCTGGTTCAGATGTTGGCCTTGCCGGGGAAGTTCCTCTCCACCTCGACGGGTGGCGGAGTGATTCAGGACAGCGCCTCCAGCGCCACGCTGTGTGCGATTCTAGCGGCGCGCGAGCGTGCCACCGGCTACACCAGCAATAAGCGAGGGTGTAAAGGTGATCTGGTCGCCTATGCCTCGCCGCAGGCTCACTCCTCGATTGAAAAGGCCGTGAAAATCGCGGGCCTGGGCGAGGAGAACTTGCGCCACATGGAGGTTGACGCGCACTGGGCGCTGCGCCCGGAGGCTCTAGCGGCGCAAATCGCTCTCGACCGGCGAGCCGGCAAGGCGCCGTGCATTGTTTGCGCCACAGTAGGAACCACCTCATCAAACGCTTTGGACCCCTTGCCGCAGATCGGACGTATCTGTGAAGACAACGGCATCTGGCTGCACGTGGACTCCGCCATGGCCGGCACCGCGGCGCTCTGCCCTGAGTTCCGGTACATCAATGAGGGTCTTGAATTCGCGGATAGCTACTGTTTCAACCCGCACAAGTGGATGTTCACCAATTTCGATTGCGACTGCTTTTACGTGGCTCGGCGCAAGGAATTGATCGACGCCCTATCAATTCTGCCGGATTACCTCCGTAACAAGGCCACCGAATCGGGCGCCGTCATTGACTATCGGGACTGGCAGGTGCCGTTGGGCAGGCGCTTTCGCGCCTTGAAGCTCTGGTTCGTGATTCGACACTACGGAGTGGAGGGACTTCGCCACCACGTTCGCCAGCACATCGCGCTGGCCCAGCAGTTTGCCTTGTGGATGCAGCAGGACCAGCGATTTGAACTGGCCGCGCCCGCGCCCCTGAATCTGGTCTGTTTCCGCCACCGCGCCGGAGATGCCTTCAACGAGGCGCTGCTGGACGCCCTCAATCGAAGCGGCGATCTCTACTTGACGCACACCAAGCTGAACGGCCGTTTCATCATTCGCTTCTGCGTGGGGCAGACCTATACCGAATCTCGCCACGTGGAACGTGCCTGGAAGCGGATTGGGGAAGAAACCGCAAAGCTGGAAGCGCGGGGGGGATGGTAGCGAAAGCAGAAAGCAGTCGCTCATGCCCGTCTACTGATGCGTTCCTGGAAACCATGAAGGCCCTGTCATTCTGTGCGAAGCGAAGAATCGTGCCCTGATCTTTTCGTTCTCGGTGGCTCACGGGCCAGAGCGAGATTCTTCGCTTCGCTCAGAATGACAACGCGTTTTAAGAGCAGACAGCACCTCCCCACTTTTGGGGATCAAAATGTGGATCGGGGATCGAGCTGATCTGGAAAGGGGTGTGCTTTATGGACCGTCGAAGCTTCTTCAAATCCGCAGGATTGACCGCCACGATCGCAGGCGTTGGGGCAGGGAAGGCAAACGCCTTCGTCCCCGCGCACAACTGGGACAGATATGATTTTGGCGTGGGACCTCAGATCACGGATCGTCTTGATCAAGGCCCCTTCCCGCAATACCCGCCGGAAGCAGTGTTCCCGGGAGGCGACGTGGTGATGGCCACGACTCCCTCCAGCGAGGTTGCGCCCAACTACGGCAAGGGACTTATTACTTACATCACCGCGGACATGGGCACCGCGGAGATCAAATCCGACAACATTCCTCAAGCCATCGAAGATCTCGTGAAGCTTCCCTTGGGCGAGAAGCTTTATCTCCGGCCGACCTGGAGGGAAGTGCAGCCGCGACGCGGGCGGCTCGACTTCCCTGACTACTGGAAACTTACTTTCGATCTGGCGAAGCGGTTTAACAAGCGGATTGGATTTCGGATCCAGATGCGGGCACCCGATTATGCGGAGGAGGCTTTGCCGGATTTCGTCCTCGAAAAAGTGCCCATGGTGAAACTGATCGGTGAATGGAGAACGGGACTCGCAGGGCCGCGCCGGAAACCGGCTTATTACGAACCCCGTTATGATCACCTTTTCTTTCAAGACTGCTACCGGGAACTGAACCAGTTGCTCGCCGCGGAACTGGATGGCAGCCCGCAGATCGAATTCATGGATACCTTCATGTACGGCTTCTGGGGCGAGGGCCACACTTGGCCGTTTCATAACAACCCATTTCCGGACTATCTCACGGCCGAGCAAACCTGGATCAAGATGTTCGAAGTCCAGTCGGAGCTTTGGCGACGGACGCCGCTCGTGACCAACACCCAACCGGATTTCAGCCGTGTGGGCAACTCCGAGCTTGTCGATCGTACCGTCCGTTCGGGGAACTGGCTCCGCACCGACACGATCTTCATCGAGAACGAGCAGATTGAGACCCTCAGCAACCGGCCGCCGTGGGTAGGAGCGGTGGTCGAAGTGGGAATGTCCGACGGCACACCGGCGTCCCTCCACATCGAGGAAGGGATTACCTACACCGACAACGTCATCGCACACGTGATCGACGTGGGCCCCAATTATTGGTCGCTTTGGAATTTTCACAAGATCAACGCCGAAAATATCTTGCGTTATTACCATCAATTCCCGCAGGCCATCGACCAGATCAGCAGGCGCATCGGTTATCGCGTGCGGCCTTCGTTTGTCTGGCATTATGCAGAACAAGACCGCCAAGGTTTGATCGTGGGGTTCGCGAACGATGGTTGCGCCGGAGTCCCGGGCGCTCTGCGCGTCTACGTTACTGGCGACGACGGAAAGATGATAGCAGGAGGAAGCCTCGACCCCGGCTATCCTTTGCCGGGGAAAATCCGCCAAGCGCAATTCGTGCTCCCCAAGGGCGTTGGCTGGAAAGGCTTGAAACTTCAAGCAGAGCTTGAGGTAAAGGGTATTCGGCGCTCGATTCGCTGGGCTTGCCATCAAGATCTGAACGCCGACGGCTCGCTGACCTTGCGGCCTAACTTGCGAGGTTCAGGCTGACACCTCGCGCCACGGGAGCGGGCCTGGCGGCAGCCCCCAGGGGAACCACCAGGGTTGCCCTCCGAGGCCTCCTGACTACCACACCCGACACATCCTGGTCCGCGCCATCCGCTGGCCCGCCTTGCAGCCGAAGGCCTGTTGGAATTGGGGCAGGTCGGAAACAATGCCATTCACGCGGTATTTGCCGGGCGAATGCGGATTGATGGTGGCACTCAACCGCAGATTTTCAGGGCGCTCATTTTCACAGGCCCACTGTCCGTAGCCGATGAAGAACCGCTGCTCAGGGGTGAATCCGTCGATGGGCTTCAGGGTCTGCCCCTTGGTCTCATTTTTCCAGGCGATGTAGGCGAGCAGGAGCCCGCCAAGATCCGCCACGTCTTCGCCGCTGGTTAGTTTACTGTTGATGTGAATATCATCAACGACGATATATTGCGCGTACTGTTGCCGGACACAGGCGATCCGCTCGTCAAAGTGGGCGGCGTCTTGTTTCGTCCACCAATCTCGCAGGTTTCCCTTGGCATCGAACTGGCGACCCTCGTCATCGTAGCCGTGGGTCAACTCGTGGCCGATCGTGCCTCCCGTGTTGCCGTAATTCGGCGCGTCGTCCATCCTGGGGTCGAAGAGCGGTGGTTGCAGAACCCCGGCGGGAAAATTGATGTCGTTCATTTGCGGATCGTAATATGCATCTACGGTGGGTGGAGTCATCCCCCACTCGCCACGGTCAACGGGTTTGCCGATCTTCGCCAGTTGGCGCTTGGATTCGAAAATGGCGCTGCGGCGCACATTTCCCGCAAAGTCGCCGCGCACGATCTCGAGAGTTCCGTAGTCGCGCCACTTGTCGGGATAACCGATTTTGTTGACGATGGCGTGCAGCTTCGCGAGAGCCTGCTGTTTGCTGGCCGGGCTCATCCACGACAACGTTTTCAGGTCGTCCTCCATGGCGGCCTCGATCTCGCGGGTCATCTTCAAGGTGCGGGCTTTGACTTCGGGACCGAAAGTCTTGGCTACGAACACCTGTCCCAAGGCCTCTCCCAAGTCGCGGTCCACCCACCGCACGCAACGCTTCCATCGTGGTTGCATCGCGTTGACGCCCCGCAGCGTGCGGCTGAAGAAATCAAAATTCTCCTGTTGAAATTTCTGAGAAAGATAGGGAGCTTCCTCATGCGCCAGGTGCCAGCGCAGATACGTCTTCAAGTTATCCAGGCTTTCGCTCTGGATCAGCCGGTCCAGTTCCCGATAGAATTCCGGTTCGGTGACATTGAAGACCTGAAGGCCAGGCGTTCCGATTGCGGCCAGGTAGCTGTCCCAATCGAAGCGCGGCGTGAGCGCTTTCAATTGCGCGCGATCCATTTTGTGAAAGAGGTTGTAGGGATCGCGCTTTTGCACCTGGGTCAGCGATTTTTCGGCCAGCGCCGTCTCCATCGCCATCACCGTTTTGGCTTCCCCTGTGGCGGCGGCCTTGGAGTCTCCCATCAATTCGAACGTCCTCTGCACGTGACGCACGTACTGGCCGCGAATTTCCTGCGACTTGTGATCGGTCTTAGTGTAGTAATCGCGGTCAGGGAGGCCGAGTCCTCCCGAGTCGGCAAAGGCGATCACCTGCGATGCGTTGGCGAAGTCCTGGTTGGAGCCAAAACCGAAAAGCATCTGGTTGCCTTGGATGCCCAGATGTTCGTGCCCGACGTACTTCCCGAGGTCTGACTTCGATTTCAGCGCGTCAATCTCTTTTAGTCCGGTTTCGAGAGGAGCGGTGCCGAGCTTCTCGATGGCTGGTTCATCCATGCACGCCTGAAAATAGTCGCCGATTTTCTGCTCCGAGGAATTGCGGGTGCGGGAGGGGTCCGAAGCCTCTAGCAGAATGCCCCATAGATACTGCTGGTTTTCGTCGGAGAGTTTCGCGTACACATTCCAGCTTGGCTGGTCGGGTGGGATGGGGTTGTTCTTCATCCAGCCGCCGCAGACATACTGGTAGAAATCGTCACAGGGATCGGCGGTCCGGTCCATCGAGTTAAGATCGAGGCCGGGTTCGTAGGGAATGGATCGCAGGGGATTTTTCTCGCCTTGGGCCGTCGAGCGCGAACTCTGAAGACCCTCGCCATCCGAGGCGGATTGGGGCTGAATCAGAACAAGAAACAGAATGGCGCTCCCAAGCAGCGCATAACGCAGTGATGATCGAATCATGGATCCTCCGCTCTATTCGGTTTTCCTGCCGCCTATCGAACTGCCAGCATGGAGGAGGGAACGCGGCAAGAATCGAATTAGGGCCACGATGAATTTATAGCGCCAGCCGGGCACCACGAAGAGCTGGTTACGTTTCAGGCCCTCCAGGGATGCCTCCACAACTTTGTCTACAGGAGTCCAGAGGCTGGCGGCAACACGTTTTCGGTCCACCCCCAAAACATCGTGAAACTCCGTCAACGTATAACCAGGGCAGAGGGCCTGGACGCGGACGGGTGAACGTGCTTGCTTCAATTCCAGATAGAGACCTTCAGTGAAAGCGTTCATCCAGGCCTTGGTGGCGTGGTAACTGACGCTTCCCGGACGCGCGACGAATGCGGCAACCGACGACACGTTCACTACCGTGCCTTTGCCGCGCGCCGTCATCTTGCGGAGCGCTGCGTGCGCAAGGCGGAGCGTGGCCATGACGTGCAGGCGGTGCATGGCGTTCACATGTTCCAGTGGAGACTCATAGAAGCGCCCCGTGCCGCCAAATCCAGCGTTGTTGAGCAGGAATTCAAGACGCTCTTCCTGTGCAATGCGGTCTTCGACGCCTTTGAGTTCGTCGTCTCGAGTGAGGTCGGCGGGGAAGGGCTGGGCGTTCACACCAAGCCGGCTGGCAAGCTCAGCGGCCAATTGCGTAAGGCGATCCGCCCGCCGCGCCACCAGGATCAGGTCATAGCCTTCTGCTGCCAGCCTGCGGGCGTAGGCTGCGCCAATACCGGCGGACGCTCCGGTCACCAGCGCGAGAGGTCGAGTGGTATTCATGGAGTTCTCCCTGGCAAATCCCTCAGAACCCGCGCACCGCAGAGATGCACGCTCGCCGACGATTGAGAATGGCTGAAGGCCGCCTATGAGACGATCGCTCGCCGTTTGAACCAACCCAGGGTTAAGCAGCGCCTACGGCTTGGCGCCTGTTCCCGGTCCTTGACGAACGCTGCCCTTTTGGCTGCCGCTCGGCTTCAGCGTGAATTGCGGATTCTTAAACGTACCTTTAAGCTCGAAGGGGATAACCATCTTGCTTCCCTTAAGCGTTGCGCCGGTCAGCCCTCCCAGAATGCTGGTGAGAGCGTTATCACTGCTGGCGACGCTTGCCACGCCTTGATAATCGAGGCTGCCGTCGCCCGCAAGTCCAAGAGACCCGGTGGCGTCGATTTGCACCCCGTTGCCGGCGATTTTGCCTTTGATCGTTTGAATCCGGTTGTTGGCAATCGTAAAATCCATGGCGATGGAGGAGAAAGAATAAGGATCCCCGGAGGCTGGCCCCATTTTGGCAACGCGGAATAGTTGAAGCAGGTTTGCGTCCAGTTGCAAGGTCGGCAAGCGGCCCGCGCCGATGGTCAAGTGACCGGCGCCGCTCATCCCGGCCAGCGAGTCGGGAGAATGGCCCGCCTCGCCGTCAAGCGCCACGTGCCCGTCGAGAACGCCGGTCATTTTTCCACGCGCATCGGGAAACGCATCCAGCAACTTCGCCACATTAACTCTGCTCAGATTCGTTTGGGTGCGGTAACGTGTGTTGGGAGTCCCGAAGATGAAGGCAAGGTCCCCGTTGCCTCGACCGTCGTAGCATCTGAATTCCAGGCCGTCGAGGAGAACTTGTTGGGAGAAAAGGCGGAGGTTTGACCTCAGATTCGTCACGACCATGTTCGTGACCTGCAGAGTGTCCACCACGAGCGTTCCCTCCGTCACAAGAGAACCTTGGACATTCTGGGCCTGAGCGCCCTCCGCGAGCGCGTTAAGATCGAAGCGGCGCAGTTGGCTCGTCACTCCCTCCGCTTCGACGAAGGCGGGGCCTGCCTGGCCTGAAGGCAACAGGTCTGCAATACGCAGATTCCCTTTGCTGATTTTGACATTGGAAATAGTCCCCAGGGTGAACAGAGGCTTAACGCCGGACGGGTCTGGCGCGGGGTCGCCAGGGGAAGGCGGATCAGCGGAATTCCATTGCCCCCTGAGGTCGGAAAGCAGGCTTATCGAGGGCCCCTCCAGGTCGAGCGATTTGACAACCACCTGATGGCGCCACAGGCTTGCGGCGTCGACTACCGCGTAAATCCTCCGGGCTTCGATGAAATCTCCCTGGGGAAAACCTGCAGGGTTCTTCAGTGCAAAATCGTCAGCGCGGATGGAGAGGCGAGGAAAAACCGTGAGAGCGAGGTGCCCGATCGTTGTCCGCCTGCCCAGTTGCTTTTCAATCAGCGCTGCCACCTGCGGACGGTAGCGGTCCACGTTGAGGAGCCGGGGAACGACCACCACGATCACGACCAGTACGGCCGCCACGAAAATCAAAAGAGCAAGTAAAATCGCTTTGCGTTTTGACAACGAAGTCGTCCCTTTGGAGCCAGAGTCAATCAGTGATTCTACACCACGGCGGTCTAATGTGGCGGGATCTGAGCCGCCTTGGCCTTATCCTCAGTCGGTAAGCGATTCAGCTTAGCGGTGTAATAATCAAAGAAGCTCTTGTTGGGGGGCGCGACCTGAACTGTCTCGACGAACTCTTGAGGGTTGGTCCTCTTGATGACGGTTCGAAAGAGCCATCCCGGGGGAGGCTGATCGCCGCCCTCGGGGTTAATGTGGGTTTCCGGCCCGTCGACGGTCAAGCGATAGCGCGTAATGAATCCGGTGCTGGAAAACATGCGCAGCAAAAAACCGCCGGACTGCCGGTCAGGAGTAAGGAGGCCCAGCCAGGATTCTTTCATCGGCGCAGAAGTCTTGGACGCCGGTAAAGTGGTTTCGCCTCGGAACAGAACGACGCGCTTGTCCAGTTGATAGCTGACCGACAAATGCAGTTCGCCTTGAGTCTTCTGGTCCGTGGTTTTCCCGCTCCAATCGCCTACCAGCCAGTCCACGGCCGAGAAGTCCGGCCGATCGGGCAGCGGGATCTGGTAAACAGTGGGCGACTTTTCCTTGGAGTCCACCGGGGCGGCTCCGACGAGGCAAGCGAGGGCAAGGATAAGTGGGACCATGGGGTCCTTATGATTATACGTTATTTTCGTCCCACAAGGCGAAGGCGCGCTGTAAATGCTCGTCTCTGGCCTCCCGCAAACGCGAAGGGAACGATAAAGGTATTAACCGCATTGGGATTGTCGTGATTGGTAGCGTTGATGGAACTGACGCGCAGGGCCCATTCCTGGCCGCGGAAGTGGAACCGCTTTTCAAGCCCCACGTCCAGGTCAAAATAGTTGGGGTAGCGAAACTCCCCCGGCGCGCTCACCAACTGCTGCTGCTCGTTCACGGCATCGAACGGATAACCCGTCCGGTACTCCATGCGGGCACTCAGGAACAGCCCCCAGAGCGGCAGCGGCGTCTTACCCCAGGCGATCAGGCGATCAGGAGTGTCCCACAGCAGCCGGCCCGGGGCCTGCGGAACAAAATAGGGAGTCAAGAGAGAATAATCCACGGCCTGGTTGCTGCGTGCGCTCGAGCGGGTATAATCCCCGTAGATTTCGGCCTTGTTTCTAAAAACTCGGCGCACCCAGATCTCAGCGGAGCTATAACGGTCGCTGCGCATGTCCCCGAAGAGAAACACTCCTCCCAGCGGAGCGAGTTGAATATCCTGATAAGTGAACCCGTCGGATTCCACGCGGCGCAGCAGCGCGACGCCGGTGAATGTATTAGAGCCCAGCCTTTGTTCCCATTCGATACTGGTGGTATTGAAGCCCGTCTGCCGAAGCCCGCCGGACGGCAGCACGAAACGCGTCGTGGCGGGCCCCAGGATAGGCGTGGTCCCAGTCGAGTCATAAAGGGTGTCAACCCGCTCTTGATCGAGCCCCGCACTCCAAAGAGCCATATTGATGGGGCGGTAGTAGATTCCCCAGCCGGCGGAGATTTTGGTCCGGTCATCCGAGAAGGGAAGGAAGCTGGCTGCCAGGCGCGGGCCCAATATCGTCTTGCCAATGATCTTGTCCCAATCCGCCCTCCCGCCAATCGAAACGACCAGCGGTCGAAGCACCTTCCACGAATCTTGGAGGAAATAGCCGAACTGCGAGTTGTCGAGGTGAAGATACGGCGCGCCGCTAAAAGTGGTTTTCAGCAGCAGAGTATTGTCGGCACGGAGCGTCTCAATTGGATTGCGAACCGCCCCTTGAGAAAAGGCCAGCTCATCGGCGTTGAAGCCCGCTCTCACCTCATGGGTGCCGTGCCAGCGGAGTGAGGAAAGATTCAAGTTGCCGATCACCTGCACCCGGTGGTTGCGCTGGAGCAGGGTTTGAAAGTAATTGCCGGAGGCAGCGATCGGCTGCACGACGTAAGGCTCGGAGCCGAGCGGCTCGTTGTTCAGTGTGGCATTGTCCGTGGCTGCGCCGAGTTCAAACATGTTCCTGCCAAAGAAGAATTGATCCTTGATGGAGACAAACTCGCGATGCGCATGATCGTCCGTGGTCGTCGAAAGGGGAGTAAACAGACTGAGGCCGAGATGGGAATACACACTTTGGTCGTACAGGAAGCTGCCTTGAAGAATGTTGGTGGGCGTCAGGTTCATCTGTACCCGGGCGAGATTGTCGCCCGACCACTGCTCCTGCGTATCGCCGTTGCGCGGCAGCCCCTGAATCAGCGAAAAGGTGTGCTGAATGCTGATGCCGTCGGAGAACCAGGCGCGGCCCCTGTGCAGGGGGCCCGAGAAGTTGAAGCGTGGGTACCAATTTCCAAGGTGCACGCCTTGCTGGAGATTGACCGCGGGGAAAAAATCCGTGGTTCCGAATCTCCAGCGGTCGTCACCCACGTAGGTGCCGAATTCCATCACCGCACCGGCGGCGTGCGCGTACTGAGCTCCGTAACGGCCGTCGTCCACTTTTACCTCGCGCACGCTGTCGATATCCAGCCTGCTGGTCAGTTGACCTGAGACAGGATCGCCAATCTCGAAACCGTCCAACAGATATTCGGCGTCCCCCGAGCGCCCCCCAGCCACGTGGAGCCCGCCGGAGTTGTCCTCCGTGACGCCCGCGATCATGGGCAAATAGGCTGCGAGGTCGTGGGTGCTGTACGTGGGAAGATCGAGGATGTCCTGGGCATCGAAAATCTCCTTGTGCTCGGGCTCCAAGGGATCGATCTGCTTGGCTGACGAGCGAACTTCCACGCTGGAGTGCATCTCGAATTCGTGGCTGAGCGTGAAGGAGACATCGTTGCTTTCCTCCTGCAAGGGCACCGCCTGCTCAGTAAGGCGGAAATAATCAGGCTTGCTGAGGCTGACGAGGTACTCGCCGGGCGCCGCTAAGGACACTTCGAAATGCCCTGTGTCGTCCGAATAAGCATATTGGGTGATCCCGCTTTTGGACTTTATTGTAACTTGGACACCATTCACTGGCACGCCGTTCTCGTCCACAACCGCGCCGCGCAGTTGCACGGCCGCTGTCGCTCGGGCTGCTGCAAACAGCGACATTAGGATGGCCAAACACGCCATGGACAGCCCATCACCGGGAGTGAGTAGCTTGCGGGCTTTTGCGGACAAGAGTCCTCGCTGTGGTGCTCACTAAGCATTTTATTCGACGCCCGGGCCGGAGTGTAGGGAATAAACGGCGCCTGTGAAACCAGCGTCAATAATCAGTCCTGCGGCCAGCTTTTCCGAACGCGTGTCCAGTAGTTGCCGCTGTGCAGTTGTGCAAACTCCCCCAAAAAGAGAATAATATTCCCCATGGGGAAACTCTGCGGAATCGCGCTTTGGTTCGTGCTTGCCGCCGCGCCGCTCTACGGGCAGGGCAACTACGAGATTCAAGTTTACGGCGCGGACACCGTGCCTCCTGGCCGCACGATGGTCGAACTACACAGCAATTTCACGTTCGAGGGTTTCAAAACGCCCAGCGACGGCGTTCTTCCCGACGAACATCAATTGCACGAAACGGTCGAGATCACCCAAGGCTGGAATGAGTGGTTTGAGACAGGCTTCTATATCTTCACGAGCGCCGGACCGCGGCAGGGCTATAAATGGGTTGGCGACCACATTCGTCCGCGCATACGCGTTCCTGATAAGTGGAAGTGGCCGGTAGGCGTAAGTCTCTCCACCGAGTTTGGCTACCAGCGCCCTATCTTCTCAAGCGACACGTGGACCTGGGAGATTCGGCCTATCGTCGATAAACAGTGGCACTCCTGGTATCTCTCCTTTAACCCGGCCCTGGAGCGCTCGTTTCATGGGCCTAGTGTGCACGAAGGGGTCGGCTTCTCACCGGATTTCAAGGTTGCCTACTCCGTCACTCGCAAGCTCAGCGCGGGGCTTGAATACTACGGATCGCTAGGGTCCATAACCGGGTTTGACGCCTTGTATCTTCAACAACACCAAATCGTGCCGACCATCGATTATGATTTTGGGCCGAACTGGGAGTTCAACCTAGGTGTGTGCGAGGGGGTCACCCGCAGTACCGATCGCCTGCTGGTTAAGATGATCATCGGGCGGCGATTCCGATTTATCACGCCGCGTCTGCCTCACTTTCTGAAGTCCGGTCAAGCGGAGATGGACTGATCTCGCCCATGACGAGACACGTTAGGTTCGCAACGGTGCTTCTCTTGTGCCTGCTGCCGGGCTTGCTGGCCTTTCGAAAAGAACCGCCCGTGCCTTCCGGCCCACCGCTTCCCTTGGGCCTTCCGCCCATAACGTGGCCGGAAGATAATCCCTATTCACCGGCGCGTGCCGAGCTTGGAAGGATATTGTTTTTTGATGGCCGTCTTTCCTCAAACGGCATCGTTTCATGCGCCTTCTGCCACGAACCGCAACACGCCTTTTCGGCAAGCACCGCATTCTCAAAAGGCGTGAATGGAAAGCAGGGCACCCGCCACGCTCAGACGCTTATAAACCGTGCATGGGGCAGGTCAGAATTCTGGGATGGCCGATCCCCCACGCTGGAGGCGCAGGTCATCGTTCCGGTGACGAATCCCGATGAGATGGGCATGACGGCTGAGCGGGTAGTTCAAACGCTCCAGGGAATTAAAGGCTATGCCCCGCTTTTCGCTTCCGCCTTCGGAGACAGCACCATCAACTTCGACCGCGTCTCCAAGGCGATCGCTACCTTCGAGCGCACCATCGTCTCCGGAAATTCCGCCTATGATCGCTTCCTCGCGGGCGACAAGTCCGCTCTGAGCAAACCTCAGAAGGATGGCCTGGACTTCTTCAATCGCAAAGGTGAATGCGCCGAATGCCACGCCGGCCCGGACCTTACGACGGAAAAGTTCGCCAACCTCGGAATCGGAATGGACCTACTTCATCCCGACCCTGGGCGCGAAGCGGTCACCAGGAAGCGCGGAGATTTCGGGAAATTCAAAATACCCACCCTGCGCGATCTTTCCTACCGCGCTCCCTATATGCACGACGGCCGCTTCAAGACTCTCGGAGAGGTGTTGGATCTCTATGCCAAAGGAGGTGAGCCTAATCCTCACCTCGATACCCGGCTCACACCGTTCTACTTGGATGAGGAGACGAAACAGGACCTGCTGGCGTTTCTGGATTCACTAACCGGAGAAGGGTGGCAGAAGATCGCCCCGCCGAGCAGTTTCCCGCAATAGGGCAGGCCGGTTTCACGCCACGTCGCAAAGCACGCAAAGGTCGCAAAGCAAGCCCTTTCACTTCGCGCCCCCGCCTGAAGGGCTCACTCGAGGTTTGCGTGGAGCTTGAACATCTGTACGGTTCCCCGAGTCTCGCCCGAACCGGAGACGACCAGCAAAACGTCCCCGCGCCCGATACCGCGTGTCGTCACGTCGCCGACCACTTGCCAAGTTGAAGCTTGACACTCATGGCGCTCAATACTGCTCCCAATGCAAGACATCGGAAAGGCGCCGCTTTGGCTGTTCCGGTGTTTCTGCCGGGTAGCCGATCGGAATCAAGCTAACCAACCTGCAGCTTGCGGGTGCACTGACGAGACGGCAGATGGCAGAAGCATAGGACTTCTTATCCCCCGCCACCCAGCACGAGCCTAATCCGTGCGCGCGGGCCGCGAGCAGGATATTCTGCGTCGCAGCACTTCCGTCTTCAAGGTAGTATTTGGTGTCTTTGCACAGCACCACCACACACGCCCAGGCCTGCGCAATGAACTTCCCGTAGTCCGTAATATCTGCAATCTTGCGGAGCAGCGCGGGCTCCGTCACGACCACGAATTCCCAAGGCTGTATGTTGATGGCGGTGGCTGCCAGCCGCCCGCAATCAATGATGTCCTCGAGTATGTTCTTTGGTACGGGTTCGTTTCTGTAGGCGCGTACCGAGCGCCGCGTCTTCAACACCTCAATCGCGTCCATCGCTGTTCGTCCTCCGGAAATAGGGACGGCTCTCGTGGCCGCCCTGGGCAGCCGCCATTTTAGCAGGAGTAAGAACACCGTGCAGAAGAATCGTTCTCGTGTTGCCTTCCACTTGTGGTGCGGGCGTCTCGCCCGCTGTCGCGCGTGCATTCCTTCGCTGCGCTCAGGACAGGCTTTGCCCGCGGTCTCTTGCGGGGGCGGGACCCCCGCGCCACATCTCTGCCTCGTCAGAGGTTTGAGCGGCCCCTTTACTCAGGTACTTCGTCCACCCAGCACACTAAGAAAGCTTTCGCCGCCAAGGGGGCGTGAGTTACTCGTACCTCAGAGCTACGATGGGATCGACCCTGGTCGCCCGACGCGCGGGGATATAGACCGCCAGGCAGGCGATCCCGGCGAGGAGCAAGGAAACAAGGGCAAAAGTCAGTGGGTCGGTGGTGGGAGTGTTGAAGAGAAAGCTGGTTAGTCCTCGTGACAAAGCGAGCGCTCCGGCAAACCCCACCCCGATTCCGAGGAGAATTGTGCGCAGTCCCTGCGCCATCATCATTCTCATGACGTCTTGACGTTGTGCACCCATGGCCAGCCGCACGCCAATTTCATGAGTCCGCCGGGTGACCGAATACGAGGTCACGCCATAGACTCCGCTGGCCGCGATCAGTAATGCCAGCACTGCAAAGGTACCGAGCAGCAGGAGTCGCTCCTGGCGGGTGGACAAGGATTCACCGACGCGCTGCTCCATGGTTTTCACATTCGCCAAGGGCAGGCCTCTATCGACTGCGAGAACTGCATTGCGCAGCGCCGGGGCGTAACTCAACGGGTCAGACGACGTTCGCAGCACAATATCCATAAAACCCGACGGTCCCTGCAAATATGAGGTATACAACTCGGGCGTAACCCTTTCGCTGAGGCCGAGATGGTGAGTATCTGCTACCACACCCACAACGCTTTGCCAGGAATCTTCCCTCCGGATGCGTTTTCCCACTGCGTCTTGTGTGGGAAAAAGCGCGCGGGCCAAGCTCTGGTCGAGAATCACGACCTGCGGCGTCCCCTCCGCGTCTCGCTCGTCGAAGAACCGGCCTGAGAGCAACTTGATCCCCATGGCTCGAAAGTAGTCGGGGGAGACGGTAGCCGGACAATAGGTGAGGTCAATCCCAGGCTCGGGCTGGCCTTCCGCCCTCAGACCATTCCCAAGGGCGTTAAACATGGTAAATGGCATCTCGGTTGTTGCCCCGGCGAATTCTACTCCGGGGATCATTCGGGCGCGCTCCAGCACCTGCTGAAAGAACTCCCTCTGGCGGACAGGGTTGTAGATATTCTCAGGCGTCAGCCACACTTCGGCGGTGAGCACGTTGTGCGGGTCGATGCCCGAGTTAACCTTGAGAAGCAGCAGGAAGCTCCTTACCAAAAGGCCTGCCCCGACGAGCAACACCAGGGAAAGGCCCAACTGCGCAACGAGCAAAGCGCTGCGCAGCCGTCGATGCGATTTCGACTCACCGAAGTGACCTGCGCTTTCTTTGAGGGAATCTGTGAGGCGCAGCGTGGATGCCGCGAAGACCGGGGCGAGTCCGAATAGGATGCCCGTGGCGAGGGCGCAAGCCAGCGTCAAGCCAAGCACCTGATAGTCGAGCCCGAGATGCCCCGGCAGCGATTCCGGCACGTACGATCGCAGGATGGTGGTCAGCAGGGGAACCAGCAGCAATCCGAGCGCGCTGCCGCACGCAGCCAACAGCGTGCTCTCTGTGAGCATCTGCCGCACCAGGCGCGAGCGGCCGGCGCCAATGGCGGCGCGAATGGCGATTTCCTTTTCGCGCGAGACCGCTCGCGCCAGGAGCAAGTTGGCCACATTCGCGCATGCAATCAACAGGACAAGACCAACAGCGCCCAACATGACATACAACGCGGGGCGAACATCGCGGGTAAGCCAATCGTGCAGGGGAATGACTCTGGCATGAGCACCGGCATGGTAACGCGACCACGGCGGCGGATACTGGTTGTCCATGTGGCGCGCGATGACTTCCAATGCTGCCTGGGCGCCCTCCACGCTGACGCCGGGCTTCAGCCGCCCGACGACACTCACAATGCCCATCGACATGCCGGGACGCTCCGATTCTGGCCGCAAGGCGTCTGGCAGCCAAACTCCGACCCCGGCCGAGCCCGGATGGAAGAAGCGGCGCGGCATCACCCCAATCACGCTGTAACTCACCCCGTCCAGAATTATTGATCTGCCCAGAATGTCCGGGCCGCTATTGAAGTAGCCTTGCCACAGATCGTGGCTGAGGATTGCAACGTGGTTGTGCCCGGGTCGTTCTTCTCCCGGCAGGAAAGTGCGCCCCCGCGCAGGTTCGATTCCCAGCACAGGGAAGAAACTCTGGGTCACATGACCGGCCAGGATGCGTTCCGGGCGCGTGCCTGCCGCGAGATTGATGCCCCGCGTAACACTGAAAGCCCCGAACTGGTCGAAGACCCTTTGCTCTTTCTCCCACGCGGCGTACTCCGGCGTGAGAACGGTGTCACGGCCCGACTGCGGCATGAGTTCCGTGACCCAGACCACTCTGCCTTGATCCGGATAGGGCAAGGGACGCAGCAGTACAGCGTCAATGACGGCGAAGATTGCCGTGTTCGCCCCGATGCCAAGCGCCAGCGTCGCCACCGCCACGGCGGTGAAAACAGGATTCTTGCGGAACATGCGCAAGCCGAAGCGAACGTCCTGCCACAGCCGCTCGAGCCAGACGAGGCTCCACAGTTCCCACGTTTCTTCCTTAACTCTCGTCACGTTGCCGAACTTGCGCAGGGCCGCATAGCGCGCGTCCTCAGGCGCCATGCCACGCTCGATGTTGTCCTGAGTCTCGCGCTCGATGAAGTCGTGGATATCCTGGTCGAGGTATTGCATCATTTGCTTGCGGCGGCTGAAGAACCGACTCATAGCTTTCCTCCGTCACTCATAGCGCAGCGCCACCATGGGATCGACCTTCATCGCGCGTCGTGCGGGAATGTAGCACGCGAGCAGCGCGACCAGCGCGAGCAGGAGCGAGACGGCCATGAACGTGAGCGGGTCGCTCGGCCTGACCCCGTAAAGCAGGTTTGTCATAAGGCGCGTGAGCGCGAGCGCCCCGGCGGCGCCGATGGCGAGCCCAATCAGAGTCAGCCTGAGTCCGTGCCCCATGATCATTTTGAGGATTTCTCCCTTCTGCGCCCCGAGCGCCATGCGCACGCCGAGTTCGTGCGTCCTTCGCGCCACCTGGTAAGCCATGATTCCGTACAATCCCACGCAAGCCAGGGCGAGACCTACAATTCCAAAGAGGCCTGTAAGGGCTGAAATCAGGCGCGCTGGTCCCATCGAGTTGCTTACTTGGGCGGAAAGCGTCGTAACATTGGTTATGGGCAGGTTGGAGTCGATTTGGTGGATCGCCTGCCGCACTTCTCCGGCGACGCTCGTCGGATCGCCCGCCGTTCGGATTTCGATTTCGTTGACGGAAGTCATGACCGATTCCAGTTGGAAGGCGGAGAGAAAGACCATCGGCTCCGCGGCTTCACGCGGACTCGAAAACCTTGCGTCTCGGGCCACGCCGACGATTTCAAGTCCCGGCGGCTCGAACTTCGGCCCCGCACTGAACCGCCTTCCAATCGGGTTGCCGCTGGGGATGAATCTCCGCACAAACGCTTCATTGGCCACCGCCACGGGAGAAGAGGCGGCGGTGTCACGCGTGGAGATAGGGCGGCCTGCGAGGATGCTTATCCCTTCTGTATCGAAGTACCCGGGCCCTGCCACCTCCACTTGCGGGCTGACACCGCCGGCGGGAGGCGGCTGGCCCTCCACAGAAACTTCGAACCCGCCCGAACTGCCGCTCATCGGACTGTTCGTTCCGATGCTGGCTGAGCGGACCCCGGGCAGGGCGCCGACTCGATCGAGCAGCGTGCGGTAGAGGCTTGCCAGTTCGCTCGGTTTGTAGCCGGCCAGGTGCGGGTCGATGTTCACCAGCAGAACGTGCTGCGGTCGGAACCCGAGGTCCTGTTTTTCGAGATCGACGAGGCTGTAGAGCAGTAACCCTGCCGCCACCAGCAGCACCAACGAGGCGGCAATCTCAAACACCACGAGGTTTTTCCCCAGCCCCAGCCGAGTCCGATCCTCGATGCCGGGCAGTCGCCCATCCTTCAGTGCCGGAACCAGGTCCGCGCGCGCCGAGCGCAGTGCCGGGGCGAGGCCCGAAAGAATCGCGGTCAAAAGCGAAACGGCCACTGCAAATGAGAGCACGGCCAGGTTCGGCGTGACGTTCAGCGGGACCTTTGCGGCCACCGTGGCCACCAGAACGTGAACCCCCCAGAAAGCCAGAATCGCGCCCGCCGCTCCACCCGTCATCGCCAGCAGCACGCTTTCCGTGAGTATTTGCCGCACCAGTCTCCCGCGCGTTCCGCCCAGCGCCAGGCGCGTTGCCATCTCCCTCTGCCGCGCCGTCACGCGCGCCAGCATCAGGCTGGCGACGTTCGCGCAGGCGATCAACAGCACTAATGCCACTATTGCAAGAAGAATGCGCAGGCGCTCGGAAGACTCATGCCGCAAATGGGAAAGCCCGCGTCCGCCCGGAGCGAGCGGCACATAAGCATGCTGGATTTGCTGCCGCTCGGCTTCGGTGATCTTCAACCCTGCGCGCGCGGTCAGATACTGGCGCAACGCGCCGTCCGCCTCCGCGCGCGCCGCTTCCAGGCTTGCGCCCGGAGCGAGGCGGCCCAACATGTTCAGCCAGTACATGTTCGGATCGGTGAGCAGAGACTTCGCCTGCGGCATCATGGTGTAGGTGAGGCGCGGCCGAAGGCTGAGCGGTATCCAGAAATCGGCTGAGTCCGCCTCCACCCTGACCCCAAAAAAACCGCGCGGCGCAACGCCCACAACGGTCATCGGCACCCCGTCAATAGCTATCGAGCGCCCCACAATTCCGAGATCGCCACCCAGCTTGTCCTGCCAGTAGTTGAAACTCACCACGGCAACAGGAGGTGCGGCAGGCTGGTCGTCAGCCGGCGTGAGCGTCCGACCCATTCGAGCCCCCACGCCCAACACCGAGAAGAAGTTTCCGGAGACCGTTTTCCCAAGGGCGACTTCCGCAGCGCCACCCCCGCCCTGACGATCCGCTCGGACCGTCAGTGTGTCAACGGAAGTTTGGAATGCGCAAATTCCCTGAAGCAGCCTGCTGTGGTCGCGCACGTGGAGATAAAACGGGTGAGAGAAGACGGTTTGCCGCCCCGAAGGAAGGTCGCTGGTCATTGAAAACCCATCATCGGGACTGTCTGAGAACAACACCAGCCCGCGAGGATCTGCAACCGGCAGGTTGCGCAGCAGAACGGCGTTGGCGAGGCTGAAGATCGCCGTGTTCGCGCCAATCCCCAGCGCCAGCGTGATCACCGCAACCACCGTCAAGCTGGGATTCTTGGCCAGCATCCGAGCCCCTTGCCGAAGGTCTTGCCATATTTGCTCGAGCCAAACCATGTTCCACACCTCCCACGTTTCTTCCCTGACCCGCACCACGTTGCCGAACTTGCGCAGGGCCGCGAAATGTGCTTCCTCGGGCGGCATGCCGCGCTCGATGTTGTCCTGCGTCTCGCGCTCGATGAAGTCGCGGATGTCCTGATCGAGGTCCTCCATCATGCGTTTGCGCCGGCTGATCAACCGGTCCCAGCGGCTCATGCCTCTCCTCCGTCACTCATATCTCAGCGCCACATTCGGATCGACCTTGGCCGCGCGCCGCGCAGGCAGATAGGAGGAGGCCAGCGCCACCAGCATCACGGCGAGGGGCGTGCCGGCGATGATCCAGTTGCGGTAACTCATGTGGACGTCCTGAAAGGTGGCCGCCAGCAGCCGCGGCAGCATGAGCGAAACCAGAAAGCCAATGGCGACGCCTGCGAATACCATCCGCATCGAGCCGCGTAGCACCATCCGCAGCACCTCGCGTCTACTCGCGCCCAGTGCCATGCGCACACCCACCTCGTGTATCCTCCGGCCCACAAGATATGCGATGAGGCCGTAGATCCCCACCGCAGCCATCGCCAGTGCGATCCCGGCGAATGCGGCCATCAGTTCCGCCATAATGTTGTCTCCCTGGCCGGAGTCCTCGAGCACGCGATCCATGGTTCTGAGGTCGGTAACCGGCTGGTCCTTGTCCACGCTCCATACCGCGCCGCGCAGTGACGAGGCGAAGGCCGTGGGCTCAGTGCGCGTGCGGACCAGGAGTCTCATCATCGGGTCGGGCCGCTGAAGGAACGGTTCGAAAACTTGAGGCCGCGGCGTGCGCTGTCCCACGTATTCGTTAACATTGCGCACCACACCGATGATCTCGTTCCATCGTCCGGTTGCCGTCGAGCCGCTGGCAGCTTCGCCAGGATGTGTGATACCAATGTGGCGTCCCATCGGATTCTCGTTAGGGAAGAACTTCTTCGCGAACTCTTCATTCACAATAGCCACCGGAACTGAGCCGGTGTTATCCGCAAGCGTGAATTCGCGGCCCTCGCGCAGCGAAATCTGCGCGGCGCGAAAATAGCCGGGGCTTACCGCGAAGTAAGCTGACTGCGCCTGCTCGTCGGTCTTTGGTGCCGGGCGGCCTTCAACCGCAATTCGCGCCTCGGCAGGAAATGTGTAAGGCAGGTCGGTCGAGATCGCCGCTGATTGAACCGCCGGAATGCCTGAAAGCTGGCGGAGCACGTTCTGGCTGAAAGCGGCTTGGCGCGCCGCATCCTTGTAGCCAGCGCCCGTCAACGCAACCGTCGCGGTCAGCACATTGTGCGGATTCATGCCGGATTTTTCCCGCATGTCTTCGATGAAGTTCTCGACGAACAGCCCCGCGCCCACCAGCAGGATCAGCGACAGCGCAAGCTGGGCGGCCACCAGGAGGTTCTGCAAACGGTGATGCTCGAGGCCCGCAGTCGCCGATCGCGAACTTTGTTTGAGACCGGCATTCGGGTCCCGGCGGGATATCTGAAAGGCCGGCGCGAGGCCAAAGATCATCGCTGACGCGGCCGAAACCGCCAGCGTGAACAGCAGTACGTTGCGATCGATGGAAAGTTGTTCGGCGAGTAGGATAGACCACTCATTCCAGTTGAATGCCCCGCGCAGAAGGTGTAATCCCCACTCGGCGAACACAAGACCCAGGCCGCCGCCGAGAAGCGCCAGCAGCAGGCACTCGGACAGAAGTTGGCGGGCCAGGCGAAATCCGCCTGCGCCGAGCGCCGCGCGCACCGCGAATTCACGCTGGCGTGCGGCGTTGCGCGCCACCAGCAGATTGGCGACGTTGGCGCAGGCTATGACGAGGACGAATCCCACGACGGCCATCAGGAACAGCAGCGCCGTGCGCGAGTTGCTTTCCTGGATGGCGAACCGCTGCACCGTCAGGACGTTGGCACCCCAGTCTTTGCTGGTTTCGGGGCTGCTCGCGGCGATGCGTCGCGCAATGGTCTCGAGCTCCGAGCGGGCCTGGGCCTCGCTCACGCCCGGCTTCAGCCGCCCGAAGACGCTGAGGCTGTGCTGCGCGCGTGCGGCGGCGCTCAACTGCGCGGGCGTGAAGACGAGCGGGATCCAGAGCTTCTCGGGGAACATCCAGAAGCTTCGGAACGTATCCGGCATGACGCCGATTATTGTGTAGGTATCTCCGTTGACTTTGACCGTCCGTCCCAAAACGTGCGGATCGCCGCCGAAATGGCTCTTCCACAGATCGGCGCGCACGAGGGCCACGCGATCGTGGCCGGACTGGTCCTCACCCGGCAGGAAGGCTCGCCCCAGCAGCGCGGAGACTCCGAGCACCTGAAAGTAATTCGCCGAAACCTCGCCGCTTGGCACGCGCTCCGGCTGGCTTCCGCCGCTCAGCGTGGACTGGATATCATTTTCAAACGACGAGGCCGCCGCGATTTCTGAAAACGCCGTCGCCTGGGCACGCCAGTCCAGAAAGTCAGGTGGCGAAACGGGCGACCGGCTGGCCTCGTCACCGGCCCCGACCGCCCCGACGTTTTTGCTGAACAGCATCATCAGTCCGTCAGGGTCTTTGACGGGCGGCTTGCGCAGCAGCATGGTGCTGACGACGCTGAAGATGGTGCTGTTTACGCCGATGCCGAGAGCCAGCGATAACACCGCCACCGCCGCAAATCCCGGGTTCCCCACCAGCATTCGGACCCCGAAGCGAGTGTCCTGCCAGAGTTGCTCAAGCCAATTAAAGCTCCACACGTCTCGTGTCTCCTCCTTCACTCGCACCGCATTGCCAAACTTGCGCAAGGCTGCATAGTGCGCTTCTTCCGGCGACATCCCGCGCTCGATGTTGTCCTGCGTCTCGCGCTCGATGAAGTCGCGGATGTCCTGGTCGAGGTCCTCCATCATGCGCTTGCGGCGGCTGAAAAATCGAAACCAGCTATTCATAGGTTTCTCGTTTGCTCGTATGTCAGCGCGACCACGGGGTCGATTTTCGTGACGCGACAGAGTTCCCAAGCACAAGGCTCAGGTCGCACTGCGCTTGCTGTTACGTTCAGAACAGTTTGACATCGTGACGGCCAGTTGATAGCATCAAGATGTGCGAACTACCTTAACCCTCGACGACGATGTGGCGGCCAAGCTGCGCGCCGAAGCGCGCAAATCCGGCGAGCCTTTCAAGCAAGTCGTGAACCGAGTTTTGCGCTCGGGCTTGAACGTTCGTGTGAAAGCCGCTGCGCTTCCTCCTTACCGCATCAAGGCGCGGTCCTGGGGTAGTCCAGGCTTCAACTACGACAAGGTTTGGGATCTCCTTGAAGAAGCTGAAGGTCCCTATCACCGATGATTCTGGTCGACGCCAATCTCCTCCTCTACGCTCACGACGCCGGTTCGGCCCATCATTCGGTGGCCCGCCGCTGGCTCGAAAATACCCTTTCCGGTGACGAACCGGTAGGGTTGGCTTGGGCGGCGGTGCTTGCTTTTTTGCGGGTCGGCACAAACACGCGCCTTCGCAGAGACGCTCCGACCCTGGATGAAGCCATCGCTATCGTCGCCGGCTGGTTTGAAAGCCCCACGGTTACGCTCCTCAATCCCGGCGAAAGGCACTGGGAGATATTGCGCGAGATGATGACCAAGGGGCAGGCCCGCGGACCGCTGGTTACGGACGCCCACCTGGCCGCCCTGGCCATCGAGCATGGCGCCGCCCTCGCCACCACCGATCGTGACTTCGCGCGCTTTCCCGGCCTGAAGTTCTTCAATCCGCTGGATACCCCCTGATCGGCTGGTTCAGACATCCGATCTCTGATGTCTGCGAGCTTTGCTGCGGCGAACCGTTATTGTGCATCGGCCATCGCCCCAGGAGCCTCGCTTCGCGAACTCGCAGACCTCCAAGAGCAGAGGTCTGCGCCAGCCCGCCTCCTGCTGGACGCCGGGGGCGCGGGGTCGAATACGCAGCCCTCTCCCCAAGGGAGCCTGCGGGACAAATCCTCTGGGCAAACAGAGCCCGCGGTTCGAGGCGCAGCTTTGGAGTGCGGCGCAACGGGTCCCACGTCCTTTTCATATAACCCTCGACAGAACTCTCCTTTACTCGTGTCGCAACGCGACCATGGGATCCACCTTGGTGGCCCTGCGGGCGGGGATGTAGCAGGCGGCGAACGCCACCAGCGCCAGCAGCAGGGCGATGCCGGCGTACGTGACCGGGTCGGAAGAACTAACCCCCACCAGTAGATGCCCCAGTAGGCGTGCAACTCCGTAGGCCATGATCATGCCTGCCACCGCGCCGATCGCAACAATGGACATTCCTTGATGCAGGACCATCCTCAGGATGTCGCCAGGAAGCGCCCCCAACGCCACGCGCATCCCGATTTCGTGCGTCCTCTGCTCCGTCATATAAGTCACCACCCCGTAAACGCCGACCACGGCGAGAATGAGGCCGAGTATTCCCATAGCCGCGGCTAATCCCGCGCCCAGTTGGAAGAGCCACAACCCGTTGGGCGTGTTCAGCGCATCCGTCATCGTCTGGGCACCCACAAGTGGCATGCCAGGCGCAAGGGAGTTGATGAGCGCAAAGATCTCTGAGACCTTTGCTTGGGGTTTTCCGTACGTCCGCACTTGCAGGGTGACCGGCAACACGGGTTTCTGGGCAAAGGCCATGTAGAAGAAAGGACCTTGCGGCGAGATCAGGTCCGCCGTGCGGCTGTTGCTCACCACGCCCACCACTTCCAGGGTGTGAGCAGGGTCATCCTCCAGGCTGAAATGTTCCCCGATTGGCTGCTTGCCGGGCCAGAAGCGTTCCGCCATGATTTGATTGATCACCGCTACGCGGGTCGAGTTGGGTCTGTCCATGTCGGTAATGCCGCGCCCGTGGAGAAGGCGGATACCGAGAGTCTCGAAATAGCCGGGAGAGACCAGGTTGTAGCCTGCCGAAGGGGCCTGCTTTCCGGGAGGCGCGACCTCGCCTGGGATCGCGATCCCAGCGCCCATGTTGTTGCCGCCCATCGGCACCGTAACGGCCAAACCTGCGGATTGGATGCCGGGGAGAGCTCTTGCCCGTTCCAGCACGCTTTCCACAAACGCACGCGCCTGGGTCTCGTTGTAACCGGCAAGGCTGGGATTGAGGGCCACGTTCAGCACATGTCGGGGATCGAAACCCATCTCGGAGTTCTGCACGTTGAGGAGGCTCCGAAGGAAAAGCCCGGCAACGATCAGGAGCATCATTGAGCCGCCCACCTGACCGGCCACCAGACCTTTGCGGAAGCCATGCCCTCCGGCGGTCGTGGTGCGTCCGATCTCGCGCAGAAGCCCATTCAAGTCGCCACCCGTAAGGCGCAAGGCGGGGACCACGCCGGCGATCAAACCGCCGAAAAGAGCCACGGCCACGGCGTATAGGAACACGCGCCCGTCAAAATGAAAATCCAGGACAATGGGGAAGTCCATGTGGAGAGGGAGCGAACTAAGCACGCGGCTGGCTGCCCATCCCACGGCCATCCCGGCCACGCATCCCAACGCGCCGAGGAGCAGACTCTCACTGAGAAGTTGCCAAATCAGCCAACCGCGTTTTGCCCCCAGCGCGGCCCGAACCGCAATTTCGCCGCGGCGAACGCCGGCCCGAGCCAACAGGAGATTGGCCACGTTGACGCAGGCCAGAACCAACACTACTCCGGCCAAGGTCAGGAAGAGCGTTCCTACGATTCCCAAACCGCTGGGCGGTTCGGAGGTCGGTCCTGTCGAGGGAAGCGGGAAGGCATTGAGCATGCTCCAGTTGTCGGCTTGGGGATACCCGGTGGAGAGGCGCTTGGCCACCACGCCCATAACCGATCGGATCTTCTCTTCTGTAACCCGGGGTTTGATCCTGGCGATGAGGATAAGCCGCTTATCTTGACGGTCGTTCAGGAACCCGGCCTTGGTTTCCGTGTCAACCACCGCCATCCCCAGCGGCATGTAACCCTGCGTGTCGATGAGGTTCGAGAGTGGACGAAACCCTTCCGGCGCCACCCCCACAATAGTTACCGGCCGGCCATTGGCCCATGCTTTCTTGCCCACGATGTCGGGGTCTGCCCCCAGGTGCACCTTCCAGAACGAGTAAGAGAACACCACCACCGGGTCTCCGCCCGCCGTGAGGCCTTCGGAGGGCAGAATGAAGCGGCCGAGCGCGGGTCGCAGGCCTGTCATGCTGAAGAAGTTGCCTGTCACGAAATCGGTCCACATCCGCTCGCCCTTGCCGGCCATACTGAAGCCCGTCGCGCCAAGAATTTGCACTCCGGCGACGTCGGAGAACAGTTCGGCGGATTGCTTCCGGATATCTTCGAGATCGGGACAGGAAAATGCATTTCCGCTGCTCTTGCCAGTGGCAGAAAAAGTGTAGATTTGTTCGGGATGACTGACCGGAAGAGGGCGAAATAGCAGCGTATTGACGATGCTGAAGATGGCCGTGTTCAAGCCAATCCCCAGCCCCAGCGTGATGGCAGCGACCACCGTGAAGCCGGGATTGCGACGAAGTTGGCGTAAACCGTAACGTGCATCTCGCCAGAGTTGCTCAAGCCAAACGAAACTCCAAACATCCCGCGTGTCTTCCTTGACCCGCGTCACGTTGCCAAACTTGCGCAGCGCCGCATAACGAGCTTCCTCGGGCGGCATGCCGCGCTCGATGTTGTCCTGAGTTTCGCGCTCGATGAAGTCGCGGATGTCCTGGTCGAGGTCTTCCATCATGCGCTTGCGGCGGCTCATGATTCGCCCTCCGATTCCGCGGGCCTGAGAATGCGCGCGATGGCGCCCGCCAGCTTGTCCCACTTGCCGGTCTCGACCTCCAGTTGGCGCCTTCCCCTGGCCGTCAGCCGATAGAACTTGGCCCGGCGATTGTTCTCCGAGGTGCCGTCCTGGACGGAAATCCAGCCCCGCTTGATGAGCCGATGCAGGGCAGGGTAGAGGGACCCCTGCTCGACCTGCAGCACGTCCTCGGATCTGAATTCAATCGCCTTGGCGATGGCGTGCCCGTGCGTCGGGCCCAGCCTAAGCGTGCGAAGTATCAGCAGGTCCAAGGTTCCTTGCAGAAGTTCAATGCGTTCTCGTTGCTCTTTGGTAGACATACTAGGTGAAGGTACAGCCCTTCAGGTAGAATGTCAAGGGGAAAGTAAGCAGGCAGGTCGGCAGATGGGCAGGTCGGCAGGTAGGCAGATCGTGAGATAGGCAGAACGGCAGGTGGGCAGGTGGTGAGGCGGGTACATGCGGCGCGAACACGCTTGAACGTTGTCATTCTGAGCGAAGCGAAGAATCGCCGCAGTTCTTACTTCGTGCAACTGCCGAGAGTTTCACTCAGGACCGTCTTCGGCCCCTCAGGATGACAGCCCGAAGCGCTCTTATGAAGGTTGCACCCACCTGCCTACCTGCTCAGTTCGCCATCCGCCCATCTGGCCGACTCTTTGCCCGAATTTGCATTTTCCGCTTGACAAACTCAGAGACCTATGGTAGCCTATAACTGTGGTCATTTTGCGGACACATTGTCGTGGGCAGGGTTCGGACCGCGAGGAAAAGCGCAACAGTCACGGTATGGCAGAATGTAGGGAACTACAAAAAATGAAAAATAGTGGGAACGAAGCTAAGAAGTACTTGAAAACAAAGGAAGTCGCTATTCTAAATGCTGCGTATATTGCGCGTTTTAGGCGCGTTTTGAGAGCAATTTGTGCTGAAAAGGAGCAAAGAACGTCAGATTCGACGAGAACCAACCGAAGACTCTGCTGGGAGACGGGAGGATGGATAAGGACAGACTGTCGGCTAGTAGGTGCGGTTCGCGAGCCGCACCGGCCCCCGTTGGGTTGTCGCAGGGCGAACGGAGCGCGGACATGTTGCCCGTGCGTTCCGGCGGGGGGCGAAACGCCCGCGCCACGATGGCCGCAGGTTGATTTTTTGTCGCTGTTCGGCCATTCTAGGCTGTCAGGACGCATAACCGGCTGAAATTAAACCATGAAGAAGATTCAGATTTACGACACGACATTGCGAGACGGTTCTCAAGGCGAGGACATCTCGTTTTCTCTGGAAGACAAGCTTCACATTTTGAAGAAGCTGGACGACCTGGGAGTGGACTACGTGGAAGGCGGCTGGCCGGGATCGAACAGCAAGGACATCGCCTTCTTTGACCGCGCTCAGGAGTTCAGACTGAAGCACGCCCGGCTCACCGCCTTTGGCAGCACCCGCCACCCTCGTCACGCCGTGGCGCACGACAAAAACCTCCAGGCGCTTTTGGAAGCGAACACGCCTGTGGTGACCATATTCGGAAAGTCCTGGGATTTACATGTCAAGGTAGCGTTAGGCATCTCGCTCGACGAAAACCTCAACCTGATTCGCGAGTCGGTGGCGTTCCTGAAGTCCAAGGGAAGGGAAGTGATCTACGACGCCGAGCATTTCTTCGACGGTTTCAAAGCGGACTCGGAATACGCGCTCGCCACGTTGGCCGCGGCGGAGGCAGCGGGCGCAGACACGATCGTCCTCTGCGACACCAATGGCGGCACCCTGACCGCCGATCTTGTCGAGGCATTCCGGGCGGGGGCAAAACAAGTCAAGCGGCCGCTGGGAATACACACTCACAACGATTGCGAAATGGCGGTCGCCAACTCCATTGCCGCCGTGCAGCAGGGCGCCGTGCAGGTGCAGGGCACCATCAACGGATACGGGGAGCGCTGCGGGAACGCCAATCTTTGCTCGGTGATTCCTAATATCGAGCTGAAACTGGGCATGCGCGCCATCGGCCGCGAAAACCTCAAGCACCTCACCGAGGTGTCGCACTACGTCAGCGAGTTGGCGAACCTGCATCACCGCCAGGACCTGCCCTTTGTGGGCAAGAGCGCCTTTGCCCACAAAGGGGGAATCCATGTGAGCGCCGTGGTGAAAGAATCGGCTTCTTATGAGCACATTGACCCGGCGCTGGTCGGCAACGAACGCCGGGTGCTGGTTTCCGAGCTTTCCGGCAAGGCGAGCGTGCTTTACAAGGCGGCGGAGCGGGGCCTCGAGATCGACCAGTCCGCGCCGCACGCCAAGCTGGTGGTCGACAAGCTCAAAGAGATGGAGCACTACGGTTATCAGTTCGAGGGCGCCGAGGGATCGTTCGAGATTCTGTTTGACAAGCTCGTGCACCACACCAAAGAGTTCTTCGACCTGGACGGATTCCGCGTCATCACCGAGAAGAAAGGAGCCAACCAGCCCTACTCGGAAGCGGTGATCAAGCTGCGCGTGGACGGCACGGAAGAACACACCGCCGCGGAGGGCGTGGGCCCGGTGAGCGCCTTGGATCGGGCGCTGCGGAAATCGCTGACCACGTTTTTCCCGTGCATCGGCGAGATTCGCCTGACGGACTACAAGGTGCGCGTACTGGACGCCAAGGCGGCCACCGACGCCAAGGTGCGCGTGCTGATTGAGACCACCGACGGCCACGAGACCTGGGGGACGGTGGGCGTTTCCGAAAACCTCATCGAGGCTAGCTGGCGAGCCCTCGTGGACAGCATCACCTACAAGCTGAAGAAAGAATACGGGTATCGGAAGAAGGAAGTGGGCAGGTAGGCAGGCGGTGAGATGGGCAGGTCGGCAGATGGGCAGATGCGAAGGCCGGTACGTGCGGCGCAGAAACGCTTGAACGTTGTCATTCTGAGCGAAGCGAAGAATCGCACGCAGTTTTTGTCTCATGCAACTGCCGAGATCCTTCCTTCGTTGCACTCAGGACCGCCTTCGGCTCCTCAGGATGACAGCCCGAAGGGTTGTTCCGCAGGCTGTACCTACTTGCCTATCTGCCTAGCTGCCGATCTGCCCATCTCGCCACCTGCCCACCTGCCCATCTGCCGATCTACCCACCTGCCGATCTGCCCATCTCACAACCTGCCCATCTGCCCACCTGCCTACTGCCGATGTTCGTGCGCATACCGAGTCAGCGCGCGGAGATTCGCATGAGGCGTATCGCGAGGCACTTCGCATCCTGCGCCGACTATGTAAGGCGGCCCGGCTTGCCGGTGGCACTCGGCGATGGCGGCCTCCACGGACTCTGGTGAGCCTTCGCGCAAGAGGCGCACCGGGTCGATATTGCCGAGCAGGACTTGCTTCGGCCCCATCTTCTCTCGCGCCTCGGAGATGGGCACCATGTAATCCAAGTCGACGAGGTCGCACCCAAGGCGGCCGACGCTGTCGAGGATGAGCCGGATATCACCGCAAATGTGCAGCCGCACCTTGGTGCCGAGTGCGTGCAGCCCGTCGACCATTTTCTTTTCGTATTCCCACACGAAGTCCTCGTAAATCTGCGGACCCACCAGCGACGCCGCGGCGTCACCGATGCCAACCAACTCCGCTCCTTCTGCAACCTGCGCGGCGGCAAAACGCAACTCGAGCTTCAGCACAAAGTCGAACAAGCGGCGCACGAACGCGGGATCGTCATAGAAATCCAGCATCAGGCTGTTGATTCCCCGCAGATCCGCGCCCTGCGCGCATGGCCCCTCGACCCAGCCTTCGATCAGCTTCTCTCCGCCCACTCGTTGTTTGTACAACGCCAGAGCTTGCAGGCGATTGTGCATGCGCTGCCCGGCGTACGGGTCGGGGACTTCGAGCGTGTCCAGGAGCGTCTTATCAGCCAGCAGGGCATTGGCCTCGTCCAGGGCCGGCGGCTGGTTCGGGAAGAACTTCACGGCTGCGCCGCAATCCGCCGCCTCGCCCGCAGGGTCTGACATGGTGTTGACGTGGTCTATTCCGAATTCTTCCGCGGCCCGCATCTGGCCTTCCGTCAGAAAGCGGAAGTTCGTTGCATAGTTGATGTAACTCGATCCGATCAGGTCTCCGGCAAACTGCATGAGAATCGGCATGCAGGGAAGATGGTCCACCGGACCGCCCTCGAGCATGGCCAGCACACGTTCCCGACTATTCACGGTTCCTCCTGAAAATGCGCCCATGTTTATAGATGGCGTGGGGTGGGTAGGTCAAGACGAAAAAACGCTCGGAAAGGACGAGCCGGGAGTTTTAGCCGCCGGCTGAACAGCCCTTGGACCTGTCATCCTGAGGAGCCGCAGGCGACGAAGGATCTCAGCAGTTCGTTGAAAGAGCAACTGCCAAGATTCTTCGCTTCGCTCAGAATGACAGGCGTTGGTGATTCTCAGCAGCCTGCTGCAGAATCCGCTCACGGTTTCGTGGCCAGGATCAGCGGTGACGGCCCTGGGGCATCGAGAGTGCGCGAGTTTACGAACCCGGCCTCCCTCAGCCAGGAACTGATCTCGCGGTAGGAGTAGGTGTCGCCATTGTCGGTGTTCACGAGCATGTTGACGGCGAAGAGCAGGGCGCCCAGCGGATCGGTTCTTTCGTCATTCACAAGAATCTCGGCTACGGCGACCGTGCCGCCGGGCGTGAGCGCGTCAAAGGTCCGTCGGAGCAAGGCACGGCTGCGCTCCTCGCCTTCGCTGTGCAGAATATGGCCCAGTGTAGCGACGCTGTGGTTGGTCCCAAAATCGGCTGAAAGCAGGTCGCCGGGAACGAACTGGAATCGCTTCATCAGCCCGAAGTGGGCCACGGTTTTGCGGGTGACGGCGATCACTTCCGGCCAGTCCACGGCCGTTACGCGGACGAATGGCGATTTCTGTGCCAAGGCTATACCCCAGACGCCGGAACCCGCCGCCAAGTCAAGTACACTGATGGGCCTCCCGCCGCCGTTCAAATCGAGCGCGCCCGCCAGGGTCTGCGCGGAGCCATAGCTCCTGGGGAAAATATCCGCGACGAATTTGCTGAAGAAATCCCCACCCAGCCGCTCTTGGTTGACCGGCTCCACGGGTTTGCCGGTGGCGACAATGTCATTGAGCCGCAGCCACTTCGGAATCAGGTGCTGGCTGCAGTGCAGGATCATGCCACCCTCAAAGCCCGGCTTGGTGCTGACCAGGAAGGCGGCGCTCTCGGGAGTGAGTGCGTAACGGCCCTGCACGTCTTTGGTGAGCAGGTTCAGGCCTACGAGTGCGTTCATCAACGCGGTGAGTCCGCGGGCGGAGGCGCCGGTCGCGTCCTCGACTTCCTCGACGGTTTTTGCGCCGTTGTCCAATACGTCGAAGACCCGGTGGCGGATGGCCGC
>Ga0326727_10001712_pt1 | contig 79141 bp, 74 predicted proteins | sample MB2enrmetagenome_FD_207643 | JGI IMG/M metagenome (GOLD analysis project Ga0326727, IMG submission 207643) | Lab enriched peat soil microbial communities from McLean, Ithaca, NY, United States - MB29MY | ecosystem: Environmental > Terrestrial > Soil > Wetlands > Peat | place: USA: New York... | reverse complement strand
GGAGCGAGCGTCAACAAGAATGGCTCGATCCAGTTTAGGGCGACCAAGGTCGGAGCCGACACGGTCCTAGCACACATCATCAAGCTCGTCGAGGACGCTCAGGGCTCGAAAGCGCCTATCGCGCAGATGGCGGACATCGTCTCGGGCTACTTCGTACCGGTGGTCTTCGTTATCGCCCTCGCCTCCGCGGGCATCTGGCTCCTCCTTGGACATGGCGTCGTCTTCGCGCTTACCGTTTTCGTAGCGGTGCTCACGATCGCCTGCCCATGTGCCCTCGGGCTCGCGACGCCTACGGCGATCATGGTGGGCACGGGGCGCGGGGCCGAGAATGGTGTCCTCATTAAGTCGGGCGTCGCCCTCGAGACGGCGCACAAGGTGAACACGATCGTCTTCGACAAGACGGGCACTCTCACGAAGGGGCGGCCCGAGACGACGGACATAGTAGTCGCCGTCGGCTTCAGCGAGGAGGAGCTCCTCTCCCTCGCGGCCTCCGCCGAGAAGGCCTCGGAGCATCCGCTGGGCGAAGCCATCGTCCGCGCGACTGAGGAGCGAAAAGTACCCATCCTCCCTGTGGCCGACTTCGAGGCAGTTCCCGGCTTCGGGATCAAGGCGAGCATAGGAGGCAAGTCCGTGCTGGCCGGAAACGCCAAGCTCCTTAAGGCCAACCATATCGATTTCGACAGTGCCTCCGGGACGGCGGATAGGCTCGCCGTCGAGGGCAAGACGCCCATGTATATCGCGATCGACGGCGCCTACGCGGGCATCATCGCCGTGGCCGACGTCGTGAAGCCTTCGAGCGCGAAAGCCATTGAAGCCCTCCACGGCATGGGAATCAAGGTCGCCATGATCACAGGCGACTCGCGCAAGACCGCCGAGGCCATAGCCCGAACCGTCGGCATCGATACGGTCCTCGCCGAGGTGTTGCCCCAGGACAAGGCCGAGGAGGTGAAGAAGCTCCAGGCCCAAGGTCGCATCGTCGCCATGGTAGGCGATGGTATAAACGATGCGCCCGCCCTCGCCCAAGCCGATATAGGAATCGCGATCGGCTCGGGAACCGATGTGGCAATGGAGAGCGCGGACATCGTTCTCATGCGCTCGGACCTCATGGACGTGCCGACGGCCATCAAGCTCTCGAAGAAGGTTATCCGCAACATCAAGCAGAACCTCTTCTGGGCCTTCGGCTACAACGTCCTGGGTATCCCGGTCGCTGCCGGCGTCCTGTACGCCTTCGGCGGGCCGCTTTTGAATCCGATCCTCGCGGCGGCGGCCATGTCGCTTAGCTCGGTATCGGTGCTCACGAACGCACTCAGGCTGCGGCGCTTCAAGCCGTACGCAAACAACTAAGGGAGGTAATGAAATGAAGAAGGTACTGTCGATCGAAGGTATGTCCTGCGACCATTGCGTCGCCCACGTCAAGGAAGCGCTCGAGTCCGTGGCCGGCGTGACCAAGGCGAACGTCGACCTCAGGAAGAAGCAGGCAGTGGTCGAGGGGTCGATCTTGGACGACGCGGCCATGAAATCGGCCGTTGCTGAGGCTGGCTACGAAGTCGCGGCGATAGTCTAGAGGAAGTACCCTCCCGGGGTAGGAGCGCATAATGCCGCCGAAGGTACTTGTGGTCGACGATGAAGAAAAGATCGCGAAGATGGTTGGGAACTACCTCGAAGCTTCCGGCTACGATTCTGTCCTGGCCTTCAGTGGCGAGGAGGCGCTGTTAAGATTCGCGTCCGACTCGCCGGAATGCGTCATCCTCGATATAAATATGCCCGGCAAGGATGGGCTAGCGGTCGCACGGGAGATCCGCAGGTCGTCGAGCACACCGATCATATTCTTGAGCGCGCGGGCGGAGGAGATCGACAAGATCCTTGGGCTGGAACTCGGCGGCGACGATTATGTCACAAAACCCTTTAGCCCGCGAGAGCTCATGTCTCGCGTCAAGGCAGTCCTCCGCAGAACTTCCACCCCTCCAACGCGGTCGCCTTCCTCCGATGCTACGAGCGGAGTTCTGATTTGCGGCGACATTGAAGTTGATACCGCGAAGCGGACGGTGCACTGCGGAGATAGGCGCATAGAGTTGACGACCGTCCAATTCAACATCCTCGCATTCCTCATGAAGCAGCCGGGCAGAGTGTACTCCCGCACTGAGATACTGGAGGTCGCGGCCGGGATCGAGTACGAAGGATATGAGCGGACTCTCGACGTGCACATCAAGAACCTACGCAAGGCCCTTGGAGACGATAGGGAGACGCCGAAGTACATCGGGACGGTGCGAGGCGTAGGCTACAAGTTCATAGAGCCTACAGCATGAACATCAAACAACGTCTCCTCCTCTTCTTCGCGATTGTCGTCTGTGCGGGAGGACTCACGACCTTCGTTCTGGTGAAGAAGGCGACTGAATCACAGTTCCGAACCTTTGTCTTCTCGGGCGATGCCGATAAAGCTAAGGTCTACGCGGGCATCCTCGGGGAGTATTACGTCGAGCATTCCGGCTGGGAGGGCGTGCAGTCCTTCCTGTCGGGAATGCCCGCCTTCGTGTTCGCGAAGCTTGATGAGAAGATAAAGGGCGAGAACAGCTTCACCCCCGCCTCTGCGTATACCTACGGGGCGATCAGCGCCTTGCTGTCCGATCGGATCACGGTTGCGGATTCCCGGGGGCACATAGTAGCCGACACTTCGGGCAAGCTCCTCGGGACGACGCATCCTGCGATGCATCTCGCGCAGGGCGTTCCGATCATGGCTAACTTCGTCAGGGTCGGGACTGTGCTCGTAGGCTCCATGGTCGACTCAACCTTCACTTGGGCGAATGATCGATTCCTCTCTCAGCTTTTACGCTCCTTGGCTATCGCGATTCTCGTATCCACCGCCATAGCGACGCTCCTCGGCGTCGCTCTTTCCCTGCAGATAACTCGGCCTCTCGCCGTTCTCGATGGCGCGGCAAAAAAGATCGCGGGAGGCGACTTCTCCGTGATCGTCCCGGTCTCCGGGAAGGATGAGGTCGCGAGTCTTTCTGACTCTTTCAATACGATGGCCGGTGAACTCCGACGGCTCGACGAGGCTAAGCGCAGGATCATCGCCGACTCGGCGCATGAGCTCAGGACTCCGGTCACGCTCATCCGCGGCTCGCTCGAGGCGATGATCGACGGCGTCTTTCCGATGGACCTGAACACGATCAGGAGCGTCTACGACGAGACTATGCGCCTATCAAGGCTCATCGAGATGCTCCGCGAGCTAGAGCTCATCGATTCCGGCGAGCTCAAGCTGTCCCTGGACGACATCGACGTCCTTCCCGTCCTGGAGAAGGCAGCCAATCTATTCAGGACTCAGGCTGGAGAGAAGGATATCGTGATCGAGGTCGAGGATCGGGGCGCGACCGCTCTCGTGGTCCACGTCGATGTCTTACGCTTAGACGAGGTCCTCTATAACCTGATAGAAAACGCAATCAAGTACAGCCCCCGAGGTGGCAAAGTGGACCTTACGGCTCGTCTCGAGGGGCATTCTGTCCTGATATCGGTCGACGACTCCGGGCCAGGAATCCCTAGGCCTGAGCGCGAGAAAGTGTTCGAGCGCTTCTATCGCACGGATAAGTCTCGAGCCCAGGACTCAGGCGGGAGGGGCCTTGGCCTCTCGATAGCTTATGAGATTGTCAAGGCGCATGGCGGAAGTATCCACATCGATGATTCACGATTAGGCGGAGCATCTTGTGTCGTGGCGCTTCCTGTTGTCCCATCAGGACAACGTCCCCAGCCATGTGCCCCATAGAATCATTACATTGTTTGAAATGATCAATATCGAAGATAATGAGGCCGCATCCTTTAGGCGAGACGCGGACCGTGATCTTTCCCGAAAAAGGCTTCCCGGGCTCGACCCCCTCGCGCTCACAGTCGGCGAGGTAGGTATCTACTACATCGTGGGACGAGGACTTGAGTTCCTCGGCCGATACAGCGCGAAGCTCTACTTCGCGCCACGATTCACGGCTTCCCGGAGGGCCATGTTGATCAAGGTTTGATACCCTATTTTTTCCTCGCTGGCACGCTTCTTGAAGAAGAGGATAATATCGTCGTCGAGCCTTAGAGAGGTCGACACCTTTTTGGGCTGATAGAAGCGACCGCGCATCCCGCCGGAGAAATCGTACTCCGCCTTCATCTCGAAGGTATCTTCAGCGTCCTTCATACTGACCTTGCTCATTCTTCGTCGCCTCCCTCGCGGAGATGATTCGAACGACCTCCTCCCCGCCGTCGGTGAAATAGAGATTCGCCACGACGAGGAGCCTGCGACGCGCACTTTGCCCCACCGTGATCCAACGCTCCTCAAAATAGGAAAAGCGGTCATCGAGGATGGACAAGTGCAGGGGATCGGCGAAGACCTCCTGTGCTTCCTCGAACGCGACACCGTGCTTCTTCCGATTGTTAGCTGCCTTCACGGGGTCCCAAGTGAAGACCATTGAATAAAATATACTTTTGTGTATAGGCAATGTCAATACAAGCCATTTAACGTCATGGACGCTCGGCGCCGACTTCCTCGTGAAGGGCGCCGTGGGCACGGGCAAGACCCTGGTCCTCCTCTACCTTCCCCGCATGCTCCTGCCCAACCCCTCTTTGAGCGACGAGGCCGCGGAACGGCTCCACCGAAACCTCATCTATGTCGCCTTAACCCGAGCCCTCGACATGGTCGTCTGTCTTCTGCCTCAGAAGACCACGAGCCGGAGCCTTGTGGCGCTTAAGGAGTGCTTTAGGAAGCTGGAGGCTGAGGGGGAAGGGGATGAATAAGGCTGAGTTCGTCGATTCTTTGCGCGCAACCGCCAGGAAGCTCGAGGTCTCATTCGAGCATTTCGAGAAGGATGTCATGCCATACGGCAGAATCGATGCTGCCGATTTTCCTGACGAGCCGACGCTTGTCTACGCAGCGGATCTGGTCGAGCAGGATACGAGCATTCTTCCCTTGGAATACGAGCTCGGGACGGCAGCCGAGGGCCTGTCCCTTGCTGGTAAGAGGCGCTACGATAACGCGCGGCAGTTTCTCGTTCATGTCGTCGGGCGATACCACGAGCGCCGGCCGGGTTTTGTTGATTTCGGTTCCGAAGGTCGGGTCCAGGTCGACCCACCAGACATCTCCCCGATCTACCAGACCCATTCTTCGGTCCCCTCGCCCGGCGGGATCGCGTCCCATTCGTCGGGCTCTTCATTCTCCGCGACGAAGGAGTCGAACCAATGAGCCCGAGGTTTCCCCGCCGCCTCGATGACGATCGTCCTCCCCTGGATGCGCAAATCGACTTCGCTTTCGAGGCCGCAAGCAGCGATCAAGGCCCCCGGCAGGATAAGGCCCCTGGAATTGCCGATTTTCCTCAACTGGGTATGCATTCAAGCCTCCGTGACAACAATGTTACAACAAAAAACGTTAAATTTCAAGGATTTCAGGAATGCCGGCCCACTGCACAATATTGAGATTTCGATCCCCTGCGGAAGCGCGCCCTCAGTGCGCCGAATGGACATCGGCAGCCTCTCAATGTAAAATTAGCCCATGAGCATATCATTCCAGGAAAAGGCGAAGTTGGCGGCGGCGGAAATCAAGGCGGGCTTGAATCCCGAGAGAATCCTTCTTTTCGGCTCCGCCGCCCGCGGAACCGAAACGGCAACAAGCGATATCGACCTCTGCCTTCTTTTCGAGACGCTACCCGCCAGGAAGCTCGAGGTTCTGAGGAGAGCGCGTAAACTAGTGCGTCCCGTCTATAAAGGTGCGATGGACATAGTCGCGTATTCCAAAGAAGAATGGCTTGGCTACCTCGCGATAGGGGCAAGTTTCGAGAGCAAGCTGGAAAAGGAAGCGATTCCTCTTTGAGTTTTTCGCCTCCGTCGGTATTCACTGCACGAAGATCAGGTACGCTCCGCATCTGTCGCGTAGCGTCTTGCCGTGAGGGGGAAGCGGTCGTACAATGAACAATAAGTAATAGCTCCCAGTACAAAAGGTCGACTCCATGAGTCAGTTCGAGCGCATCGCCTGTATCGACAGACTCCTCCGCGAACAGGGTTCGGTCAGGACCGCCGAGGTCGCCGAGCGCTTCGAAGTCTCGGCGCGCCAGATCAAGCGCGACATCGAGTACCTCCGCGACCGGCTCGACGCGCCCATCGTCTACCGCCGCGCGGAGAACGCATACCTGTACGAACGGCCGTTCGACGAGCTTCGCTTCGCCGACGAAAAGCTTCTCCTTTTTTACGTTCTCGCCCGCAGCCTCGCGGCGAACGAGCACTACGTACCCATCGTGTCGGCCGAGCTCCTCGCGAACCTCGAGTCCCACCTCGCCCGCGACTATCGCCCGGTGTCCGAGCGCATCAGCTACGAGCTCTCTTTAGCCGAGCCGCTGTCTATGGAAGACTTCACCACAGTCTGCCAGGCCATGCTTCTCGGCTGCCGTCTCGATCTGGTCTACGTAAATGCCAAGGCCGAGCGCAGCGAGCGCTCGGTCGAACCCGAACGTCTCGTCAACTACTCGGGCCGCTGGTACCTCGTGGCCTGGGACCTCCTGCGCGGAGCGCTCCGGACGTTCCACCTGTCCCGAGTCGGGAAGCTCTCCATCTCGAAGGAACTCGTCGCCTCCCCTTCCACGCCCGGCCGGGACGACGCCTCGGTCGAGGCCTATCTCGCCTCGGGCTTCGGCATCTTCAAGGGAGTGACCACTGTCGAGGCGAAAGTCCGAATAAAGGGGCCTGCCGCGGCCCTCGTGGCTCGGCAGAGCTGGCACCCGAAACAGCGCGTGGAACGCGGAATCGATACGGACGGAGAGCCGCATACCGATATCACGCTCCCGGTGGCCGACTGGACCGAACTTCTGGGCAGAGTGCTCTCCTTCGGCTCTGCGGCCGAGGCGATAGCTCCGCCTGAGTTCAAGAAGGCGTGGAGGGAGGAGATACGGAAGATGGGGGAGAGGGCGGGAATATTGTGAAGGAAATCGAGTAGAGGGACAGCGGGCGGCACGGGGTACGTGTACTATAAGCTCACGCCCATTCCCGGACAGGAGCGAAGAAGATGACCGATGCTCAGCGTACGCGGACACAGGCGAAGATTGACCGCTACAAGAAAGCCCTCGCGGACGCCAGGGCTCGATTCGGATCTATCGATGATGGGCAAGGCTTGCGCTACGAGATTCCGGTCCTCCAAATGCGGCTCTTGGATCTCACGGGAGCCTTGCGCTATCACACGTGGTTTTGGAAGAACTTCCCCGATGACATCGGAGAACCAGTCATGTACCTCGCCTGGACGGCCCTGTTCTACCACCGCGACGAACGTAAAAAGGCAAAAAACTATCTGCGATCGACTCTGTTTTCCAACCTCCATCTCATTCCACAGGTCATAGGCAAGCCCGTCGGCCTCTACGACATGTGGTACGGCTCGAACATCGAGGGGCCGAGCTGGTTCGAAGGCTATGACTTTCGCTCCCTCGAATTCCTCACGCCCGCCTTCCGGGACTGGCTCGACGAAGAGTACCGCAGTGAGGAAATTACGAAGGAAGTAGCCCATTTTGTCGAGCTCAAACGAAAACTGAAAGACGAGCACGATACGGAAAAACGGAAAGCCATCGTGGAGGAGCTTTCGAAGATGCGGTACGGCGGAAGGGGGCGGTCCTGACACGGGCCATCGAGCAGCTCTCTGTCTTCTGCCTCGAAGGGGCGAAAAGCCGGAGCATCGTGGCGCGCAAGGAGTGCTTCAAGATGCTGGAGGTTGAAGGGGAACGAGATTAATAAGGAAGGAGAGCGGGAAGACAACCTTTCCATCCGGAAAGTTTTTCTTCCCGCGCCCATCTTTCCAAAGGGGGAAGGGGCAATGAATCGTCGCAATAGCCCAATCGCCCATGTCCATAAGACTGAGGAGGACATATGGCCTGCCATATGTCAGGATGGATATTTATGGGCATGATCGGTCCACGCCGCGTCCAAGCATCTGTTCTTTCTGCAGCTCTCCCACTGGAGGAGTGTGCAGCAAAAACTGCTTTAACTGAAGACGGAAGAAAAGTGTTGGGTCAGAGCGTCCAGGAACATTGTCTCATTGTGGGTGAAGTAGCTCGCGAAATCCTGGCGCGAGAACCAAAACCATTACATAAAGCCATTTTTCCTCAAGGATGCGAGCTTGTCTCTGCCTCTCATGACGTTGGGAAGGTCAGTCCAGATTTTCAGGAGATGATCCGTGAGGCGATTGGCATAGAGCCCAATACCAATCCGGCCCTGAAAAATGCAAATGCAGAACGAGCTGGAAGAAAAGCCTCTTCTTTTCATGCGACAGTAAGCATGGTTACCCTTGAGTATTTATGCGGCGACAAGAACATCGCAGATATCGTTGGTCGCCATCATGGCTTCCTGCCTACCAGTCTCTATCAAGCCTCAGAGGCTGTTTTCGGCGGCGCTGAGTGGCAGGGACGCCGTGCGGAACTGATTGATATCCTCAAGACACGATTAAAAAGCGAGTGGCCCAAAGTACAGGAGGGCCCCCAAACGGACGCCATCGCTGGCCTCACCGCCGTATCCGATTGGATCGGGTCAGGCCCTTTTCTCTCCGAAATCTCTTTTGTGAACGATGTTGAATTATTAAGGCAAGCAGTACGCGAAACGCTCAATAAAGTGGGATTCGTCCGACCTCACATCAAGAGTGGCCTCTCTTTCTCCGACATCTTCAGGTTCGCGCCTTATGAGCCGCAGCTCAAGCTCATAGAGTCAGCACAGGCTCCCGGCGTATATATCCTCGAGGCTCCCATGGGGGCAGGCAAAACCGAAGCGGCCCTTTACGCAGCATATTGCGTATTATCGCGAGGTGAAGCGACCGGCATCTATTTCGCGCTCCCAACGCGACTAACTTCGGACAAGATCTACGAGCGAATGGGGGCATTTCTTGAAAAAATCCTGGAACCTGATGGAGCCCAAGGCGCGCGGCTGTTGCATGGAGAAGCATGGCTCCGGGAAGGAGAGCTGGGTGCTGAAGGGGAGCCCGGCGAATCTTGGTTCGACGGCACAAAAAGGGGACTGCTCGCCCCATTCGGGGTGGGGACGATAGACCAGGCGCTCATGGCCGTCATTAATGTGAAGCATGGCTTTGTGCGCGCTTTTGGCCTGGCGGGGAAGGTCGTCATACTGGACGAGATACACTCCTACGACTGCTACACCGGCATATTGATCGATAGCCTCATCAAAATGCTCCAGTCTCTTGGTTGTACAGTCATAATATTGAGCGCAACCTTAACGGCATCAAGGCGTAGTGAACTTCTGGGTGACTGTTTATCGGCAATGGAGCCCTCCGTGGCGTATCCGCTCATAAGCGCGTTGCCGCGTGGAGGAACTTTTCAAGAAACACCTGTTAACAGCCTCGCTGATGCAGATGTAAAACTCGTCTTCAAGGATGACTGGCAAGAGGCATTCGAGGAAGCCCTCCTTCGGGCGGAGAGGGGCCAACAGACGCTCTGGATAGAGAATACCGTCGATGAGGCCCAAGAAAGGTACCGTCACTTTGCAAGCAGGACCAGGGAAATGCAAGCGACCATCGAGGTGGGACTCCTCCATTCGCGTTTCCTTAGCGAGGACAGGGCCGCGAATGAGACAAAATGGGTAGGTTACTACGGCTCAAAACAGGCATTGTCTCGCCAGAATCATGGACGCATCCTTGTTGGCACACAGGTTCTCGAGCAATCACTCGACATCGATGCCGATTTCCTTGTGACTGCCTTCTGTCCCACTGACATGATCTTCCAGCGGATGGGCCGTCTTTGGCGACATAAGGATAATAACGTATCTCGGCCGGCGGGAGCAGCGCGAGAAACATGGATTATCGCGCCTACGCTCGCTAGCGCCCTCGATAATCCCAAGACAGCCTTCGGGAAATCAGCATTTGTCTATTCGCCATACATTCTCCTCCGTTCCCTTGAAACATGGCATACGCTCGAGAGTGTATCCATCCCTTCCAGCATGAGGAGGATCCTAGAGGTCACCTACGAGGAAAGACAGGAGATAGGCATTCTACAGAAGCTGAAAAGCGACTTGAAAAAAGAGAAAGATACACTACGTCTCTTCGCCCGCGGCGCTTTGTCATCTGGGGGAAAAGAACTTCCGGACTCCAACGTCCGTACGAGATACTCAGATAGGCCGACCTGCAATGTGTTGCTCTTAAAGGATTTCAGGCCCGAGCAGGATGGGACAAGGGTCTCTTTCCTCAACGGAAACACAATCTTCCTGCCCTTGCGACCAGCATCAGAGGGGAACGTCCCATGGAAGACAATCTGGCGGGAACGCGCGTCCGCTATCGCCAGGAACATTATCTCGGTTCCCGAAGGGAAAGCCCCCCCACCGTCATCCGCGTATGAGCTTGATTGGCTCAAGAATTACGTCTACATCGGGAAGGATGATGAGATAGCCCTTCGCATAGCTAGGGTCGGAAAAGATGGAACGCTATTGACCGCCGATGCTTACGGATCATCATCTACATGCGAACTGAGATACGATACCGAACTCGGTTACCAAGCAATGACAGATAGCAAAAAAATCGAGAGAAGGAAGGTATAAATGGTACTACATGAAAATCGCTTTAACCTTATCGACGAGGACTGGATCCCCGTCAGCGGGATTGGATTCGTCAGTCTTGACCGAATATTCACAGACAGGGAATTGAAGCAACTCGGCGGGAACTCGATCCAGAAGCTTGCCATCACGCGGCTCCTACTGGCGATAGCTCAAACCGCCTATACACCCAAAGACGATGACGAGTGGGCAAAGTTAGGCGCAGACGGTATGGCCGAAAAATGCAGGCAATACCTCGCTTCGCATTATGAGTGCTTTTGGCTATACGGAGAGCGGCCCTTCCTCCAAATGCCACAAATTGAAAAGATCATCAGCAGTCGTATCGGAGAACAGTGTCAAACAGCAAAGGACGAGAAGGCCAAAACAAAAATCACAGAGGAGTATGCCCCATCGACTTTAGGGCCGGGGTTCTATCCCGACCTGCCATCCGAGAATAATACTATCCTCGGCCATTACCAAATTGACTGGGGGCTCTCTGATGCAGAGAAGGCACTCTTCATCCTTATCCTAATGGATTTTGCACTAAGCGGCAAACGGGTCATGAAAGGAGTCCCTCCTTTTTCTGCGGACTACAATGGAAAAAGTGTTTCTGCAAAACCGGGTCCTGGCTTCGGAAATTATTGTGGCTTCCTCCATACCTATGCGGCTAGCAGCGATATCGTTTTATCAGTTTGGATAAACCTTCTCACAACAAAAGACATATCTGCGAACAAGCGCTGGACAAGTGGCCTCGGAACCCCTCCATGGGAAAACATGCCCAGCGGGGAAGATTGCTCCGTGGCCAGGATGCTCAAGTCGTCCTACCTGGGCTGCCTTATCGCCGTCAGCAGGTTCGTGCTCCTTGTTCCTAATGGCATGTACTACATAGAAGGGATTCAGTACCCAAGCCACAAGCAAGGCTGGCGCGAACCGAGCATGAGCGTGGATGAATCCAATGAGAAATTTCTCTGGGTCGATACGGAAAAAAGGCCATGGAGGGATCTCACTGCGATGCTCGCTTTCATGAAGGCAGAACAAGGCAATCATTTCGATTGCCAACAAATCAGGCTTTGCATACCAAGGCTGAAAGGCAATCTTACCAGTATATCTATCTGGTCAGGTGGGCTGCGGGCTAGGACCAACGCTGGAGATCAATCAGTAAAGCAGGACGACGACTTTGTCGAGTCCTCGGTAACCATTCCTCTTGTTGATTCCAGCCAATGGCTCTCAAATCTAGAGATCGAGATGATTGCCTTGGAAGAACTAGAAAAGAAGGCAGTATATGGACGAGCCATGGGCTATTTCAAAACCCAAAAAATGGACGGAACACCTATAGCAGCGAAAGCCTGTTCCATCTACTGGCAGAAATGCGAACGCCGCTTTCAGGACCTTGTCGACGCGTGCAGTGATGAATCAGGAAACACAGCTCGATCCATGCGACCTGTATTTGCTGGTATCGCCAGCTATGTTTATGACACATTCTGCCCGAGGGAAACCGCACGACAGATCGACGCGTGGGCGCTCAACAAGCCTAACATGGGCTGGTATCTCAAAGAAGTCCACTCCGAAAATTATATATCATAGCGAAAATTCAACCTGAAAAGGAGTCATATGGAAAAGTTTGAAAAAAACAAAGCCCAGGCATTCGTCCAGTACGTACTCTCTCGGATGAATGGAAAAGAAGGCGACAAGCCGGACACGCGATTCGCGGCGGCATTGCGGCGGGTAGACAATCCCGACACAGAGTACCAGGGCTGGGAATACCTCGCCACGTGGTGCGATCTCTCACAGGATGGAGAACGCCTCCCCCTAGAGACTATTGCCGCCGCGATAGCCCGTGAGAAACCCGCAATAGATGGAACGATGAGCATCGGACAAGCTCTTGCCTTCTGCTACAGGGAAGAAGGCAAGAACAACGGTAATGAAAAAGATGCCGCAAAGGCAAAGCTACGCAGGTTGCTTGCCTGCTCGACTCCGCTTGAAGCCTGTCTCGTTTTGCGTTCACTCCTCAAGCTCATCGCATCTCGCGGAGGATCTTTATGCTACAGCCGGTTGCTTGATGAGCTCCTCCCAGGGAGGTCGTTTGAACGCGTAAAAACGCGGTGGGCCCAAGATTTCTACGGGCAGAAGGAGGAAGCATGATCGCATCAGTCCTCCGCCTGAGCAACGAGGATTGCCGGGCAGAGAGGATAGTTGACGCCTATGGCCTTCACCGCGCTGTCTATTCGCTCTTTCCTCCTTTGGAGGGAGAGGCGAGGGATTTTCTCTTTGCTGACAAGGGAAGTGAGAACAATTCGAGAAGAATCCTCATTCTATCGAAGCGAAAGCCTCTCGATCCGAAGTACGGTACGATAGAATCAAAAAACGTGCCGGATAACTTCCTTGATTTCAAGTTTTATGGATTTGAAACAATTGTGAATCCCACTAAACGCGAAAAGACGAGCGGTAGAATAGTCGCCATCCGGAGTAAGGCCCTCCTCGTACCTTGGTTCGAATAAAAAGCCCCTAGCTGGGGCTTCAGCGTAATTCCCAGCAGCCTCGAGATCAGGTCTTGCGGAGTTCAATCATTCATCAAAGACGATGGAACCGTCACACAAAACACGGCCACCTTCATTGGCCGACTTCAAGTACTCGATCGAGATACCTTCAAGAAATCATTCAGCGAAGGCATCGGAAGGGCCAAAGCGTTCGGCTTCGGACTTCTGCAAATAACTCCGCTTAATGCGGAATGAAAGAAAAGGAGAAAAGCAATGGACAACAGCAAGAATCCTTATTGTAATCTTCGTGTAGAATTTCATATCCTCCAATCCTTCCCCGTCACATGCCTAAACCGGGACGATGTCGGAGCACCGAAAACTGCCCAGGTCGGCGGAACCACCAGGGCCAGGGTAAGCAGCCAATGTTGGAAACGCCAAGTACGACTTCAGATGCACGATCTTGGCATCGTGACGGCGGTCCGGACCAAACACGTCAAAGAAATGATCCAGGAGGGATGCGCTAAGTTAGGCGCTTCCAAAGAAAAATCGGACGAATGTACTCAGGCGATCGCAGATTCCCTGACGGAAGACACTCTCCATTTTTTCACCCCAAGTGAAGCGAAGGCGCTGGCCACATATGCTGAATCAATTGGATATGAGTCAAAGAAAGTAGACATTAAGACTGTTGCGAAAATCCATAAGGACGCTTTCACTCCTGCATTGGACGGCCTCGATATAGCGCTCTTCGGAAGAATGGTTGCAAAAGCTCCTGACTTGAATGTCGAAGCAGCCGCATCCTTCTCTCATGCAATATCGACCCATAAAGTTACAAACGAAGTGGAATTTTTTACCGCCCTCGACGATCTTCCGCATGAACCAGGCTCATCGCACATGGGCAGCCTCGAGTTCAACTCGGCCACATACTACCGCTATGTCTGTTTGGACATGGGGCAACTCATTCAAACGCTCGGTGATGACAACTATTTCGATGAGGCTATCGCGGCCTTCATGAAGGCATTGTATCTCGCTATCCCGAGCGCACGACAGGCCACCCAATCGGGAGCATCCGCTTGGGACTTCGCAAGGGTATTCGTGAGGAAGGGACAGAGGCTGCAGGTGCCTTTCGAGACCGCCGTCAGGGCAAAGGACGGAGGGTTCCTCAGACCGAGCATAGCAGAGCTGAACGAATACCTAGAAAAAAAAGAAAAAATATCAGGATCACTATTCGGGAAAATATCCTCGTGGGAATTCGGCGATGATGAAAACCTGACAATCGATGCACTCATCTCCGCCATCCAAAAAGCGGTGAAGGCGGGTAAGGCATGAGCACTAAATTCTTCCTTCTCTGGCTGGAGGCACCGCTCCAGTCATGGGGAGCCGATTCGAAGTTTGGAAGAAGAGATACTCTCGACTTCCCGACAAAATCGGGAGTTCTCGGACTCCTTTGCTGCGCTCTGGGGGCATCCGGAGAGCAAAGGGATCTTCTTCAATCCATGTCGAGACTCCGCCAGACGGTCGTGTCATACGTCATGGAAAGTAAACACGCCGAACACGGTAAAGATCATAAGGACAGAGTTGAAAGAGAACCCCATATGATGGACTTCCAAATGGTGGGAGCCGGATATGTCAGTAACGATCCCTGGCAGAATCTTCTCATCCCGAAAAAAATCGATGGGAAAAGCCCGGTAGGCAACGGTACAAAAATGACATATCGCTACTTCCTCCAAGACGCGCATTTCGCCGTCATTCTGGAGATACCGACGGAGGAAGAAGAGAGCTTCTCGTATGCCCTCACCAATCCGACTTACGATCTCTACCTTGGAAGAAAATGCTGCGCTCCAACGGATTTCATCTTCAGGGGAACATTTGATTCAGAAGGAGATGGTATAGCGGAAGCGAACACTATTGCGCGAGAGAAAGGACTCGTGGAGGATTTTAGGGTCGAAGACAGGGAGCATCCTGATGGCGATACCTTCGCAGTAAACGACGTCCCAGTCCAATTCGGCGAATGCAAGAAATATAAAGATCGGTTTGTTGCGGTCATAAAAGGGCCATGAGCGAACCACAAGAAAACGCAAAGCCGCCCACGGGGTCAGGAGAACGCGGGCGGCGCCTCTTCATCAAGATAACCAGAGAGACCCTTCCCCAGGTGAAGGATAAATACCCTTTCATCTATTTAGAGCGAGGACGGCTTGAGATTGACGACAGCAGCGTAAAATGGATCGATTCCGATGCGAACGTGGTCCGCATTCCAATAGCCACCATCAACACATTACTCCTCGGCCCAGGAACGAGTATAACTCATGAAGCCATCAAATCAATTACAGCCGCAAATTGTGCGGTCTGCTGGGTTGGCGAAGACAGCCTACTCTTCTATGCAGTCGGCCAGTCCCCGACTGCAGACACAAGGAATCTTCGCGCTCAGATGCTCGCCGCCGCCGATGAGAAAAAAGCGACAGAGGTAGCGCGCCGCATGTTTTCCCGTCGATTTCCAAAAGCGGACCTTGCTGGAAAATCAATAAAAGAGATGATGGGAATGGAGGGTTATCGCGTCCGGGATATCTATGAAGCGAAAGCTAGTCAATATGGAGTTGGATGGAAAGGCCGATCCTTCATTCCTGGGAAATTCGAAGTTGGCGACATAACGAATCAAGTTCTTTCAGCTTCCAACGCTGCGCTTTACGGAATCTTGACATCCGCCATCTACAGCATTGGATATTCTCCGCATATCGGATTCATCCATTCAGGCAGCCCTTTGCCCTTTGTCTATGATATGGCCGATCTATACAAAGAGGATCTTTGCATTGATCTAGCTTTCTCAATGACACTCAAAATGGCTGGAAAATACAACAAGTACCAAGTGGCCGATGAATTCAGGAAAAGAGTGATCGAGAGCGACCTCCTTTCCCATATCGGCCTGGATATCACTGAGATGATCGGTAGGGGTAAGGGATGATTGTCGTTATTGCTAATAATCTTCCTCCTGCAGTTCGCGGGAGAATGAAACTTTGGTTTGTAGAGCCTCGTGCCAATATCTTTGTTTCGGGAGTGAAGGATTCGGTCGCCGAAAGTGTTATCAAGTATCTCCACTCAAATTGTCCACCAGAGTCAGGACTCATGATTTTTCAGCGGATTCCTGAATCTCCCGGGTATCACATATGGGGGAAAGGCGATCCGCAGCGTAATATTTCAGTCATAAATGGGCTCCAACTCATTTTTGAAAAAGAGCATGATTCTATTCTCCCCATTGAACCACAACATCTAGGTGGGTAAAACTAAAGGAAGGACTATCTATTGGAGTCTTCCCCACGCACGTGGGGGTGTTTCCAATTCAAGGGCTCTGCCGCGTTGTGGGTAAAAGTCTTCCCCACGCACGTGGGGGTGTTTCTATCCGTAGCTGTCGCCGATGTCCTTGACCTTGGTCTTCCCCACGCACGTGGGGGTGTTTCTTTCATAGACGATATTTTGCGGATAACTCCAGAGTCTTCCCCACGCACGTGGGGGTGTTTCCTGGAGGTCAAGATCGGCGATTGCGTCCGCCGCGTCTTCCCCACGCACGTGGGGGTGTTTCTTGTAGAGCCGCCAAGTTGAGCAAAAGCTTCGGGTCTTCCCCACGCACGTGGGGGTGTTTCTCCGAGAGACCTTGTATTTTCTCCCTTTGCGGGGTCTTCCCCACGCACGTGGGGGTGTTTCTTTAGTTAAGCATTACCAAAAGCATACCGATGGGTCTTCCCCACGCACGTGGGGGTGTTTCCACCACACATAGGTCATACCCGCGCTCCCTGGCGTCTTCCCCACGCACGTGGGGGTGTTTCTCCCCAGGAAGGAAAGGCCTGTATCGTTGCTTAGTCTTCCCCACGCACGTGGGGGTGTTTCTTCTTGAAGCGTCATGATCTATGCTCCCGTGCGGTCTTCCCCACGCACGTGGGGGTGTTTCCATTCCACCTTCCATATCTGCTTCTAGTTCTGTGTCTTCCCCACGCACGTGGGGGTGTTTCTAAGCAGGCTGATTCCTCTTCGTGGCTCCGCGAGTCTTCCCCACGCACGTGGGGGTGTTTCTACTTGCCGTTCAGTTCCTGCATTATTTGCTCAGTCTTCCCCACGCACGTGGGGGTGTTTCTCTCAAAGCCCCATCCGCGAAGGCCAGCGTTGAGTCTTCCCCACGCACGTGGGGGTGTTTCCCGCCGGTACCCTGATCAATCGCGCGTTGTCTAGTCTTCCCCACGCACGTGGGGGTGTTTCCTTGATGCGCGCGCGACGAGCCCCGGCGGGCAAGTCTTCCCCACGCACGTGGGGGTGTTTCTCAGCAAAATCAAAGTTGGTGGAATGGTATCGGGTCTTCCCCACGCACGTGGGGGTGTTTCTGGCGTCTTCAAGCAGATCACGGCGGCCGGCAAGTCTTCCCCACGCACGTGGGGGTGTTTCTATTCTCGTATCGCCTTGTCGACGATTACGAGGGTTTTCCCCACGCACTTGAGCCGCTCCTCGCCGACCCCACGATGCGCGCCGCCGCATCTTGCCTTCCCGGTTTGCCTGTAGATGTGTTCCCCTCGCTGCGGGGATGGACCGAAATAGGTGAATAATCGTCGGCTAAATACCAAATGTTCCTCGCATACCCGGGAATGGAACTGGACGGGCTGTGAGGGATTTCTCGGACTACAAAGTAACGCTGGACGGGAAGGAGCTTACGCAGTTCAAGACCGTAGTCGCGGTGTGAAACCAGATACGGAAAGGGCGAAGCGATCATTTCGCCTTTTCCTGCTGCTAAGGCCTTCGTAAATAAGACGACATGGCCAAAGGGAATGTCGCCACGAAGGCCTTTACACGAAACCTTCCTTAACCTCGCGACATGCGGAGCATGTCGACTTACTATCGAAGGTATTCGTATATACAAAACATGCCGACTGGCGAAGCAGGACATAGGGGAAGGCATGTAGACAACCGATCCAGTCGCTTGGGATCTTTCGCTGAAGGGGTAAGCTTGGCTTACTTAGGAAAGCCCTCCCGATCGGGATCGCTATTCAGCGCGAAGGTATTTTATTATGAAAAGGATACACGATGATCGCACGTAGCGTCTTGTAATGTCCATTGGCTGGTTCTGGTTGAGCGGGGCCAGATTGATGAGAGTAAGGATTATTGTTCCAGGAGGCGAACTCATGATAACGAGCAAGCTGACGAGCAAGGCCCAGACGACGATCCCGCAGGCGATCAGGTCTGCGCTACGCTTGCGGGAGGGGGACGAAATCGCCTATACGATCGAGGGCGACCGTGTGATCCTGACAAGGGCCGAGAGCGAAGCGTTCGACGATCCTTTCGCTACTTTCAGCGAGTGGGCATCGGACGCGGATAGGGAGGCGTATGCCGACCTTTAAGGCCTGGGATGTGATGAAAGTCCCGTTCCCGTACACCGAACGCCAGGTGCGGGAAAGGAGGCCGAGCGGATAGGCATCTTGCCTGCGACGGACCGCATCAGTGTCGGCGCTGACTTCGATCTTGACCCCTCTGTCGCTATCCTGGATGGACCGCCTGTGGGAGGGCTGATGCATGAGCGAAGAAGAAGAACTCCGCCACCTGATCTCCGCCATTACGGCTTACGCTCTTCCTAAGAGCATTCTCCTTTTTGGTTCCAGGGCTAAAGGACTCGCGCGCGTCGATAGCGATTTCGACCTCTGCGTCATTTACGATCAACTTCGCAAACGCAGTCTGGAAGTTATGCAGGATCTATATCGATCTGTTTTTTCTATAGCCGGACATCCTGTCGACTTAGTTGTGTACCAAACGGATCGATTCAACGAGAAGGCGCTACGCGGAGGGACGCTGGAATCGGCGATACGTGCCGAAGGACAGGTAGTGTATGGGTGAGAACGCAAGTTCGATTTTGACAATCTGAAAGACCCCCATGGAAAAGCATAATCAATGAGCCGATTCGCCCATATAGGAGATTCTCTCTTGTGGAAGCCTTTCCCCATTAAGGATGACTCATTGGTATAATGAAATAGCGTTGGCGCCAACACAGTTGGCATTTATCATGATAAACGCCAACTGTGTTGGCAATAGTGTAATTATGGAAGAGTCAGTGTGGATAATTCCTATACACATAGGATATTAAGCCTCGATGGGCTCCTCCTGTTCGGCCCGAGGCAGACGGGCAAGTCTTCGTTCATTCGCAGGCGGGTTGATACCTCGCAGTTTACTGCGCTCTTTCTTGCGCACTAACACTCGGGTATTAACCCGCATACAATCCATTACCTTGCAGAACCAACATACCTCGGAGCTTGCTCCGGGGTCGTTGATTTTGCGAAGAGCTGCGGACGCAGCCGGCCTTGAGCTATACCCCTTGACTGCGGTTTTTGCGCCTGCTTGCGGACCCGACTTTGATCCGCCGCGAGATCGAGGCGCGGGATTCGCTTCTTCATGACAGGCTCGAGCTCCCAGGGGCTTCTCACTATCTCTCGTTGTCGCCTAACGAGAACCTCGTGCGGAACTTGCCCGCCTGCGCGCGCTTTTTGCAGGTGGCCGCGGCCACCAACGCGCGAATGATCAATTACACGAACGTGGCGAGCGACGCCCATATGCCTCGTCAGACAGTGAAGCGAATATCGGGGAAGCCGCATGTGCCCCGAAGCGTGAGGCTTGTATTGGATCGCGAAGACGGCGAGAATCATTCTTATGGACATCAACCCTTTGGCTCCCGACTTGGGGTTCACTATGCTAGCTTTCTCGAAAGGCGCCTCTCTAAGTTCAACGAATTCTAAAGGAGCAACCGGCGCTCAAATGATTCAGGAGGTGGGCCATGTCTGCGGTCCCTATTGTCCGATTCATTTCTATTCGGTGACGAGAGCGCAAGGCGGCGTCGGTCTCGATATCCTCGCGTGAAGTGTGCTCGGCCCCTCACTTCTCCCGCAGTCCGTTTACGAAAAGCGCCGTGCCACCGTTCGGCATCCCGACTCTCCACGCGACATCGCGCGCGAGTTCCTTGCCTGAGGCGACGTCGATGAGCCGAGAGATCGTCTGCGACATAGCGCTTGTCGGGGACGCGTCGGGCGCCGCCTTCGTCCCGAGGTTTGAGCAAAGCAGCAGGAGCGCAGCCCCCGCATCGGCCGCGGCTTTGAGGGCGTCGGCGTCGCCGGCTGCGAACCAAGGCTTTCCTGTGGTCTCGCCCGATGGGGCGATCGCCAATTCCCGCGAGCCTAGGATCTGGATTCCCGAGTCCGACGCCAGTGGCGCGATGAAGCCCTCCTGTATGTCGCGGAGTCTGTCAGCCGGATCCGAGCCCCCTGTGAGGGCGAGAATCCGCACAGGAGCTCCCCCCGCCGACTCCATGGTTGCTAGCTTTTTCTTCGCGTTCTCGAAGAGCTCGTGGGGCGGATTCGGCGCTGGTATCGACTCAGGGACGATCACGGAATCGATCTCGATCTTGCGCCCCTGGGTTTCCCGAAGGACGTCGGAGTACAATATCGTTCCTTTGGGTATCGGATGGGGGGCCGCGTCGGTCAGGAAGATGATCTGCCGGCGATCGGCGCTCCAGTCAAAATCGGTAGCTGCTGAGTAAAGGGCCTCGTAAAGCGCTTCCGGGATATCGCCACCCCCGTAGATCACGGCCCCGGCGACAATCCCCTCGATCTTCGATATATCCGCGGTGAAAGGGTATTTCCGGGTTATGTATTCGTCCGGCCAGTAATCCTTGTACAGGACCACGCCGATCCGATAGCTCGCGTAGCCTGCCGTGCGTCGGCGGAGCATGGGACCGAGACTCTTCTTGATATCGTCGAAATAGGGCTGCATGCTTGCGGTCGTGTCGAGGCAGATCACCAGGTCAAGGCTACCGCTCGCCTTTCGGTCGAGGATCGCGCCGAACTTGGAGGATACCGTGCCGTTATCGACCGGCGGCGTCTTTGTCGGCTCTTGCGTGGGCTCCTCCGCAACCGGTGTGTAGAGGATGGCGATTTCGTAGGGGTTGTCTTTGAAAGCGCCCGAGTAGTCCGCATATGGCTTGGCGAAGGTGCGGATGTTTACATACGTTCCCTTGCCGACCGCGACGGTTCCGGATCGGCTCCAAGGATAGCCATATACGAGGACGGGAGGGATATAAATATGGAAGGCGCTTCCAAGCTTATCGTCCTTTACTGGCGTTGACGATACCAAGGAAAATCGGCTGAATATGGATTTGAGCTCTTTGCCGTTCAGGATACGCTGCTCGTCACCGTTGACCTGGTTGTAGTCCATCGCCCTGTATGCGAAATTGTCGGCCTTCATCGCGGGGTCCTTGGTCGACTCGACGAGAAGCACCGAGGTGATGCTCGGTTTTGCCCGAATGAAAAGATCGTAACCGCCGCCAGATGCCGGTGCGATGCGGATATCATCGGCGCCTATCGAAAGATCTGCCCCCGCCGTGACGGCGGCATCGGCGGCGCCTAGCGCCGCTACGCCTAAAACAGCGAGCAGCGTGGACAGGAAGAGTATCTTCGAACCGCGCCCCTTAATCATGGATGCTAGTATACCATCGAATGCGGAGGGGCGGTCGCCTATATCGCATCCCGGGCTAGCGCGAGGTTGAAACCTGATGCGCTGATAACCGCGAGCACATGGCCACGAAACGCAGCTTCGCGTCTGTGGGATCGAGATCGATTGACGTCCCGGTCGGAGAAACGATGATCGGTAGGATATCGAGGCCGCGAACCTTCCCTCTGTACACCAGGAACGACATCACCGCGCTGCTCTGCGCAATAGGCGGCATTACTCTATCGGTGAAGAGGAAATTGCCCAGAGAATAGGCGATGATGGATGAGCCGCGGGCTTCGGTCCCATGCAGAACATGAGGATGGGAACCGATCACCAAGGCGGCTCCCGCGTCCGCAAGGCGATAGAAGATGGCGCGCGTACTTTCATCCGGCCCATCGGAAAACTCGACGCCCCCATGAACGAGGACCACGACCATGGACCCCCTTTGCGATGCGGCTTGTATCGACGCCACACAGCTGTCGATATCCGCGACAATGCCCGGAGAGGAAGCCGTGGCGGCGGCCCTTGCCGTCGAGAATCCGAGCGTCTCCTTGGGGAACGTACCGATCCCGATGAATACGATGCCGCGAGAAGACAGGCCTGCCGCTTCCTTCGCCTGTAGTGCCTCTCCTGCTGTCGGACCGGCCCCCACGAAGGGAAGCCCCGCGCTTGTTAGGTCATTGATCGTATCGAGGAGGCCTTGCGAACCGAAATCCATACTATGGTTATTGGCGAGGAGCATAAGGTCGAAGCCCATCTTCCTGTATGCGGCGGCGCAACCAGGCGGGAAGCGGAAGCGATAGCGTTTAGTCGGGTCTGGATCTCCCCGCGCGGTTATCTGCCCTTCGAGGTTCCCGACGAGAATATCGCTTGTCTGCATCGCGGAGAGCAGCTGGGGGCTCAGCAGCCGAACGATTCCGTTCTCGCCCTTCAATAGCTGCGAGGACCCGTAGGTCCCCGTCTCCAGATCTCCCGTTGCGGCCAGCACGATAGGTCGGGCCTCTTGGGCGGAAGCCGTCTTGGCCGCCGTTTCCAACCAAGCGAGAAGCTCGTGCGGAATGCCTCCGTGAGTGGCATTGAGCGACAGCGTGAGCCGGTATGCGAGGGGATAGCCCGGTTCCCCGGGCCAGAAGCCGTCTATCTTCGGCGCCCTCAGCGGCGGGCAAATCTCGTCTAGTGGCTCGGTGCCGAGGGATGCGGCATCTTTTACGCTCAGATCGAATCGAGGGTCATCGAGAGGGAGGGCCACGCCGCGCCAGAGCGTCCCAGCTCCTTCGCTGGCCGTTGCCCCGGCTGGGCTGGTTTTAGCAGAAGCGTATGACAGCTTGAGCGCGCACTGTGTGCCCGACTCTAGTGCATAGCCTTTAGGCAGGGGGACTTGTCGCAGAAGCTCATCAAGCTTCGGCCGCAAGCTCTGTTCGCACTCGATGGATATCTCGGTGCGCGAAGGAGCACAAGACGCGATTAGACCAAGTGCCAGAGAAATAATTCCGACGAACGCGCGATATCGCATTGCCTATCTATTTGATTCCCTTCTTTTTGTTTTTTCTCTGAATTCCGTCGGCGATTAATAGTATGGAATAATAACATACAAACATGATGCATGGTATCATTATGACCTGTATGGCGCTCACATTCTGCATGGCGGCCCTCCCATCAAAATCTACTAGATTATCTGTATCGCCACGGCTTCGTACTCTTTGCGGTTGGACGCATATGTCGACTCGGAAATGATGGCGATTCGGTACTCCGGAAGGTCGAACTCCGTGGCGATCAATAAATGCTGGGCTAGGTTCGGCGTCTTCTCCAGGACTTCGGCCAAGCGTGGATCGTTCGCAAGGACTAGCACGCCGCCTGACCAGAGGATGAGGCGGAACGCCAAGAAGCGACCTCCGCGTGCAATCATCATAGGCGGGGTCTGTGGCTCGTTGGCCGCGATAGCCTGCTTGGCCTCCAGCTTTATCATCCGCGCCTTCGCGTCGGGCACGGTTTCGTTCGTCGCAAGTGCCACCCAATCGAGGAGCTTGTCGCGGACAGTGTGGATGTCGGGCAGGCTCGATAGCGTCTCTATGGTCTCGCTCCCCGAGATCGCCTTGGCCAGGTTCGAGATTTCTTTCAGGTAGCTGTTGCGCTCGCTGTCCGGGACGTAGTACATGACCACGAGGTGAACGCTCTTGCCGTCGGGAGCGCCATAAGCGATTCCCTTGGGCGACCAGCCTACGGCGCAACGGAGCTCGCCCTCGAGTGATGTGCGGCAATGCGGGCAGGCAACACCTTTGCCCAGGCCGGTGTTGGATTGAGTCTCGCGCTCCAGCGCGCTTTTCAGGAGGTCGCTCTTGGTTCCTATGTCCGGGATTGCCTCGATGACGTTCGCCAGAAACTCAAAGGCCTTGTCCTTATCTCCATCGGGGAGCTCTATGAGGCGGCCCTCTTCGAGGGCTTCGAGCAAGCTTTTCATGTCGATCAACCTTTCTCCGGCCTATGGGCCGGCGCGCTATTCGTTTCGAAACGATGGTTGAACCAAGTCTTCACTCCGTGCGTCAGGCACGAATAAAGGATAAGGTAACCAAGGCAGAAGGGCCAGAAGATAGCGGGGAGCGGTACCAAGCCGAAGGCCTGCGCCAGAGGCGTATACGGTAGGGCCGCGCCGACGCCCATGATGAGCAAGGTGGTGACTGTGAGGGACAGGCTTGCCCTGCTCTGGAAGAAGGGTACGCGATTCGTCCTAATGATGTGGACGATGAGCGTCTGAGTGAGCAGCGATTCCACGAACCAGCCCGTATTGAAGAGGTGGGCCGCGTAGGACGTGTTGGGGTCGTCGGGTTTATAGATCGACTGGAAGTACGCGGCCAGCTCGGGCGGGGCCTTGAGGTCGAAAAGACGCTGGCATCCTAGGAATATCCACATGAGGGCGAAGGTTGCGTAGTCGAATATCGAGCTGATCGGTCCGATCCAAAGCATGAAGCGCTTGATGAAGGAGATATCCCATGATTGCGGCTTCGCGGCGAACTCCGCATCGACGTTGTCCAGAGGTATTGCTGTCTGAGAAAAGTCGTAGAGGAGATTATTGAGGAGTATCTGCACGGGTTGCATGGGCAGGAAGGGGAAGAACCAGCTCGCTCCGACGACGGAGAACATGTTGCCGAAGTTGGAGCTCGCTCCCATCTTGATGTACTTGATGATATTGTTGAAGGTTCGCCGACCCTCGATAATGCCGTCCTCCAGGACAAGGAGGTTCTTCTCCAGGAGGATGATATCCGCGGATTCCTTCGCCACGTCCACGGCCGTGTCTACAGAGATGCCCACGTCGGCCGCCTTCATTGCAGCGGCGTCGTTGATGCCGTCGCCCATGAAGCCCACTACGTTGCCTTGGGCACGCAGGCCTTTGATTATGGCTTCCTTCTGATCGGGCGTCAGATGCGCGAAGATGTCGTGTTCTCTGATGGCCCGAGCGAAGTCCATGGCTCCCATGACCGCAAGCTCCTTGCCGGTCACTACCCCATTGGACGCGAAGCCTACATCCTTGCAGACCTTGGCGGTCACAAGCTCGTTGTCCCCGGTGAGGACCTTGACGCGGACTCCGTGCTCTTGGAGGGACGCGATGGCCTTCTCCGCCGAATCCTTGGGTGGATCGAAGAACGCCAGATACCCGAGCATCACCAGATTGTTCTCGTCTTGGACGGAAAATACAGTCTTGTCCGTTGAGAATTCGCCGTAGGCGATCGCCAGTACGCGATATCCTTGCGATGATAGGTTGGCATATTCCTCGGTAATGTCGTTTTTTACGACATCGATCATTGGGTAGATGTCGTCGTCGATCTGATACCTGTTGCAGGCATCGAAGATCGCCTCCACCGAGCCCTTGCAGATCAGCACGTTCTTGCCTTCGTAGTCGAGGACCACGCTCATCCGTTTGCGCTGGAAGTCGAAGGGAATTTCGTCGACTTTCCGGCAGCTGCGCTCCACGTCCAAGTCGACGTGCGATAGGATGGAGATGTCCAAAAGGTTGCGCAGCCCGGTCTGGTAATAGCTGTTCATGTACGCATAGCGGAGCACGTCGTCGGAGTGATGGTTCGAGACGTCTACATGCTTCTCGAGGATGACGCGGTCCTGGGTCAAGGTGCCTGTTTTATCGGTGCACAGGATGTTCATCCCGCCGAGGTTCTGGATGGACTTGAGCTTTTTTACGATCACCTTTTTCCGGGACATGAAGATCGCGCCCTTCGAGAGGCAGACCGTGACGATCATCGGCAGCATTTCGGGCGTGAGCCCGACTGCCACCGAAAGACCGAAGAGGATGGCGTTGAGCCAATTCTTGTCCTTCAGGCCCACGATGAGGAAGCAGATGCTCACCATGATCAGCATGAAGCGGATCATGAGGTAGACGAACTTCTTCACGCCCTTGTCGAAGTCCGTATCAACGTTCGGTGCGGACAGCCCCATCGATATCTGCCCCAGGAAGGTCCGCATACCAGTGTTGACGACTACGCCCTGGGCAGCCCCCGACACGACCGTGCTTCCTTGGAAGCACGCGTTCTGCATATCGAAGATCTCGGTCTTCGAAGAATCGGGTTGAAAGTACTTCTCGATCGGAATGGACTCGCCTGTGAGGGCCGATTGACTTACGAAGAAGTCCTTGGCCGAGAGGACGCGGAGGTCCGCGGGTATGATGGAACCGGCGGCCAGGGCGACTACGTCCCCGGGCACGAGCTCGGACATCAGGATTTCTTCTTCCTTGCCGTTTCGCAGGACAATAGTGGTAGTCTGAACGAGCTTCTTGAGCTCGTCCGCCGCCTTGGACGACCGTCTCTCTTGGAAGTAGCTTAGGAAGACGCTTATCAGGATCATGCCGCCGACGACGCTCGGCGTTATAAAATCGCTGGACGAGCCTAAATATGCCAAGATTTTCGCCAGGAAGCTCTTGCCCGAAGCCCCTAACATAGAGGGGTCGAGGTTCATGAAATAGGAAACGAAGAGTATCACGAGGAGCTGGATCACTAGAGGATCGGCGAAACGCCCTAGTATCTCGGCCGCGGCGCTCTTCTTCCTCTCCGAGACGAGGACATTGGGCCCGCAGGATCTCTTACGCTCAGCGGACTCCTCTTCGCTCAATCCAGATCGGACGGACTTCAGCTCTTTGAACAGCTCCTCTTCGGTCATGAAGCAGGCGGCCCTCAAGTACTTTTCGTTTTCGGCCGTCATGCTCGGCCTGGCCACGTTTTTAATGGTCATACTCCCCCCCGATAGACGCACTGTGCCTCTTTAGTTCCGCAGCTATAGATAGTATATGTATCAGAGAAGAGCCTTGAACGGCTTAATGAGAATTTCGGCGGGATCGGCCATGTCCATGTTGCTGTAGGGGTAGGACGACGAGAAAAGAACGCAAGTATGGGATGGCCTATAAACCTAGGTCGTCTATCGAGCCCGTCGTGCGCCAATTTGAAGAAATAATGGGAATTTGCGGTCGACGCCCCCTCTTTTTGGGGGGAATGCCGACCCGCAAACCTTTCATGCTGAATTCTAAGCGTGGGAAGCATAAATCTCCTCCGTGCGGTTCTCGCGCGCGGAGGAAGGCTACTTCAGAAAAGGAGCTTTCTTCGCCCGCGTTACCAGACCTGGTTTTCGAGTCGACTACCTGGGCCTGCGTCCATGACGAAGAGCCTCCTGGATGGTTGGATTAGAATGTCGCCATGCGACATCAGCATACAAATAGCACGATGCATTCTTTGAGTCAATCGTCAAAAGCGGCCATCAACGGGATTTCGGAACCTGGAATCCTGCCTCGCTACGAATACAGCGAGGCCTGGCTCTGCTGGTGTGATGATTTTATCCCATGCGAGCTCCATGGGCCTCCTCAACGGCATATTCGGTCAATCCCTGTGGTGGGATTGATATAGGCGATCGAGCTATATATCAAGAAGCGGCGCTTCTCCTTCCCCCCCGACTTTGAGTATTATCGATAGCATCATGGACGATTTCTACAAGACTTTGGAGCTTGAGCGCTCGGCGACGGGCGATGAGATAAAGGCGAACTATCGCAAGCTGGCCATGAAGTGGCACCCGGATCGCAACCAAGGCTCGGTCGCGGCGGAGGAGAAGTTCAAGGCTATATCCGAGGCCTACTCGGTGTTGTCGGACGAAGCGGGCCGAAAGGCCTACGACGCGCGCCTCGCCGCCTGGGAGTCGGGCGCTCCCGATCCGGGAGTGCAAGGGATGGCCTACGGCGACGGCTACGCAGGGGCCTACGGCGCTCAGTACGCGAGTCAAGAAGCCTACGAGGAGTTTTTCCGGAGCTTCGCGGCCGCCGCCGCGGCCCAGGCCGAGCGGGCCCGGACCGGCGGTTTCAGGCAAGGCTTCACTCGCGAGCAGGCCGCGGACATGTTCATGAACGAGATGTACGATCTCGCGATCGAGCTGACGCTGCAGAACGTCCGCTGGCAGGACATCGCCGCCGAGCTCGCGAAGCGGGGTTGCCCAGAAGCCGCCGCGCAGGAGATCGCGCGCAAGATCGAAAAGCAGCGCAAGGCCATGGTGCGGGGCACGGCGAAGCCGTACTTCCTGCGTTCGGCGCTCACGGGCTTCTTCGGCCTGTCCCTGGTAGCGGTCTTCGGGGGGATGGGCTTGGGCCTCATCGGCCTCATAGGTCTCATCATGTGCCTGAGCTCGGGCTACAACCTCATCCGCGCGATCTACTTCATCACGACGGGCAATACGCCGCACAGCTCGCTTATCTAGGTTGGTCTTCCCGCTGGGCGGGCAAAGGCCATAGCGGCGGCGCGCGTTTTTTGACCTTAGTTTTCCAAGAGGGTAATTTCCACGCGCCTGTTGCGCGCCTTGCCTTCGGCGGTCGAGTTGTCGGCTATAGGTTTCGTGTCTCCGTAGCCTACTGCGCGTACGCGCTCGCTCGAACGGGCGCCGAGGGCGACGAGGCGCTCTGCCACGGTTGAGGCCCGCTCCTCGGAGAGCTTCTGCCTGCCCGCTGCGTAGCCTGCTGCGGCCGTATGCCCAGCGACGAGGATGTCGCGGTCGGGATACTTCTTTAAAAGCTCGGCGATGCGGCCGATCTTGCTCTCCTCGTCCTTCGTGAGGACTGCGGAGTCGGCCTCGAACTCGATGTTCTCTATGCTGATAGTCACGCCCTCGTCAGTGGCCTTTACGCTGACGTCGTCGAGGCCGGAGACCGCCTTCTCGATCTCGGACTTGAGCGCCTCGCGGTCCATGAGGCTCGACTCGATCACTTTGGATTGGGCACTACCGCGATACTCGATCGTGGAGCCGTCGGACCAGTCGAAGATGAAGTCGAACTTTTCCTCGTAGGAAACGGGTGCTCCCGCGGTCGGGTCCCAATAGATCTTCTGGTCGGAGTAGCCCGCGATCTGTATGGGAAAGACATCGGTGTACGCGCGAGGCTCGGGGGGGCGCTCGAAGATCGTATACGAGGCCGAGATTAGCTGCTTTCCCTTGCCGTCCCTGGCTACGGGCCCCTCGTAGCGGTAGCGGACGTCTATGGGTATGGCGTAAGGATCGGGGATGCCGAAGACTCGCCTGAAATCGTGCCTCTCCTCGCCCGGGGCCGTCCAGGTATCGCCGGGGACGAGCTCCTTGTCCGGGAAGGTCGGCACTGAGCGGACCGTGGGCATATAGTATTTCGGGTCAATCGTATAGCGGCCGAGCCTGTCGCGTAGGAACTCGGAGTCGTAGCTCTCGGATATGACATAGGCCGAGCCGTCCTTCTTGCGCTCGGATGTCTCGAAGGTCCCGCGCAAAGTTCCCGAGCCGTCGGGCGTCGCATCGGCGGTCTCGACCGCTATGCGGTTGAGTATCTGGGTCGAGTAGGCGGGGCGTTTGTTGACGTAGACGTCCTCGTCGACGGTCGAGAGTATGCGGTACTTGTCCCCTTTCACGTGGGCGAAGGCGAAGCGGAAGCCCTGTGCGTTCGCGCTCGAACTCGAGGGGGCCGCGTTCTGGGCGGTCGAGCGCCAGCCGAGGACGAGCGTGAAGGCGAGCGCGATAAGGACGGGTTTGTTCATCTGTATTCTCCCGCCCCCATTATCGGTCTACGCACTGCCCCTCTCCACGAGAGAAACGGGGAGAACGTTGGCCATGGGCACGGCCTGGCCCGCGATCTGCGCGACGAGGAGTTCGACGGCCCTCCTACCCATCTCCTCGATGGGCTGGCGTATCGTCGTGAGGCGGGGGGACATGAGCGAGGCGAAGAGTATGTCGTCGTAGCCCACGAGCTTGAGGTCCTCGGGCACGCGCCTGCCTAACCGACCGCAGGCCTGGATTATGTGGGCCGCCTTGAGGTCGCTCGCGAAGACTCCGTCGGCATCGGGATGCTCGCGGAAGAGACTATCGACGAGGACGCTATACTGCGAGAAGTCGAATACGTCGATGTCGGTCTGGATAAGGATGGGCTTGGCCCCTGCTTTTTCGACCTCAGCAAGGAAGGCCTCGCAGCGCTTATTGGGGAGAAGGTCGAGGCCCAGGTTTCCGCCGAAATAGGCGATCGTCTTGCAGCCTCGGGCAAGGAGGAATCGAGCCGCGAGGCTGCCGCCCTCGTAGTTGTCCGAGGTCACATAGGGGATATCGTCGCCTATCTTGCGGTCGATCGTCACGACCGGCATGCCGAGGTTTCGGTATTCGTCCACTTCGAGGGTGTGGCTGGCCATGACGATGCCGTCGACCTTATGGCTTGTGAGCATCTCGACATAGTCCTTCTCTTTCGTTCGGTCCAAGCGAGACTCGCAGAGGAGGATTTTATAACCCGACTCGTAGGCCCTGCTCTCTATCGAGGAGATGAGCTCTCCGAAGAAGGGGTGGACCGCGGTCGGGATGATGACGCCGAGTATGTTGGACTTGCGCCTGTAGAGGGATCGGGCTATCTCGTTCGGCACGTAGCCGAGCTCTTTCATGACCCGCTCGATCTTGGCGCCTGTTTTTTCGCTCATATACCCGCGCTTGTTGAGGTAGCGCGAGACAGTCGTGACGGTGACTCCCGCCTCGGCCGCGACATCTTTAATCGTAGGTACTCGAGACATTGTCTTACGATACCCGCTTACGGATAAGAGCGCAAGAGTAAACATGTCAACCGGTAGACGGATAAGCGGTTGACATATTGGAATACTGGGTGTACCTTCCTGTTTATGGATCGGCTTGCAGGCCTTTCCTATCTAGAAACAAGAGGAGTATCGCATGAAAAGACTCAGAACCATGGCATTGATCACCTCGCTGATGTTTGCGTCAGGCGTAGCATTCGCGGCAAATGTATCGATCACCCTGCTGAATACGAAAGGCGAGATCCAGGCACCGCTCGAGGCCGCCGCCGTCGCCTTCAACGCCGAAAACCCTGGGATCACGCTTGAAATTCAGCCTGTTCAGGCGGGACAGTCTCCCTTCCAGGTTCTTTCATCTTTGTACGCGGCAGGGAACGCGCCTGCGCTCTACATGGGCGATGCGAACGATATGCTGCAGTTTTCCGATAAATTCGTCAACCTAAAGGGCGAGAAGTGGATCAAAGATAGCACTGACAACTTCGAACAGGTCATGACGAGTTCAGGCGCGGTGATGGGGTTCCCGCTGACGGTCGAAGGCTATGGAATGATCTACAACAAGGCCGTGCTCGCGAAGGCCGGCGTAGATCCCACGAAGATCCACACTACCAAGGACCTCGAGGCCGCTTTTAAAAAAGTCGAGGCCAGCGGTGCCGGCGCCCTGGTCATCGCGCCCATGGATTGGTCCCTCGGCGCACACTTCATCGGGATAGCCTATTCGCTTGTCGCCAAGAATCAGGCCGGACTCCTAAAACTCGTCGCTGACTTCAAGGCAGGGAAAGTCGACGTCTCCAAGCAGAAGCCCTTCGTCGGTCTGCTCGATACCTTCGACGTCATGAAGGCGTACAATGTCCGCAAGGCCGATGCCCTTGCTGTTACGTACGACGACTGCCCCGCCCTCATCGGCCCAGGCAAGGTCGGCTTCTACTTCCAGGGCAACTGGACCTGGCCCCAGGTGAGCGGCTTCGCCTCCGATCAGGACGGATTCGGCTTCATCCCCGTGCCGGTGAGCAATAATCCCGCCGACTTAGGCAATTCCGGCATACCTGTTGGAGTCACCAAGTACATCGCGATCGACAAGACGCAGAATAACGCCGCTCAGCAGGCTGCGGCCAAGAAGTTCCTGGACTGGCTCGTCTACAGCAAGTCGGGGCAGGCGGCCCTCGTCAACGGCTGCAATATCATCCCGGCCTTCAAGAACATCGCGCTCCAGCCGAAGGACCCGCTCGCCAAGTCCATCCGTCAGTACCTGACGAAGGGCAACACGCTTTTCTGGGTCAATATGCCCGCTCCTGACCATTGGTCCAAGGTCGGTGCCTCCATGCAGAAGTATCTCGCCGACAAGTTGGACAGAGCCGGCCTTTACAACGAAATTCAAGACTACTGGAAGGCGACTAAGTAGTCGCCGAGAAGCGAAGGAAAGTCATATGCTTCACGGGCGCGGCGCTGGAAGAAGGATAGGGACCTTCATGATGTTCGCTGGACCGGCAGTGCTGGTCTTCGCGGCCGTCATGGTCCTGCCCTTCTTGTACGGAATCTTCCTCACCTTTACCGATTGGGACGGCAAATCGAGTCAGTATTCCCTCGTGGGATTGGCCAATTACGCCGCTGTCTTCAAGGACGGGGTCTTCTGGTCCTCTCTTCTCCTGACGCTGCGCTACGCCGCATTCACCGTCGTGCTTACCAATGTTGTCGCCTTCCTCCTGGCCTACGCCCTGTCGAGCGGCATCAAAGGCTCGAGCTTTTTCAGGGCAGGCTTCTTCACGCCGAACCTGATCGGCGGGATAGTGCTCGGCCTCGTGTGGCAGTTCATCTTCTCTCGCGTCATGCCCGAGATCGGAAAGCTCGTCGGCTCGAGCGTCCTCGCCACGTCTTGGCTCGGCGATCCTGAGCGCGCCTTCTGGGCCATGGTCGTGGTCACGGTCTGGCAATATTCGGGCTATATGATGGTCATCTACATCGCCGGACTCACTGGGGTCCCGACAGAGCTCATCGAGGCCGCCTCGATCGAAGGCGCGGGCGCCTGGGTCAAGCTTAAGCGTATCATCCTGCCGCTTCTCGTGCCCTCGATCATCATATGCGTCTTCCTCACCATTCAGCGGAGCTTCATGGTCTACGATCTCAATCTATCCCTCACTGGCGGTGGCCCCTACAAGAGCACGGCTCTGGTCTCGATGAATGTCTATCAGACGGCCTTCCTCTCGCAGCAATACGGTCCCGGGCAGGCGCAGGCCTTCTTCCTCTTTCTTATAGTAGCGGCGGTGAGCATCGCCCAGGTGTATTTCGGCAAGAAACGGGAGGTGGAGCTATGAGCCCATCGGCCGAAGCCATTAAATCCAAGGATACTCGCGTCGCGGCGGGGGCGAGGCACGCGGCTGTGGCCGCCGCGAAGCTCATTGTCCTCGCGGCCATCCTTGTCTTGTATCTGCTGCCTTTTCTCCTGGTCCTGCTCAACTCGTTCAAGGCTGACACGGAGGTCATTGCGTCGCCACTGGCCCTGCCCTCGCACTTTCGCCTAGACAATTACGCGGTCGCTTTTGAAAAGATGCGCTTCATGACCGCCATAGGCAACTCCTTTCTCATCACCTCCGTCAGCGTCTGTCTCATCGCCCTGCTCTCTTCAATGTGCGCCTACTTCATGGTCCGGAATAAATCGCGATTCAGCACGGCCCTCTATCTCGTCATGGTCGCGGCGATGATCATCCCATTCCAGGCGATAATGATACCCCTGCTCAAGGTATACGGGGCGCTGGGAATGCTCAACAATCCCTGGTCGCTCATCTACATGTACATCGGCTTCGGCGCCCCCTTTGCCGTGTTTCTCTTTCACGGCTTCATCAAGGGTATCTCCCTCGAGCTGGAGGAAGCCGCTACTATCGACGGCTGCGGCAGGTACGGCGTCTTCTTCAGGATCGTCTTGCCTCTCCTGCAACCTGTCGTGATGACGGTGATCATCCTTGACGCTCTTTGGATATGGAACGATTTCCTCCTGCCTTCGCTGGTCCTTCTCGCCAAGCAGCGGAGGACGCTCCCGCTTTCGACCTTCTACTTCTTCGGCACCTATACGGTTAACTATGGCAGGCTGCTGGCCTCGCTCATCATGACGGTTGTTCCGGTTATCATCCTCTACCTATTCTCACAGCGCTTTATAATCAAGGGAATCACTGCGGGAGCGATAAAGTAAATGCCCATCGTCAATAAGGTCCAGCTCATCACCTATGCCGATTCGCTCGGCGGCGACTTGAGGTCGCTCGGCGCGATGCTCCGCACCGGCCTCCGGGGGCTCTTCCCGGGCGGCGTGCACATTCTGCCGCCCTTCCCATCCTCGGCGGACCGGGGCTTCGCACCGACGACCTACTTCGAGATAGAGAAGCGCTTCGGTACCTGGGAGGACCTGCGCGCAATCTCCGAGATTTGCCCCATCCTCGTCGACGTGATGGTGAACCACATATCGCGGCGGTCCGAGTACTTCGAGGATTTCGCGAAGCGTGGGCGTAGGTCGCCTAACGCGGATCTGTTCATAACCATCGACAAAGTCTGGCCCGACGGCATCGTACCGCCCGGCGACATCGCAAAGATATTTCTCCGCAAGCCGGACAATCCCTTCTCTGACATTCGGATCGAGGAGACCGGCGAGATCGAGCGCGTATGGACGAGCTTCGGCAAGAAAGACTGGTCCGAGCAGATAGATCTCGACGCGCGTTCCCCCGCGACCAGAAGGCTGCTACGCGGCATTCTCGAGCACCTCGCCGGGAACGGCGTGAGCGCCGTGCGCCTCGACGCAGTCGGCTACGTCACGAAGAAGGCGGGCACGAGCTGCTTCTTCGTGGAGCCCGAGATCTACGAGTTCATGGACTGGATAAAGGGCGAGGCCGATGCACTCGGGCTCGCCCTTTTGCCCGAGGTGCATGCGCATTTCTCCTATCAGCGGAAGCTCGCCGGTCGAGGCTACTGGGTGTACGACTTCGTCCTCCCCGGATTGATCCTCCACGCGCTTACGTCGGGCTCGGGCGAGAAACTCGCGGCCTATCTCCGCGACTGCCCTCGGAAGCAGGTGACGACGCTCGACTGCCACGACGGCATCCCCATCCAGCCGGACCTTGACGATGTCCTCGATGTCGGCGAGGCGCGGGCGCTGGTGGACGCATGCGTAGACCGCGGCGCCAATATAAACCGCATCATCTCGGCCCACTCGAAGGCCCAAGACTTCGACGCTCATCAGATCAATATCACGTACTACGAGGCGCTAGGGCGGGATGATGACGCTTACATCGCGTCGCGCGCTATCCAGTTCTTCTCCCCAGGCGTTCCGCAGGTCTACTATGTCGGGCTCCTCGCGGGGCTCAACGACTTCGAGGGTGTCGAGGCGGTCGGCGACGGCCGCGCGATCAATCGCAGGAACTATACGTCCGAGGAAACGATGCGGGAGCTAGAGCGTCCGGTTGTCCGGCGGCTCATGGAGCTCATCCGTTTCCGCAATAGCCATCCGGCCTTCGAGGGCCAATTTTGGGCCGAGTGCGATGGCAGTCACAGCCTCGTCCTTTCTTGGAAGGCGGGGGCCGATGATTTCTGCGTTCTCCGCGTCGACCTAGCGGACGGGAAAGCGTCGATCGAGCATAGCGGGCCGGGAGGAGCGAGGATTCGCTTCGTCCCCTGATGGAGGAAGAGTTTGTATCACTCTTCCCTTCTTTAACCTTTTGCCCAGGTTTTATAAAAACCTAGCGGCAGAGGCCGCAGACTTTGAGGGTGGCTAACGCGTTCACGGCGGTTTTCTGCCTGAGTTCGGCGATGGACTCGTACGAGGCGTAGGCGGCGTGGTCGGTCAGGACGACGCCGGGGAATGAGCGGAGAGCAGAGCCCTTGGGCAAAGGTTCGGCGGTAAAGACGTCGAGTCCCGCGCCGCCGAGCTTTCCAGAGGCCAAGGCCAGGGCGAGAGCCTCCTCGTCGACGATTGCGCCGCGCGAGATGTTGATGAGCACGGCGCCGCTTTTCATGAGGCCGAGTTCCCGCGAGCCTACGATTCCGCGCGTCTCTGGCTTCAGCGGAAGATGTATCGAGACCCAATCCGATGCGGCGAAGATTTCGTCGAAGGCCGCTGGCCTCAAGGCCGTGCCGAGCGTGGCGGCGGCTGCGCCGAGGTTCTCGTCCAGGCGAGCGGCGCTTATTCTGGGGCTCCAGACGAGGATCTCGCGAAAGCCGAGGCCGAGCGCAGCGTGGACAAAGGCTTTTCCCGTGCCGCCGAAGCCGAGTACGCCCAAGGTCGAGCCCGAGACGCGCCTACCTGCGGCCGGGACGTTCCAGAGCCCCGAGCGAACGGCCGCGTCCCGCCTGGGTATCGCTCGAGCGCAGGAGAGAAGGAGGCCGAGGGCGTGCTCCGCTACCTCGCGGTCGCAATAGCCGGGCACGTTAGCTACCGCGATGCCGCGTCGGCCGGCCGCCTCCACGTCGATGTTGTCGAGGCCGACTCCATAGCGCGAGATTACGCGGCATCGCTCGAGGCTCTCTATGGCCGCCGCGTCGACGCTCGCCATATTCACCAGGAGGGCATCGGCCTGGCGGCCCGCCTTAACGACGTCGGCCGAGCTGCGGCATTTGGCGACGACGAGCCGCACGCCAGCGCCCTCGAGCACGCCGCGCTCGATGTCGGAGTCGCCGAAGCGGTCGTCGGTAATGACGGCGAGGGCCGTACTTAAATCTTCGCTCATGACCGCTTAACCGTCCAGCCGCTCCGGAATCGCCGCACTGCCGCCCTCCGCTCATTCAGTATCGGCGTTTTATATTAAGTCTTTCGCGTTGACTTTTGCGGGGGAGGGGCTATAGTCGATTTTTTTGGTCATCATGAGGATCCTGGACGAGGCTGAACTCGGCCCTGTCCTGCCCCTTCCTTTCCGCCGAGGCCGCGTTTTTCCTGGACGCGTCAAGCGCATCCAGGGTAGGCTCGATTCTCGAGAGGTTCCTCAATGGCGGTTAAAGTCTCTTCCGGGCGCGGCGATGAGGTCCAGCGGGTTATCTCCGAGCTCGCTCAGGACGACGTGAAGGTCGTCCTGTTCTTTTTTTCTCCCGAGCTAGAGCGCAGCAACCTGCAAAAAGCCTTCGGCGCGGCCTTCCCCCGCGCGCGCCGGGCAGGCGCCTCGATGATCGGCGGTTGGTCGAGCCGCGGCCCGGTCGAGAAGGGCATCGTCGCGATGTCCCTCTCGGGCGAGGAGGTGGACGAATGCTTTTCCGCCCTCCGCGAGGGCGCGAAGGCCGATCCTCAAGGCGTGGCCCGTTCCCTCGCGGCCGATATCAAGGAGCGCGCGGGGGGCAGGGAGTTCGATCCCGAGCGCTACGTCGGGATCTTGCTCTTCGACGGCCTCTGCCTCGGCGAGCGCATCGTCCACGCGCTCTCCACCGAGCCCGGCCTCGTCCTACCGATCGTGGGCGGCGCCGCCGCCGACGAACTCGCCTTCAAGCGCACTCTCGTCTTTTGCGACGACTCTATGTCCGCGGACGGCGCGGTTCTCCTCGTGCTCAAAATGCGTGTTCCCTTCTTCTACGACCACTTCGTCCACTATAGGCCCACCAGGCAGTCCTGCGTCGTGACCAAGGCCGAGCCCGAGAAGCGCGTGGTCTGGGAGATGGACGGCATGAGCGCGGCTGAGCGCTACGCGAAGATGCTCGGCCTCGGCTCGCCCGGGGAGCTCACGAACGCCCACTTCGCGCGCAATCCCTTGGGCGTCGTCTTGGGCGACACGGTCTACGCCCGCAGTCCCAACGCGATCATCGACGGTAAGGGCCTGCAATTCTACTGCTTCATCGAGGCCGGTACCAAGGTCTCCCTTCTCGAGCAGGGGGACCTCCTCGCCAACGCTCGTGACGGCCTTAAGCGAGCCGCGGGCTACCTGCAGGGCATCCGTGGCGCGATCCTCTTCAATTGCGTCCTCCGCTACCTGGAGATGAAGGAGGACCGGATAGTCGGGGACTTCAACTCGGTCTTCTCCGGCCTTCCCTTCATAGGCTTCAACACCTACGGGGAGGAGCTCTTCACCCATCACAACCAGACACTGACCGCGCTCTTCATCGGCGAGAGGGAGGAGTCATGAGCGATGATATCGTCGAGGCCAAGCCGGCCCCGCTATCCGGTAAGCGCGCCTTCCATTATATAAACAGCAAGCTCAAGGCGCTTGCCTTCGAGATAGTATCAAGGAGCGAGCTGCTCAACGTCACGGTGAGCTTCCTGAACGCGAGCTTCTCGAACATCGGCGAAGTGTCGCGCAAGGTCGATGCGTCCCTCCAAGAGAGCAACGCCGAGTACCTCAAGTCCTTCGACTCCTCGAGAAAGCGGATCAAGGACCTCGAGGCGAACTTCAGGTCGATCGAAAAGGCGCACGCCGAGTCCTTCGCGATGAGCGAGGCGCTCACCAAGGGCGCGAAGTCCGTCGGGGCGAACCTCGCCGCGATGGAGGACATCTCCGAGATGACGAACATCCTCGCCCTCAACGCCGCCATCGAGGCGGCGAGGGCGGGCGCCTCGGGCAGGGGCTTCGCGGTAGTCGCCTCTGAAATACGCAAGCACGCGGCCTCGACAAAGGAGGCTATCGAACGCAGCGACATCGAGATCGACAAGCTCGTGAAGGGCATCTTCGCCCTCTCCGAGCGAGTCGAGGCGATTGGCAAGGACGTCGCCGAGGGCAAGGCCATGCTCGCCGAGCTCCTGGCCTCGGTCGAGGAGGAGAAGCGCTCTATCGGAGCCGTCCAGGATGGCATCAAGGCGATCGACGGCGTGGTCCTCGACCAGAGCGGCATCCGCGAGTCCCTCGAGCGCATGATCGGCCAGGCCTCCGTCTCGAAAAACGAGATCGAGGGCATGCTCCTCTCCTTGCAATACGACGTGGCCTCCCTGGAGCGTCACTCCTAGCTAGGCCCAGAGTGGAGGCAGGGGAGGAACGTGACCGGCCATGGTGACGCCCGAACGCGTCTTCCCCGGGCTTGACCTGGCGGCTGGGCCGATGTAGTGTCCTAAGCATTACCCAAAGTCAGTTATTTCTTCGCTAGTTCCGCCTACGGGCGGGCCGTGCCATGGAAGGTTCGGCATTCGGCTGATGGAGGGTATTATGCGGCGCGAAGAAGGCCTAGGCGGAGCTTGGGGGGTCATCGACCTCGTCCAAGCGCTGACTGCGGCGCTCGACGCGAAGTCGAGCTATACGCGCGGTCATTCTGACCGCGTCGCCGAGCTTTCCTGGTCGATCGCGCACGAGCTGGGCCTCGGTGACCGCGAATCCGAATCCGCGCGCATCGCCGGCCACCTCCACGATATAGGCAAAATAGGCATCCCTGACAGTATCATCAGCAAACCCGGGCCCCTCTCGGCCGAGGAATTCGCGGCGATACAGCGCCACCCGGTAATCGGCGCCGCTCTTATCGAGCAGGTGGCCCCCCTCCGAGTTTATGTACCCTCTGTGCGAAGTCACCACGAGCGCTGGGACGGTTCGGGCTATCCCGACGGCTTGGTCGGCGAGGAGATTCCCCTTGAGGCGCGCATTATCTGCATCGCTGATTCCTTCGATGCCATGACGAGCTCCCGCTCTTACCGCGAGCAGGTAGATGCCGGGTCCGCCGTCAACGAGATACGCCGCTGCTCGGGGAAGCAATTCGATCCCCGATTCGTCGACGTGTTCGTTCGCCTCTTCTCCGCAGGCGAGCTGCCCCTCATGCTCAGGATCGAGGAACTCGTGAGCGCAGACCCCGTGTTGCTCTCCCGCGCCGAGCCTTCGCAATAGTGTAGTGCTCGCGAGCCTCCTTGCCCCTCTGTCTTTCGCAGGCTAGGATGGCCATCATGAAAGGCGTTATCATCGCGGCCGGCTACGGCACACGTTTCCTCCCCGTCACCAAGACTGTTCCCAAAGAGCTCCTTCCTGTGGGGACGAAGCCCTCGATCGCCTATATAGTCGATGAATTTCTCGCCTCAGGCATCGAGGAGATCGTCATTGTCTCTTCGCGTCGCAAGAAGTCCCTAGAGGACTACTTCGACCGCGAGGTCGAGCTCGAGGACGTTTTCCGCCGCGAGGGCAAGGCCGACAAGCTCGCGCTAGTCGGGGCGAGCAGGGCGAGAATCGCCTTCGTCCGCCAGGTCGAGATGCGCGGCACGGGCCATGCACTCCTGCAGGTTAAAAACCTCCTAGGCGGCGAGAGCTGCGTGGTCGCCTATCCCGACGATCTCCATATCGGGACGCCGCCTCTCGCGAGGCAGCTCATGGACGCCTACGAGCGGACCGGGAAGTCAGTGCTCGCGACCATCCTCGAGCCCGGAGATGTGTCGCGTTACGGCGTCGTCGGTCCCGCTCAAGACGGGGTGACCGTCGCCTCCTTCGTCGAGAAGCCGGCCAAGGGCAAGGAGCCGAGCCACGAGGTCTCGATCGGCCGCTACCTCTACACAAGCGAGTTTTTCGACTACATCGAGGAAGGCTGGGCGAAGCATAGCGGAGGCGAGTATTTTCACACTTACGCCCTCGATAAGCTCATCGCGGCCGGCAAGGTAGCCTTCGTCCGCGTTTCCGGCAAGCGGCTCGATACGGGGGACCCCGCGGGCTACCTAGAGGCGATACTCGAGAACGCCGCAGCCGACCCTGCACTGAGGCCCGTCCTCGAGCGCTTTGCCGAAGCGCGATTGGGCCGTGGTTAGCGGGGACGGCCCCGCTTTATAGAACCGTCGCGCAATGGGCGAGAAATTTCTGATCGGGAAGATGCTCTACCTTCTCGATTTTCATATACCGGTAAAAAAAGCACTTTCCCCTTGACCTTCGACAAGCTTGATACTTTATCCTCCGCTATATCTTTGCTCCGGTACGTCCCGACGAGGGTGGTCCGCCGATCCAGACGGGCCCAGGAGCATATTGGGGAGGAATGAAAGATGAAGAGGAAGTCTTGGCGGCTCCTCGTGGTCGCCGCGGTCCTCGGTACCGTGCTTTTCGTCGCCTGCGCGACCTCCGAGGCCACGAAAGGCGCGCGTTACCGTGCGGGCGCCTATAGCATAGAGGCTCAGGGCCACAACGGCCCGGTTAAAGTCGAGGTAACTTTCAGCCCTACGGCCATAACGGGGGTCAAAATAGTATCGAGCAACGATACTCCCGGTGTTTCCGACGCGGCAGTCGAGCAGATGCCAGGCCGCATTCTCGCTGCCCAGAGCTCCGAGGTCGACTCTGTGAGCGGCGCAACCGATACGAGCGCGGCCATCAAAGATGCGGTCGAGCAAGCCATCGTCCAGGCCAGCATTTCGGCCGCGGCGGTCAAGGCTGCGAATACGGCTCCGACCTCGTCCGACCTCAAGTCCGAGTACGACTGCGACATAGTCGTTATCGGCGCGGGCGGCGCGGGCCTCGCCGCGACCGTCGCGGGTGTCGAGGCCGGCTATAAGGTCGTGCTCCTCGAGAAGCAGGGCTTCGCCGGCGGCGGCTTCAACTACGTCGAGGGCACCTTCGGAATCGACAGCCCGATCCAGAAGGCCGCGGGAATCAAGCTGTCGACCGAGAAAATCTTCGACGAAAGCATGGACTTCAATCACTGGCTCGGCAATGCGCCCCTCATCAAGGCCTTTTATCAGAAGTCCGGCGACTCGATCCAGTGGCTCATGGACCACGGCGTCAAATTCCGCGGGGTTATCACCGCCAATCCTCCCGACGGGAATGTCGCCTGGCATCTCTTCGACGGCGGCCAGTCCGGCCGTCTCGCCGTAAAGGCCCTCACCGACGCCATAACGTCGAAGCCTAATGGTACGATACTTTACGAGACTCCCGGCAAGTCTCTAATCCTCAAGGGCGGGAAGGTCGTAGGGGTCGAGGCTTTGCGCAAGTCGGGCCAGAAGGTCACGATCCACGCCAAGGCAGTCATCCTCGCCTCCGGTGGATTCTCGAGCAACGAGGAGATGAAGAAGAAATACCTTCGCTTCCCCGGTTATGTAAATGTCGGCGCAGGCGGGCGCGAGGGCGACGGGGTCAAGATGCTCCAGCAGGTCGACGCGCAGTTCGTCAGCATGAACGCCGTCCTCGGCGCCGGGCTCGTCATGCCCATCCCGATAAGCGAGCAGATGGGGCCGGGCACGAAGTACCCCGGAATACTCGGTGTCATCTACAACGAAGGCCTGCTCACGCTTTCGAAACAAGGCAAACGCTACATGAACGAGCGATTGCCGATCGAGTACCGCTCCAATGCCACCGAGCAAGTCGGCGGTACGGCCTATGTCGTATTCGACCAGAAGACGCTCGACGAGTTCGAGACCAAGGGCCAGCGCTTCGGCTTCGGAGCCCCGTCCCAGTTGCCGGGGCTCCAGGACGGTATCGACAAGGCCCTCTCCGAGCGCAATGACTGGATGTTCAAGGCTTCTTCGCTCGACGATCTGGCCAAGCAGACCGGAATGGACGTTGGCAATCTGAAGCAGAGTGTCGCGAACATGAACGAGTACGCGAAAAACGGCTACGACCCCGAGTTCTACCTCGAGAAGAACGCGCTCTACTCGATCGAGCAGGGGCCGTTTTACGCGGTCCGCGTTGTGCTCGGAATGTACGCGACAGTCGGAGGCGCCCGCGTCACGGAGCACCTGCAAGTCCTCGACTCGAGGGGGGCGGTGGTGCCCGGGCTGTACGCGATCGGCCTCGACGCTGGCGGCGTCTATGGTGACACCTACGATATGCGCATAGCCAACGGCTCCGCGAGCTCTTTCTCGATCAATTCCGGACGCCTAGCGATCGAGCATATCCAGACTTGGCTGAAGAAATGATGGCGCGTTAGCCAATAGAATCCTCGACTGGGCTTGGGCCGAGACCCAAGCCCAGTTCCCTGGACCTGCCGCCGCTCTCTTGCGCGGCAGAAGAGAGCTTCCTTATACTCGTCCCATGCAGTACCGACATTTCCCTCTTATCCCGGGCGTAGAAGTCTCGACCCTCGGCTTTGGTTGCATGCGGCTTCCAACTATCGGTGGCGATGACGCCGTTATTGACGAGAAGGCCTTCGACGCCATGCTTGCCGCAGCCGGCGACGCGGGCGTCAACTATCTCGACACTGCCTACGTATACCATCGGGAGGCGAGCGAGAAGGCCCTTGGCGCAGCTCTCGAGCGCTCGGGCAAGCGCGACCGCTTCTACCTCGCGACCAAGAGCCCCGTGTGGATGGCGAGCTCTCTTTCCGACTGGGACAAGTTCCTCGACGAACAGTTGAGGCGCCTGCGGACCGACCATATAGATTTCTATCTCCTGCACGCCTTGAGCCGGGAGCGCTGGGCCAAGGTTAAGGAGCTGGGCGCCCTGTCGGCCCTCGAGCGAGCCAAGGCGGCGGGCAAAATCCGGCACATCGGTTTCTCCTTCCACGATTCCCTCGACGCGTTCAAGGAAATCGTCGACGGCTACGACCTCTGGGAGTTCTGCCAGGTCCAGTACAACTATATCGACCGCGAGTTCCAAGCGGGTGACAAGGGCCTTGAGTACGCCGCCGCTCGCGAGATCGGCGTGATCGTCATGGAGCCTCTGCGTGGTGGCGCCCTCGCATCGCCGCCGCCTCAGGTCAAGGCGGTCTTCGGCAAGTACCCGACTCCGCGCCTGCCCTACGAGTGGGCCCTGCGCCACGTTCTTGACAGGCAGGAAGTCTCCCTCGTCCTCTCCGGCATGGGATCGGTGAACCAGATCTGGGAGAATGCTGCAGTCGCGTCCTCGGCGCGCGCGAATACGATAACCAAGGCCGAGCGAGAAATTCTCGACGAGGCTCGCTCCACTTACCTGGCGCGCACGCGCGTTAGCTGCACGAGCTGCGGCTATTGTCAGCCCTGCCCCGCCGGCGTGGTCATCCCCGAAGTCTTCAGCATGTACAATCAGGCCGCGATGTTCGACACGAGAAAGAGCACGGGAGGCTGGTATAAGCAGGGGCTCGTCAAGGAGGGCAAATCCGCCGCGGCCTGCGTTCGCTGCGAGGAGTGTCTGCCTAAATGCCCGCAGAAGATAGCTATACCCGATAAGCTCCACGAGGCCCATTCGTATTTGACTTCGGACTAGAAAAGGGCATGGTTTCGATGAGCGATCCTCTCGTGTCGACGATAGAGTTCGAGGTGCACGGCTATGACTGCGGCTACGGCGGCGCTCTGCGCACCTTCGCGCTCGTCAATTTCCTCCAGGAGGCCGCGGGCGTCAATGCGACTGTCATAGGCATCGGCATGGACGACCTTCATGCGCGCGGGCAGACCTGGATGCTATCGCGCCTCGAGTTGTGCGTCGACGCCCTGCCCTGCAACGGGGAACGCGTGGTCGTCCGCACCTGGCCCGCGGGCGCGAAAAGGCTCTTCGCTATGCGCGCCCTCGACATGCGCAGGCCGGACGGGTCGAGCCTCGTACGCGCGGTCTACGCCTACCTCGTCGTCGACGTCGAGGCGCGTCGCCCCCTCCGACCGGATCATGTCTTCGGCGGCCAGATGCCCTGCGCTCCGGAAGGCCTGCCTATACCTGATTATTCCTTCGTTATTCCGGCGGCCGTCGAGCCGGTCTTGTCGTTCACCGAATGCGTCCGGGGCAGGCATATCGACTACAATGGCCACGCGAACAACGCGCATCTCATCGACTGGCTCGTCGACGCGGCCATGGGCGTAGGAGGAGGGCGGCGTGAACTTGCCACGCTCCGCGTCGAGTTCGCGGCCGAAGCCCTCGAGGGGGACGAGCTCTACGCGATCTGCGGACGAACGGACCCTGCGACCCTTGGCGAGAACTTTTTCTCGACGGAACTGAAGCGCGGCGACGCGAAAGTGGCCGCCGCTTTGGTCGGACTCAAGTAGAAAAAAGGCCTTCCTTAGCCGAGCGCCGCGCGGGCGGCCGCTAGGGCCGACGCGTAGTCGGGCTCTTGGGCTATCTCGGGCACCTGCTGAGCGTAGACGACTTTGTTCGCGGCGTCGAGCACGACGACGGAGCGCGAGAGAAGTCCAGCCAAATGTCCGTCCTGCATCTCCACCCCATAGGCCAGTCCGAAGGAGCGGTCGCGTAGCTCCGAGAGCGGGATCACGACATCTACGCCCTCGGCTTTGCAGAAGCGGGCCTGGGCGAAGGGCAAGTCTCGGCTGATGTTGAGGACGATCGCGCCGCCTAACTTCTTTATCTCCTCGTTGAATCTCTTGGCCGACAGCGCGCAGGTCGAGGTGTCGAGGCTCGGGACGATATTCAGTATCTTCACCTTCCCCGAGAAGTCCGAAAGCGAGACATCGGAGAGGTCGCCTTTCGTGAGCTTGAAGTCGGGAGCCTTCGATCCGACTTTGGGAAGATCTCCAACTGTATGAACCGGATTGCCTTTGAACGTGATGGTAGCCATGTTAAACCTCCATTTTACATATTAAAAATACTATATAAATGAATAAAAGTAAAATAAAGGCGCGACTGCTCACATCCCGAAGGGGAATAGGCTGCCCTGCTTATCCCGTAGGCGATCCTCGACCTTGCTCGTTATCGCCTCAAGGTCATTGCTCTGCGCCACGAAGTCGAGTCTGTCCCCGGGCACGACGAGGATTGGGGCGAGGTCGAAGCCCTCGATCCAAGAGTCATAGAGCCTGTTGAGGCCCGCGAGATAGTCGTCTGGTATGGAGGACTCGAAGCCCCGGCCGCGCATTGCGATGCGCGACTTAAGCGTGTCTACCGAAGCGCGGATGTAAATGACCAGGTCGGGCGCCGGCAGGAGCTCGGCCATGGTGCGGTACAGGCCCGAGTAGGTCTCCCAATCTCGGTCGCTCATGGTGCCCTGCTCGTGGAGATTGCGCGCGAATACTTCGGCGTCCTCGTAGAGCGATCGGTCCTGGACTACCGAGTGCGGGTCCTGCATGAGGTCGCGATGGGAGCGCAGGCGGTAGCTTAGGAAAAAAAGCTGGGATTGGAAGGCCCACGTCCTCATATCCTTGTAGAAGTCCTCGAGATAGGGGTTCTCGGCTACGGGCTCGTAATAGGGACGGAAGCCTAAGCGCTCCGACAGGAGCTTTACGAGCGAGGACTTGCCCGCGCCTATGTTGCCTGCGAGGACTAAGTACTTCTTCATACACCCTATAGTGGTCCGAAGGCGGTAAGCGGGGCAAGGAGTCACCGCTCTCATCGATTCCTAACCATGCTGTTACAATAAGGAAATGAGCGTCGAATATTCTCTCGCTCTATGCGGGGAAAATCGAGGCAGGAAAGCGCGGCCTGGGCCAATCTAGGGCCTGCCCTCCTTTATATGTCGCCCGCGATACTGCTCTTCGCCGCCTTCACCTTCGTTCCTTTCCTCCGCGCCATCTACTTAAGCTTTTTCACGGTGAATCGAAACACATTTCGACCGGCCCGCTTCGTCGGCCTTGGCTACTACGCGCGCATCCTCGGCCTCGGCGATACGCCTTTCGGCGACCGTTACCTGCGCAGCCTCCTGTGTACCTTCGAGTTTGCGCTCATGGTCGTGCCCCCGAGCATCATTCTCGCCCTGGCTCTCGCGGTCCTCGCCCAGTCGAAGCTGAAGCGGATAGAGCTTTTTCGCACGATTTTCACGAGCACCGTCGCCATATCGATAGCGAGCGCCGGCGTGATCTGGTCAGTCATCTACAGCCCGAGCCTCGGGATCTTCAAGGGGCTCCTCGAGGCCCTGCGGATAAACGCCACTGGCGTGCTCACAGACGCGAGGACGGCCATGCCCGCGGTCGCGCTTACGACCGTCTGGACGAGCCTAGGTTTCAATTTCATCATCGCCTTCGCGGGGTTGCAGGCGATACCGAAGGAGCTCTACGAGAGCGGAGTCATAGACGGCGCGGGGCGATGGAGATTGTTTACGCATATCACGCTGCCGATGCTGGGGCCGACTCTTCTCTTCCTCCTCGTCATGTCGACCATTTCCTCCTTCGAGGCCTTCACTCAGTTCAAAGTCCTCATCGACAGCGCGGGACCCGATCAATCGACCAACGTATTCGTTTACGCGATCTTTGACGCGTTTTGGTCGGAGAACAACTATGGCTTCGCCTCGGCGATGTCGGTCGTCCTCTTCACCGCCCTCCTCGGACTCACCATAGGCCAATTCAAGCTCGATAAGACGGTGCACTACCAATGAGCAAGTACAGGCTCTCCAACATCGCGCGTTACGCCCTCTTGATCATCGCGGCCTTCGTCGTGCTCTTCCCCCTCCTTGTTTGCATTTCGCTATCGCTTCAGGGCGACACGGTCGCGCCATCCCTCGTCCCGGATATTAGCAAGCTGGACTTCGGTGTCTTCGGCGAGGTGTTTCGCAAAGAGCACAACATGCTCCGCTGGATCTTCAACTCTTTCGTCGTCGCCGTGGCCGTGACGGTCGGGCAAGTGGTCATTTCGGCCCTGGCGGCTTATCCCCTTGCGACCTTTAAATTCCGGGGGAAAAATCTGTTCTTTTTCTTTTTCATTGGAAGCCTGATGATCCCGTGGGAATCCACCATCATCCCGAACTACATCACCATAGCGAGTCTCCACTGGAAAGACAGCTACCAGGGCCTCATCCTGCCTTTCCTCGCAAGCGGCTTCGGCATCTTCCTCCTCAGGCAAAGCTTCAAGGCTCTTCCTGTGGAATTATACGAAGCGGCCGTGATTGAGGGCTGCGGGAGGACGCGCTATCTCTTCACGATCCTCCTGCCCCTCTCGCGGCCGGCCATCGCGACGCTCGCGATTTATGCCTTCCTCAACACTTGGAACCAGTACTATTGGCCGCTGCTCATCATCGACGATCCCGCCTGGAGGACGGCCCAGGTCGGCATCACCGCTTTCCGCTCCTCGGAGATCGCCAGTTTCAATCTGCAGATGGCGGCCAACTTTATCGTCATGGCGCCGACCATCATCCTTCTAGCGGTAGGGCAGAAGCAACTTGTGAGCGGCCTCACTTCGGGCGCATTGAAAGGGTAGCAGATAATTCGGCGATAACTAACGAAGCTCTCATACGGCTTTGACGCTCAAGCGGGATAGTGCGGCGATCACCTGTAATGGAGGTTCCCATGAGAATGCTTTCCCGCATCGCGGCGCTCGGTCTCTGCCTGGCCGCTTCGCTTTCCATCGCGGCGCAAAATGCGTCCACCGTCGAAGCTCTTCCCCAGCCGGCGGGCTCGACGAAGGTCTCGTTCTGGTTCGGCTTAACGGGCGTCAATGGCGATATCGTGCGCCAGGTCGTGAATAAGTACAACGCGAGCCAGTCGAAGTATTACGTCGAGGCTATCTCCCAACCCGATTACGACGCGACCATCAACAAGCTCAATACGAGCCTCGCTGGCGGCGAACTGCCCAACGTCGTGCAGATCTACGACATCGGCACGCAGCGTATGATCGACACGAAGAAAATCGTCCCCGTGCAGAGTCTCATCGACAAAGAGAAGCTTGACATCGTCAAGAATCTCGAGCCTGCGGTCGCGAGCTATTATACGATAGCCGGCACCCTCTACTCCATGCCCTTCAACAGCTCGGCGCCCGTCATGTTCTTCGACAAGGCGGCCTTCAAGAAGGCTGGGCTCGACCCCGATAAACGGATCTGGTCCTACGACGAGGTCGCCGCAGCGGCAAAAAAACTCACGGTGAAGGATGCGAACGGGAACGTGACGAAGCACGGCATCGGCTTCACCCTCTATAGCTGGATACTCGAGGAGGAGCTCGCGACTCAGGGGGTGCTATTTGCCGATCCGGCCAATGGCCGCAAAAACCGCGCTCAGAAGCTCGTATTCGATTCTCCCGCGGCCGAAAAGTGGCTCAATCTTCTCAAGTCCACTATAGATAACGGTTCGGGCGAGAATTTCGGTATCGATGGTGGCGCTAACTCGACCGCGCGCGACGCTGCCTTCGTGACCGGGGAAGCCGCGATCACATTCAACAGCATCGCGGGCCTACGCGGCTACATCAAAAGTGCGAAGGAATCGGGCAAGGGCGTGGACGTCGGCGTAGCCTATATCCCCAGGCCGGCCGGGGCGAAGGGCGGTGTCATCATCGGCGGCGCCTCCCTCTGGATCACCAACACTGGCAGCGCGGAAGAGCAGGCCGGCTCCTGGGACTTCGTGAAGTTCGCCTCGAGCCCCGCTATCCAGGCTTTCTTTTCCTCGAACACCGGCTACTATCCGCCCCATAAGGCGGCCTATGCCGAAAAGGAAATGAAGGACGCCATCGCTCTCTATCCTCAATTCCAGATCGCGATCGACGAGCTGCGCTCCACTCCCGCTTCATCGGCGACACAGGGCGCTGTCCTTGGCACCTTCGTGAAGACCCGATCGAACATCCAGACCGCGATGGAACAGTTCATCACTGGCAAGATTCCCACCGCCAAAGAGGCCCTGGAAGGCGCCGCGAAAATGTCGACGAGCGAGCTGGCCGAATACAACTCGATGACGAACTAGCACCGGCACCTTTTTAGTATAGGTCTGGAACTTCGTATCGGCTCCATGGCGCGCCTCCTATTTCGAGGCGGCGCGCGGAGCCGATCAGGGCCAATGACCAGACGAGGGCAAGCGCCGCTCGTGGCGTCAAATGTCTGTATCCACTAGAAGGCCTCGTATATTCTCTATCGACGAGGAGGAGAATACATGAGCAATAATCGAGCACTTTGGCCTTTTATTCTTGCCACTGTCTTTTTTTTGGCGATCCCTCTATCGGGTACATATGCATGTACCGATGTGCTTGTGAAGACAGACAATCACCAGGTCGTTTCCGGAAGGAATATGGATTTTAGGGATGTCTTCAACTCGAAGATAATTATCATTCCAGTCGGTAAGAGCTTTCAATCAGAGGCCGATGCTGGTCTTCCAGGAGCGAGTTGGGTTTCCCGCTACGGATACGTCGGGATTACGGGCGGGACCTCATATATCTCGGATGGAATGAATGAAAAAGGTTTAAGCATAGCAAAACAAACACTAGCAAGTACGCATTATCCTGGCCCGAGCGCAGAAAAACCGAATCTCAAGATAAGAATGTTGTGTGATTGGGTCCTGGGGAATTTTACGTCCATCGATGAGGTCGAGAAAGCGTTGCCGACAATCAACGTAGTCGGTACTGGCAAACACAGTCCCGCCCATTTTGCCTTGCACGACGCTGAAGGCAATTCCGCCGTAATTGAGTTTATCCAGGAACACGTGGAATTCCACATAAACACGAACGGAGTGTTAACTAATGATCCTTCGTTCGATTGGCAACTGACTAATCTCAAGTATTATAAATGGAAGAAATCGATGTTCGACTCATCGGTCGCAATACCCGAGGGTTATTTCGCAGCCGAGAGATTTATCCGTGCAACCATCATGAGGGATTCGCTGCCAGCGGCGAGTACTCCCCAGTCGGCAGTCGCCAATGCGTTAATGATACTTGACTCCGTAGCGCCTCCTTATGGCATGCCGAGTACGTATACGCCACCAGCACAGGCAGGAGAGGAGCTGAAATACGATTTTACGCAGTGGACGGTGATTCGTGACCATGTCAATTTGGTTTACTATTATAAATCCGTTGACAATCCAAGCCTCAAAGCTATTGACCTTAAAACCCTTGATTTCTCCGGGAAAACTGAATACTCGCCAATTCCAGTACAAAACGGCGATTGGTTTGTGCCCGCGCCATTAATTCTGCGCCATTAATAAGGCGTGGCTCCAGCCTCTATTGGGGCTGGGGCCATGGATTTGCGAGTGGCGACGATCAAATGACCTTGTAGCGCTTGAGCAGGTCCTCGACGACTGTGCCTTTGATTTTCTTCAGGGCCTTGTTCTTGACGATGCTCATCGGGAAGGGGAGCTTCATGTCGATCGGCTTCCTGCCGTCCAGCATTTTCGCGGTGGAATCGAGGAGGACGCGGACATCGTAGCAGGAGCCGAAAACTTCCGGTACGCCTCGGTCGACGTTTAAGAGAGTGTAGACCGCCTCCATCGCGGTCCTGACGGAATACTCGGTCGTGAAGATCGTGTCTCGCACTGTCTCGGCGAACTGGCCAAGGAACGCGAAGTTCACTGCGCCCTCGGGAACTACATTCGGCCTGTCGCCCTTGCGCCTGGGCATGAAAAAGGCAGTGATGTAGGGCATCATGCAGGGGATGGTGCGAGCGGACTTGGTGGCAAGCTCGTGGATCTCCGACTCGGGGACGCCCATGTGGTAGAGCCATTCCATGGCGATCTCCTGCCCGCTGCAGTCTTTCATCGGCTTCTTGATATAGTCGCCGGGGACGTCGGAGAAGAGGGCGTAGACCCAGACCACGAGCTGGTCCTTGGGCTGCTCCTTAAAATGGGGCTGGCGATTGACTGTCCAGGAGAGGAGCCACTTGGAGTCTTTAGCGGTGACTATGCCGCCTGTGACTACTTTGCCCGAGAAGGGATCGCGCTTGCATATCTTCTCGATATAAGCGGGGATCTTCCCGTCGAGGGTAGTGACCGAGGCCGACTCCCAGTTCGTCTCTTTGATGTTGGTGCAGAATTTGTCGGGGTGCCCGAATGATTGATCCTGCTTCGCTATGTTCCGCCAGAGTTCCCAGCAGCCGCCGGGCGCTGTGTTGATCTGCGCGGGATGGGTGTCGTCGCCGAGAGAGGAGTTCTCGGTGCAGCTGCCGTTCGTGATGAAGACGAGGTCGTCTTCGAGGAGGTCGATGTGCTCTTCCTCCCCGGCGTGGCGGCAAATGATTTTCTTGGCGACCTTCTTCTTTCCCGAGATGGCGAACTCGACGTTAGTCACCTTAGTGTCGTACTGGAACTGCACGTTGTGCGCCTCGAGGTACTTAACCATCGGGAGGATGAGCGACTCGTACTGGTTGTACTTCGTGAACTTGAGCGCGGAAAAGTCGGGCAGTCCGCCGATGTGGTGGATAAAACGCTGGATGTATAGTTTCATCTCCAGGGCCGAGTGCCAGTTCTCGAAAGCGAACATCGTGCGCCAGTAGAGCCAGAAATTGGAGTCGAGGACTTCGCTCGTGAAGACGTCGGTTATCCGCTTGTCGTAGAGGTCCTCGTCGCGGGTCATGAAGAGTTTCATGATCTCCATGGCGCCTTTGTCGGAGAGGCCGAACTTCCCGTCTGTGCGGGCGTCCTGGCCCCTGTTGACCGTCGCCCTCAGGAGGGAGTAGTTAGGGTCCTTCTTGTTGAGCCAGTAGTACTCGTCTAGGACCGAAGCGCCCTCGGTCTCGAGGGAAGGGATCGAACGGAAGAGATCCCAGAGACACTCGAAATGATTCTCCATCTCGCGTCCGCCGCGGATTACAAAGCCCTTCTGGCCGTCCTTGATGCCGTCACAGGCTCCGCCAGGAAGCCCCAGCTCCTCGAGGATGTGGATTCGCTCACCCTTCATCTGCCCGTCGCGGACGAGGAAGCAAGCCGCGGCCAGAGCGCCGAGCCCGGAGCCGACGAGGTATGCCGACTTCTTGTCCACGCCTTCGGGCTTGCGAGGCTTGGCGAAAGCCTCATAATTGCCATTGCTGTAGTACATCTGTTATCTCCTCGCGAGTAATCGCTAAGGGGATAATACTATCGCTCCCGGTAGCCTTCCATAGACAGTAGTGGCCTCCTGCTGAATCTTTAGTCGGAGAGCTGTCAATGTAAGAGGTTTCGACACTAAGGCCTGTTTGTCTAAAGCCGGCGATTCGCGCCGAAACGCTCGAGCGCGGCCGCGATGTCTCCCTGGATCAGGGTGGAGAGGCGGTCGATAATGACTGCGGGCTTCTCCATCATCCCCGAGCCGATCCATTCAAGCATGAGCCCGACGAAGCCATACTTGTAGAAATGAGCGATGAACTCCTTGTCGTCCTCCCTCACGCTTAAGCCTGCGGATTTTTCCTCGACGACCCCGATGAGGAGATTGTAGGTCTCATTGTAGAGGTAGTGCTGTAAATGTTCCAGACTGTTCGAGTGATAGGTCTTGAAGATGAAATCCCGGTTATCGAGGGCATACTGGAAGATTTGGAGGAAGCCCTGCTGCCAGGAATCGTAGGTCTTCTTGCCGTCCAGCGCCTTCGTAGCTTCGCTCATGAAGATCCAGTCGATGAGGTCGTAGATGTCCTTGAAGTGGTAATAGAAAGTCTGCCTGTTGACCTCGCAGTCCTCGGCGATATCGACTACGGTGATGCTGTCGAGCGATTTCTCGGCTAGGAGCTTTTTCAAGGACGCGGCGAGCGCCTTCTTCGTCGTCTGCGACATAGTACCATTGAAATTAATCGATTTTCCCGCGTTTGGAAACCGGCTGCCGAAGCCAAGTCCCTGCTCTGTGTCTGGGCGTCGTCATGCTTGACGGCTCTGCATATGGGGCGTATTCTTATAGTATAGGAGAAAAAGCATGTGGTATGGGCCTAGCTATGCCAGGAGTAAAAAATGGAAATTAAGTCCAACGCTTTTTCGCTGCGGGGCGAGAGTGGGCTAGTTAAAATCGTGAGCGACTCGGTCTTCGATCCAGTCAGTGGTGGTGCACTCTATACCGATAACGCTCAATGCGACATCATAGTCGAGAGCAACGGCTTTCGCGTCAATAAAACAATTATCCTCAATATGCCTCAGGTAGCCGCCTTTTTACGCGAACTGGGCGACGTCGTAGACCGCGGTTTGGGGGAGGCCAGCCTCCGGAACGAAGGGAACGAGCTCTCCCTCGTCTTTAAAGGCTCTGGGAATGGGCCTCTCGTGCTCTGCGCGATGAACGACAAGCGAGAGGGCAAGGAGAACTCGGTCCAGGTTAAATTCGCGATCGAGCCTTCGTATTACGCGGTCCTGAGGCGGGAGTTGTCCGAAGCCAAGATCCTCGCTCCGCATCGGTAGATTATCTGGTCTCGTCCGGCGTGGTATCCGATCCGACTTTGCCTCCGATGTAGTCGAAGAGAAGGCGGCCGTTGCCGCGTTGAAGGCAGAGCTCGATCGCGTCGACGATCTGGCCCATGTCCGAGTCTTTTCTAATATAATCGTAGCAACCCGCGATAGCCTTTGCCCTCATGTCGACCTCGTCTTTCCCGTGCGAGGTCATGAAAAGTATGGGTACGGCGGCGTTATTGAGAATCCTTTCTGTCGTCGCTATGCCGTCCATGCCCGAACCGAGTTCGACGTCGGAGACAATTAGGTCGTAGCCCTTTTGGGCGAAGAACTCCAGCGCCTCCTCACCCGTACTTGCCCGATCCACGGAGTAGCCGGCCTCCCTCATCGCGTGTGTTGCGATGAGGGCGATGATGGTCTCGTCTTCAATGAAGAGAACAGTCGTAGTTTTTTTGGCCATAATTTTGCCATCGACCGTTCTTTTGTTAGAATTCTTCGAAGGCGTCGTCATTCGGGCTCGCCGGTTTGATTGCGGTATGGCTATGTGCCTGCTGCGCCGCATTGGCGGGAAGCGCCTTCTCCTTAGCTTTGGTCGCTGGCGCTTCCTTGTCGGTTTTCGCGTCACGCGAGGCCCCCTTCTCGGTTGTCGACGCGGGCTTGGGCACGGCGTCCTGCGCTTTCAGCTTGAAGAAGGAGATCGACGAGGCTAGCTGCTGCGACTGGCCGGAGAGCTCCTCGGCCATTGCTGCCATCTCTTCGCTCGCGCTCGCGTTCTGCTGGATCACGGTGTCGAGTTGGATCATCGCCTTGCCGATCTGCTCGACGCCCGTGTTCTGCTCGCGCGATGCGGAAGCGATTTCCTGGACGAGATCGGCCGTCTTGCGGATGTCCGGGACGATCGCCGTGATTATTTCTCCTGCACGTTGAGATATCTGGACCGTGTGCTCCGAGAGGCCCGTGATCTCGCCCGCGGCTATCTGAGAGCGCTCGGCGAGCTTGCGCACTTCGGAGGCGACGACCGCGAAGCCCTTGCCCGCCTCGCCCGCGCGCGCGGCCTCGATGGCCGCGTTCAGGGCCAGCATGTTCGTCTGCCTCGCGATCTCGCTGATGATCGATATCTTGCCCGCTATTTGCCCCATCGCGGCTACCGATTCGGAGACGGCCTTGCTGCCTTCCTCCGCGTCCTTCGCGGTCTTGGCGGCGATGCCTTCGGTCGCCTGAGCGTTATCGGAGTTCTGCTTGATCGTCGCGGACATCTCTTCGACGGAGCTGGAGACTTCCTCGGCGCTCGAGGCCTGTTCGGTGGCGCCTTGGCTCATGGACTGGGCCGTGCCGCTGATCTGCTCGCTGCCCTGGGCGACATTAGAGATCGCACCTTGGACCCCGCCGACTACCGCGGAGATGCTGTCGACCATGCTTTTGAAGGCCTTCGCTAGGTCGCCGATCTCGTCACTCCGGCTAATAAACTTCGCTTGCACCGGCTTCGAGAGGTCGCCCGAGGCGAGGATGTCTGCGTAGTTCACGCAGGCGGCGATCGGCACGCTGATCGAGCGCGACAGGAGATAGAGGGCGACGAGAGCGCAGATCATGGTGATGAGCGCGATAACGATAATGAGGTTGCGAATCGAGTCCGCCGTGGCGAGAAACTCTGATTGGGGCATTGTCGCAATGACCTTCCAGCCGATGGAGGGAATTGGGGCGTAGCCTGCCATCATGCGAAAGCCTTTGTAAGTGTAAGCCTTGACGCCCGTCTGGTCGGCGAGGGCGGCCTTCGCGAGCTCATCCATACCCGCGATCTGGGTGATATTCACCTTGAGCGCGACGTCCTTGTCCGGATGAAGGACGACGAGACCGTCGCGGTCTATCACCCAGATGTAGCCAGTCTTGCCCAGGGCGAACTTGGCCATTTCGTCGGTGACAGTCGCCGTGTTCATCGAAGTCGTGCAGAGGCCGATAACCTTGTCTGCGTTGTCTCTCACTGGCGCGGCGATGACGACCGTGGCTAAGCCCGTGGACTTGCTGATCACCATCTGGTTGATGAAGGTCTCGCCGGCAAGCGCCTTCGTTGTGTATTCGCGTGTAGATAAGTCGAGGCCGAGAGCCGAGGACTCGGAGCTCGCGATCACTTTGCCCTTGGCATTGATGACATTGAGGGAAACAAAGGAGCTGGCATATTCCTTGGTTTTATTGAGCTTGACCAAGCGCGAACTGAGAGCCGTTGCGAGCCGAGCCGAAGAAGCGTCCGCTCGGTTTGATGCTTCGATGCTGGACGCGATGTCGGGCGAGGAGGCAAGGGCCATACTTGTATGCATGTAGTCGTCAAGTGTATTGTCTGCATAGTCCGCCATGCTCGCCGTAATGTTCGTTATCTGCTCGCTGACGAGCGCCGTTATCCCGCTCGTCGCTTGAGTTGATACGATGATGCCCATGACAGCGAAGGGGATGATTACGATGGCCGCTCCCGCTGCCATCAACCTTCCGCCGATTTTAAGTTCCATGTTTCATACTCCCTTTGTCATCGCAAAGCGACAGTCCTTTGCCGCCCGGTACGATGTAGCCCTTTACGCCAATCGTCTCTCCATAGGCTTAGCCTGTTCCTCAGTTTATGCCGACTGTAGAGTTTTTATATAAACAGAATGATTAATGGCATAAAAATAGTCACCTGTAAATAATTCTTTAGTATGAATGCCTCATTCTTTAGTCGAATTGAATCTTTCTTTCATGGATAAAATTGATCAGCTCAGAGCGCGATCTTACGCCGAGCTTTTTAAAGATCGCCGATAGATGGCTTTTTACCGTGGCCTCCGTGATAGACAAGTCCATAGCGACGGATTTAGATGTGGCTCCTGCGGTGATGCGGCGAGCGACCTCTATCTGCCTTTGCGAGAGGCCTAGCTCGCTGAGGCGCGGGGGCTTGCACGAGTTCTCGAAGAGGCTCGTGCAGGATGCGAGGTCTTTGGCCGACAGTAGGATGCTTTCGGCGATCCGCCGGATTTCTGCCTTTTGCGCTTCGTTTTCCGATCGATCGTGTACGATGCAGAGCAACTGGGCGATATGGCCTGCTTCGTCGAAGAGACCAATGAGGGTGGTGACGCAGTAGAGGATGAGGCCGTCGGCGCGGCGTAAGGTGATCTTCGTTCGAAAAACCCCGGACGACTGCAGGGCGAGCCTCGCCTTGCAGAACAGTTCGTCTTCGAATGCGCCGCCTTCGGCGATCGTCGCGAGGGGCTTGCCGATGAGCTCATCGCGGTGCGAGCCGAAAAGCGCACCGGCCGCCTTGTTGCAATCATTTATTGTGAACAGCTCGGCGTCGATGATGAGGACCGGTTCCATGTATCCCGATAGGATCCGGGCGACGAGATGGCCGAAGCGCATAGGATCTTGGCGCTCGATCGGCCGCGCGAAGACGAGCGTGCGGCCTTTGTCCCCTGAGCCGCCTGGGATGCGGATGAGCGAAAGCCGAGCTCGTATGATTCGATCCGCGGGCAAATGGAATGAGACCGTCGCATCCGCGATCGCGTCGCTTGCGGAGGCGCCCGCGAAGGCCGCGGCGAATGATCTCGCGTCGGACTCGGACAGCAGCTCGGTGAAGATAAGGCCGAGCCCGCCGCCGGCAAGGCCGAGAAACTTGCGCGCAGCCGCGCCCGATTTTCGCACGCGAAAAGCTTCATCGATTACGAAGAGTATGTCGCTCGATTCCGCGAAAAGGAAGTCGAATAGGGCGGCGGACACCGCAATTTTTTTGGAAGACATACCCTTCACTATCTGGTTAAAATTTATTTTCCGTAATTACCAGCCGCGCTGCCTTGCTCGAGGCGATTCGTGAAATAGCGGCGAATACTATTATTTTGTCATAGCGGCGTCAAGGGCGCGTCATGCGCTTACATCCCGATATAGCGGGCCCGGTGATCGATCTTCGCGCGTTCGACTTGATATTCCTGCATGGCCATGAAGACACCGAGTAGCCTCTCCTTATCGGTGTAATCCTCGAGCCCTGCGCCCTCGAGGGCGTATAGAAGCTCGTGTATCGCCTCGATCGTGGAGAGGTAGTAGTCCTTGGGCTGGCGCTTGATTATCCAGCGGCTCTTCTCGCTCGAGCGAAACTGGAGGCGCGTCAACTTAAGGAGGCCCGGACTCTCGCGGATGACGGCGTTGGCGCAGGCCCATGTCGAGTCGATGAGGAAAATGACGAGCCTCTTGCCTGCCGCCTTTTCCGCGAAGCCGGAAGCGGCGCCCGGCGTGCTGAGGTCCATGGCCGTCGGACCGGGATAGAGGAGGGCGGGATAGTTGCCTGGATCGTCGAGGAGGGCTCGCACGCGAGGATGCTCGTCGAATGCAAGGCCGTGGAGGAGCTCGCTGTTCGCGAGGTTGAGGCAGGCGAGCCTGCCCGTGCCCGTCTTCTGCCTGCGGTATTCTTTCGGATGCATGAGAAGAACGATGCGGGTCCTCGTCTCAAGGGGCGGCACGGTCGGGCAGAGACAGTTGGCCATGGGCCGGCGGCAGCGCAGGCAGAACTCCCTGCTCATGAAACCTTGTCTCTCATCCGGATCCTCCTGGCGAAAGATACTAGCCGGCGCTATCGTGGTTCCGCAAGGAGTGGGGATGATGCATGCCCTCGGGCGGCTCTACGACGTGGATGTCGATGGCCCGCGAAGCATGACAAGAACTCCGTCGCCCGTGCTATGATCGAGGGCATGGCGAACTCGATCCTTTGGTACGACCTAGAGACCTTCGGCCTCGAGAGTAGGTACGACCGCATTGCCCAATTCGCCGGCCTCCGAACCGACGAACGTCTGGAGAGCCTCGACGACAAGCTTCTCCTCTACTGCAAGCCCACGCCCGACTACCTGCCGAGCCCTCTCTCCTGCCTCGTCCACGGCATCACGCCCCAGTTCGCGATGCGCGAGGGGCTATCGGACTACGATTTTGCCCAAACTCTCCGTCGCGCGATGAGCGAGTCCGGTACTACGAGCTCGGGCTACAATACACTCCAGTTCGACGACGAGTTCGTGCGTAGCCTGTTCTACCGCAACCTCTTCGACCCCTACGAGCGCGAGTGGCGCAACGGGAACAGCCGCTGGGACTTGATCGACCTCATGCGCGCGGCCCGAGACCTCAGGCCTGAAGGCATAGTCTGGCCCGAGGACGAGGAGGGCCGCCCCATCTTCACCCTCGGCGCCCTGGCCCGCGCGAACGGCATATCGCACGAGTCCGCGCACGACGCGATGAGCGACGTACAGGCGACCGTCGACCTCGCGCGCTTGGTCCGCGTTCGGCAGCCCAAGCTTTACGAGTGGTACTGGAGCCACCGCACGAGGGACTCGCTGCGGCCCCTCATCGACCTCGTCGACCGCTCTCCCCTCGTGCACAGCTCTGTGGGCTACACCTCGATCAAGGGCTGCACGACCCTCGTCGCGCCGGTCGCCCTCGACCCGGAGAACCGGAACCAGCTCGTGGCGATCGACCTGCGCTTCGATCCCCGGGCTATAATCGGGCTCGACGTCGAGGAGCTGAGGCGACGCGTTTTCACGAAGAAGGCGGAGCTCGAAGTGGAGCGCGTGCCCCTGACGCGCATACGGCTCAACCGCTGCCCCTTCCTCGCCCCGATGAGCACGTTGAGCGACGCGGCCGCCGCCCGCTTGGGCATCGACAAGGCCGAGTGTCTCGAGCACCTCGAGATAATCAAGGCCGAGAGTGAGCTCCTGCAGAAGATGGTCGCGGTCTTCGAGATGCGCGAGAGCGCGCCCGAGAGTGAAGACCCCGAGCTGCGCCTCTACGCCGGCGGCTTCTTCTCGGACGCCGACCGAGAGGCCTTCGACAGGGCCCACTCGCGCATCAGGGCCGAAGGCGCGGCGGCCGTTAAGGCCGCCCTCTACCGCATGAAGTTCGAGGACGATAGGCCGGCTCAGCTCCTGCGCCGCCTGTATGCGCGCAACTTCCCGGAGACGTTAGACGAAAAAGAGAAGGCCAAGTGGAAGGCCTTCTGCGCGAGCCGTCTCCAGCTCCCGCCCATCCCCGAGGCGATCGACCTCGCAACCTACGGCAAGATCATAGATCAGCGCCTCGCAGCGGCGGATACGCCCGCGCGCGAGAAGGGGCTTCTGCTCGAGCTCCTCGCGTACAAGGCCGAGCTCGAGAAGGACGTGCTGGGGTACTCGGGCGCTTGAGCTGAGCGTCATCGTGTCGCGCTACCGGATTTAGCGCCCGACGGAGGGCGCGCTGTCCGCGGCAGCTTCGCGACCACGCAATCATAGGAATGCCTGATGAGCCACTCGATCTTCGCGTCGGGCAGGTCCCCGTCGAGCCTGACCGTGTTCCAGTGCTGGTGGTTCATATGCCAGCCGGGGACGATGTCGGGCGCGTAGACCGCGCGCAAGTCCGCGGCTAGGCCCGGATCGCATTTGAGGTTGACCTCGATGGGATTGCGTTGGGCGGCGAAGTGGAGCGCGAAGATTCTGTTATGCACCCGATAGGCTTCGGTGACTTCGTCGAAAGGGAAGTCAAGAGTCGACCCGGGCAGGGAAAGGCAGAGCTTCTTGAGCCTCGCGCGGGTCACCGAAAGCCTCCGGCCTAGCCTGCGAGGACGCGGTCTATCGCGGCGAGCTCGTCCTCGGAGAAGGCTCCCGCGCCCAACGCCCGGACGTTTTCCCCGATCTGCTCCGGCCGCGAGGCCCCGATGAGGGCGCTCGTGATTCGGCTATCGCGCAAGGTCCAGGCGATGACCATCTGCGCAAGACTCTGAGAGCGTTCCTTCGCTATATCGTTCAGCGCGCGCACCTTGCCCAGCTTTTCCTCGGTGATGTCCTTCTCCTTGAGAAAGGGACTCGCGGAAGCCGCGCGCGAATCCGCAGGCATGCCTTCGAGGTAGCGGTTCGTAAGGAGGCCCTGCGCGAGGGGCATGAACGCGATGACCCCCATTCCTGAATCCGCGCAGGCGTCTAGGATTCCTTCGCGCCCTGCATCGCCCTCGACGGCGGCGCGGTCGAACATGTGATAGCGCGGCTGGTGGATGAGGGGGCGGACACCCATCGACTTCAGCATCGCCGCGGCCTCTCGAGTCTTCTCGGCGGGGTAATTCGAGAGGCCGACATAAAGAGCTTTGCCCGAGCGTACTGCTTGGGCAAGGGCTCCCATCGTCTCTTCGAGCGGTGTGTCGGGGTCGGGGCGATGGTGGTAGAAGATGTCAACATAATCGAGGCACATGCGCTTGAGGCTCTGGTCGAGGCTCGAAAGAAGGTACTTGCGCGAGCCGTGGTCGCCGTAGGGGCCTTGCCACATGCCGTAGCCGGCCTTCGTCGAGATGACGAGCTCGTCGCGGTAGGGCGCGAAGTCGTCCTTCATGAGCCTGCCGAGGTTTCCCTCCGCCGAGCCGGGGGGCGGGCCGTAATTGTTCGCGAGATCGAAGTGGGTGATGCCGAGGTCGAAGGCCGCACGGGCCATGAGCCGCGCTCGTTCGTAAGGGGTCTCGCCGCCGAAGTTGTGCCAGAAGCCGAGCGAGAGAGCGCTCAGCATGAGGCCGCTATCGCCGCATCGGCGATAGCTCATGGTCGAATAGCGGGAATCGGCTGCTGTGTACGGCATGGACCAACTATAGCACGCATTGACTTGGCGCGGAATGCCGATTCTATCGGGTACGCGCCCTCACGAAGGTCCCCGCAGCGTACTCCTCGAAGGCGAGGTCGAGTTCGGCCTCGGTGTTCATCACGATGGGCCCTCGCCAAGCGATGCTCTCGCCGAGGGGCGCGCCAGCGGCTAAGATGAGCGAGGCGCCGTCCCCGGCGGCTTTGATGCGGATCTTCTCGCCGTCGCCGAAGAGCGCGCAGTACGGCACTCGAACGCTACCCGCCTCTAGCGGTGCGCTCGGTCTCCCGAGTTCGCCCTCGTAGACGCAGGCGAAGGCAGTCCATCCGCTTGGAACCTCTATCTCGGCCGAGCCTGAGTCGCCGAGGTGCAGGTCGTAGAGACGGGGATCGCCGGGGAGGCCGCGTACAGGCCCCCGAGAAGAGCCGAAGGAGCCGGCTATCACGCGGACCTCGCCGCCGGGAATCGACTCCACGGGAATATTCTGCGCGGAATAGCCGCGATAGGCGCTTTCGCGCATTTTGTCGGTCGCGCTCAGGTTGACCCAAAGCTGGAAGCCTCGTAGGCCGAGGGGGGAGGGCTGCGGCATCTCTTCGTGCACGATGCCCGATCCCGCGGTCATCCATTGCACGTCGCCCGGACCTATGTATCCCGAGTTCCCAGAACTGTCGCCGTGGCGGACCGTACCCGAAAGCATGTAGGTGACCGTCTCGATGCCGCGGTGGGGGTGCATCGGGAAGCCCGGCAGGTAGTCGTCGGGATCATTAGAGCCAAAGAGGTCGAGGAGGAGGAATGGGTCGAGGAGCCGGACCTCTCGGCTCCCGAAGAACCGAACGAGGCGAACGCCGGCTCCATCCATCGTCTCCATGCCCTCGAGTATCCGTGTGATCGTGCGCTCGGCCATGGTTTCCCCTCCCTGTACGCGAGAAGTATAGCGCGCTTGTGCGTCGAAGCGCGGAGTCTTAGACTAGATACTGTGGCTAACGACAACGTAAAGACATTCGAATCGGGCGACCTCATTTTCAAGGAAGGCGAGAAGGGAGACCTCATGTACGTCCTCCTCGAGGGCGCCGTAGAGCTCAAGATGAAGGTCGAGGGCGGCGAGACACTGCTCAAGACCGTCGACACGCCTAACGATTTCTTCGGGGAGATGGCGCTTCTCGACGACCGGCCCCGATCGGCCACCGCGATCGCGGCCAAGAAGACGCGGGCCCTCGCGGTCGACGGGCCAACCTTCGAATCGATGATACTCGCGAACGGCAAGTTCGCGCTCAAGATCATCAAGATCCTATCCGCGCGCGTACGGCGCTCCAACGGCCAGGTCTCCGAGCTCATCGAGACCATGCCCAGGGAACGCATGGCGCGCGGCATGGTCGACTTCGCCCTGCGCCACGGCGAGAGGATCCACGAAGGCAGGATCAAGGTCAACGTCGAGGCCTTAAAGGCCTGGATGAACAGCCACCTCGGCGCGTCCATGGGCGAGATCGAGTCGGGCATCTACCGTCTTCTCAAGGACGAGACTATCTCCTGGGCGCCGACAAGCGCCAGGACCAAGGAAAACATCGTCCTGCCCGAGGAATTCGTGAAGGCGAACGATCGCAGGACACCGGAAGGCGCTTCTCGAACTTAATAGTCCCTTGCAACGGCGATACTATGCCGACCCAGCGCGCGATTCGAGTATTCCTAATGTAGCCCACCGGATGGTATACTTCCCCAGTGCATCGGATAGAACGAACGGGCCTCGACTATCAGGCTTACTTCTGCGAGGAGAACGTGTGGCGTCTCCTCTCCCGGCCGGAATACATGGCAACGGCGAGCTGGGCGGTCATCGTCTCGAACGTCCTTCGCGATGTCGTGCTCATGCGACAAGTCTCGGGCCGTCCCCTCGACGGTCTCATCCATTGGGACTACCACGTATTCGCCGTGGTGACCGATCCGATAGCCGGTCGTCTCGCGCTCGACTTCGACAGCGAGCTGCCTTTCCCTTCTCCCCTCTCGAGCTACCTCGAGGACACCTTCCCCCGCGACGTGCAGCGCGCTTACGAGCCGCGCTTTCGCGTGATTCGGGGCGGCGAGTACGTCTCCTGCCTCGTTTCCGATCGCTCGCACATGCGCAAGGCCGACGGGAGCTGGGTCTCGCCGCCGCCGCCATGGGCGGCCCCCGGCGCGGGCTCGGAAAAATCGAGCGACTTCATGAAATGGACCGACATGCTCTCCCGCTCGCCGGGTATAGTATACGATAGGGCCCGCATGGCCGCGTTCGCGAGGGGAGGATCGGAATGAACGAGGACGGAGGCGCGGTGAGCCGCATTACCGGCGCCCTGGTGGGGCTCGCCGCGGGCGACGCGCTCGGCCTGCCCGTAGAGTTCGAGCCTAGGTCGCAGCGTGAGTCCGATCCGGTGCGCGACATGCGCGCGAGCGATTCGTGGAGGCTCGGGCCTGGCGTCTGGTCCGACGATACGGCCCTCACCCTCTGCCTGGCCGAGAGCATCTGCGAGAAGGGGTTCGATCCCCAGGACGCAGGGGAGCGCTTCGTGTCCTGGATGGACGGAGGGCTGTGGTCCGCTACTGGTGAGGCGATAGGCATAGGCGGCGCCACGCGACGCGCCCTCGAGCGAGTCCGCGCAGGGGTCCCCGCGGCACTCTCGGGGGGGCGGGGCGAGAACGACAACGGCAATGGCTCGCTTATGCGCATCCTTCCCGCCTCCATCTGGCTTTCCTGTCTGCCCGAACCCGCAAGGATGCGTGCCGTCGCGGCCTATTCGGCCATCACTCATGGCCACCCGCGGAGCATGCTCGGCTGCTACCTCCACTGCCTCGTCGCGGCCAGGCTCCTCGCGGGCCTTGCCCCTAAGGCCGCCTACGCGGCCGCCATGGATGAGGCCCACTCGCGCCTCGCGGCAATCCCTCCAACGATGCGCGCGGAGGCTCCGGCCTACGGCCGCGTCTTGGACGGCAGTCTCGCCGAGGCGAGCGCGTCTTCGGTGCGCGGCTCGGGCTACGTCGTGCACTGCCTCGAGGCCGCCGTCTGGTGTCTGCTCAATACTTCCGATTACCGCTCCTGCGTTCTCGCGGCGGTCAATCTCGGCGAGGACTCCGACACGACGGCCGCCGTCGCAGGGGGGCTCGCCGGCCTCGCTTACGGCCGCGCCTCGGTGCCAGAGGAATGGGGCTCCGCCCTCGCGCGCTCGTCCGAGATAGAATCGCTCGCCGGACGCTTCGCTTCCCTTGTCGCGTCTCCTTCGCCCCTGGCTCGCGCTTACTGGGTACTGCCGGGCAAGCTCCTCGCCGGCGGCTACCCCGGCCGCAAGGCGGGAGTGGCCGGCGCCTCGGCTCCCGAGACGGCGGTGCACGCCCTTCAGGACGCCGGAGTGAACGCCTTTCTCGACCTTAGCGCGGACGGCGAGGACGTGAAGGCCGAGAGCTATGCCCCCTTTCTGGGGGCCGGGATCGAGCTCAGGCGCTCGCCCACCGAGGACATGAGCGCCGACTCGTCCTCGGTGAAGAAATCGATCGCCGCGCTCGACGAGCTTCTTGCCTCGGGCAGGACCGTCTACTTGCATTGCGTTGGCGGCTTCGGCCGCACGGGCACGGTCGTCGGCTCCTATCTCGTCGAGGAGGGGCTCGCCGCCCCTTCCGAGGCCCTCGGTCTCGTCACTGCCCTGCGCGCGCGCACCGATCGCCCCGAGGCCCAGTCGCCCCAGACCGAAGCGCAGCGCCTCCTCGTATCTTCGGCCCGGCCCGGCCCCTCGGCCTTGCCGCTGTAAGAGCGCATAACGTGAAGGTAGTCCTCGTATCCTGCCCCGCGACGGATTCGCCCGAGGCTCTGCCACTCGGCGCCGCCTCGGTCGCCGCCGCTATAAAGCAGGCCGGGCCTGGCGCGCCCCGAGGCGGCGTCGACGTGGCCGTGCTCGAGGCCAAGCTCGGCGAGGCGCCATCCGCCCTCGCTGCCCGCGTCCTCGCCGAGAGGCCCGACGCCGTCGGCCTCTCGGTCTATTCCTGGAGCCGCGATGCGTTGCGCGATGCCGCCAGGCTGCTCCGCTCTTCCTCGCCTCATCTGATCTTCTTTGCGGGCGGTCCCGAGGTCACCGCCGATCCGGCTTCCGCACTCCGCGACCTGGGCCTCGATTTCGCGGTGGTCGGGGAGGGCGAGCGCGCGACCGCCCGGGCGATAACTGCCATCGCTACGTCCCTCGAGCGAGGGGGCGGCTTCGAATCGGACGCGTTGCGCGATATCGCGGGCATCGCTCTGCCCGGTCGCGCCTGGAAGCGCGCTCCGGCGGAAGACCCCGCGACCTTGCCCTCGCCTTGGCTCCTCGGGACGATAAAGCCCGAGGACTGTTGCGGGGACATCGTGTGGGAGCTCTCGCGCGGCTGTCCCTTCAAGTGCGCCTACTGCTACGAGTCCAAGGGAGAGCCGGGCTCAAGGCCATTCCCCATGAAGCGCATCGAGGCCGAGCTCGAGCTTTTCAAGAAGGCCGGCGTCTGCTACGCCTTCATCCTCGACCCGACCTTCGACTCGGACCCCAAGCGCGCCCTCGAAGTCCTCGAGCTTTTCCGCTCGAAGGCGCCCTTCATGCGCTGGAAGTTCGAGCTCCGCGCGGAGCTCCTCGACAAGGCTCTCGTGCGGCGCTTCTCCGAGCTCGACTGCAGTCTTCAGATAGGGCTCCAGAGCGCCAAGAGCGCGACCCTTGCTATGGTTGGCCGACCGGGCTTTGATCGAAGGGACTTCAGCCGAAGGATAGCGATGCTCGGTCAAGCCGGAGTGAGCTTCGGTCTCGACCTCATCTACGGCTTGCCCGGCGATGCTCTAGGCGACTTCAAGGAAAGCCTCGACTTCGCCCTCGGCCTCGAGCCAAATCACCTCGACATTTTCCCCTTGGCGCTTCTTCCCGGCACCGAGCTCGCAGAACGAGCCGCGGAGCTCGGCATCGAGGCCGCTTCCGCGCCGCCCTACATCGTGCGCCGAACGCGCGAGCTGGGGCCCGATGGCCTCGCGCAAGCAGGGCGTCTGGCGCGGTCCTGTGACCGCTTCTATTCATCCGGAAGGGCGGTGGGATGGTTCTCGGCTATGCTCAAGAGCCTCCGCTTGCGTCCGGCCGAACTCCTCGACCGCTTCGCCTCGTGGCGCGAGGCCCATGGGCACGGAGTGAACGAGGGCGAAGGGCAAGCTGCGATCGAGGTCGAGCAGCTCGGCTTTCTCGAGGCGAGCTTTAAGAAAGCCGGTCTCGGCGCTCTGTGGCCGGCGGCTCGGGATCTCGTTCGGCTCCACGGCGCCTGGACCCGCGCCCTCGCCGAGGGCGAAGAGACCGTCCTCGACCTCGGCTTCGACCCCGAGGAGACCCTCGGTGCGGCCGAGCTCGGGCTTGCGGTATTCGCGCGCGAGGCCTCGCCCTCCCCGGGGCGTTGGCGCATCGCGCCCGACGATGATGAAGGCGCGAGGATCGAGCGCTATCCTCGTTAATAAAAAGCAAAGAAATGCGATGGATTCTAGCGTCTTCCGTTTGGCGCGATAAATCCGCGTTGCGAACTGCAAAGTAGTCCTGTACAATAATTGCGCATGTCTGTTATTCTGCGGCGAGAATCCGACACGGTCGCAAAGGTGATACTCGGACTCTCAAAGACCCTCGCATCGACGCTCAATCTCGACGAGGTCCTACTTCGTATTCTCGATTCCATCGGACTCGTTCTGCCCCTCGATTCCTGCTCCCTTCTCCTGCGGAGCGGGAACAATCTCGAAATCAGGGCGGCCATAGGTTTCGCGAATCAGGACAAGATACTGGGCCTGCTCCTCGATCTCGACGGACACCCCTTGAATCGCTTCGTCGTCGAGACAGGCACACCGATGCTCATCGACGACGTGAATCAGGACCCCCGCTGGAGTCCGAGTCCGAGTCCCTCGCCGATCAAGTCGTGGATGGGTATCCCCTTGTGCGCCTCGGGTGAGGTGATCGGCATGCTCGCCATCGACTCGCGAGAGGCCGGAGTCTATACCGACGAAGAGCGGGACCTTGCCGGCGCCTTCGCCGACTTCGCCGCCGTCGCGGTGCGCAATGCCCGGCTCTTCGCGACTACGAGGCGGAGAATCGACGAGCTCGACGCTGTGAACAAGATCAGCGGCGCGGTTTCGACCAGGCTCGAGGTCGACAGGCTCTGCGAGGTGGTGGGCGAGAACCTTGGCGAGATATTCAGGTCGGGGTCGGTCTATGTCGCCCTCTTGGACGAACAGGCCGGCACCATCAGGCTTCCCTTCTATTCGCACGACGGCGAACGCGAGGTTTACACAAGCTTTCCCTTCGGCGATGGCTTGACCTCCCAAGTACTCAAGTCGCGATCTCCTCTCAATGTGGGCTCCGGCCTCGCCGACGCTTCGCGCGCTCTCGGCGGCCGCGCCCTGCCGGGGAGGGTGCCCTTGAGTTGGCTCGGCGTGCCCATACTTTCGGGCAACCGAGCCCTCGGCGTGCTCTGCGTCCAGTCCTGCGACCGCGAGAGCGCCTTCTCCGACGAGGATCTGCGGCTCCTCTCGACGATAGCCGCGACAGTCGGGGCGGGTATCCGCAACGCGAGGCTCTACGAGGAGGCCAGGCGCAACGCAGCAGAGGCTGCGGCCCTCGCAGACGCGGGGCGCGAGATATCCGAGAGCCTTGAGCCCGAGGTGGTGCTGCGCAGGATAGCCATGCGCGCGAACGCCATGCTCTCGCGCGACAGCGCGGCGGTATTCCTCATCGAGGGCGACCTTTCGCTGCGCGCCGTCGTAGCCGTGGGGCGGCAGGCCGCCGAGCTCCAGGACTTTCGCCTGCCCCCGGGCGCTGGCATCGTAGGACGAGTCGTCGCGACGGGCGAGGGCCTGATCGCGAACGACGCGCAGGGCGATCCCGAGGCCATAGGCGTGCCGGGCACGCCGGACGAGCCGGGCGAAAAGCTTATAGCCGCGCCCCTCGCTCTCGGCGGCAGGGTGACGGGCGTCATGGCAGTCTGGCGCGGTATCGGCGAGAAGCCTTTCTCGCGCGACGACCTCGCATTCCTCACGGCCTTGGCGCGGCAGGCCGCGGTGGCCATAGAGAACGCGCGCCTGCACCGACGCGTCCAGGACGAAGCGCACCGCTCCTCCGATCTTTACGAGGCCGCGAGCGCGGCGCGCATAGCGGCCGAGGAGGCGAACAGGACTAAGTCGCGTTTCCTCGCCAACATGACCCACGAGCTGCGCACGCCGCTCAACTCGATCATCAACCTCGCCTACCTCATCCAGGAGGGCGAGGAGGAGCTTCCCCCGGGGATACGCGACTATGCGTCGCGCATCGAGGCCGCGGGACGCCACCTCCTCGGCCTTATCACCGATGTCCTCGACTTGGCCAAGATCGAGGCGGGCCGGATGGACGTCAGACTCGAGGAGTCCGACCTCCGCGCGGTGGCCTGCGCCGTGCTCTCCGCGGCATCGGGACTCGAACGCGCTCCCGGCGTCGAGATACGCGACGAAATTCCTGAAGGACTGCCGCCCGTCCTCGCCGATCGCACGAGGCTCCGGCAGATCCTGTTCAATCTCCTCGCCAACGCCGTAAAGTTTACCGAGGCAGGCTATGTGGCGATCGGAGCCCATGCCGATGAGCGGGAGCTCGTCGTCGAAGTCGAGGACACAGGCATAGGCATGGACGAATCCGATTTGCCCAAGGCTTTCGCCGAGTTCGTCCAGCTCGACGACGACATGGATCGCAGGGCCGGGGGCTCGGGCCTTGGCCTGCCCCTCTCTCGTCACCTCGTCGAGCTGCAGGGCGGCAGGCTTTGGGCCGAGTCCAGAAAGGGAGAAGGCTCCACCTTCAGATTCACGCTTCCGCGGGCCGACTTGCCCGGTAAAGAGCTCTTCGCTAAAAAGGAAAGGCCACAATGATCGAGCTCGAGCCCCCAAACGCCCGTATCCTCGTCGTCGAGGACGATCCGGACAATAGGACCGTAATCGAGCGACTCTTACGCATGGCCGGCGTGAGCCCCCGTTCTTTTGTCTCAATCGAGGGAGACGCGGCGGCCTACATCGCCTCTTCGGGCGAGAGCTTCGACCTCGTCTTCCTCGACCTCCAGCTGCCTAAGAAGGACGGTTTCGCCGTATTGAGCGAGCTGCGCTCCGACCCGAGGCTTTCGTCGATGCGGGTAGTCGCGCTCACCGCCAATGTGACCAGGCGCGAAGTGGAGCGCTGCAGGGAGTCGGGCTTCGACGGTTTCATCGGGAAGCCCATAGACGGCAGGCATTTCTCCGCCTACCTGCGCATGATACTCAAGGGCGAGGCTGTATGGACGGAGGACTAGGCCGCTCCTCCCTCGAGGATGCTGTCGCGGGGCTCGCCGAGGCTCTCGGCGAGGCGCCGCGCGATGGCGTCGCGGATCTCGTCCTGCGAGTTCGCGAGCTTACGCTCAAGGCTCGCGAGCTCGCGGCCGTGGAGCGTCGCTCGCGTCAGGCCGCGGCGAGCTTTCGCGCCGCGAGCCTCGCCTTAAGCCGGAGCCCCGATTCTGGCGCCCTCCTCGAGGAACTCCTCGATTACCTCAACTGGATAGTCGCCTACGACGCCGCGCAGGTCTTCCTCCTCGGTTCTTCCGAGCCTCGCGCGGCCCGGGAATGGAGATCCGGCGTTAAGGCTCCCCTCGCGTACGAAGCGGTCGACCTGGCCCGCCGCGCCGGCGGACGCACCTTGGTCGAAGAGCGCGAAGACGGGCGCCTGCTCTACCTGCCCCTGCGCGGGCCGGACGGTATCCTCGGGGAGGCGGTGATAGCCCGCGAGGGCGATCGCGCCTTCGACGAAGAAGAGCTTCGCGAGGCCGAGGCCTTCGCCGGCCAGGCCGCCGCCGCCCTTCGTAACTCATCCCTCTATGAACGCCTGCAGAAGGCCAACGCCGAGCTCGTGAATTCCTACGAGACAAGCATCGAGCTGCTGTCCAAGACCCTGGACTTGCGGGACCATGAGACCGAGGGGCACAGTCTCCGCGTCGCCGAGATGTCGACCGCTCTGGCCCGCGCCTTCGGCATGGACGACGAGAGCGTCGTCCTCATGAGGCGCGGCGCCCTTCTGCACGACATCGGCAAGATCGGGATACCCGACGCGATACTACTGAAGCCAGGCCCCCTTGACAATGAAGAGCTCTGCGTCATGCGCAAGCATCCAGCCATAGCGCGAGAACTTTTCGAAGGCATACCTTTCCTTCGCGACGCGATCGACGTGCCCTGGTGCCATCACGAGAAATGGGACGGCTCGGGATATCCTCGGGGCATCGCGGGGAATGATATCCCGCTTCCGGCCCGGGTCTTCGCCGTGATCGATGTCTGGGACGCCCTCACGCACGACAGGCCTTACCGCAAGGCGATGAACGAAACCGAGTCGCTCAAGATCATCACCAAGGGCGCGGGGAGCCACTTCGACCCCGTTATCGTTCAGTTCTTCCTGGGATCCTTCGATCTGATCTGAGTCTCATCCCTCGTCTGAGGGGCGGGGATTCTTCACCGCCAGGACCCTGAGCACGCCGGGGCCGGCGTTCTTCATCCCGTGGGGGACGCCGCGAGGGCTCGGGATCAAGGTCCCTTCCCCGGCCTCGACCCACTCCTCCCCGAGAGAAAAGCGGCCATGGCCCTCTATCACGAAGAACTCCATGTCGATGGGCGTGACGTGCGGGGCGACGAAGCCGCCAGGCTGCACCGCGATATGCACGATCATGGCTTCCGGGGCCGAGTACATCGCCTTCGCGAGGACGCCCGAGTCGTTCTTGAGTATCTTTCCTTCGCCCATAGCTATCGTCTTCATCGAAATCGCTCCTCGTGGTCTCGTGCTACTGGATCCGCAATTGCATCCCGTCCGTTCGAACCTTTTCGCAGAACTCGACGAAATCGCCAGGCGCGAGGGGCTTCGCGATGAGATAGCCCTGGAAGCCCTTGCATCCCATGGCCCAGAGCATTTTCATGGCGGCGGGCTTCTCTATGCCCTCGGCGACGAGGTTGAGGCCCAACCCGTTCGCGATGGCGACGAGGGAGCTCACGATGATCTCGTCATGGTGGTTCGAGTCGAGGTTCTCGATAAAGAGACGGTCGATCTTGATTTCGTCGATGGGGAAGCGGTGGAGGTGGCTCAGGGAGGAGTACCCGGTCCCGAAGTCGTCGACTGATATCTTCACGCCGAGTTCGGAGAAGCGATCGAGCGTCTTGCGCGTCTCTTCGGGATTCTCGAAGAGGCTCGTCTCGGTGAGCTCGACGGTGAAGCGCTCGCCGGCCAGCCCCGTGGCCGCGAGGGCTGAGGCGATGGTTTCCACCGCGTCGTCGGAGCGGAACTGCCTCGCCGAGAGGTTGATGGCGAGGTTGATCGACATGCCCATGGCGCCTCGGCCTTCGGCGTCCCAGGTCGCGAGGCGCCTGGCCGCCTGGTAGATGAGCCATTTGCCGAGAGGAAGGATAAGGCCGGTCTCCTCCGCGAGGGGGATGAAGGCGTTCGGTCCGAGAAGCCCCTTCTGAGGGTGCTTCCAGCGGATCAAAGCCTCGGCCTCGATCCGCTCGACGTCGACGAAATCGTCGCCGAGCGAAGAGAGAAAGATCTTGGGCTGGTAGTAGAGCGTGAACTGCTCGCCCAGGCCGTCGAGCCCCGCCCCCTCCAGGCCTTTGATCAAGGCGTTCTGCAGCTCGACCTTCTCGATCGCGAGGGAGAGGAGCTCGGGCTTGAAGAGGACGAAGCTCGTGCGCTGCTCTATGGCCGTGCCCGCGGCTATGTCCGCGTAATGGAGTATGTCGGAGCGGTCCTCGCCGTGCTCGGGCCAATAGGCGGCGCCAGTGGCCGAGTTGATCGCGATATTGAAGCCCGAGAATATGTGCGGCTCGTCGAGGCGCTCGACGAGTTTGCGCAGGAAGTCCTCCAGCGCCTTGCCCTTGCGGGCGGGCAGTATGAGGACGAACTCGCTCTCGTGCGTATGGAAGAGCCTGTCGCCGGGGCTCAGGATGCTCTGGATGCGGCAGCCTGTCTCGTAGAGGATCCACTCGCTGATACTGGACTTGAGGGTCTTGCGCACAGTGGCGTAATGGTCGCCCAGCTGGACTATGAGGAGGGTGAAGCCCTCGCGGTCAGCGCGCTTGCGATAATCGTCGATGGTCTCCTCGAGCTCGAGCTCGAGCCTGAAGTGCGTGGGCAGGCCTGTCTGAGGTTGGAGCGAGAGCATACGCTCGAGTTGGGCGACCCGGCTCGCGAGCCTAGCGTTTTCCCGGCGCATCTTGGAGATTTCATCGAACGACGCTGCGGTCTCGGGTGTTCCATCGGTGTCTTTCACGTTGCGCCTTGACTCCCCTCTAATCGTTTATATATCGGCATGTACGAGAGTTTTCAGCGAGGAAAAGGAGGGGAAGTTAGGGTGTCTGCTTGACCTCCTCGGGAACAGACTGGGTGCCCCCGACCGGAAGGGCAATCGTGAACAGGGCCCCTCCCAGGTCCGAAGTCCCGAGGGCGATGTTTCCGCCGTGTTTTCGAGTAATAATATCGTAGGAGATCGAGAGGCCGAGCCCCGTGCCCTTGCCTGGAGGCTTTGTCGTATAGAAAGGGTCGAAGACCTTGAGCCTGCTTTCCTCCGGAATGCCGGGCCCATCGTCGCCGATCGCGAGGATGACCCAGTCCCCTTCGAGCTTCGTCGTCACGAGTATCTTGCCTCTGTCCTTCCGTCCCTGTGCGCCGATCGCCTGGGCAGCGTTGACCAGAATATTGAGGACCACCTGATTGATCTCGCTCCCGAGGGCGCGGATCGGCGGCATGGGTTCGAGGTCGAGCTCGACATCGGCGACGTACTTGAGCTCGTTGCGCACGACGACGAGGGTGCTCTTGATGCCCTCGTTGAGGTCATACTGCCCCATGACGGGCTTCGAGTCCACGCGCGCGAAGGTCTTGAGGTTCTGCACGATGTCGATGATGCGCTTGAATCCCTCGTCCGACTCGGAGATGAGCGCCTCGATCTCCTCGAGGACGTATTCCAGGTCGAGGCGCGCGGCTATCTCGGCATGCCCCTCGGGGTCCATGGCCGTCGCCTCGGTCCAAGCCTGGCGGAGCAGTCTGAGGAAGCCCGAGATCGTCGTCTGATTGCTGCTCAGGAAGCCGAGGGGATTGTTGATCTCATGGGCTATGCCCGCGGCGAGTTGCCCGATCGAGGCGAGTTTTTCCTGCTGGATCATGACCATCTGCGTGCTCTTGAGCTTTTCGTTCGCCTCCGCGAGCTCCAGGTTCGCCTTCCACAGCTCCCGCTCGTCGGCTATGCGGTCGGTGATGTCCTTCACTATTCCCTGGACCTCGACGAGCCGGCCGTCATGTTCCCGCACCGCCCGGGCTGTCTCCAGCCCGAAGAGGGTCGAGCCATCCTTCCGTTTGAACACGCACTCGTAGTCGGTCACGAAGCCCTGCTCCAAGAGCTTCACTAAAAAGCGATGCCGATCCTCCGCAGAGAGCAGGTGGTCGGCGAAGGGGCGGCCCACGATCTCGAAGCGGTCGGCGATCCCGAGCAGCTCCAGGCCTGCGTTGTTGATGGACGCTACGATATCGTCGGCGTTCGAGGAGTAGATCATGTCCTTGGACTCGGCGAAGAAGGTGGAGAGCCTCTCCTCGCTCCTGCGCAGTGCTTGATCGGATGCCGCCTGTATCGTCGCGGCCCTGGCCTGTTCCTTCCTCGCCTTGGCGTTTACGGAAAAGCTCGCGAATACCTTGGAGAGTATGCCTTGCTCCTCGTCGGTGAAGTCGGATTCCTTTCTGCCGATCGCCGTGAAGCCGCAATGGTCGCCGTCGGCCTCGAGGCTGAAGGCGACCGTATGCCGCACATCGGGGCCGAGGAGCCCTGTATCGATCCTCTCCCCGAGAGATACGCGCTTTAGGAGCTCTAGGCTCGCCTGGCCCAGGACGGAGGAAGACTGCCCGCCTGATCCCTTCGATACGCATCTTAGTGCCTGCCAGCCATCGTAGTAGGCGAAGAGCATGGCGTCGGCCTTCAAAATTTCAAGGATCGCGTCGATGGCCGCGAAATAGGCGCCTTCCTCGGCAAGCGGTGAGCCTAGTATCCGCAGCAAGGCGTTGCGCAGCTCGAGCTCCATCGTCCGCTGTGCCACGACGCTCTCGAGTTCGGCCCTTCGGTTCCGCTTGTCCCTCAACTTCCCCCTCCATCCCGATCGACGAAGGTGAAGAACGAGGTGAAGCCGAGAATGTCGAAGACAGCCTTCGTGCGATCCGTCATGCCGCGGAGGAAGAAAGGGATGTTGTGCCCCTTGGCCTCGGCGAGGATGTTCGCGAAGGCCCCTACGCCGGTCGACGATATGTAGTTCACCGAGGAGAGCTCGATGACGAGCCCCCCCGAGGCTCGCGATTCGCGCAGTGCGATCGAGGCGAGCTCTCGGAAGTCGTTAGAGTTGTTGCTGTCGAGTCCCCCTTCTATCTTCATGACGAGGGCGAGGGGCTTCGAGCATTCCTCGAAGGATATGGCCGTGGGCGCGTACTTCGCCGAGAAGGCGGCCCCCTTCTCCTCTACCGACTTCGGGATAGCCATCAAAGGACTCTTGCCGTGAGGATGGTCACATCGTCATCGAAGTCGCTGGCGCCCGATGCCGCGAGGGCCGCTTCGAGGATGCGCTTGTGATAGTCGGTCCCGTAGGGAATGGCGGCGAGGATGTCGCGCATCGAGGGCTCCGCGATCTCCCCGCCCTTCGCCCCGGCCTCCACGAGTCCGTCTGTGAAGGCGAAGAACGTGTCGCCTTTTAAAATGTCCTCGGTCCTCTCGACGAATGAGGCCGTGGTGGCGAAGCCGATCCCGACACCGGAGACCGGCAGCTCCCTGGGCGCGCCGCCTGAGATGATGAAAGGGTGTGTCTGTCCCGCGTTCGCGTAGGTGATCGTCTGGGCCTGCGGGTCGAGGAGGCCCGCAAAGAAGGTGATGAGAAGGTCGGAGTTCTTGCGCAGCTCGAAATTCATCCGGCTGTTGAGCCAGGAGAGAAAGGCCGATGGAGAGAAGCTCTTGCCTCCCGAGGCTTGCACGTACTCCGGATAGATGATCGCCTTGAGGATGCCGGTCACGAAGGCGGCCTTGACCCCGTGTCCCGCGACGTCGCCGAGGAGGATGAGATAGCGACCGCTCCCCATGCCGATGACGTCGTAGTAGTCCCCGCTGCAGTACAGACCGGGGACAGGCCTGTAGCTCGTGCGGAACTCGACGCCCTCGGAGCTCTGGAGGCTGGGCTTGAGAATGGCACGCTGCATCTCGCCCGCCCACTTGAGCTCCTCCTCGATCGTTTTCTTCCGCGCCTGTGCCTCGAGCATCAAGCGCCTGACTTCGAGGGCCTTATCGAGCTCGGTCTTCAGGTACTCGGGCTCCCACGGTTTGAGGATGTAGCTGAAGATGCCGGCCTTGATCGCCTTCATGAGCTCCTGGGGCTCGGAGAAGCCTGTGAGGAGTATAGTGATGATCGAGGGGAAGCTCGCGCGCACCTCGAGAAGGAAATCCGAGCCGAGCATCTCGGGCATTCTCAGGTCGGAAACGATTATCGCGACTTTATCGTTTCCCTCGGCATAGAGATACTTGAGTCCCTCGGCCGCCGAGGAGGCGGTGCGGATTTCTATCGACCGCTCCTTCGACCAGTCATGGAGCTCGCGTTTCAGGGCCGAGAGTATGTTCGGCTCGTCGTCGACGAAAAGCGCGACAGAGCCTTCGTTTTTTCCTTGCGCCATGTAAATAGTGTAGTACTCTCCGTTCGATTCGCAAGGTCGAGCCTTGACCCTTTGACCAGGGGAGCCCATGATCTGACATGCCCCGACGCAATTTTCTCCTTACTCTCGCCTATGACGGAACGGATTTTCATGGCTGGCAGAGACTTAGCGGGGCTAAGCCTGGCGCGAATCGCAGCGTGCAAGGCGAGGTCGAGTCGACCCTGGCGAAGGTTCTGGGGCTCGCGTCTCGAGCTGACGGTTCGCCGGCGATCGAAATAGTCGGCGCGGGGCGCACCGACGCCGGGGTCCATGCCGAAGGCCAAGGCGCGAGCTTCCATGCCTTCACTGCCCTAAGTTGCGAGGAGCTCAAGGCCCGGCTCAACGACGCCTTCCCGTCCGATCTGGTGTGCCGTGCCTGTGTCGAGGTCGACAGCCGCTTCCACGCTAGGCTCCACGCGGTCTCCAAGACTTACCGTTACCGCCTTCTCGTCGCCGAGAATGCCGCCCCCCGCATTCGTCGCTCGAGCCTCTACGTTCCCGATGCTCTCGACCTGGACGCGATGCGCAAGGCTGCCTCAAGCCTTGTCGGCGAGCGGGACTTCCGCGCGCTCTCGAACGCCAAGGGCGAGGATACGGAACGCCGCCTCGACGAGGTGCGCATAGAGGCCTACGACGGCCTCGTCGACCTCGTTTTCGTAGGTCCCGGCTTCATTTATAATCAAGCTCGGGTCATGGCCGCCCTCCTTTTGGAAGTAGGGAAGGGTAAAATCGAACCCGATCGGGTGAGCGCGATCATCGCGGGCCGCGACCGCCAGGCCGCGCCCGGAGCGCTCGGAGCCTTCGGCCTCTGTCTCGTAGAGGTGCGGTATCGCGGCATGGTGGAAAATCAAAAGACCGCTCGCCGCTGACGCGTTAATCTACGTTCGAGGGAGTGAGAGCAGATGGACGACAGGCTTCTTGCGCTGCAGATGGCTGCCTGGATGGAGAGTCACCTCGCCGACGAGGGTTCCGGCTGCGACCTGGCGAAAGTGTCAGGTTATTCCGAGAACCGCCTCCGGCAGAAGTTCTACAACGTCACCGGCGAGACGCCCGCGGGATACTTCCGCAAGCGGCGCCTCACCGAAGCCGCTCGAGAGCTCATGGCGGGGGCGGACATCGCCCAGGTCGCCCTGAGCTACGGCTACAGCTCTCAGGACAACTTCACCACCGCCTTCAAGGCTTGGTTCGGGCTCAACCCGGGAGAGCTGCGGACCATGGACGCGAAGTACCGGCGCTTCCTCGCGCGGATGAAGGAGCCGCTCAATATCATGGAACTCGCGAACCTAAAGCAATCGGGCCTCAACACGACCCTCATGGGCTGCATCAAGGGCGCTTCGGATTACTTCGATCTCGACTGGTCGGTACCTAAGCTCTTCGGCTACTCTGGCCACGCCTTCCTAATTAATATTCATCCCGAGCTCTGCCCCAGCTCGCCCTATGCATGGAACCACGCCCCATTCTACCTCGCGCTGCGCAACATGGGCATACGCAGGCTCGACACCATCTGCATTAAAAAAAGCGACGGGCCCGAGGTCATCGAGAGGGCGGAAGGGCGTATCAAGGCGCACCTCGACTCAGGGCGGCTCTGCACTATGGACTTCCTCGAGCACCAGCTCATCGCGGGCTACGACCCCAAGGGCTTCATCTTCCTCCAGCCCTGGGGCTGTTCCCCCGTGGAACTTCCGGCCCTGAGTTTCGGCACTTGGAGCGAGGCCCTCGAGCGGGAGGGCTGGGTGCAGTTCACCCTCCTCGAGAAGGAGGAGGCGCGGGCCGACGAGGCGAGTCTCTTTTCCTCTGCCTTGACCATGGCCCTCCGCATGCGAAGCGCGAGCGAGGACTTCGAGTGCCCCGGCTGCAAGGGCGGCGACGCGGCCTGGGAAGCCTGGATCGCGGGCATCGACAAGGGACTCGGTAACTCTCATGGCCACTGGTGGACCGGCATGGTGTGGATGGAATGCCGCGCGATGGCCGCGGACTTTTTTGCCGAGATCGGTGGCGAGCTGAAAAGCGGCAAGGTTCAGTCCCTCTGCGCCGACCTCGGCTCGATGTACCGCGACTGCTCCGCGCGCATCGGCGTCGCCAAAGAGAAGGACGCGGCGCCCGAGGCTCAGAAGAAGGCGCTCGGCGAAGGGCGCGAGCTTGATCGCCGCGCGGCCGAGAAGATGAAGGAGCTGTTGGCGGCGATCGTGTAGAATAGTCTGGTCGAGCGGCTCCGGATCTCCGCGAGCCGCTCTCCGATTATCCCGCTATGCTTACGCCGATGAGGTGCCCGATGCCGAAGGTAGCGGCCGCGGCGAGGAGTCCTATCGCCACATGCCTGAGGCCGTAGACAAGCGGATTCTTGCCCGTCATCACCGTGGTGATGGCGCCTATCGCGAAAAGGCCGACGACGCTCGCCGCGCTGCTCGCGACGATGCCCGCGACGCCTGAGAAAAAGACGTAGGGAAGCACGGGGAAGATAGCGCCGAGAGAGAAGAGGCCGAAGGAAGTGAGGGAGGCTTCCCACGCCGAACCGCCCAGTTCTTTCTGATCTATGGCGAGCTCCTCGCGCACCAAGGTGTCGAGGGCAGTCTCGCCGCCGCCTTTGATGATGCGCTCGGCCGTCGCGTGGGCTTCCTCGGGCGACAGGCCCTTCGCGCGATAAATGAGAGCGAGCTCTTCCATCTCCTCTTCCGGCGCGTCGTTTAGCTCGTCGCGCTCGATGTCGATCTGCTTTTCGTACAGCTCGCGCGAGCTTTGCACCGATATCCACTCGCCCAGGGACATCGAAAGGGCTCCCGCGAGGAGGCCTGAGATGCCTGTAAGGAGTATCTGTTTCGTGCCCAGTCCCGCGCCCGCTACGCCCATCACAAGGCTGTAGGTGGATAAAAGCCCATCGTTCGCGCCCAAGGTGCCAGCGCGCAGGGCATTGCCTCCCGCTCGGTGGCGGCCCTCGAAGCGGGCGACCTCGCCCCCGCCTAAGCCCACTTTGGAGGAGGCGAGGGCGTCGAATATGCGGGCGTGCGACTTTTCTTCCACGTCCATGCCTGCCGCCTCGGCGTCGGCCTGTCCCGCGTAGCCCCCGGCGGCCTTGGCCTCGACTTTGGCAATGGAACCGACCACTGCCTGCGCTCCGTAGCGCGAGGCGTGACGAGCCATCATCCTCGATCTGAAAGACGGCTTGAACGGCGGCACCTTGCCTCCGGCCTGCCGTATCTTCTCTTCCCAAAAAGAAGTGTGCTTGCCTTCGGTCTCGGCGAGCTTGCGATAGAGCTCGGCGAGGTCGGGGTTGGGCTCGGCGTCGGCAAGCTTTCCGTACAGGAATACTGCATCGCGCTCGCCGTTCAAGTTGGCTACGAGACGCTGCATATTGGTGGTTTGCATAAGACTGAACATATATTGTGGGTCTCTGTAGAGCAAGGGCGATTGAGGCTCGAAAAAAAACATATTGAGACTGAGAATATAAAATGGGGCTTCGGACTTTTGTGTGGGTGGGCTGAAAAAAAGCAAGGATTCTGTCAAAATCCTGAGATATGCAGGATAAAGAACTCTATCAGAAGCTTCTCGGACTTAGGAGTCCGTGGTTAGTAAGCG
>Ga0326727_10001711_pt1 | contig 79163 bp, 64 predicted proteins | sample MB2enrmetagenome_FD_207643 | JGI IMG/M metagenome (GOLD analysis project Ga0326727, IMG submission 207643) | Lab enriched peat soil microbial communities from McLean, Ithaca, NY, United States - MB29MY | ecosystem: Environmental > Terrestrial > Soil > Wetlands > Peat | place: USA: New York... | reverse complement strand
GACGCGGTTGTGGCGCACAAGCTAGTCGCTCGCCAGCCGCTGGGTCAGAGAAAGCCGCAGAAAGTAAGGACCTCATGATCGAGTTCGCACTGTAAATTTCCCGGTGCCGAGTCTTCACACAGACTCTAACAGTTTGTTGAAAAACTCACTTTTGTTGAGTCTCCGAGGAAGTTGAAGCGTCTATAGAGCGTTAGGAACTTCCACCTCGGAGGAAGAGATGCGCGGAACCGATCAGAAGCAGGATGCGATGTTCAGTTATGTGTCTCCGGAGCAGAGAATACCTGCGGAGCATCCCCTGCGACCGTTGCGCCTGCTGATGGATGACATTCTGAAAGAGATGTCGCCGCGGTTTGCCAAGCTCTACGCGGACACGGGACGGCCGTCGATTCCCCCGGAACGGTTGTTACGAGCCCTGCTGCTGCAGATTCTCTACACCGTACGCAGCGAGCGACTGTTGATGGAGCAATTGAACTACAACTTGTTGTTCCGCTGGTTTGTGGGCATGGACCTAGACGAGCCGGTGTGGAACCACGCGGTGTTCAGCAAGAACCGGGAACGATTGCTGAACGAAGAGGTGGCCGAATTGTTTTTCCAGCGGGTGCTGGAACGAGCCAAGCCGTATCTGTCGGATGAGCACTTCACCGTGGATGGGACGCAGATCGAAGCCTGGGCCAGCCACAAGAGCTTCCGACGTAAGGACGGAGGCCAGCCGCCGGAGGGGAGCGGGCGGGAAGCGGATTTTCACGGCGAGCGACGCAGTAATGATACGCATCAATCCACCACGGATCCCGACGCCCGGTTGTACAAGAAGTCGAAAGGCAGCGAGGCGAAGCTGAGCTACCTGGGACATGTGCTGATGGAGAATCGCCACGGATTGTTGGTGAATACGATGGTGACCTTAGCGGATGGGACGGCGGAACGCGACGCGGCCTTGCTGATGGCCTCGCAGATCCCGGGTGGGAAGACGGTGACGATGGGCGGAGACAAGAACTATGACACACAGGAGTTGGTGCAAGACCTGCGAGAAATAAAGGTGCGGCCGCACGTGGCACAGAACAACACGAACCGCCGCAGTGCCATCGATGGACGCACGACACAACATCCGGGCTATGCGATCAGCCAGAAGAAACGCAAACGGGTCGAAGAGAGCTTCGGTTGGATGAAGATGATCGGAATGCTCAAGAAGGTGAAGTTACGAGGCTTGGAGAAAGTGAGCTGGCTATTCACCTTCGTAGCGGGCGTCTATAATCTGTATCGCCTGCAACGGCTGCAAGCTCAAGAGGCACCCTGAGGGTAAGTCAGAGAAGAGCTCTGCGGACACCGCAAAGTAACCTTCCAACGGGCTCCTACTCCTCCGCTGTCCGCTCTTTTCCGTCCTTCTAATCCATTTCGAACGAAAGATGAAGATGAAATCATCACAAAACCACGTTCTTCAACAAGCTGCTAAAGCCCCGCAAGAAGTCAACGAGCTTACGGCGGGGATAAATCCCCGCCCTTCCAACAACGAGCATTTTCTTAACAAGTCGTTAGGGGTTTTTCTACTGTCGCTCAGAGCAAAGCGGACGAAGCAGATCCGGCCGGCGCGCGCCTCACGCGAACGCGGAGGACTTTGCGTTGGTTCGCTTCGAGCACCTCGAAACGCAGACCATCGGCTTCCACGATTTCTCCTGTAAGCGGTACGTGCCCTGCCACCGCATTGAGCAACCCCGCAATCGTTGCCGCACTTGAATGCTGTGTTGCGGCATCCAGTTGCGCGCCGAACAGCTCGCCCACTTTGTCTACGGGAACGCTTCCGCGAAAGACGATCGCTCCGCTCGCCTCGCGGACGGCATCGGGCGCTGGACGGCGATCCTCCTCTCCGATTTCTCCCACGATTTCTTCGACCAGATCCTCGGCCGTGACCACTCCCGCCATTAACCCGTACTCATCGATTACAATGGCCATCTGCTGATTTTTCTGCTGCATTTCCTTTAGCAGCTCCGAACCAAATTTCGTTTCGGGCACGAAAAGCGCGGGGCGAACCAACTCGCGCACTTTCCGATGCGCGGCTTCCCGATCGGGGACTTCAAGCATATCGCGCGCCATGACGATGCCGCTGACCTCGTCGAGCGTTTTTTCGTAAACAGGAAGGCGCGAAAACTTCGCCTGTACAACAAGCTCGCGGAGTTGTTCCAGCGTCGCCGCAGCGGAAATCGACACAACATCTGGGCGCGGCGTCATCACATCGCGCACGCGTTTATCGCCAAATTCGACTACCTGTTCGATCAACCTCGCTTCGTCCTGCTCGATAATTCCCTCTTCGGTGGCTGCATCCACAAAAGCCTCTATCGCCTGCTGATCCGCAACCGGCGCGCTCGGTTCCTCTTCCGACAAGTGCAGAACGGAAATCAGAAGCTCTAGTACAGCCTGGACGGGCCGAGTGACCACCAGGCAGACGCGCACCGCCGGCACGAAAGGCGCAATCCAGTCTCCAGGCAAGCCCGCCAGCAAAAGCGCCGGCAGAAATTGCATCGCGAGCACGACTTCCGCGCCAAGGAAGAAGACCATCTCAAGCGCCGCCTCCCACGTCCCGGGAACGAAGAACGTCACGCCACGAGCGGTAACAGCGGCCACAAGAACGAGCCACAACCGTGAGAGAAGGCTGAAGGCGGCGGCAGCGCGGCGCCGGTCCATTTTGAAGCGCGGCTCGATATCTGCTTCGAATGTGTCGAGATGATCGTGAATGCGCCCGGTTGTGACGCGGCCCAGCTCACGATAGACGCGGTCGAGGTAGGAAACTACGACAAGACCGAGCGCCAGCACGAGCACACCAATCACATAGAGGAGCATCGCCATGGCTAGGCCAATCCTAGTTCGCCACGCAGACGCCGCTCGCGGCGGTCCATTTCGCCTTTATCAGTCTCGTGATCGTAGCCCATCAGGTGAAGGACTCCATGCAATATGAGGATGCGCAATTCATCGTCGAATTCGTGGCCAAGCCGACGGGCGTTCTTGCGCGCGACGCCTGGCGCGATGGCGATGTCTCCGAGATACGAACCAGCGCGAACGACGCCCTTCGCCCTCTGTTTTCGTTTCCACGAGGATTCATTGGCAGGGAAAGACAATACATCGGTGGGACGATTTTTGCCACGGTACGCGTGGTTCCAGCGCTTCATTTCAGCATCGCTGATGAGGCAAACCGTGAGAGCGTCCGACCGCAAACGCACCTTCTCAAGCACCCGGGCAAGGAACTTCTCCAGTTCCGGGAGTCGAGCACGAACGCGGCGTTGGCGATTAAGGATCACCCGGCGGACTCACGCGAAACTTTGCATTTAATCCTTGCGGTGATGATTCGCGCCACTCGAATTCGACGACCGGCCAGACCCGCCGGGCTGCCCACTGCCGAACTCGTCGTACGCCTTGATGATTCGCTGAACCAGGCTGTGGCGGACAACGTCGCGCTCGTCGAAATAAACGAGTTCAATGCCTTCGATCTTGCCGACCACTTCAATGGCCTCGACAAGACCGGATCTCCGTTCGCTCGGGAGATCGATCTGCGTGATGTCGCCCGTGATGACAGCTTTCGAATTGAAGCCGAGGCGCGTGAGAAACATCTTCATTTGTTCGCTCGTCGTGTTTTGCGCTTCGTCGAGGATGACGAACGAATCATTGAGCGTGCGCCCGCGCATGAAAGCCAGCGGAGCCACTTCGATGATGTCTTTCTCGAGGAAACGCTCGAGCTTGTCCGCTTCCAGCAGATCGTGCAGGGCGTCATAGAGCGGACGCATGTAAGGATCGACTTTTTCCTGGATTGTGCCAGGAAGAAACCCGAGGCGTTCGCCTGCTTCCACGGCCGGTCGCGCAAGAATGATTCGATTCACTTGCTTCGAGAGCAACGCTGAGACGGCCATTGCGACGGCAAGATACGTCTTGCCCGTTCCGCCCGGTCCGATGGCAAAAACCATATCGAACGATTCAAGCGCTTCGACGTAGCGCCGCTGGTTGGCGCTTTTCGGCGTAATACTCTTCTTCCCGAACGAACGTGTGTGTGAAGGTGAAAACGCACCGGGAATCGGCGTGGAGCGATCTTCGGTGGCAAGACGAAGCAGGGCTTTCACTTCCTGGCTGTTGGGAATGCGCCCTTCACGGACCCGCTGGTTGTACTCGCCGACGATGCGCGCGGCGCGTTCCACTTGCACCGCCTCGCCTTCAATCTCGAGGTCGCTGTCTTTCAGTTGCGTGGTGACGTTCAGCGAAGATTCAAAGAGCTTCAGGTTTTCGTCGAGGATGCCGAAGAACTCGTTGATTCCTCCTACAATTCGGACAGTCTGTTTCATGTAGTTTGGCGGCCTGCTCCCTGGTACACCCAAGCACGTCACTTCCCAGTTTAGCCTAGCGCGCCTAGCCACAAGGGTCAAGACAGCGGCTTGAACATTCATCTAAGCGTAACAATTCGCCACCAACCGAATGCGCGAGCACCGCCAAGAGGACCCCGGTGAATTTGACCGCGCGCAGTTTCTTCGACCATTCGGGCCATCAGAGATGCGCCCTGGCATGCCTCGTGCCGAATCCCCTGCAAATGCCTGGCAACTGGTACTTGAAATTGGGTTTGGAATGTGTTAATATAGAAGTACCGTACACATAGCATACCAATCAAATGGCCGCTCTTTGCCCCGGCGGCGGGGCGAGCGGCGAGGTGCGTTTTGGCCCTGCGAACGCTAACGCAGACTCACGGGCGGGCCTGGCTCTTGCCGCGCCGCTGAAGGCGGTGCGCGTTAAACCAAACAAAGGACAAACAAAATGAAGTATCGGAATAACGGGGCTGGCGCCAACCAGGCCCTCGCCCGCCACGAACGCAAATGCGCGATCTGCCATCACTGCGAATGCGCAGCCATCGAGGAGGAATTCGTTCACTGGCGCAACGTTTGTCGACTCGCCCAAGAGTACGGAAGCGAGGATTATCGCACGATTTACCGCCATGCCCGCGCCACCGGGCTGATCGAGCTTCGCCGCGAAAACGTCGGTTCCGCGCTCGATAACATCGTCGAGCGTTCCGACACGACCAAGGTCTCGGCCGATTGCATCCTGCGAGCCATCCGCGCCTACTCCTGCATCGACGACATGGGCCGGTGGATAGACCCGCCCTCGCGCGTCGTCTTCACCACGGCTAGGGCGAGTGCCTCGATTCCCGCACCGGAGGCTCCCGCTGCTGGGGAAGCCGCCTACGACGAGCGCTCCGCTGCGGCCGAGATTGATTCAGGCACCTCGCCGAGCGATGGCACCCTCTCTCCGGCACCCCTCCTTGCCTGTGATGCTTCTAGCCCCCAACAGGCCGAGTTTGAGCCCGTTGCCTCGGGCCACCAGGCAAGTCTAATATACGGTACAGGGATTAGAAATCATCGTAAGTTGCTGAAAACACATGAAAAAACATTCTCTAATATACGGTAAACGAGGGGCCTAGGAACTATGTTGAGTCCTCCGAGGCCCGGCTGCAGACGAGAGCGACGCATCAAGGGTCCTCCGCAGCGACGCGTTGCTTGCAGGCAGGCTCGATGTTACACTCGCGTGTCTCGGTGTTCGGATTCGCACGGCATTGTTCGGCGACGAACATTCCAAGCGCCTAAAATCCTGCTTAACCGTCTGATATCAAGTGGATACGCATGGCTTTTCTTTTGCACCATCGTATCTGGTTATGAAACAAATTTGGGCTATCACACGTTTCAATTATTTGGAGTTCGCCATTTGTCTGAACGCGACCCATCGGAGAGGAAAAACAAGATGATTGGAAGGCTAGCGCACTTGACTGTCGCAATGTTGACGGCAGCTTCCCTTGTTGTCACACCTGTGTATGCACAAGCACCGGGAGCACAGACGACTCCGGCGACCGGCCAGGGGCGCGCCCTGGGGCTCTTTTCGGGGCCGGACTATTCGAATGGCAAGTCGTTTTTCCCAAACATCATTTCGCCCTATTCGCCGCTAAGCGTGGCGTTGCCCCCTTTGACGAATTCGCCTCGCATCCAGCAATTGATTCAGGACGGGAAGTTGATGCTTAGCCTCGAAGATGCGATCTCGCTTGCCCTGGAGAACAATCTCGACATCAAGGTGCAGCGGTTCACACCTTGGTATGCTCAGGCGAGCTTGCTGAAAACCAAGGCAGGGGGCGTTTCGTACGGGACCGGAGGCGCCGCACCGCAATTACTTGGTTCAGGTCCGTCCGGTGGCTTTGATCCGGTCCTTACTTCGACCGTAGACTTCATGGATTCGACGTATCCTCTGGTTAACCCGTACACCTCGGGAGCGGGAACATCCTTACTATTAACTGCATATACGACGCATCAGGCGACCTATGACTTCGGCTATTCGCAAACATTCCACACGGGCACGAATTTTCAAGTTTCGTGGAACAACCAGCGCACATCAACGAATACAGCCGATATTTACAATCCCTACGTGCAGTCCTCATTGGCTATACAGATTTCCCAGCCTTTAATGAAGGGCTTCGGGCTGCTGGCCAATACGCGCTATATCCTCGAGGCAAAGAACTCCGAGAAAGTAGCCGATGCTCAGTTCTTACAGGCTGTAATCAGCGACGTGGCGCAGGTGTCTAACGCCTACTGGGAGTTGGTTTATGCCAGAGAGAACGTGAAAGTGCAGCAAGCAGCCGTAAGAGTGTCTCAGAAGCTGTACGAGGACAACAAGAAGCAGCTCGAGATCGGCACGATGGCCCCTCTCGACGTGCTTACCGCGGAATCTCAATTGGCGACCGACCAGGGAAACCTGATCCAGGCGCAGACGGGCCAGTTACAGGACGAGACCATCCTGCTCAACGCGATTACGAAAAACCCTCTCGATCCAACGCTGGTGGGCGTTGAGATTGTTCCCACGACGCAGGCTTCTCCTCCGGAGGTCACCGAAAACATTGCCATACAAGATGCAGTGAAGGAGGCTTGGTCAAAGCGCCCTGAGATTCAGCAGGCGGATTATAATTTGAAGAACGCGCGAATTGAGGTGCGAGCAACCAAGAATTCCCTTCTGCCTTCGCTGACCGCCTTTGGCCAGTATACGGCAACGGGTCTTGCAGGAAACGAGCAGATGCAGACGTCGAATACGCCGACGGGGTACGAGCCCATCTATCCTATAATCGATGCGACCAGAACTCTCGTCTCCCCTCCGATTTTTGTGGGGACCCCTGTCTACCCCACCGCCCTCCGGAAGACCGGGTTGGGAGATGCGCTCGACAGCATGATTAGAGCCAGCTATCCAAGCTTTATTGGCGGTGTCAGTTTTTCATTGCCGGTTCGGAACCGTTCGGCTCAAGCGGATAGCGCGCAAGCGCAGCTTAATGAACGGCAGCAACAAGTGGAGTACCGGCAACTCCAAAACAAGATCTTTCAAGATGTGAGAAATGGGATAATTGCCTTAACGCAGTGGCGCGCCCAGGTCATCGCAGCCGAAAAGGCCGAAACGCTCGCGGCTCAAACGCTCGATGCCGAGCAGAAAAAATATCAACTGGGGTCGTCCACAAGCTACAACGTGGTTCTGCGATCCCGCGATCTTACGACCGCGCAAGGAGCGTTGATTCGCGACCGAGCGAATCTCGAAGAGGCTGCCGTGAGTTTCAACCAGGCCATGGGGCGCACTCTCGAAGTGAACCACATCACCACGGCCGATGCGCGCAGCGGCACTATTTATCGCGAACCGAATATTCCCGGGTCGCCCGAAGCGATCCTCGGCCAAAGGTAGAATATCAGCCATGCGCCAGCCCAGGGGCGGGGGTTCAGCCGCCCTTGGAGTGCGTAGCATTTTGCGGGCGATATACGCCTCTTCGGCTTGCCGCTTTGTCCCCATTCCACTACAATGAATCAAACGACGCGAATGAGAGCGCGTCTTTTCGTTGAGGAGCCCGCCTAATGCCTCAAGACTCAAGCAAGGGCCTAAAAGTCCGTACTGCGGCAGTATGTGAATCCGATCGGAGGCCGTCCTCCGCTGAACTCGAGTGGGAGGAAAAGACGCTGAGGCCAGGCCTCAAGAATTCGCCCGAGCGCCCTACGAAGTTCACAACCGTTTCGAGTTACCCGATCGAGCGCCTCTATACGGAAGCCGACCTTCCCGATTGGGATCCGGGGCGCGACCTCGGCTACCCAGGCCAGCCTCCGTACACGCGCGGCATTCACGCTACGATGCATCGCGGGCGTCTGTGGACGATGCGCCAGTTCGCCGGGTTCGGCACGGCCGAAGACACAAATCGCCGCTTTCACTATTTGCTTTCGAAAGGCCAAACAGGACTTTCTGTCGCGTTCGATTTGCCCACACTGATGGGTTACGACTCCGATCATCCACTCTCGGAAGGCGAAGTCGGAAAATGCGGCGTGTCGATCAGCTCGCTTGCCGATATGGAAGTCTTATTCGACAGAATTCCGCTGGGGGATGTCACCACGTCAATGACCATCAATTCTCCAGCCGCACCCATCTGGGCCATGTATCTGGCCGTGGCGGAAAAGCAGGGCGCGGATTGGAAGAAGATTTCTGGAACACTTCAGAACGATATCCTGAAGGAGTACATCGCGCAAAAGGAGTACATCTACCCGCCGGAACCGTCGATCCGGCTGGTGATCGACACTTTCGAGTTCAGCACCAAACATACGCCTAAATTCAATCCCATATCCATCAGCGGCTACCACATACGCGAGGCGGGTTCGACCGCGATCCAGGAACTCGCGTTCACGTTGCGTGATGGGATTGAATACGTGGACCGGGCCATCCGGCGCGGCCTCGATGTCGATGAATTTGCTCCGCGACTCTCGTTTTTCTTCAATGCGCACAACGATTTCTTCGAGGAAATCGCCAAGTATCGCGCCGCGCGCCGCATCTGGTGCAAGACGATGCGCGAACGCTTTGGCGCGAAAGATCCAAGGTCGTGGGCGCTGCGCTTCCACACGCAAACTGCCGGTTGCTCGCTGACCGCTCAACAACCTTACAACAACGTGGTGCGGACAGCGATTCAGGCGCTGGCTGCCGTGCTCGGCGGCACGCAATCGCTGCACACTAATTCGCTCGACGAAGCGTGGGCTCTGCCCACCGAATCTGCTGCGACAATCGCGCTGCGCACTCAGCAGATCATCGCGAACGAAAGCGGCGCGACGAACACAGTGGACCCGATGGGTGGCTCCTTCTTCGTCGAGACGCTCACAAATCAAGTAGAGCGCGGCGCTTGGGACTACATTGAAAGGATTGACGCGCTGGGCGGAATGGTTGCGGCTATCGAGCGCGGATACCCGCAGCGTGAGATTGCCGACGCAGCATACCAATACCAGGTCGCCGTGGACCGCAAGGAGAAAATCATCGTAGGCGTCAATGATTTTGTCGCGGAAGAAAAACCTATCGAGGTCCTACAGATTGACGAACGAGTTGCGAAACACCAGGCGGAGCGCCTGCGTAAATTGCGCGCTGACCGCTCTAGCAGCGAGGTGGAGCTGCGATTGACCGCGCTCCGCAAGGCTGCGGCGGGGAATGAGAATCTGATGCCGTTCCTCTACGATGCTGCCAAGGCGTATGCAACGCTAGGCGAAATGTGCGATGCCTTGCGCGATGTATTCGGCATATACGAGGAAGTGGCCATCACGTAAGACTGCGGAGGCGCGGTGAACGCTGAGAAGATAATATGACAGAGAAAAGAATCCGCGTCCTGATTGCGAAGCCAGGGCTTGACGGGCACGATCGCGGCGCAAAAGTGATTGCTCGCGCCCTGCGCGATGCGGGCATGGAAGTGATCTACACAGGACTTCGCCAAACGCCGGAGATGATCGCGTCCGCAGCAGCGCAGGAAGACGTGGACGTCATCGGGCTTTCGATTCTTTCGGGCGCGCACAATTCCATTTGTCCGCGGCTAATGGACCTCTTGCGTGAAAAAGAAATGAACGATGTCACAGTCCTGATCGGCGGAATCATTCCCGCGGCGGACATCGCTTCCCTTAAGGAATCCGGCGTCGCCGAAATTTTCCTGCCGGGCACTCCTACGCAGGTGATTGTCGATTTCATCCGTCAGCGAGCATTCGCGGCACCCCACCGAGTTTGACCGGGAAGAAGAAGCTGACCACCAGCATGCGACTCGCCGAGATTAAGCCCCAAAAACCTTTGGGGCACTGCGGCGCGTCAGGATTCGCGGCGAATGATACAATCGCGGCGTTTGCAATGTTGCAGGAATTCAAGCGACCACGTTTGGTCCGCAAAGGAGCCGCGTGAGCGGAACAGTTATCGAGACCCGCATCGACAAGAAGTCCGCTGATTTCAAGAAGAACAGCCGGGAAATGGTGGACCGCCTCACGGAAATCAAGAATGAGGAAGAGCGAATCCGTGAAGGTGGTGGCGCGAAGGCCATCGACGCCCAGCACAGAAAGGGCCGCCTGACGGCGCGCGAACGCATCGAGAAACTGATCGATCCGAAGTCGGATTGGTTCGAGCTGGGCCTCTACACCGCATTCGAAATGTACCAGGAATGGGGTGGCGCCCCATCGGCTGGCACTATCACTGGGTTGGCGCGCGTGAGCGGACGCCGGGTGATGATCATCGCCAACGATGCAACCGTGAAGGCGGGCGCGTTTTTCCCGATGACGGCCAAGAAAGTGATCCGCGCGCAAAACATCGCAATCGAAAACCACATCCCTACAATCTATCTCGTGGATTCCTCCGGCATCTTTCTGCCGCTGCAGGAAGATGTCTTCCCGGACGCCGACGATTTTGGACGCGTATTTCGCAATAACGCGGTGATGAGCGCCGCGGGCATCCCTCAGATTACCGCGATCATGGGCATGTGCGTCGCAGGCGGGGCCTATTTGCCAGTAATGTGTGACCACATTCTGATGACCGAAGGCAGCGGGCTATTTCTCGCCGGGCCGGCGCTGGTCCAGGCGGCAATTGGCCAAAAAACATCGGCGGAGGATTTGGGCGGAGCTAAAATGCACGCGCAGATCAGCGGCACGATCGACTTTCGCGAGCCTGACGACGAGTCCTGCATCAAACGTATTCGGGCGCTGGTGGATAAAATGGGCCACACGCTCACAGGCCCCTACGATCACAAGCCGGCGGAACCGCCGAAATATTTGCCCGAGGAAATTTACGGCGTCTTTTCTTCCGACCCATCAAAACAATATGACGCGCGCGAGATCATTGCCCGCATTGTGGATGGAAGCGCGTTTGAAGAGTATCGCGCCGAATGCGGCCAGACGCTAACCTGCGGCTACGCTCGCATCGGCGGCTGGGCTGTCGGGATCGTCGCGAATCAGAGAAAACACTTCACAGTCGCGGCGCCGGGAACGGGAGAAAAACGCCTCGAATTTGGGGGCGTGATCTACACGGAGTCGGCGGACAAAGCTGCGCGTTTTATTCTCGACTGCAATCAACACCTTGTGCCGCTGGTTTTTCTCCACGATGTGAACGGGTTCATGGTGGGCAAGGAAGCGGAATGGAGCGGCATCATTCGCGCAGGCGCCAAGATGGTGAATGCAGTCGCAAACAGCGTCGTGCCGAAAATCACGGTGATCTGCGGCGGCAGCTTCGGGGCCGGAAACTACGCGATGTGCGGCAAGGCGTACGATCCGCGGTTTATCTTCGCATGGCCGACCGCTCGCCTCGCCGTCATGAGCGGGGATTCCGCTGCAGGGACGCTGGTCGAAATCAAAATCAAGCAGCTCGAGCGCGAAGGCAAAGTTTTGGACGACGCAGCGAAAAACGAATTGTACGAATCCATCCACGCCACGTACGGACATCAAACCGACCCGCGCTATGCCGCCGCGCGGCTCTGGGTGGATGCAATTATCGATCCCGCGCAGACGCGCGAAGCCCTGAGCGAAGCGCTTGAATCCGCAGCACTCAATCCCGAAGTGCGAGAGTTCAAAACAGGAGTGCTGCAGACGTAGTCGCAGTCGTCATTTCCGACAGTCAGCGCAGAGCCCGCCCACTTCCGTTCGCGTGACCGTGATTTCCAGATTGCAATCGCGTGCGATCTGCTTTTTCAGTTCTTCGTAGAGCTGGCTCTCGAATTCGCGCACTCTGCCGCAACGCACGCACGCGACATGGATGTGGTCGCGCGGCCCGTGGCTTTCGTAGAAATGGCCATCGCCGCGCAGATGGAGCAAATCCAACTCGTCGACCAGGCCATGTCGTTTCAGTAGATCAATTGTGCGATACACAGTGACGCGCGTGATGTTCGGATCGATCTTCTGGGCGCGGCCGAGAATTTCACCGGCATCGAGATGGCGGCGCGCAGTCTCCATCACCTGTAGCAGAACGCGGCGCTGGCGTGTAAGGCGAATTCTTCGCGCACCAAGTTCGCGTTCAAGGCGGCCGGGAGGTTCATGGGCGTTGATACGCTCGCCGGTCGAGACACGATGAGCGGGAGTCGCGGGCATGGATTTGTCCTTTGCGCGATTATAACAGGCGATGACGTACAGTTGAAAACGGATAAGTTAAGGGCCTGGCCGGCAACTTTGGGCTTCCGCGCAGAGTGCGACCTATTCTATCTTCCTGTATTTTACGGTGGCTATGGGACCATCGAGCACGGACGAAGCGGCTCGGCTGAAGCCTGCGGTGTGCGGCATGCTGCCGTGCGCTTCCAGTTGTTTCTCGCTTGTCCTGGTTTGATAAGTCATGAAGAATTTGGGACCAGTTAAGGAAACGTGCAGGCTGCAAACGAGGCATCCTTCTTCTTCAGCGAGTGTTGCTTGGGCGAGCCGTTTCAACATTCCTTCGACAATTGTTTCATAGCCCGGGCGCGCTCGAATGTGCGCGATGATCGTCACGGGCTCCCCATACTCCCCCATGTGCTAATTAGACGATCCGGTGGCTAGTGGAGACGGCTTTGCACCCACTTCCAAATGTCGCTGTACATGACAAACCCAAAGATGGCCAAGAGAAAAACAAGCCCGACCTGCACAAAGCGCTCCTTGAAGGAAATGCTCAGGTCGCGCCGGCGTGCGCCCTCGATGACCAGCAGCAGAATGTGACCGCCATCGAGGATTGGGATCGGCAGCAGATTGAGCAATCCCAAATTGACGCTGATTGCAGCCATGAACACAACCATATCCATCGGACCACGTCGTGCGGCACGGCCGGATTCCCGCGCGATTCCAACGACTCCCTGCAATTGGTTGATTGACACCTTGCCGGTGAAAAGCCCGGCAATAACATCCGCGACCTGATGCGCCACGTTCAATGTGGCAGCGCCTGCTAAAACAAAAGCCTCTGTGAAAGGTTCTGGCTGGTACCGATCGGTAACCTTCTGGAGGACTCCGACCTGCCACACCGAGTTTCCGTCCCCATCCATCCCTTGCATCGGCGTGATCGCAATCGGAATCTCTTTGGTGTCGCGACGGACAACGAATTCAATCTGCTTCCCGTCCGAATGTTGCACCGTCTCCACCAATTGCATCCAGGTGGCTATCTGTTTCCCGTTAATGGATATGAATTCGTCGCCCTGTTTCAGTCCTGCCCTCTCGGCAGGAGTGCCAATCCCAACTTCGCTCGCGATGGCTGGAGCCGACGGATATCCAATCAAATTACCGCCATCAACCTGCACCTTTGACGGAACTCTTCCCGTGAGCTTCTCCTGGGCGCCATTGCGCACAACGACGAGGTTGATCGGGTCACCAGGCTTCAGGTCATTCAGTGCTGAGAAAACCTTTTTCCACGAAGACGTTTTAACCCCATTCACCGAAACGATGAGGTCGCCAGTTTGAACTCCGGTAGCTACGGGCGCACACTGCGGGACGGCAGCGACCTGTGGCGGCGCGTCAACGTAAGTCGGCGTCGGAATCCCCACAATCCAGATCGCACCCCAGAAAAGTAGAAATGCGAGAAGGAGGTTCATCGCGGGTCCCGCAACGGCGATAATCACGCGCTGCCAGCGAGGCCGCGACAGAAACTCATAGGCCTCGCCCGTACGCTCCTCAATAGGGTTATCGCCAGCCATGCGAACGTAACCGCCCAGCGGGAGAGCGCTGATTCGATAGTCGGTGTCGCCACGCTTCACTCCCCACAGCCGCGTGCCAAACCCAAAGGAAAAAACATCCACGCGCACGCCGCAGAGTTTTGCGGCGATAAAATGCCCCCATTCGTGGACGAAAATCATGACGCCCAAGACGATCGTCACGGAGATGATTGCGGTCAATCCGTCTATCATATTTTCTTTGGACCTCTTCTAGACTTTCCTTTGCTCGACTTCTAGATACGCCAATCGCCGCGCTTCGGAGTCAGCGGCAAGCACGTCGTCAATCTTGTGAAGCGCCGCTCGCGGCATACGCTCGAGTACGCGCTCAATGACAGCAGGAATTCCCATGAACGACAGCCTGCGTTCCAGAAACGCTGAAACCGCAATTTCGTCGGCGGCATTCAGCGCACACGGCAGTGGTCCGCCTTGCCGTAGCGCTTCCCTTGCAAGACCAAGGCACGGAAACTTGCGCTCCGGGACATCCTCGAAGTCCAGCTCTCGCAATGCCGCCCAATCGAGAGCGCACCCGTTGGACGCAACCCGCTCGGGATAGGTTAGCGCATATTGGATGGGCATGCGCATATCCGTTGGCCCAAGCTGTGCGAGGATTGAACCATCCACAAATTCGACCATGGAGTGAATCGTGGATTGCGGGTGAATCACCACCTGAATCCTGTCGAGGCCCATTCCAAAAAGCCACCGGGCTTCAATCACCTCAAAACCCTTGTTCATGAGCGTGGCGGAATCGATGGTGATCCGCCGCCCCATTTTCCAGTTTGGATGCGCCAGGGCTTGCTTTGGCCTCACCTTTTTCATATCCGACACCGAGGTTTTTCGAAATGGCCCTCCCGAAGCTGTGAGGACAAGCCGCTTGACTTCGCGATGTTCCCCGCAGCGCAAGCACTGGTGGATCGCATTGTGCTCACTATCCACCGGCAGAAGAGCCACGCCTCGACGAGCAACTTCGGCCATCACCACTTCCCCCGCCGCGACGAGCACTTCCTTGTTCGCAAGAGCGATATTCTTCCCATGCTCGATCGCCTTGAAAGTGGCAGGCAACCCGACGACGCCTACCGCCGCCGAGAGAAGTGTTTCTGCCTCGGGATGCGTCGCAACGCGCTCGATTCCTTCCGCGCCAAAGAGAATCTCGATCTGGTCGTGCATATGATGCCCCTGAAGGCGAGCGCACAACTCGCGCGCTCCGTCTTCGGTCCCAACCGACACGACCTTCGGGCGATGACGCGCAACCTGCTCGGCGACGAGGGCGATGTTTGAGCCGGCGGCAAGGGCAACGACTTCGAAGCGTCCCGGTAGCGATTCCACTACGCTCAGACACTGCCGTCCAATCGAGCCTGTGGAACCCAGAATGGCGATTCGCTTCATGCAGCATTCATTTTATAGAGGTTCCGTGAAATATGCGACTGTGTATCGATTCTGAGTTAACCGTTTCGACTTCGCGAGAAAACTGGCAAATCCGAAAGGGCGTTAGCGCGCCTGATGCGCATCACGAAAAGGCAATCATTGATTCCGAATTATCAGCCATTGATATAGCACCCATACGACGGGACACGCAAAAATCAGGCTATCAATGCGGTCAAGCATGCCGCCGTGTCCGGGCAGGAGCGCGCTCGAATCTTTCACGGCAGCTCCGCGCTTGTAAGCAGACTCGATCAAGTCTCCCATCTGCCCGGCCATGTTGGCCAAAGCCGCAATCACAAGCAAGGTGAGAGTGTCGATCTCCATCCACCGCGCAAAACAGGCGGCGACAAGCAACGAAGCCACAAAATTCCCCAACGAGCCTTCCCATGTTTTTTTCGGGCTCAGCGCCGGCGCCATTCGCAGGTGTCCCAAACTCTTGCCGGTGAAGTAAGCGAGGATGTCGCCGGCCCATACGAGCAGGAGCGTAAAAAGTGTGAGCTGTCGCCCAATCTCGCCGATCTCGTGGATGCGCACAACGTAGCTGAATGGCAGAGCGATGAAGAGCAGCCCGGCAGCGCTGATCGATATTGCGGGCAAAACCTCCTGCAGGGGGCGGCGGGTGGCAAGTCCCATTCGCGCGCATCCAAAAACAAATGCGAGCAGTACGAACTCGATCGGAACTGCACCGGAAAACAGGGTTCGCATCAAAGACACACCTCCTCGGAGCATGTGTATTTCTGCGAATCCCGAAGTGTATTGCGCGTAAAACAAGCCCGCCGCGCAAATCAATGTCCATACCCTGAACGCTCGCAAGCCCATGCGTTCACCCAATTCGAAAAATTCGCGGACCGCCAGGATCGTCACAACCGCGGCGACCGCAGCGAGCAGCGCGGGAGGGCCCCACCATACCAGCGCGGCGATGGCAGGCATCAACAGAACAGCGATAAGGATGCGTTGGAACATTGGAGGTTATCTTTCCGCAGATGCGGCGCGACTCCGCGATTTGCCGAGCCCGCCGAAGCGGCGCTCACGCCGCTGGTAATCGATCAAAGCCTCGAAGAGCCGCTCCCGATGGAAGTCGGGCCACAAAGTCTCCGTAACATGAATCTCAGCGTAAGCGATTTGCCACAGTAGAAAATTGCTCACCCGCTTCTCGCCGCTGGTGCGAATCAGCAAGTCGGGATCGGGCAATCCGGCGGTGTAAAGGTGATCCGAAACGCTTTGCTCGTCCGCGCGGAACGAGGAAATGCCGTTGGAACGCGCGCCATCGAGCATCGCATTGAAGGCATCCACAAGCTCGGCGCGGCCGCCATAATTGAGCGCGACGACGAGATTCATGCCCGAATTCCGCGCTGTAAGCCGCATGGCGTGGTCGATGTCCTTTCGCACGCCTTCGGGAAGCTCCGCGGAACGGCCAATCACAAGGAGCCGGATATTGTTTCTGTGAATTGTGTGCAGTTCTTTTTTCAAGTATTCGCGGAGAAGGCGCATCAGGAAATCCACCTCGGCTTGCGGGCGGCGCCAGTTCTCGAGCGAAAACGCGTAGAGAGTGAGACATGGAATTTTCAGGCGGGCGCACGTTTCGATCACTTCGCGCGCGATTTTCACCCCGGCGCGATGCCCTGCGATGCGGGGCAAGTGCCGCCGCTCGGCCCAGCGACCGTTGCCGTCCATGATAATTGCGACATGTTTTGGGAGGTGCTTCAGGTCGATTTCACCGAGAAGCTTCTCTTGCTCGCGGTTCGCAGGTTTCAAAAGCTCGATTGCCTTCAATGGAAATCGCTCGCGGAACACCCGTCAAAAAACTAGCACACCAAGCGCACGGGCGCAAGCTTAGGGCGAACGCAATGCAAGGAGAAGCCAAGGACGCGAAAACGTTTCGCCACCTTACATGAACGGGGAACACAGGAGAGTGCCAGAAAGCCCGGCGGCGCTGGGGTTGAAGATCGCGAGGTACATGAGAGCGGCGGTCAGGATGATCATGATGATGCTGGCGGTCCACGCGACGACGTTAAAGCCAACCGTGTTGGTATGCTCGCCCATGAGGTCGCGGCGGTTGATGAGCAAGAGAATGAAGATCAGCACGACGGGCAGCCAAATGCCATTGCCCACCTGCGAATAAATCAGAATTTTCCAAAGCGGGGCCTTCGGAATCAACACGATGCCCGCACCCACAACGATCAAACCCGTGTAGAGCGCATAGAACGCCGGGGCCTCCTTGAACTTCCGGTCGAGCCCCGCCTCGAAGCCCAGCCCTTCGCAAATCACATGAGCCGTTGAAAGAGGCAAAATCGATGCAGCAAAAAGCGACGCGTTCAAAAGGCCGAATGCAAACAGCCAACCAGCCCATTTCCCGGCCAGCGGTATCAGGGCCTTCGCAGCATCCGAAGCGCTCGATATGTTGGTGAGGCCGTGAACGTTTAGCGTGGCCGCGCAGCAAACGATAATGAAGAAGACAATGACCATGCACGAAATGCTGCCGAACATCACGTCCCACTTTGCGTGCTTATACTGCCGAGGGCCGACGCGCTTCTCGACGAAACTCGCCTGCAGATAGAAGAACTGCCAGGGAGCAATCGTCGTGCCGACCAAGCCGATCAACATTACCAGATACGGAGCGTTGAAATGAACGCTTGGAATGACGGTCTGGCGAGCGGCGTACAGCCAGTCCGGCTTCGCGAGAAAGGCGGAAAGCATATACGAAAGGTAGAAGACGCAGGCCACCATGAACACTTTCTCGACAATTCTGTAGGTGCCGTAAATAACAATGAGCCACACAGCCAGCGCGGCCAGCGGCACGGAAACGTATTTGCTCACGTGCATGACTTCGGAAGCTTCGGCGACGCCGGAAAACTCAGCGACCGTATTGAACAAGTCCACCAAGAGCGCGGCAATCATCACAAAGAAGGTCGAGCGGAAACCGAACTCCTCGCGAATCAAATCCGAGAGACCCTTGCCGGTGACGACGCCCATGCGCGCGCACATTTCCTCGCTGACGTAGAGCGCGATCGTCATGGGAATCAGCGACCACAAAAGCGTGTATCCGAATTGGGCGCCCGCCGCGCTATAGGTACTGATGCCGCCCGCATCGTTATCAACGTTCGATGTGATAATTCCGGGGCCAACAACGGCCAGGAAGACAGCGATGCGCCTGCGCCACGCGTGACCGCGGTGGCTGAATTCCTTGCCGCGCGCTTTCCACGCGGAAAAGGCGTTCGTAAGTGTGACCCAGGTGTTCATCAAATCGTTCTCTTCAAGGCCTCGTGCAAGTCATGCTGCGTCCACAAAAAAGGCTGCAAACAAATTCGCGTTCGGAATATAGCGCCTACGCTTGCGCCTGCAAGCGGCTGACGACGTCGTCCACCGTGATCGCGCCAAGGGGACACTTGTTTTCGCTCACGACAGTCAGACTGCGCAAATTGTACTTATCAAACAGCTCAAAAACATCCTTGTCGCGCGCATCCGTGGCCACCGAGAGCAGCGGATCCGAAACGAGCTCGGCCATCCTCTGGTCGCTTTTTGCCAGCAGGAGATGCGCGACGGTGACGGCGCCGGCAAAGACTGCGTCGCGATTGATCAGCACGATGTTATCGAGCTGGTCCGGCGGAATCTCGTGGAAACGGACGTAGTCAACCACTTCGCCGCGCGTGGCGTCCTCCCCCACAACGACGATTTCGGTTGTCATCATTCCGCCAGCCGTATTTTCCGCGAAGCGAAGCAGTTCCTCGACCTCCTGCGCCTCCCGGTGCTCCATTTCCTCGAGGACCTCCTTGGATGTGTCTGGTTCGAGGTTTTGGATGAGGTCCGCTGCCGCATCGGGAGACATTTCCTCGATGATGTCCGCCGCTTTCTCCGGATCGAGTTTTTCCACCACCTGCGACTGGAGGCGCTTATCGAGTTCGGCAAGGATTTCGCCCGCGGTCTCTTCGTCGAGCGAACCGATGATCGACTGGCGCTCATCGGGAGAAAGCTCTTCCATGATGTCGGCAAGGTCGGCAGGGTGGAGTTGTGCGAGCCTGTCGCTCGAAATGCGCAGCTTCACCCGGCGCAACGGATCAGGCTCGATAAGATTGACGAATTCCCAGCGAATATTGCGCTGCGGCAGCCTATTTTGAAGGCGTCGAATCCCCGTCGGCGAGACCACGCCCTGGAGCAATCGGCGGACAGCGCCCGGCAGGCCGACGTCAACTTGGGTGATCCGAAGTTCGGTGTTCCCATTGGTGCGCTGATCGGCAAGGTCAACGTCGTTGACGCGAACCACTTTTCGCCCGTTGGTGTCGATGATCTGCTGGTCGAGCAAATCTTTCTGCACGGCAAGCCACGAGTCGTTCGGATGATAGAGTTCGAGCGCAGACTCTTCGGTGGTCAGGCTGACGCGCCCTGGGGCGACGGATTCGATTTGGTCGAACCGCGCCACGAGCGGGCGGTACCTGCCGCGCCCCAACAGAAGGCGCGAAATCCGATTAGGCTGCTCGTCGGGCACTATGAACATCTCCTTGACGCGCCCGACAAAATTGCCCAGCGAATCGTACGCTTCGGCCCCCAGGACTTCGGTTGCGTGTACCATCGGCAACTCCTTCAACTCAATTGATGCATCGCATTCCCGACCGGGGGCAAAAAAAAAGCCCGAAGCCGGCTATGCATCCGGCCACGGGCAGAGACATACCGCCCGGTTAGTTCAGGCCGGGCCTCGCCTCCCTGTTCCCGCCGATTGGGCAGGAGCAGTGATCGTGAATGAGCGTGGCAGCAGGTCTGCCCGACGATGCGCTCTTCGCTCCAAGGGTTAAGCAACTACTCCCAGGTTCCAATTTGGACGAGGGCTCCATAATCCAAGAAAATAACACCACAACTCTAGTTAAAAGGAGAATTGAACTTTGTCAAGCAAAGAGTGAGGGATTTACGAACTTTTTTTCGTAAGAAGGACCATATCCCGGGGTGCGCGACCGTGCCGGCGGCAATATTGGACGTAGAGGTCCCAATATGTGCCGCGAATGTAGTGGCGAGGGAGGAAACCGAGAGCCCGCGCGACGCGATCAATCGCTCTCGGAACGCCTTCAAGCTCCAGGAACGTGCCAACAGGCGTCTCGTCAAGGTCAAGGTGAAGACCGGACAGCCGGAAAGAGGTGCGGTATTTGTCGTAACAGAACCTGGAGCGAAACCCTAAGAAATGGAAAATCGCCGGCCAAAGGCGTTCGTCTCGGACAGGGACTTCCCTTTCGAGCCTTTCCTTGTACCGGCCTCGCCGCGATGCAGGCGTCGCGGTACGTGAAGGCGAGCTTTTGGAGGTGAGAATTGCTCGTCCTGCACCCCCAGAGCACTGATTGGCCGGGGCAGGAGTCTCCACGCGGAGGCGCAAAAGGCGGGCACTGGAGTAGAGCGCGCGATCAGGGGTGTCGTAGATCGTGTTGCGTTCAAGCACGCGACCGCGAGGTTTTGCGCCCAGCTGCCGCAGATCGCTCAGGGCCTTCGACAGATCGTCAATGCGGAGCTTTATTTCGACTTCGCGTTTTGTGGGCTGGATTACGCGCACGACTCAGTATAACTCTCCTGGCTTGGCTGGCCGGAGTGCCCCGTGAGCGGATAGAGGTCCCACTTTCGATCAGGCGCCGAATAAGTCAGAGGAGTAGTCTGTCCCCTGTAATTCTCTTTCGGGCTCGAATATGCGAACAGATCGCCACAATCAGCGAAACCGTAACGAGTATGGGCGCCGCAATTGTCACGAGGAGATATTGAACTGAGTCTCCGAATGCCCAATATCTTAGAAGATCCAGAATCAATTCTTCACCCTGGACGAGCGCGTAAATGGCTGTGCCTATCCAGGCGGTTTTTGACGCCATAGTTGCCGACCAGCCAAGGATGAAGACAACCGAAAGTAGCGGGCCCGCGGCTTCTAAAAATAGCTTCCAACCGAGGCGAAGATGAAAAAATCCCAGCGTCAAGACCGAAAACACAGCGCTCGCGCTTATCCAAACCGGCGTTTTTAACTTGTCGCTTGTACAAAAGGCAGAGATGCCCGCAAGGAAAAAGACCATCGGAGCCGCAAAATCAAGGATGGCAAAGGAAGCGAGCCACCAGAAGTGTGATGGAAAAGTTATGGCGTAAGTGGAGTTAAAACTTGCCAATCCCACATTGAACGTGGCAATCGCCGTCAAAAAATAAAGTGTGCCCGCTAGACGTTTTGCCATTGTTGTCCTGCGAGAGTTTAACCGGAGATGCCACCCGAGCGCATAACGCTTTGACAGGAAGCTGACTTGGTAGCCATCAGTGGGGGAATTCTGCTTGGAGCTCGGCGACGGACTCGAGGACAACGTGCCCGACAATGGCCAGGCTGCGCGGGCTGACTTTGTCGAGTGTGTCCTGGGGCGTGTGCCAATAGGCAGTAAACCCGTCTAAGTCGATCAGGTCCACGGCCGGAACGCCCCTGTGCAGGAAAGGAACGTGGTCATCCTCAACGGCCGACTCCCGATTGCTGAAGATTTGCTGATAGCCGAGCCGTGCAGCAGTATTCCAGACGAGGTCCGAAAGCCATTTAGTCGAATATGTCTCGCGCGGGATTTCAAGGCCGCATTGGCCAATCATATCCGCCAGGATAGCCGCCTTGACGCGTTTCAGATCGCCCGACACGGCCAACCGCGCAGCCAGTTCGCGCGACCCGTATGTGTGGTCCTCATCCTTATTCCAATCGACGAAGGCTTCCTCGCCGTCGAGAAAGGCTATCCAGGTGGCATTCCCTTGTTTCTTTCCACAAAGGATGCGCGCCATCTCGAGCATCAATCCCGTGGAGGAGCCGCCATCCTCGGCGCCGACAAAATCTTTCATTGTCTTGGTGTCGTAGTGTGTCATCAGGAGAATAATTCCCTGCCCCGTGCCAGCAGCCTTGGCGACGATGTTCTTCATGGCGACATCGCCGACGGGCGTCTGCGCATGAAAGTCGTCCTCATCGACCGCGCAACCGTAGCTTTTCAACTGCGCAACCATGTATTCCTGCGCGTGGTGGATCCCGTCGGAAGCGGGCCTGCGGGGACCGAAACTGACGAGTTTCGCGACGTGCTCGAAGGCCTTGGCTCCGTCGAACCCGCCGGTTTGCGGTGCGGGTGGAGCTTGTTCTGCGGGGCTAGCCGCTTGGGGCGCCGCGGGAGCTGCCACAACGGTCGAGGAAGCGCTCGACCGTGCGCCATCATGCCCGCACCCTGCGAGCAAACAAGAAAACGCGAGGAGAGCACCAAAGTAATGTAGCTTCGAAAATGTTTTCACTATCGCGCCTCCCCCTGCCTCAATGCATCGGTCTTCTTTCGCCGCACAACAATATAGGAAACCAGAACGCCTACAAAATAGAGCACTACCATCGGCGCCATGAAAATGAGCATCGTGGTCGCGTCGGGAGTCGGCGTGACGATTGCGGCCACGATTGTGATGAGCAGCATCGCGTACCGGAAGTTCCTCAACAGGAACTTCGGCGTCACAATTCCGAACACGGAAAGTATGAATATCAAGACCGGCAACTCGAAGATCACGCCAAGTCCCACCAGGACCGTCAAAACCAATTCGAAATATTCGTTGATGCTGATAAGAGGCTTAATCGGGCCGCCTTTCGCAAACCCTATCAGGAAAGTCAGGACCTTGGGCAGCAGCACGGTATAGCCAAACGTCACACCGCATACGAACAGGAACATCGAAGACAATATGAACGACGTGACCGCTCGGCGTTCGTGCTTGTAAAGACCGGGCGCGACGAAGAGCCAGATTTGGTGGAGGACGATGGGCATCGCGATCACAAGGCCAATATAGAAGCTCAGATTGATGTAAAGGCCGATGTATCCCTGCAGGCTCGAGTAATAGACGCTGTCTTCGAGGCCGTTGGCGTGCAACGCCATTCGAACCGGCGTCACAACGTAGTTAATCACGTACTTGGTCGCGAAGAAACCAATCAGCATGCCGATCCCGATGGCGAGAAACGAATTGACGAGGCGCTTGCGCAGATCTACCAGATGCTCGAAAAAGGACATCCGCGCGCCGGGTTCTTCGTCGGCGCGTTGTTGGGAAGTGGTGTCAGGCTGGTCGATTTCCGGCATCACTCGCTATCTCAGGATGGGAGTCGGGCTCATGAGGTTGGTCGTAGATAGTGGACGGCGCGGACGAAACGGCAGGTTCTGACGACTCGGGATTGGCGGAAGGCAGGGCCGCCGCTGGTGTGCCGTCGGCGGATTCCTGAGGACCGGCTGTGGCCACAGTTCCTTGCGCCGGAACCATGGGTGGCGGCCCGCCGATGCGGCGCTCCTCGGTCTCGCGTTCGAGGTCGCGCATATGCTCCTCAAACGTCATCCGAAGATCCCCGGTGGCGCGCCTGAACTCCGCCATCACCTTTCCGAGGTTCCGCGCCAGCTCGGGGAGCTTCTCGGGACCGAAAACCACTAGGGCCACGACGAAGATGATAATCAGATGAGGAACGCTCAGCATTCTTTTGCTCGGGAGAGAGCCTGGGCCACACGCGCGAGCGGCTTCCAGTGCCCGTTTTGCATCATAGAAGAGGCATAGGGGCGTGTCAAACCGCTCGAAGGTGTATGCTATACTTCAAAATCAGGGCAAAGCGAGGACAGATGGGATCAGCGAAGTTTTCAGCATCATCCGCACGTGGTGTAGTTCTACTCGTCGCCGTTCTGGCGTTTTCGGCGCTCCTGGGAGGCTTCTACGGGCCTCGCGTGAGGGCGAATGCCGCCGGCACGGATGACCTTCAGGATTCGGTCAAGAGCTTCACGCACGTGCTTTCGATCGTCGAACGGAACTATGCCGATCCCGTGGACGACGATAAAGCGATCTATGACGGCGCGATTCCGGGAATGCTTCGCGTCCTCGATCCCCACTCGAACTTCTTCGATCCCCGCCAATACGCCCTTTTCCGCGAGGAACAACAAGGCAAATACTACGGCGTCGGAATGGTTGTGGCGTCCCGCGATAACCAGACCGTGGTGCAGGCGCCATTCGTCGGTTCGCCTGCGTATAAGGCCGGGATCCGCCCCGGCGACATCATCCTCAAGGTGGACGGAAAGCTCTGCGAAGGCCTTACCACCAGCGAAGTGGCCGACATGCTGAAAGGCGCCAAGGGAACGACCGTTCACATCTCTCTGGGCCGCGAGGGATGGGATAAGCCGATCGAGGTGACCGTTGTGCGCGACGAAATTCCGCGACCCGGAGTCGAGTTTTTCACGATAGTGAAGCCCGGAATCGGTTATGTCCGCGTATCCACATTCAATGAAACGACAGACAGCGATTTGTCGGACGCCCTGAAACAACTCAATGTCGCGAAGCTCGACGGCCTTGTGATCGATTTGCGCGGCAATGGCGGCGGACTTTTGAATCAAGCCGTCGGCATGGCCGACATGTTTCTCGACAAGAACGAACTGGTTGTTTCGCACCGAGGCCGGTCCTCTCCGGAACGAAGATACTATGCGGTGCACGGCAATCAAGGCATCGACGTTCCTGTGATCGTGCTTGTAAATGGACAAAGCGCTTCTGCTTCCGAAATTGTCTCGGGCGCGATTCAAGACCACGATCGCGGGTTGATCGTGGGCGAAACGAGCTTTGGCAAGGGACTCGTCCAAACGCAATTCCCGCTGAGCGAAGACACGGCCCTGCTCTTGACCACGGCAAGGTACTACACGCCAAGCGGCCGGCTGATCCAGCGCGACTATAAGAACGTCACGCTCTACGATTACCATTACAATCCGAAGCCGCCTCACGCCCCTGAAGTGAAGCTAACCGATAGTGGTCGCCAAGTTTTCGGTGGAGGCGGTATCACGCCGGACGCGATTGTGCCCAATCCGAAGCTGGACGATTTCCAGGACCTCCTCCTGCGCCGCGGGATCTTATATCCTTTTCCGCAGGGCGTGGGCGACTTCGCGAGGTTCTATCTCGGTGAAAAGCCGGAAATCACGAAGGATTTCTCCGTGGGCGACGACGTCATACAACAATTCCGGAAGTATCTGGATCAGCAGCACATCAAGTACACCGATGCGGATATCTCCAATAATCTTCCGTGGCTAAAATGGAAGATCAAGCGCGAAGTTTTCACCACTGTATTCGGGTTGAACGACGGCTATAGAGTCGAGCTCCAGGAAGATCCGCAGCTTGAAAAAGCCATGGAGATGATCCCCCAGGCAAAGGCGCTTTACCAGAATGCCCGAAAAATCGTAGCTGAGCGAGCGGCTGCAACAAGCACCGCCCCCTAGGCGTTGCCGCCCACAGTGAATGAAGCTCCCGGCAATTCACCTCCACTGTCCCAGCACGGGCGGGTTGGACCTGCTTTATGCAAAGCACAAGGCCACACCGTGGCTGTTGCAATCCACGGAACGTACCCCGATTGACAGTCGCCAAGCATTTCAGTCCGTCGTAACCTAGGATCATCGGGCAAGTGGCATGCGCCCCAACTTAAGGTCAAATGAATAGAGCGACCTCCCTCTCCGCCGCATTGACCAATGCCTTCCGTCAGTTCCCGGGCACGACCTGGATGCTCATTTGGTCGTGGTCGATTCTGGTGGGCGGGTATGCACTGGCATCGCTGACTGTCGCGCCTGGACCGCGCCTCACGGCCTTTGCGGATATTGCTCAATGTCTGGCCGCTATCTTTGCCTGCGTGGGCCTTCTCAGTAACTGGAAAGCGCCCGAACAACGAACACGAATATTCTTTGCACTCATCGCACTCGGCTGCGGCACTTGGCTCGCCGGGCAGGTCATGTGGACGTACTACGAAGTGGTGATTCACAAGGATGTTCTCAACCAGTTCCAGGGAGACATCTTAATTTTCCTACATTCCGTTCCAATCATGGCGGCGGTGGCGCTCAAACCCCACGACAGACGCGAGGACCTCAACGTTCACACCGGCCGCATTGATTTGTTGTTCCTCCTGGTATGGTGGGTTTACCTCTACCTCTTCGTCGTCATCCCTTGGCAATACGTGACTATTGATACGGTGCGTTACGGATGGGGCTACAACCACCTGGCGGCCATAGAAAATGCGGTCCTCACCCTCGGCTTCGCTGTGCTGCTGACTCGCGCCAAGGGAGCCTGGAACGACATCTATTCCCACCTCTTCAGCGCGTCGCTTCTTTACGCGATAGGTTCCTACGTCACGAATCAAGCCATTACTACCGGCACTTACTATTCGGGCAGCGCGTTCGATCTGCCGATTGTCGCATCCTTTCTATGGTTCGGGACCGCGGGGATCGTCGCGCACTGCATCAAGCCCCATCCAGACGTGGCGACAGATCCGCACCCCGAGAATAAATGGGTTTCACGCGTGGCCAGGATGGCGATTCTTTCCATTCCGCTGATGGCAATTTGGTGCTTGTGGCTGAGTTCCGCCGCGCAGGCCGTCCGAGTGTTCCGTATCGGAGTCACGCAGATCGCGCTGGTTGTCGTCGCCCTGTTGCTTTACTTCCGCCAGCAACTCGTGGACCGCGACCGCATGCGCCTCCTCGAGGAATCGCGCAAAGCCTACGAACATCTGAAGCATTTCCAGACACAGATGGTCCAGACGGAGAAACTCGTCTCGCTCGGCCAACTTGCCGCCGGAGCGGCACATGAAATCAATAACCCGCTGACGGGAATCCTTGGCTATTCGGAAATTCTCGCGGACGATCAAACGCTCGGCGAGCGCCAACGTGCCCTTGCCGAAAAAGTTCGCACGTTGGCTAAGCGAATTCGAGCGCTCGTAACCAACCTGCTGAGCTTCGCGCGGCGCGTCCCATTCGAGAAGATTCATTTGGATGTGAACCACGTGCTCGACACAGCTTTACACTTGAGCAACCTCGACCTTCGCGCTCAGAAGATCGATGTCGAAGTGATTTCCGACGCCGCTCTGCCGCCGATTTACGGCGATGCAAACCAAGTCCTGCAGGTATTTTTCAATTTGATCTCCAACGCGGCGGATGCGCTGGAAGAGGGGGGCGGCGGAAGCCTCGTGGTCCGCACCGTCCACAAGGACTCCAAAGTTGCCATCGAGTTTTCCGACACAGGCCCCGGCATAAAGTCTCCCAGTCAAGTGTTCGATCCCTTCTTCACAACAAAGCCTGTCGGCAAGGGCACTGGACTCGGCCTGAGCATTTGTTATGGCATTGTCCAGGAACATAACGGGACCATCACCTGTTTCAACCGGCCCGAAGGCGGCGCGACGTTTGTCGTTACCTTTCCCGTTGCCGGAAATGCTGCTCCATCCGACGAAAAACCCGTCGCGGTCGTCTCCTCAGTAGACTAACCGAGCCTTCGCAATCAAATGACCTGCAGATGGAATAATGCGAGGACCATCAAAAACTGGTGGACGGCAGGGGATTCGAACCCCCGACCCCCGCGTTGCGAACGCGATGCTCTCCCAACTGAGCTAGCCGCCCACCGAGCGAAACCATTCTAGCAAACGTGCGCAGACGCGCCAATTGCGTTCGCCTTGCCTCTTACGCACCTCGACAACCCCACAATCTCCCGCGCATCGATTAAGTGCGGTCAGGTTCTTTGAGAGGTTTGATTTAGTGATGGAGCAGTTCCTTGGCACGGGAGAGGAGCGCGCCGACACTTTTGGCATCAGCGACGCTTCCCTGCGCGAAATCCTTCGGGCCGCCGCCCTTGCCGCCGAATTCCTTCAGCGTGTCGCGAAGCAGCGTACCCATATTGCCGGGCAGCCCTGGCGATTGCGCAAACACCACGTGGCCGCTCGAGTGGCTCGTGACAAGCGCCACTACCCGCGATTCCTTCGCGAGCCTTGCGGCCAGCAAAACGAGATAGCCCGGAGTCGCATCCTCAAGGGCCGCGGAAACAATGCATACATTTGACGGCTCGTACGGCACACTCGCAGCCAACAACGCCCGCGCTTCATGCTCCGCAAGACGTTCTTCCAGCCGCTTCGTAGCGCCATGCAGCGACTTCCGCTCCTCGGTCATTTTTGCAATCCCCGCCGGCACATCCGGAAGTCCGCAGCTAAGAAGCGACGCTGCCTGCGTAAGCGTTGCAAAATCGCCGCGCGCGGCGGCAAGCGCACGGAAAGCGCAAACAAATTCAACGCGCCATGCGTCCTTGCGCCGCTCCGCCTTGCGGATTAGCAGCAGCCCCGCCTGACCCGTCCGCGCAAGATGGGTGCCGCCGCACGGCTGCCGGTCGAATCCCTCGACTTCGATCGCGCGCAGTACTCCCTCGCGCTCGACCTTTTTCCGAATGCCCGCTTCGGCTAACTCTTCCGCCGTGCCAAAGCGCACTGAAACCACGCGGTCGTCCAAAATGATTTCATTCGTTCGCCGCTCCGCTTCTTCCAAATGGCGCGGCACAATCGATGGCGCGTCCAAATCGACTGTCGAGACTTCCCTGCCGAGATGAAACGACACGGTGTGAAACTGGAAAAGCTCGATGAACGCAGCGGACAGTAGGTGCTGCCCGGTGTGTTGCTGCATGTGGTCGATGCGCCGCGCCCAATCGATTTCCCCATGTATCGCGCCCACGGGGACAGCCGTCGACGTGTAATGCACAACTTTCTTGATTTCGGGCTCTGCCGCATTGTCAACCACTTCGAGAACGGCAATGCCGCCCAAGTTTCCGAGATCGTGCGGCTGGCCTCCCGACGTGGGATAGAACGCGGTGCGGTCGAGCACAACTTTCCAGCGGTCGCCTTCTTGTTCGCAGGAGATTACCTGCGCGTCGAACTCGCGCAGAAATGAATCGTGGTAGTAAAGCCGCTCGGTCACCTGGACTCCCCAAAAAAAATACTTGCGAATTCTCACGCCTTGAGAATCGCTCGCGATTGGAAGGGCGGGGTTTCAACCCCGCCGTAAGCGCTTAACTTCTTCAGGGTTTAAACCCCTGAAGCCTCGAAGCCGTTTTTTCCAGCGAGCTCCTAATTCGTCTCGCTCGTTCCGCTCTTCAGCACGAGTACCAGGATACGCCCGTCGGATTCAAAGCTCCCTCCCGTGGCCGTCTTCGCTTCCGTCAGCGCATTCGGTGGCGTAACGTGCATTCGCTTGACGACAAATCCCGTACCAGACAGCGTGTCGTTCACATACTCACGCTCGCCGTCGATCTTCGGATCGATCTTATGCGTCACGCCGTTGTTCCGCTGATCGCGCTCGAAGCCGATATCGTGCGTCGCGGCAATGCACCACACGGGCCGCCCCTCCACTTGATATTCCGACTTCCACGCGCGCAAGTGATTTCGCGACATCGCCACGCGCACCGGCTCGGCATGCGCGAATCCATAATCCTGCGCCCGATTGAAGAGGTAGAGCGTGCTCATCGGCATGGTCAAGTAATCTTTCTTCTCGAACGTGTCCAATAGCCCCGTCACAACCGTGTTCTGCACAGAACTATCCACCTTCACCCATCCGGCCGTGGTAAACACATTGACCACCTCGTCCTGCGTGCCGACAATCAGGATGTTCACCATATCGCCGGGATTCCCTTGCGGGTCGGAAACGCGCCTCGGAATTTCCCTGAGGAGCGTGGTCGTGATGGACGGAATGGCCGTCTCGGGAGGTCCTCCTGCGTTCGCCGCATCGGCGCCGCTCAAGCCCGGGCTCTCCACTTCGATCTTCACCTGAAAACTTCCCTGTGCGTTCGAAGCGTCCTTCATACCTTGATTGACGCCGAGGAACAATCGTCCCGCCACGGGAGCCACGTACTCCTTGCTTGTGCCGATCAGGAATGGCTGCGCCGCATCGCTCGAACCGAGCCGCCCGATCAATGCCCCGTGTCCCCCATCCGTCACGGGATACTCATGGATCACGTCAGCAAACCCTCGGGACAGTCCGTCCGGCCCAAATGATTTTTCCTTAGATTTTCCATGCGCTGGATATGTGACCGTCCCCGAGGACGTGATGTTCAGCTTTTCTTGGGCGCGCAAGTCGATGTTCGTGTCAATCCACTCCTTCGTCGCATCCACGTCAATCGAATAGGATTTGTTGCCTCTCGAACTAGCAGTCGTTGTTGGCTGCTCCTGCGCCCGCGCCGCAAGCGCCGTGCACATCGCCAACACCATCAGAAAGGCCAGCGCCCATGCCTTCGCGATTCTCGTCGTCATATCCGTTCCCTCACCTCTTCGAATATTCAGTTTCATCCGAGACACTTCTCTCGTTTTTCCCGGTCGTCTGCCGGGATGCTCCTCAATATATCGCCGCCCACGCCCTCGCGCAACGGCTCGCCGCGCGTCTGAAGAAGTTGCAAGTCTTTGCGTCGCGTGGCCGTAGTAGGATGGTGCCGCGCTTCCATACGTTGCGCGTGATTTCTTAGCGGCCCGCTGAAAAACGCTCGTTTTTGGAAGGGCGGGGATTTATCCCCGCCGTAAGCACTATGGCTTCTTCATGGGCTTTAGCCCCTGAAGCCTCGATGTGGAGTTTCTCAACAAGCTCTTAGGAGGCAATCGTGCGACAACCTAACGTGTTCTCGACCAGGCGGCAATTCCTGCAAAACTCCGCGGCCGTCATCGCGGCGGGCGCGGTTCCCTCGACTCTTTCTTCTGCCAATTCCGGAGGCCACGCGCAAACGGACGCATCGTTCAGGTCGCATCAAGACGAGCGCCGAAAAGAGCTCTGGGGTTTGTTGGGCGACCTTCCGTGGCAACACCGCCCGGGACCGGCAGAGCTCGTGAGCACCGAGGAACACGAGGGCTACACGCTCGAGCGGCTCGTGCTCGACCTGAATGGCATCGAACCTGTTCCCGCGCTGCTTCTAATCCCGCACAAGCGCCAATCCCCTGCCCCTGGGCTTCTTTACATCCACTGGCACGCCGGCATGTACGACCTTGGCAAGGAACAGCTTCTGAAGGGCGTCGAAGTACAGCCCGCCCGCGCTCCTGTCTGCGCCGAAAGGGGCTTGGTCACGCTCGCGATCGATAGCTGGTGCTTTGGCGAGCGCAAGCACGAAACGGACGGGAAAACGGGCGAAGAGGATGCCTTCAAGCTGATGCTATGGAGGGGTCAAGTCCTTTTCGGCATGATGATGTTCGATGAGTTCCGCGCGCTGGACTACCTCGCGAGCCGTCCGGAAGTCGATCCGCGCCGCCTGGGCGTCTTCGGTATGTCCATGGGTGCAACGAAATCCTGGTGGCTCGGTGCGCTCGATCCGCGCCCCAAAGTTTGCATCGACGTCTGCTGCCTCACCGATTTCGAGGAGCTAATCAAGACGCACGGCCTCAAGGGGCACGGCATTTTTTATTATGTGCCGTCGCTGCTCAAGCACTTCCAGACCGCCGAAATCAATGAATTAATCGTGCCTCGGCCTCACCTCAGCGTGAATGGCCGCCAGGACCCTTTGACGCCGCCCGCGGGCGTCGAGAAAGTTCGCGATTACCTGCTCCCGCTCTATCGCAAATACGGGAAGGAGTCCGATTGTCGCATCGAGCTTTTCGATTGCCCGCATGTCGAACTGCCCGAAATGCGTGCCCTCATCCTCCGATGGATGGACAAATACCTCGTGAAGACGGCCACGCTATCCTGACCGCTGGAGAGTGGCCAGGCCACCAAGTCCATCTCAGCCACTCACTGCACAGGGTCATTCTGAGGGGCCGTCCGCAGCCCCGAAGAATCTCTCTTCGCTTTAACATCGCGGGCACCTCTGACGTTGGAAGTGCCGAGATCCATCCCCATTGCTATCCTGTAGGGCCACGGTCATCGCCCGCCAAACGCTTTATTTTCTCGGCACGCTCCGATCTGAGGGCCCAGACACCAACCCCAAAACCAAATAATACGGAAACACAAAGCCCACCGTATGCCCAAGGCACATGCCAAATCGATAGCAGATCGACAAAACCAATGCAGGCCTGCATGGCTGCGATCGCGATGTAGAGTTGAACCGACACATCTCTCTTGACTAAGACGTAGGAGCTAAAAAGCGTGGATGCAAAAACGGGGGCCAAATCAGAAAGCGTGCGTCGTATAGGTGCCGGGACGAAGACCCGAACTGTAACACAATTCCCATGTTCTGCAACGAAAGCCAAATCGGCACGGCATAAATTACGCTCAGATTCTGGACCAGAACTGCACTCTTCACCTGGGCGTCACGCACCAGGAATGTTAGAAGAAGGAAGTGAACGGAGATCGCAAGGATAGCCACGGTCGACGCATCGGCGGGAGATGCACTCGCCGAGAGACACCAGGAAGGCACCAGCAAGGAGACCCCAAGACTTGCGGAAAACCCCGCGATCTTGCATCCAATCCGAAAGCGTGTGGCGAGCCATGGCAATGCAATTAAGGATGAAAAGTACGCCACCGCCACCCACTTGAATCCTGGAGTGAAAGGAACCCGCTTCGTCCCTGCTAGCATCCCAAGAGCTAGCAGCAGCGCAACAGCTATTGCATATCCTCGTCTCGACTTTCGTATCCTCGATGGCTCGCGCGGGTTGGAGCCACGGTTCTCGCAGCTTGACCTATGAGCGACTGCGTTCACCGCGGCATCATAGCGCACAAGATCTCTGGTTGCGTTCCTGTTCTTTCGATAATCAAACCTCGCCTCAGCTCAACCTAGTCCGCCTTCCCGGCCAGAAACCGACAGGGCCCCGCCATGAACCTGGCGAGACAGGCGGCCGTCCCGCTGAAGCGTCCGGGACGCAACGTGCACGCTACATAAACAAAGCCACACCATGCTCGCCTTCCATTCTGACTGTTATCAATATGGTAACTATTTGATATACTGGAATAGACAGAATGGGGAGACGCCATCTTGAGGCAAGTGCGTCGCGTTGTGCGCGACTTAGGTCCTCCTGGCGGGGGCTAAGTGGTTCTTTGACAACCGAATAGGCGAAAAATACGATGGTGAATCATAACTGCGGGCACGGGTCGCCGCGGCGACTACAAGGAAAAGGGTGAGCCACCATATGAAGCGAGATCCTTGGGCTCGTCACCGCTGACGCGGAGACAGGGTGACGATCCTCGTCGGATCGTCATTTCTAATCGCCAATTCTTGCGGGGGTACAGGGGTGGCGAATCCGCGACGAATCACTGGCCACGGTTCGTTCAAAACGCGGTGCCATCACAACGGTAAGGGCGCGGGCACGGGTCGCCGAGGCGACTCTCTCCGCATGACGATAGGCGCCGGATCGATAGAAACTCACGGTACAATAAGGGCGTGGGAATCAAGCTGATTGCGTTGGATGTGGATGGCACGCTGCTCGACAGTACGTCGCACGTCCCGGCGGAAAATGCGCGAACAATCGCCGAGGCTGCCGCGCGTGGGATCGAGATTGTTCTGGTCACAGGGCGGCGATTCGATTTCGTGCGGAACATTGCCGAAGAGTTGCCGTGCGAATTGCACCTCATCGTGAACAATGGCGCGCTGATCAAGTCACGGACGGGCGAGACACATCAGCGGAATTTGCTCCCGGCCAGCGTCGCGCGTCACGTGCTGGAAGCAGCGCAGGAATTCCGTTCCAGCGCGGCTGTCGTTTTCGACAGGCCGGAAGCGCCACAAGTCGTGATGGAAAAAGTTGACTGGAACGATCCGGTGCGCGGCGCTTATTTCCGGCGAAACCGCAAATACATCGCGGAGGTGAATCCGCTGGTTGACTGCATCGGGGGCGAGGACCCGATTCAAGTGATGTACGTCGGCGGCTGCCAGGCGATGCGCGCAGCAAGAAAAGCGTTGGAAGGCTTCCCTTTCGCGGAGGGCTACACGCTCGCGCTCACAGAATACGAGAATCGCAACTTGTCGATCCTTGACGTGTTGAAACGAGGAGTGACGAAGGGCGTCGCGCTGGCCGAATGGGCGGGTCGGCTGGGCATCGCCCGCGAAGAAATCATGGCCATCGGCGACAACTGGAACGACCGCGAGATGCTCGAATTTGCGGGTGTCCCAGTGGTCATGGGGAATGCGGTTGAGGAATTGAAATCGCTGGGCTGGGCGGTTACGCTTACAAATGACCAGAACGGCGTGGCCGAAGCAATTCGCGTCCACGCGCTCGATGGAGCTCGATGAAACGCGCTGTCATATCCCTCGCGGTGCTCGCGGTTGCAACGGCAATGGCGCCTGCTGCGCGAGCGGATTATGCCGTGCTGCGGTCGGGGGTGCGGCTGCACATCACCGGCTACGAGCGCACTGGCGATCGCGTGCGGCTGACGATGGCGGGCGGCATCGTGGACGTTGCCGCTGAAGATGTTGTTTCCTTCGAGCCCGAAAACATTTTTCCAGCGAATCCTCCGGAGCCGCCTCCCGTGTCGCCTTTTGGCAACCTGATACGTTCGGCAGCCGTGAAGCACGGAGTGGATGAAAAGCTCATCACGCACGTTATCGCCGCCGAATCGAATTTCAATCCGCGAGCGGTTTCGCGCAAACAGGCTCTCGGATTGATGCAGTTGCTTCCATCGACGGCCGCGCGCTACTCGGTCGGAAACGTATTCGATCCGGCGCAGAACATCGACGGCGGCACGCATTATCTGAAGGATCTTCTCGAGCGATATCGCGGGAATCTGTCGCTTGCGCTAGCCGCCTACAATGCGGGGCCGGAATCCGTCGAGCGATACCGCGGCATTCCTCCGTTCGCTGAAACTCGAAGCTATGTTCGCCGCATTACGACGAAGCTGATGCAGGACAAAGGCGGCGGGGGACAAAACGCAACTCTGAGTACGTTCGATTGGCGCATCAGCCTGCGATGAGCGACGGAGCGGCGGCGTCAATTCGCTAGGGGAAATCGATCATTGCTGCTGCAGCGGGTTCTGGTTCTGCTGAGGAGGGCCAGGCTGCATTGGGCTCGTGCCGCCGAGGCCGCCAGGCGTCCCTCCCAAGCCACCCGCGCCGATCGGCGTTCCGATTTGCCCGGGCTGTTGCCCGCCCATTGCTCCTGCCTGTTGCTGGAGAGCGAGCGCTTGGTCAGCAATCGGGTTCCAAATGAACTCCCACTCTTTGTATTTCTTGCCGTGACGGTAAACTCTGAGTGACGCCATGTCGCCGTCGTCGTTGCCGCCAACTCCCGTAATGAAGCCGCCTAACACAGGCCCGTCCACGGGGCCCGTCGGCTTCTGGAGCAGCAGCGGGTTGGTGCCTGCTGCACCAAACGCTCCGTTCTGGTCAGACCCGCCGGACTGGCCCTGCATCCCCGGCTGCCCTGGCTGCGAAGGCGCCTGCGGGCTCTGCCCGGTTTGGTCGGGAGGAGAATTCTGGCCGAAAACCGAAGAAGGCGAGCTTCCCGTTCCAGGCGCTGAGTTCGATCCTGGCTGCGAATTGATTCCGCTGCCGCCCAAACTCGATGCAGGGACGCCCGGAAAGCCGGCGGGCAATGCGGGAAGTTGTCCGCCATTCAGATCCATCTGATCAAGTAGCCACATTTGTTGCAAGCTCGCATAGCGAACACTCCCGATGATCTGACCGGCCGCGTTTATATAAATGAAGCGCCAGGAACCATCGCTCTTGTTCATAGGCTCTTTATAGAACTGACGCAAAAAGTGAACGCCGGGGACGCCCTTAACCAGATCGTCGACCCGCTGCGGGTAGCGGCCCGTCTTGTGGTAATAGAGACGAATGGCGCGAGCGTACTGATTTCCGCGCCAAATCATTTCCTCCTCGCGCTGGCGCCGGGCGTTGGTCCGCATCGCCATCACGACAGCTGTCGATGATGCAATCATGATCAACATCATCCCCAACACGGCCAACAAAGCGTAGCCGGAATCTTTCGAACTCGGCTGCTGCTTCCGACTCGGGAAAGGAAATTCTAACGCTTCGCGTTTCATTGCGGAATTCCTCCCTGCCCTTGATCTGCGGGAGGCTGCACCATCGCAACACTTGCATGGCGGCCCGTTGAAATCTCCTCGACTTCGGCGGAATCATCTCCAATGCGCAGGAGCCGGAACCGGCTCAGCAGTGTGTCGCCTTCCGCGGCGATCACAACATCTTCTCCGTTCAAGAAGAATGCAAATCGCTTCCCCGAGTCCCGGTTAATTTCGTATCCGAACAGTTGTATGCCGGAGACGTCGACAGGCGCCAACGGCGGCGGAGGGTGCGGGCCTTGCTCCTGATGTTCCGCGTTCATCTTCTGCCTTCGTTGATCCTCTTTCTGCTGCTCTGTCAAAACAACCGGGGGCGGCGCGCCAACAAAGATGTTCCGATGCGAGCCTGTGTATTCGAGCTTCAGAAGCTTTGCGAGCAGATCGTGGCGAAGCTGCGGTTCCCTTACATCCAGGGGCTGGAACTTGACATCAACGGATGAACGACCTGCGAGCTCCGCAACAGGGCCGCGACGCATCATCCAAAGCAGGACGGCGAGAACGAAAACAAGTCCCGCCAGAACATAGATTTGTTTGCGCTGTTGCATCGGTCAGGACCTGAAATATGTCCGCAATTGAAGATCCAATTTAATGCCGCCTTGAGTCGCCGAAGCCAGATGGAGATTGTTCAGAAGATAAAAGTTCTTCGATCGCTCGAGGCCGTTAATGAATTTGATGATCGAGGAATAATCGCCTTCGACACTGGTTGCCATCGAGATCTCGGTGACTCCGCGGTCCTTGATTTCTTTCTCCTTGAATGTCACTCCGGATGCTCGCAAACCTGCACTGGTGGCAATGGCATTGAGGTCGGTTTCGATCGAGGAGTAGCCCGATGCCCGGTCGAGAAAAGTCTGGTGATAGAAACTATCTGCGTCCTTCCCCGCCGTGGCCATGGAACTCCGGATTTTTTCGCACCGGTCAACGTCCGCCTTCAACTGTTTCGACAGCAAGGAGAGGCGATCCCGCTCGGCGGCCATCTTCTCGGGCCCCGCCTGCGAAGCGCGCCAGAGAAAAACACCCAGAGCAACATCGACAACCAGCAGCGCGATAAGCGCGACGCCAGTCCATTTCTTCCATTCGCCCCAACTGCGGTTCCCTGTCATGTGGTCGAGTACCAAACGGTCAGATCAATTTCAATTTTGTCGGACGACTCTGGCTCCTTTGCAACCTGTTCCTGCTTTACTGTCAATCCCGAGAATACTTTTGAGCTTTCCATCGCTTTGAGGAATCGAATCAACGTTTCCTCATTCGCGGCGCCGACCGTCAATTCCACCTCGGCGCGGCCGTTATCAAGATGGGGAGAGATTTCGACCACCCTAGTCCCGGCAGGAAGCGTTTCCTCCAGGTCCATGAAAATCTTTGTCCATGGAAAACTCCGCTCGCCGATCAGCGAATTCAGAAAGCCCGCTCGGTCGAGGACCTGCTCTGGTTCCTCTGTCTTGAAATACGATCTAAGCGCTTCTTGTTTTTGGCTGTTCACGCGGATTTCATCCTCAGCCACACTGATATCATGGCGGACCCTCCGGCTCGATTGCCACGCATTCCACGACGCGTTCGCAAGCACAACCAGCGCCACTAGACCGACGGCGCCGGTCAGAAACGCGCTGGCGAGGAACGGCCTCTTGTTTTCTTGCGGATTCGTTGAAACGTTGAGGCGTATTTTCATGGCCGCAGTTTATTCGTTTCTCGCTCAGATGCCAGCATTCATCGACCAGCCGACCAGTGCATCCAAGTCCTGCCGGATTAGGTCCTTAACATTGGGAGCAAACTGATGCGCCCCCACCGAGTCGGCTAGTGGTCCGGCAGCAATTTTCAGTTCATCCACGAGGGCGCGGCGAAAAACATCTTCCCTGGCGCCGAAGCCCGCAAGCCGCGCGCGATCCACGGTCCCTCCCCACGTATCTTGATAATAAGCAACCGCTGGATAAATCTCGTCCAGCATCACCTTCGGATCGAATAGCGCGCTATCGACCGGCATCTCAGTGGAGCGATAGACAGCAAGGCTAGAACCATTCACGATCACGGTCGTCATTGTTCGTCCCGACACGCGGACCAAAAGGGTTGCGCCGCGTTCGTCCAGAAGCGCAAGAGACGCCAGCGTCGAGCTGAGAATCACGCCCGCGCTTGCGCCGACGGCCTCAACAATCTCCTCATACTCACGGACGATGCGCTGGCGAGCAACTGCCGTCACAACCTCGGCATTTCCGTCGCGTCCGTTCTGCCGCATCCACGACACGACCGTTTCCTCCACATCGAACGGTACGCTCTTCTTCAATCTCCAGCGCAGGAGAGGCAGGGCTTCATCGGCTCGGCGCGGGAGGTTATCCAGCGGGAGGATAAAAACACGCACTGCAGGGTCCGGAATCAGCAGTGCCACCGGACCGCCATGAAGCGGGGCTCGCGTGAGCACCCTGCGGAGCGCGCTACGGACCGCATCGGTTTTCGCCACATTGGCTTCCACCGGAGAAGCAGCGATGGAACCAATGCCAAGCGGTTCGATCGCATAGGATTCAAGATTGCCGCGAACCTTTCCCCAGTGAGCTGCCGCCACATGCCCGGACGCAATTTCGATAACGAACGTAGGATGCGGCATCGCATTGAGCCACAGGCCGAGCCGGCGCAAGGGCCCAAACTGGAGAATGCCACTTGTCGCGGCCGAAGAACTAGTCAAGGAACGTCACCTTATTAATTTCTCTCAGCGTGGTCAAACCCGCGCGAATTTTCTTAAGCCCCGAATCCCTGAGAAACGTCATGCCTTCATCGCGAGCCATGCGTTTGATCTCGGAAGTCGGGCGTCGGTCGATGATCATCTCGCGGATGCGATCGGAGAGGTCGAGCAACTCCGTGATCGCCGTTCGGCCGCGATAACCGCTTCCGGAACACTCAAGACAGCCCGCTCCTTCGTAAAACGGAACTTGACCCCATTGCGTGGGATCGAGGCCGGATTCCCGCAGCACGTCGGCTGCATAGATGACCTTCTTCTTGCAGCTCTCGCAAATCAGGCGCACGAGGCGCTGGGCTAGAATGCAGTTGAGCGCGGACACGAAATTGTAAGGTTCGACGCCCATGTTTATGAAGCGGCCAATCACGTCCGTTACGTTGTTGGCGTGGACGGTGGTGAACACAAGGTGGCCCGTCAGGGCGGATTGAATCGCGATCTGCGCGGTTTCATGGTCGCGGATTTCTCCGACCATGATTTTGTCGGGGTCGTGTCGCAGGATTGAACGCAATCCGCGCGCGAACGTCAGACCTTTCTTCTCGTTCACGGGGATTTGCGTGATGCCTCGAACCTGGTATTCGACCGGGTCCTCGATGGTGATGATCTTGTCTTCGTCGTTCTTAATCTCATTAATCGCGGCATAGAGAGTGGTCGTCTTGCCCGAACCCGTTGGCCCGGTCACGAGCACCATTCCATACGGTTCGTGAATATATCGCCGGAAATTCGTCACCTCTTCCTGCTCGAATCCGACGACGTCCAGCGTGAGGTTGCGAAACTTCTCGCTCAGCGTTTCCTTGTCGAGCACTCGAAGGACGGCATCTTCGCCGTGAATCGAAGGCATGATGGACACGCGGAAATCAATGAAGCGGCCTTTGTAACGCACGCGGAATCGTCCATCCTGCGGGACGCGCCGCTCGGCAATGTCCAGTTCGCTCATCACCTTGATTCGCGAGAGAATCGTCGCGTGCCATTCCTTCGCGAGCGGTTGCATCGCATATTGGAGAACGCCGTCAATTCGGTATTTAACGGCGACCTCCGAATTCCGCGTCTCGATGTGAATATCGCTCGCTCGCCGTTCGAGGGCCGTGAAGATGACTGTATCAACGAGCCGCACGACGGGGCTCACGCCCGTATCCTTCGTGAGCCGCTCCATCGAGATATTTTCCTCGCTCTCCTCCTCTTCGTTGACGACTTGAAGAGTGAAGCCCTCGGTGGCCTGGTCCAGCACACGCTGCGATTGTTCCGTTCGTTTCAGAAGGTCGCCAATCTGCGAGGTCGTGGCGACCTTGATTTGCAGCCGCTTGCCGAGAAGCAGAGACAATTCGTCGGTGAGCTGCAACTGGCTGGGATCGGCTACCGCGACAACCAAAGTCCCGTCGTGAGCCTCCAGAGGGACGAAGTTGTAGCGAAACATCATTTCGGCCGGGATGCTGCGGAAGAGATCCGGGTCAATGCGCTGCTCGCGCAAATCCACAAACGGACAGCGATAGCGCTCGGCTAGGCGATGGGCCTGTTCGTGTTCCGCCGCATCATTGCGGGCCGTAATTGGATTCGGATTGTTGCTCGTCGTTGCCATCGACTTTTATCCCCCGGCGCCTGCCCCCATTGAGAACAATGGCAGATAAAGAGAGATCAGGATGGAGCCTACCACAACGGCCATCACCACCAAAAGTGCAGGCTGTATCCATATGAGCGCTCTTTGCAGACGCGTATTCACCTCATCTTCGTAGAACTCGGCGATGCTTATGAGCATCGGGGCAAGCGCCCCGGAAGCCTCACCGACCTCGATCATCTCGAGCGCCAGGGGCGGCACGAGGCGCGCTTCCGCCAAACTCGCGTGGAGCGATTCGCCTTCCCGAACGCGCGCCGTAGCCTTCGTCACGGAATCCGAGATCAGCTTGCTTCCCAAGGCAGACGCTGAAGTCTGCAAGCCGGAAACCAGCGGTGTACCTCCGGCAAGAAGCGTTGAAAGCGTGCGCACAAATTGAGCGATCTGAGCTTTGAGCCAGATATCTCCAAATATGGGAAGACGCGGCTTCAGGCTGTCCAGCGCAAGCGCGCCTCGATCCGATCTCGACCAACTCAATGCGGCAACAATAACCACCACAATAAATCCTAAAAAGACCAGAAAGTAATCTCGCAAGGGCACGGATATTGCCAACATGAACCGTGTCATCGCCGGGAGTTCGACGCCCAAATCCTTGTAAAGATCGGCAAACTTAGGCATCGCAAAAGTGACCAAATAGCTCATGGACAGAACGACCGCGACGACCAAAATGATGGGGTAAATTAACGTTGTAATGAGGCGGCTGCGGAACCCCGTCGTGACACGCAGATAGGAAATGTACTGTTCGAGGACTCCCGTCAAATTGCCGCTTCGTTCTCCTGCTGTAATCGCCGTGACGTAAACGGGAGGAAACGAACCCTGCGCAACAAGCGCCTCGGAAAGCAGCGCTCCGTCACGCACACGCTGTCGCACGTCGGAGAGGATGGGCCGTATCCTGGGTGCAGCGGCGCGTTCCGTGAGGAGGTCCAGAGCCTTCAGAATTGGCAACCCCGCCTTCACCAGCGTATAGAATTGTTGATTGAAAATCAGGAAGTCACCGGTCCGGATCTCGCGATCACGGCGCGCCCGACTGAAGAGGGCGAGGAGGTCGAAGTGATTGCGAACTGAATACACATAGAGGCCGCGCTCGACAAGCTTCTGCTTGGCTTCTTCCTCCGACTGTGCGCTTTCCACTTGCTGGAAGACACGCCCGGACGTATCCGCGACTTTGCAGACGTATTCAGCCACTCTAGTCTATAGACGCACTCGACATGGGAACGTTTGCCCACCAAAGTTTAGCACACCACTCCCGCACAGGCCTGATGCACGAAAAACAAATGATTAATATCGTGTAACAAGAGCACGGTGAGGTTCCAGGGCCATGGGCACTACATTCGAAGCCCCATGCGAAACCTCATCTGAGGATGGGATGTCTACCCGGCTCAGGCTAGTCAAACCTTTTCGGACTTTTCGTAGATGACGAGCGTTCCCTCGCCACTGAGATCGGCGGGGTGGTATCTCGGTATGGCGTATTCCGTTTGCCTGAACTCGACTGGCGCCGTCTTCTTATCCACCAACCCAAGCGCCACGGCGACGCCATAGACGATTGCTTCAGGCCGCGGGGGACAACCAGGAATGTAGTAACTCACCGGGATGACTTTTTCCACGGGGCCAAGGACCGAATACGTGTCGAACCAAACGCCGCCGCCACAGGCGCAAGAACCAATCGCAAATACGAGTTTCGGAGCGGGCATCGCATCGTAGGCGAGCTTGAGAGCGCGCGCGGTGGACCGCATCGCCGGCCCCTGGCAGAGCATGACGTCCGCGTGGCGCGGCGAACCCACCAGCTTGATTCCGAAGCGTTCCACGTCGTAGTAGGGCGTGAGAACGTTCAGCACTTCGATGTCGCAGCCGTTACATCCGCCGCTGTTGGCATGGTAAACCCACAGCGACCGGCCGAACATCTTCTGGCAGAGGTTCTTCAACATTGGCTCTGTGCCTCGTTCAATCCGCGAAATGCGTCAGTTTCTCAATCCAATTCGACTTTTATGTCGTCCACAACCGCATCGCTTTGCAGGAACGCACGCGACCGAAATACCCAACGGTCATTTTCAAGTTCGTCGAAGCGATATCCCTTCATTTTCAATTGTTCGAGCGGTGAAGGTTCCTTGAAGCAGCGCCCGCAACGCTGGCAGGTGCTCATGAAGAGATCCAGTTTCTGCTGGATATCGTTGATGTTGCTGGTGCCGTTCTCAAACTCGTGGCTCATCGTGATCGCTTTTTCCGGGCAGACATCCGCGCAACGGCCGCAGTAAGTGCACCGGCGGCCGAGATACTTCAGGATGCGAATCTCCTGGCACACATCGAACACGAGAATCTCGCGGGCAGGACAATTATTCGCACACCCCGCGCAGCCAATGCACTTTGCCGCATCGAAGATGGGACGGCCCCTGAATTTCTCCGGCACCGGCTCAGGCTTGGCCGGATAGGGCAGCGTCACCCGTCCCGCCTTCAGGCAAACGATCGCTTCTTTGAGTTTGCTCAGCACGAAGTTGGACTCACCTTCTTAGTGTCCATAGCTCGCCAACACTAATGCCACCATCGCAACCGCCAAGAGACCGGCGAAAAACCGGATCGCCTGGTCGATTCGGTAGCGCGCATGCGTCGCGGCCACCAACGTAACCAGCAACACCATCGCGAAAACCTTCACCCAGAACAACAACCAACCCAGCGGGAACACCAGATGCGATCCCCACGGCAGGAACAGCGAAGTAAAAAGAGAGCTGTAAACGATCAACTTTGCCATCTGGGCGTACTTGAAAATTGCCAGCTTTGGCCCCGAGTATTCCATCAGCGGGCCTTCCATCAACTCCGTTTCAGCTTCAGAGATATCAAACGGCACGCGCTGGACATACGCCTGGAACGACAACGCGATGACGCCCAGCATGATCAGCCCCGACCATGGGAAGCCTTTCGTGACATAAACAGAGCCGGTTAGGACACTGCTCAGGCGGAATGTGCTCGTATTCAGGGCGCCGATAATGAGGGCGATTGCAAAAAGCGGTTCGAGAGTGATCATGCTCATCATTTCGCGGCTGATGCCCACCAGGGAGTACGTCGAGCCAGCCGCCAGTCCCGCCAACAGCGTGCAGATCCCACAGAGGGTCAAAATGTAGATCAGCAGGATCACGTCGCCCCCAGCATTCAGGGGAGCTACAAATCCCATCGGGACAAGGCACGCCGCAGTGAGCACGGATGCGAGCGACAAGTAAGCGGCGAACCTCTGCATCGCCGGCGTTTGCCCTGATTCGATATCTTCTTTCCCCAACAACTTGAGCAGGTCGAAGTAGGGCTGAAGGACCGGCGGCCCTTGCCGCGATTGAATGCGCGCCGTCACCTTGCGCAACAGACCTTGACAGAAGGGAGCAACCAAGATCACAACGCACACGTTCGCGAATCCACCGGCAATCATCCAGACGACGTGGATCACGTATTCTCTAACACTCATTCTTATGCCTTCTTCGCCCGCGTGTAGTTCACCAGTTCCTGCTGTGTCCAAACTTTTGTAACTCCAGAACGTAAGTCGGTCGTTTCCATTCGGTCGGTGCAAGAAAAGCACGGGTCGATGCTCCCCAGCGAAATCGTCATATCGGCAATCTGCTGGTCCTTGATCATCATGGGAACGGCCTGCAGATTCTGATACGTCGGCGCGCGGACTCTCCATCGCCGCGGACGATTATTTTCGCCCGTGATCACAAAATGGTGGCTTTCGCCCCGCGGGGCTTCGACCGAGGAAAGGCCCAGCCGTCCAACGGGCAACTCGTCAGTAATCGACAGTTGCATCGGCCCGGGCTCTATTTTTTCAAGGCACTGCCGCACGATCTTGATCGACTCGAAAACTTCCTTCGCGCGCACCAGGACGCGCGACCAGACGTCTGCGCCCCGCTCGGTAATTACGTTGAAATCCACGCGGTCGTAGGCGGCGTACGGATGATCGCGCCGGCAATCGATGTCCACACCGGCCGCGCGCGCAACCGGTCCGAGGAGCGCCGCATTCTTGACCAAAGTCTTGTCCGCCACGCCGACGCCGCGCGTGCGTTTCTGGATGTTTTTATCCTTGCTGACGGCGGCCACGACAGGTTGCCACTCAGCTTCCAGCTTATCGAGCAGCGCGCGAAGCTCCGCACTCACTTCAGGAGTGATGTCCCAACGCACACCGCCGATCAGACAGAGCGCATATGTCTTGCGGTTACCGCTGATTTTCTCCGCGATGTGCATGATCGGCTCGCGGATGCGGAAGCTCTGCATGAAGAGAGTGTCGAAGCCCAAGATGTGGCACGCCAGGCCAACCCAAAGTAGGTGGCTGTGCAAACGCTCGATCTCGAGCATGATGGTGCGGATGTATTCGGCGCGCGGCGGCGGTTTCAGAGCGGCGGCGTCTTCCACGGCCTGCACATAAGCCACATTGTGCACGCATCCACAGATGCCGCAAATGCGCTCGGCGAGCATGGGAATGTCGTTGTAACTCATCACCGATTCGGCGAGCTTTTCAATGCCCCGGTGCACCATGAAGCCGCGATATTCGCAACCGCGCACCATCTCACCTTCCACGTACAACCGGAAATGCGCAGGCTCGTCGAGCGTAGGGTGAAATGGCCCAAACGGAACAACCGTGCATCCCTCGGGCACTTCGTCGAATGTGAATTCGTGGTCGGGATCGAATTCCTTGGGCACATGGTTCCACGGGATGTCTTTTCGGAGTGGGTGCACGTCGTCGGGCCAGCCGTCCGGGAGGACCAGTCGTTTTGGGTACGGATGTCCGACGGGCACGATGCCCACCATGTCACGCATCTCGCGCTCCGCCCAGTTCGCGGCGGGCACAAGATCGGAAATGCTGTCGATCTTCGGATTGTCCGGCGGCAAATACGCGAGCACGCTGCAGAGCAGGTGGTCCTTGTCGAAAGCGAAATTGTGCGCTACGAGGAACTTGCCGGAGGTTGGCCGGTCGTCAACACCAATGCTGATCACGTAGCGGGCATCGAGGTCGCGGAAAATGTGCTCGCAAATACCCCTCACCGCTTGCGGGTCGATGTACACGTACAAACGAGCGTCGCTCGAGAAGTCAGCGCGTTGAATAGCTGGACCGAATTTCTCTTTCAACTGGCCGAGTCTGTCGCGAGCGTTCATATCAGTGTTCTTTCACGACCGAGGGTTTGGCCGGGTTCGGATGGGGCGCGCCACCCAGCCAGCGGAAATATCGTTTGATCTCTCCGTAGAAATTGTGAGCGACGTAACGGTAGCAGTCCGCCTCCACCACGTAGCCGCATAGCCAGGGCACATCGGCGCGCCGCCTTGATTCCCCCAACCTCGAAATGAAATATGCGACAACGAACATCGAGCCCAAAACAATCACCAATGCGACGGGCGAGAATACGGCCGCCAAATCCGTCTCACGGATGCCCACAAAGACTCGCGGGACCACCGGGGCGGCGCCAGCGAGCGCCGCGCCAAACCCCTGCCGGCTGGCATTCAATGCGGACTGCATCAAGCGGAATGCAAGGACGGGCATGATTCCAAGCAGCACGCAGAAAAACGCAAGCAAAACCTGCGAAGCCTGCATCATCCAGGGAACTTCCAGGCCCTTTTTTTCGGCGGCTTGTGAAGTTACCAATGCGCTCGTCCGCGAAAGGAAACTGACCCCAAAGAACTTGATGAACGAGGCGAGCGTCAGCGCACTGGTCAAAATAGCGATCACTGCGCACACGACGAGATACCTGGCTGCCCCGCTTCCCTGCACCGCAGCCACGTAAATGGTCCATTTGCTGACAAACCCATTGAATAGCGGCACGCCCGAAATCGAGAAGGATGCAATGAGGGCCGTGATGGCAGTTAGCGGCATGTATTTCATCAGACCGCCCATCTTATTCAGGTCCTGCGTGCCGGTGGCGTGGAGCATCGAGCCTGCATTGAAGAACAGCAATCCCTTGAAGAGCCCGTGGTTCAACACATGAAACATCGCGCCAAAGAAAGCAATCGTGGCTAGGGCTACTGCGGCTGTTCCGCCCACCGGGAGAAGCGCCATGCAAGTGCCGGTGCCCAGCAGGATGTAGCCGACTTGCCCAATGCTGTGGAACGCGAGCAGACGTTTCGATTGCTCTTGCTTGAGCGCCTGCATCGTCCCTGTAAAAAGCGTTGCGGTGCCCAATAGAGCGACGAGCATGCCCCATCTCGCCAATGGATAATCCGCTTGCGCGCTCATGGGAACAAGCCACAGGAAATACCGCATCAAGCCGTAAACGCCCGTCTTGATCATCACGCCCGATAGCATGGCGCTGACGGGCGAAGGAGCTGCAGGATGCGCATCCGGCAGCCAGACTTGACCGAATGGCCACATGCCCATTTTGATTCCGAATCCAACCAGAAACAGCCCAAAGGCCAACGCACATGCAACAGGCCTTTGGCTGAGCATTATTGGCAGGTTCGCGCTTACTGTATCGAAATCGTACAAATTGCTTACGGTGCCGCGCAGTGCGACGCCCGTTACTGCAAGCACTTCCGCGCCGATCATCGTGGCCGCGCAGGCCACTATCATCATGATGAGAAACTTGTACGCTGCCCAGACGTTTTGGCGCTTTCTATACTCGTAGCGAATCAGCGCATAGCCCGGCAGCGTCATCATCATCCAGAAAATGCAGAAGAACCACATCATGTCGGTGGTACTGAGCAAGCCGTACATGGCGGCGAGGAAGAAAAGGAAATACGGGTAGTAGCGCCCCACGCCGTAATCCTTGTAGTGCTTCATGTACACGATGGAATAGAAGGCGGCGGGAACGGCAATCACTGCCGCAAGCATCAGGAACATCGCCGTCAGCCCATCCACATAAATGCGCAGGGAGAAACCGATCTTCGGTATTGCCGCCAGTGGGCCAGGATGCAGAGTTGGCCCGTGCCGCAACACATGAACGACGGCGAATAGAACCAGCCCGGCGGAGGCCGTAGCAATCAGGAACGCAAGCCACCCGGCGAAGGTTTTGAAGTGCGATACGACCAACGTCAGCACAGCGCCAGCGAGGCATATAACGATCGCACCGAAAACTGCCTGTTCAGGAGTTATCATGCGTCCACTTCCGCCATTGTCCGGATCGCCCGCTTTCCTTCTGGCTGCTTCGAGCACGAAACTTCGCACAGCAAATCGCAAAGGGCGGCCAGTGTTTTTTCAATTGCCGGCGTAAGCGCCTGCCCTTGACGGATCGATCCCGGCTGCACGCCCAGCAACCATGCCTTGGTCGCCCCGTTCGATTCGGCGCATTTTGCCAAAAGGCCCAGGGATATCTTGTGAGTTGAAATCTGCGGAAAACGCGCTGTCATTTCCTCCGCGTTCAACAACACCGCCGAGCCAGGCGCGCCGCCGAATTCGACTGCATCTAGGAAAACAAGATTGTCCACGCCTTCGGCAGCGAGGCCGATGTATCGCTCCGGGTTTGCTCCGGCAATCACAACGTCCGCGACGCCCGATTCGAGAAGCCTCTCCGCCAAGCGCACGCCAAGGCCATCGTCGCCATAATCCGGGTTTCCCAGGCCCATCAAACAAAACCGGCCGCGCAAACATTCCCGGAGTTGGTCGCGCAGAGAAGGCATTAGATGTCCTCCCCGAGGCGCTTAATCTGCTGATACGTGAAAACGGGCCCGTCCACGCAAACGTAGGCCACGCCGATGCAGCAATGCCCGCACTTGCCGACGCCACACTTCATATAACGTTCAAGCGTGGAGACAATGTTGTGTTCCGCAAAACCCATCGCCAACAAATCCTTGATGACGAACCGAAACATGATCGGCGGGCCGCACACGAAGGCAATCGTATTGTCCACGGGCACCTTTACGCCCGGCTTCTTAAACAGACTGCCGACAACACCCACGTTGCCCTGCCATCCATCCGCGGCACGGTCCACAGTCAGGTGGCATTCAACGCCAGCGGACTGTTCCCATTGCTTGAGGTTGGGAACGTAGAGCAATTCCTTCGGGCTCTTCGAGCCGTAAAAAATCTGGATACTCTTGAACTTGTCGCGATTGTTGAGCGCGTAAACGATGCAAGAGCGCAGCGGAATCAGGCCGATGCCGCCGGCAACAAACACAAGATTTTTCCCGAAGTATTCCTCCATCGGGAAGCCATTACCGTAGGGACCTCGCACGCCGAACTTGTCGCCCGCCTTGAGCTGGGAGAGAGCCGCGGTGCAACTGCCCACTTGACGGATCGTGAAGAATGTTTCGTCCTCCGTAGGGCTGGGCGGCAGGGATGCAGGGAATTCACCTGTGCCAAACAGCGACACTTGCGCGAACTGGCCGGGCCGGAACCGGCGGAAGGCTTTCTGCTCCGCTGGGCTTTCAAAACGCCAGTAGAAAGTCTTTACCTCGTCGATCTCGGTCACAACCCGGTCGAGGATGGCAACCTTCGGCAGATAGACGTTTTCAGTTGCTGACGAGCTCATTCGTTTCCAACTCCGACGTGGCGCGACGAATCATTTCCACTACGCTCGGCATCCCAATGTCACCGTGGCAAACGGCCGCGCAGCGTCCGCATCCAACGCAGGCCATAGAAAGTTCGCGCTGGATGAAATAGTGCGCCAGCTTGCGGAAGAAGCGGCGGTTGCGCCGGTCGTGTACGGCCTTGCGGGGGTTGAAGCCTCCCGCCATGCGTGTAAAACCGCTCAGCGCGCAGGCGTCCCAAATGCGTACGCGCTCGACTTCATCGGGTCCTATCCGGCGATCGCTGACTGTGAAGCAAGTGCAAGCCGGGCAAACGTACGTGCAGCCGCCACACTCGAGACAGCGGTTGCCGATCTCTTCCCAAGTCTTTTCCAGAATGTCGCCCCGCGAGATGTAGCGCACCGTCGCGGAAAACCAACTTGTTGTTGTCTTGAACCGTTTGCGGACCTCGTCGAGAATGGTGTGGCGCTTCTCGACGTGCGATTCATTTCCCTTCTTGAAAATGCGGTTCGCGAACAACGCTTCGCCCTCGGGCGTGCCTGCGACGGCCATGAATTCATCGCCCAGGTCCATTAGCTGCAAGTCGAAGTTGTCGCGCGCGGCAGGGCCTGTATCGGCGCACACGCAGAAGCATTCGTCGTTAATGTCTTTTTCAACATCGGTGCAGACAATGTTTACAAGGAAAAGGTTTTTGCGACGCTTCTCGTAATAGATGTCGCAGAAATCCCGGCCTAGATAAAAACGATCGAGATGATTGATTCCCGCAACATCGCAAGAGCGGATGCCGAAAATCGCGCGCTTCGGTTCCCGGTAAGTCGGTTCGATATCAATTTTCCCGTTGGCCGTTTGAATCTTTACCAGGCGCTCGATGTGAGGCAACAAGTACCGTTTCGGCGGGTAATAGGGATTCGGAATGTGAAGTTGAATCCGGTCGCGGTTCTGATCGGTAACGGTATCGAAAGAAGTGTCGCGGCCCCGACCGTAGAAGGGCGCCTTTACCTCATATCCCTCCTCCCGGAGCAGATCCACGACCTTCAGTACGTCCGCGCGGCTAAGGATTCGGGCTTTCATGCCCTCTCCTTTTCCAAACGGACGGGGACCATCCGGCGCCTGTCTCCGTTTGCGCCAAGAATCTGCTTTTCGACGTCCCTCATAAAGTGCGGCACAAGGATCGTGCCCGCAAGGACTTCTGGTGTAAGGCGAGCAGTCGCGACAGCCGAAGCCTTCTCAACGCGAAGCCTGATTTTCTCGCCATCGCGAATGTTGAGTTTCCTTGCCTCATCGGAATTGATTTCCACGAACCCATCCGGGTAATCCAAAAAGAGGATTCGATACTCGCGCTTGAGAGTTTCACTGTGACGGATCAGCACGTTTTGATTCCAGTAGTAGAGCGAATTGCCGAAGATCAGCGTGAGCGGCAAATCCTTCGGATTCGCGGGGGCCTTCGGGGGCCGCACCACGGGAACAAATCGAAACTTCTTCTCTCCAGCGTCACTTGCAAAAAGATAGCGAGTCCCGAGAGGACAGTCCTTGGTACATGGCCATTGACGGCCGTAGTCGCGCGCGAGATTGTCGTAGCTCGCGCCGCTATAAAACGGGATAGCTTCGCCGATTTCATCCATCACGTCAGCGGAGGATTTGTAATTCCACTTGGCGCCCAGAAGTCCGGCCAGCCTGGTAAGCTGCTCCCATGCCGGCTTGAGACCCGCAGGCGGCTCGATCACCTGCTCTGCAAGCTGAATTCGCCGGTCCGTGCTGGTGAACGAGACGCGCTCCTCGCCGAAAGCAGTGCTCGGCAAAACAACGTGGGCGAACGCCGTCGTATCGTTCAGGAAAAGGTGCTGCACCACGACCAGGTCAAGCTGGCGAAGTGCAGCGGGCACATCCATGAAGAACGTGCTGCTGACTGGGTCATAGCGGTTGAGCCAAAGCCCCTTCACTTTGCCCTTTCCGCAGTCAGTGAAGATGGATTGTGCGGTCAATCCCGGTGCGGCCGGGAGTTTCACTTTCCAAAGCTTCTCGATGCCTTCGCGAGAGGCGGCGTCAGTTACACGTTGGTAGCCCGGCAAGCGGTCGGGCAGCATCCCCATGTCGCAAACGCCCTGTAGGTTGTTCTGCTCGGCCAGCGCGAAGATACCCGACCCCGGCTTGCCAAGATTTCCCGTGAGCAACACGAGGTTCACGATTGCCCGAAGCGTGTCTTTTGTTCGCGCCTCCATGCTGCTGGAATAGAGCACGGAAGCCGACTTGGCCTGGGCGTATATGAGGGCCGCCGCTTCTATCAACTCAGGCAAAACCCCACAGGCGTCCGCCGCCTGAAGCAAATCGTACTCGCGGACTTGTGCCAGGAACGCGTCATAGCCTTTGCAGCACGCTTTGATGAAGGAGTGATTCATCAAGCCGCGATCTTGAATGATCTTCGCCACCGCCCCGTACAAGATGGGCTCTGTCCCAGGCTTGATCTGGAGGAAGAGGTCGGCGTTTTCCGCGACGCGGTGACGCCGGTTGCCAATCACGATCAGACGCGCGCCAGACAGTTTCGCCCGAATGACCACTCCACCCAGCGTGGGCATTCGCCGGGCCAAGTCCACGCCATCGACAACAATCACTTCACTTTTGGCGAGCTCCGCAATCGAATTTGTGGTTGCCGGGACCCCGATCATGTCGAGCAGGACATCGACCGAGTTATTGCAATAAGCGCCGGTTCCGTGGTCAACATTATTCGTGCCGATCACGCCGCGCGCGAGCTTCTCAAGCAGGTAGGCTTCCTCATTGGAACATCGCGGGGAATTGAAGAACGCAAGTGAATCCGGACCATGCGCCTTGCGGATCTCCTTCAGACGGGTCGCAATAAAACCGAGGGCCTCATCCCACGTTGCTTCCTCTAAGCGACCATTCTTTCTTATCAGCGGGGTTCTGAGCCGGTCGGGAGAGGTGGCGATTTCGTGGACGTGCCAACCCCTGACGCAAATCCTTCCCTCGTTTGTAGGATGCGAAATGCTTGGGTAGGCACCCACCAACTCGTTGGCCGAAGTCTCCAGATAAACACCACAACCAACACCACAAAAGGTACAGGTGGTCAGCTTATGCGGCATGCGCCACCCTGGTGTCCCCACTGATCGAAACACTGCGCCCCGGACTGACCCAATTCTCTCCTATGCCGACCTGTAACTGAGACGTTATTTCCCTTGATTGAATTAAGCCAACGCGAGGGCAGGCAACTTCCGGGTCTTCGAGGGAAGAATGCGTGCAAGTCCGATGCAAAACTGGCCTGTGGAGTGTGGCGGGAGAGTCGGGGGAAACATGTCTATCCCGGTGCCTGAGCAACCTGTGGCTTTCCACAGCTCTCATCGACCACCCCCTTTGGACGCCATCATCCTAAAGGTTTAAGCGCATAGCTGTGATTCGCGTCACTATGCCCTGTGGCTGATATCACACCGATTGCAAAGGCAGGATTTGGAACATGCCAAGGCTAGCTGCGACGCTCCAACAATCATCCGGAGCCGCGCAAACTGTGGGCAACATGTAGATTCCCCGGGTTTCGTCTGACAGGGGGCTACACGTCAGAAACTGAACGTGGCTTGCAAATAGATTGCGCGATTCGCCGCGCCGGAAGCGCCCCCGCCCGGACCGAATCCGCCGCCAGCCAAGCCAATCGATTGGCCAAAAATCGCGGGAACTAACGCGGACTGTGCGGGATTGGCAGGAGTGAGGATAGCGAATGGCGTCCCCTTGTTCACATTGTTGAAGAGATTGCGCGCGTTGATGCCGAGTGTAAGGTTATAGCGCTGATTCGTTCCACTGCCAAAACCGCCGAAGCCGCCACCTCCGCCAAATGGCCCCCCAGGGCCGCGGCCACCTCTGCCTCCGCCTCCACTTTGACCACCCGTACCTGCACTATCAGCCTTCTTGCCGAAGCCAAACGTCTTGCTCAGCCGGGCATTCAGAGTAAACCGATTGGGGCCGGTGAAGTCGTTTGTGGGTATCGGCGTGTCACTGACCCCAGGGTTTGCATCGAAATTGCCCAAGGTCGTATTGACCACGTAGTTGGGGTTCGTCGAACTTGTCGCGTAGCTTGGACGCTGATTGGTGACGCCGCTGCCGAGCAGGTCCTTGGAGAGCGTCACACTGTAAGGCTGTCCGGAGCTTGCCATCATAAAGGGACTGATTCGAAACCCATAGGGCAACCCTATCGAGCCCCCCACAAACGCACGATGGCGGACATCGAAGGGCGACCGTCCATAGTCCGCATGCAAATTGAAGGGATTTGAGGGAGAGCCGCCGGCAAGCAGGCCATGGGAATAATTCAGCGTGTAGTAGCCGAACAGAGTGAGTTTTGCTCCGGCCCGTATGGTCGAGTTCACAATCAACTGGTTCTGTTTGAACATGCCCTGGGATATGTATTCATAAAGATTCTCTGTTCCGTAGGTATATGTTCCGCTTCCCGGAACGTTTGGATCAAAGCCCGACGGGGTATTGACATTGTCCGTGAAAAGCTGGTGCTCGCCCCGCGAGTTCATATATGTAACTGCGAGGTTCGCGATCTTCGTGAGTTGCCGTTCCAGGCTAACAGCCGTTTGCATGGTGAAGGGCGAGCGGAAGTTCGGAGAGTAAGGCGGGTGGCCGATCTGGTAGATCGCCGGAATCGATGTCGATTTCGATAGGTCGCTTACGCATATTGTGGTCGTGGGGTCTGGATTGCAGGCCGCAGCCGCGCTTGAATAGAGAGTGTACTGGTTCTGGTTCGTGCCATTGAAGCGCGCCGTTTGAAGAACATTGCTCGATGAAAAACGGTCATAGAACATGCCCCAACCGGCCCGCAGCACAGTCTTGGGAGTGTTTTTCCCACGCGCCAAGCCCCAGGCCAGCGCCACCCGAGGCGCCCAATCAGCGTGGTCGTTAATGTGGTTCTGCGATTCAAGGCGGAGCCCGCCGCTGAGAGTGATATTCGGACGCACCCGCCAATCATCCTGAACGTAAAGGCCCGAATCAAAGACGGAAACACTGGCGGCGGGAATTCCTTGAGTGATTGTCAACTGGCTGGGGCCCGCTCCCGCTGGAATGGGTAGACCTTGTGAAAGGGCAATCTCCGTCTGCTGATACGCAGCGAGCGATGGGAATGCAAACGTTCCATTGAACCCGGAACTCGAACTATTCCAGTCCGTCGTCTCGCGAATCCTTGCGCCAAATTTCAAGATATGCTTCCCATGGACCCACGATGTGTAGTTTTGGAATTCGTAATGGTTCTCATTATCGGTGACTACACCGATTCCATTCCCTCCGCCGGTGAAAGCACCGGCAACGTTTATAGTCGGCTGGTTCGGGTTCAGGGCCGTCTGAGTGTCGTGCCCGTGGATGTACTGAAAGCGAGTCTCATTCACAACATTGGAACCAAAGATCTGCGTATCGCCGGCTTGTAGTGTCTGCTCGGTGTCGTGGTCGTTGTAGCCGTAAGTGGGCAGAGCGAGCTGCCCAACCCCATCGTTGGCTTCATTATTCCCCCAATACTGATAGCGCACCGACAAGGTGTTGTTTTTTGAGAGCTGGTAATCAAGGCGCGGGCTCAGGTTCGTGCGTGTCCGTTTGTTGGGGACAGCCTCTACGTCAGGTTCAGGTGCAAATGTTGTTGGATTGAGGACGGTGGCGTTCACGGCATCCATGTCGTTGATGTCTCTTCGTTGAAAATCAAAGAAAAACGAAGCCTTCTTGTTGACCGGGCCCCCGACATTTCCGTTGTACAGCACAGTGTCGTACCCGGGCACCTGCGCTGCGCCTAAGAATGGATTCTTGGCATTGAAGGCCTTATCATTTCCCTGAACGTCCACCTGGCCGTGGAATTTGTCCGTGCCAGGCTTCGTGAAGATCTCAATCCTGCCGTATCCCAACTTGTCGTATTCGGACGAAAAAGGATTCTGGTTGATGCGAATCTCGCGGATCGACGATTTTGGCGGCAACTGCCCTGCCGTGAACCCATCAATGTACATCTGCCCGCCATTGGGACCAGCGGACGGCCCTGCCAGAGCCTCCAGGTCGGTTTGCAGTTCGTCGGGGTCATCCGAGAGCGCATCAAGCTCCTTCCCGGAAATGACCACGGCACCGGCATTGTTAGCAGGATTCACGTCCACATTGGGCGCGTCGGCCGAAACAACAACCTTTTGCTCCTGCTTTTCGATCTCGAGCGCGATGTCGAGCTTTTGAGTCTGCCCTGCAACCACGGTGACATTCAGTTGCTCGAATATGGCGAAGCCCTTGGCGATTGCTTGAACCTTGTAAGCACCCGGCGCGAGGTTCTTCATTTCGTAGATGCCGTCTCGCCCTGTTGTCGCCGTGAGCACCTGCCCGTCGAGGTCTGTCGCCACTACGCTGACGTCCGCAACGACAGCCCCAGACGGATCCGTGACCTGGCCACGAAGGATCGTTGTACTCGTCTGCGCTGCAATTGGCTGAACGAACGAAATGGCCAAGAGCAAGACGAATGCGGCACGACTGCACACCTTGAGGTTCACAAGTTCCATTCCATCTCCTGGATTGGAGGCCTCACACTTTTGTTTTCTTGTGCGGCCTATTGAGTTCCAGAATCTCCTTCTGACGGCGTCAGAGACCATGGCGACAGGGTCATTCCCTGGCCGTTGGGTGAAGCGGTTAAGATCGATTCGACGCCACCCAAAAGCGAAATCGCAGTGACCGCGCCCGAGTGCGTACCTTCTGTGGATACGATCATTACCGCATCGCCCTTCTGAAAATCGGCCAGCGCGACCGTCGGCATGCGATTCACCATCTGCTGGAAGTCCGGTGCGGCATTTGCTCGTTGCCCTCCATTGTATCCGGCCGATGCTGCCCCTTGGGGACGTGGTCCGTTGGCTGCAGGCGGAGCTCCCTGCCCTCCCGGACCCGGCGGGGTACCCTTCATGCGCATAGCGATTCGCTGCGCCATCTCCGGCGGGAGCTTACGAAGCTGCGAGTCAGGAGTAATCTTTACAACCAGGGATTCCTTGCCGATTAAGTCCTTGACGGTCATGGTGTTTGCGGCAGTGTCAACCGCGCTGATAGTACCTGCAATGTTGCGAAAAGCGCCCGCGACAATCTCTTCGGCACCGAACTCGCTGCCGTCCGCGCTCCGTTCGCCGCGCGCTCGGAGTTGGTCTCCTACCTTGATCTCCCCGATCGAGCAGGGCTTGGCCTCATCGAACTTCACGGAATCAGGCGCATATCGCCGAAGAACCGTGCTCTTTGAAATGTGAATGGCGATACTCTTGTTCCCGCCCAGACCAGCGACCGAGACAGTGATCGTGGCGGTGGGTGTATCAACGGACTTCACCAATCCGCCGATGCCTCGCTTCTGCCAGTCTTCGCGCTCGTGCTGCTGTTTAGCCTCCACATCGGAGTGCTTCATGGCGATGATCGCGGCAGCAGTCATCCACCTGCCGTCGTCCGACATCTTCCCGCGAACCAGGATGCGATCGCCCACTTGCAGGTCCTGCATCCGGAGCGGCGTCGCACTCTTTAAATCCTTTTGGTCCGGCTCGACGCGCACGATGCGCGTGGAATCCTGAATCACAACACTTACATCGGCCCCCGAGTCCGGGGCGAGCGTCAGCCCGTTCGTACTTATAGCCTTTATGGCACCAACGGCCTTTGCCGCCGGGGCGGCAGGCTGTTGGCCCTGCTGTTCCCTCTCCGAGCTCGCCCAAAGCTGAATGGGCAAACCCAGAATCACGATAGCTTCAGCCACTACGAGAATTAGCAATACTTTTATCCGCAAGCGCATGAATCACACCTCAGATCGAGCATTCGTGCAGGCTATCAGCAGATCCGGAAGACAAATCGGATACACATCACCGCATTCTTCACATAGGCACCATCCATTAGACGCAGGATGGCCCCGACAAATTTCAACTATTTTTGTCAGCCCGCCGAGTTTCTTGCCAGCTCGATGATCGTTATCTTTAAGGAGAGGCGCCGCCGCAAAAAGCTACTCGTTGCTTTTTCCAGTCAAAGAGGCTTCATCCACGATCGCCACGCCTGCGGGAACGTCGAAATGGAATTTCGTCTCAGGGATGTTAATGTTCTCTTGCCAATTGCCAAAACGGAATTCCGTTTCAACATTCCCCGCTTCACGGATCAAGACGCGGACTAGGCGCGCCTCCGGGTCCACTTCGAAAAGCACCTTGCGGGCGCCTTTGCCCACTGGATCTCCGCGAGGGGTGCAGCTTAAGAGAATGTCGTCTCCAGCTAGCAGCGCCGAATCAACACCGCCACGTGAGATCGAACTCGGGTCCACAATCTCGATCTTTCGACACAGCCTTTTGAGGTCCGCCTTCCCTGCCAGAAGAGCCAGTGGAGTTCTCCAATCGGAGCTTTCCTTCAACTTTGCACGGCTGGCGGTGTGGTCGGCGGGAACATAGAACCAGACGTTCGTGCCGTCCACAAGGAAGAGCTTTCTTTCGGGAGACTCGTATTCCCAGCGCATGCGTCCGGGGCGCGAGAAATAAACAGTGCCGGACTCGGACGTTCCTCCGCCGCTGCCGTCGCTGTACCTTTCGTAGAACGCCGCCTTCAGCGTGCGGGCGTGCTGATAGCGTGATTCAAGACTCTGGCGAACCGACTCAGGCGTATGAGTGGCAACAGTCGGTGCAAAACAACATGCTGCCGTCAGGAGCGCAGTCAAAATCATCTATACATCTTAGCATTGAGACACAGATTTGCAGGGGCCAGAGGAATTGCGACTCCAGACGAGAACAAATCACCACTGGCTCATAATGGCAATCCATCCGCATTTTCAGAGCGAGGCAAGCTTGAGGAGCCGGTCAGTTTTGCCCGATCGGGCTCAACCCGGCTGGGCAGCCGGCGGGCGTTGCGGCGATGGCGGCAGTGCTTTCCCGAATCACGCCCGTCGCATCCACACAGTAAAACCACGTCCCAGTCGGGAACCCGGTGGGGGACGCCATCACTGAAAACATGTCCGAGTAGCCAGGCGCAGCGCAACCAGTTGCTGCCACGGCAAGTTGTTGGGCCCCGACTTGCCACGTAAAGTTATACCCTGACTTCGATCCTGTAGCCAAAACACTGTCAATCAGCCCAGCCGCATTGCAGGACACTGGAACAGCCGGCGCTAGCACAGCAAGACTCCCCGGGTAGCCATCCCCATACGTGTTTGCATATGTTGTGGCGGCAGAATCAAAAGTACGAAGCGACGCCGCAGCGGAGGATTGATTTGCTGCAACCCTGGCGCGAATCAAACTTGGGACAGCAATAGCCGATATGATCAGAATGATGGCCACGACGATGAGCAACTCAATTAACGAGAACCCATTTTTTCTGCTGACCATAAGTGCAACCATCCTGAGAATATAGGGGAGAAAGTTCCCAGCTCTCCCCTTCGTTCGTCAACTGCTAGTTGCCGATCGGAGTGTTACCCGCAGTCGGGCAACCGGTGGCGGCTACCGCGGCAATCGCCACGTTAGCTTGCCTAATCACGTTCGTCGCGTCCACGCAGTAATACTCGGTTCCAGTGCTGGTGCTTGCAGGGGCGGCCATCGCCGAGAACATGTCTGAGTACCCTGCCGCAGCGCAACCCGTCGCAGGCGCTACAAGCTGGGTGGCACCCTGTTGGAATGTGAAGTTGTAACCGGACTTTACTGGAGCAGCGACTCCCAATATGCTGTCCAGAAGGCCGGCGGCGTTACAGGTCACTGGATTGCCCGGCCCCAGCACAACGAACCCACCTGGATAGCCATCCTGATAGGTGCTCTGGTACATGGCCGATGCGCTAGCAATGGTTCGCAGCGAGGCAGCAGCGGAAGACTGGTTCGCCGCAATCCTGGCTCGAATCAAGTTCGGGATAGCGATAGCCGCGATGATCAAAATGATCGCCACGACGATCAGCAACTCGATCAGCGAGAACCCATTCTTCTTTCGAACCATGTGCACAGCCTCCCAAGAGAACAAGGGAGGAAGCTTGTGGCTTCCTCCCTCTGGTTCGTCAACTGCTAGTTGCCGATCGGAGTGTTACCCGCAGTCGGGCAACCGGTGGCGGCTACCGCGGCAATCGCCACGTTAGCTTGCCTAATCACGTTCGTCGCGTCCACGCAGTAATACTCGGTTCCAGTGCTGGTGCTTGCAGGGGCGGCCATCGCCGAGAACATGTCTGAGTACCCTGCCGCAGCGCAACCCGTCGCAGGCGCTACAAGCTGGGTGGCACCCTGTTGGAATGTGAAGTTGTAACCGGACTTTACTGGAGCAGCGACTCCCAATATGCTGTCCAGAAGGCCGGCGGCGTTACAGGTCACTGGATTGCCCGGCCCCAGCACAACGAACCCACCTGGATAGCCATCCTGATAGGTGCTCTGGTACATGGCCGATGCGCTAGCAATGGTTCGCAGCGAGGCAGCAGCGGAAGACTGGTTCGCCGCAATCCTGGCTCGAATCAAGTTCGGGATAGCGATAGCCGCGATGATCAAAATGATCGCCACGACGATCAACAACTCGATCAACGAAAAACCTTTGTTTCTCTTAATCATGTTTTCTCCTTCGAAGGTAACTTCCTAAACTTTAGTGTACTCCCTGGCGGGGTACGCTAACTAATAGGCAAAGGGGGTGCCAGCACCGTACAAGATGTTAACTCATGCGACACAGCGGACTTAAGCCATGCAGGTTCATAGAGTTAAAGCGACCACGGATTATGCCACATGGTCGTAACTTATTCCTTTCTCGAGAATCGCCCAGAAAGTTGACAATTTTTGGCTACCCCCAATGACTCAATCGGGCATGCCTGGGGCTTCTCATATGCCGTACTTCTTCGCGTAGTGGCGGAATGAGCGATACGACATCTTAAGGAGGTCTGCCGCGCGGGTGCGAACGCCACGGGAACGCTCCATGGCGGCAAGGAGATATGAGCGTTCAACACTATGGATATACTCCTCGAGATTGACACCCTCCGCTGGCAAAAACACTCCATTCCCATTTCCAGAAACGTGAGCAAGCGACTCCTGGAAATGACTGCGCACTCGGTCAGCCAAGGATTCCACGGTGATTCGGTTCGCGGTCTCCAATGCCACGGCGCGCTCAATCGTATTCTCAAGCTCACGGACATTGCCGGGCCAGTCGTACACTTCCAACCGCCGCATCGCTTCCGGCTCGATACCCTCAATCCGCTTATTCATAGACTTCGAGAAACGATCCAAAAATTCTCGCGCAAGAAGTTGAATATCCTCGCGCCGCTCGCGAAGAGGAGGCAGGTGAATTGGAATCACACTGAGCCGATAGTACAAATCTTCTCGGAAGCGGCCTTCCGCGATCTCCTTTTCCAGGTCCTTGTTTGTCGCCGCGATGATACGCACGTCCACGTCACTTTCTTCCGTGCTTCCAATGGGCCGGACCTTCCCTTCTTGAAGAACGCGGTAGAGCTTCACCTGCATCGTGACGCTCATGTTTCCTATCTCGTCCATAAAGAGAGTGCCGTCGTGTGCAGCCTGGAAGAGCCCATGGCGATTTTCGCTGGCCCCGGTAAACGCGCCCTTCATGTACCCAAAAAGTTCGGACTCCAGCAGGGTCTCTGGAAATGCGCCGCAATTGATCGTGATGAATGGATTCTTCGAACGCGCGCTGTTCTCATGGATAGCCCGTGCCACGAGTTCCTTCCCTGTTCCGCTTTCGCCCGTGATAAGAACCCGGCTGGTCTGCGGAGCGATGTTTTCGATGAGTTCGAAGATGGCCCTCATCTTGGGGCTCGTTCCAATGATGTGATCAAGCCCCGTCAACCGTCGAAGCTCTCGCCTCAGGTATCCGGCTTCCTTCTTCAGTGCAAGAGTCTCGGCCACCTGCTGAACCGCGGGGCGCAGTTCATCCAACAGGCGGTCGCCCTTGATCACATAGCGATCCGCTCCGAAATTGACGGCGTCGATTGCCGTGTCGATCGTAGGCACGCCAGTAATCAGAAGAAACGTCGTTGCAGGAGAAACCTCCTTGCAATAGCGCAAGAGTTCAACGCCGTCCATATCTGGCATACAGATGTCGGAAATCACGATGTCGTAAATCTGCGAGGCGAGCCGGCGCCTGGCAGCTTCTCCGCTACCTGCCACGTCCACTTTGTGGCCTTCTTTGCGAAAGCTTATCTCTAACAGCTCGCAAATGGACCGTTCATCGTCGACAACCAAGAGATGGGCCATTCCTAACTATTCCTTCCCACCTGGTGCGCCACTTCCTCAATCTTCACCGAGTTCTTTCGAGATGTCTCGCGCACGCCTTCGCTGCGCGGCAGTTCGACAATAAACTCCGCGCCCTGCCCTTGCTGGGCCTCCACGCGGATACGACCCCCGTGCGCTTGAAGTATTCGGTAAACGATGGCAAGCCCTAGACCCGTGCCACCCGTGAAGCCCGATTGGAATGGTTCGAAGATCTGCGCCGTAACACTCGGATCGAGACCCACACCCGTATCCTTGATGGAAATCCGGACCCAGTCTGTATTTCCATCGAGCCCTACGGAAAGGATCCCGCCTCCTGGCATCGCTCGCAGGGCGTTATTGCAAAGATTCCAGAAGACTTGCTTTATGGCGTCCCTATCAACCATCACACGCAGATCGTGCGCTGCGAATTTCCGTTCGATTTGGAATTTCCCTCTCGCAGCTGCGTCACGCTCCAGTAAGAGCAAGGTCTCTTCAATTAACGGAGCGATTTCCAACTGGGCGAATGTGTAGGACTTGTCGCGAGAATAATCCAGGAAATCCGTGATGATTTTATTCAGCCGCTGGGACTCGCGAGTGACGATGCGGACCAGTTGCTTGTCGTCCTCTTCCAGCGGGGCAAAACGAGCCAGTTCCTTCAGCGCCCCCGTCATTGCTGTCAGCGGCTGGCGGATCTCATGGGCGATACCGGCAGAAAGCCTTCCTAAAGCAGCCATCCGTTCCTTCGTGGCAACTTCGCGCTCCAAGCGCTTCAGTTCTGTGAGATCCTGAAAATTGAAAACGTAACCGGTTGTTCTATTCTGGCCTGCGCGCAACGGCGAGATGGAGACCCCGAGGTAGCGCCCCGTCCCGTCCGAGGACCGGAACTCGACTTCCCTGCGTGAACCAGCCGGGTTCCCTTGCGCATCGGCTTCCACGGGCCAGAAACCGGGAAACACATTCGCAACGCTTTCACCACGCACAAGGCCAAGACCTCTTCCTGCGATTTCTGCTCCAGCGCGATTCAGCACAAGGATGCGGCCCTGAAGGTCAGTAGTGAGCAGGCCGCCGCGCATGGATTCAATGATGTCTTGATTGAAGGCCTGGAGATCCTTTAGTTCCTCGCTTTTCTCTTCAAGCTCCACGCCCTTTTTGCGAAGGTTCTGCGCAAGGAGACTTCCAAGAAAAGCCGTGGCGAAGAAGAAGAAAAGATTGATTGCGAGCCAGGATTCGAGGGTTTCACGGCTCACGGAGTTCGCTGTCCGCGGGATGACACCGTAGTACGCGAAACCCACCATGCTCCCGAGGAGGACAAAACTCGCGGCAGCAACTAGAAACGCACCGCCACGGGAGAACAAAATGCTGCCCATCAGGATCGCCAGCACGTATAAGGGAATGAAGTAGCTGTCCTGCGCGCCGGTAAAGTACACAACCCCCGTGACGATCACGAGGTCGCCTATCATCTGGGACGCGGCGTGCCACGTCGCCTTCGGGATGAGCCGGAGAAGAATGATATAGAGAGCTGCCAGGGTGTACCAGAGAGCTGCCAGGGGAATCAGCGCGCGGGTCGGAATCGAAATCGGCGTGAACTGTCGTACAGCGACCACCACACCCACCAGGAAGGTAATGGAGAGCAAACGAACGCGTCCCAACCACGGCAACCATTCGTTCGAACTGGACTTGGATTCCATACTCGAAGCACTGTCTGTACTAACTTTCTGTGGCACAGCCACCGTTAGAGCTTGGTTTGAGGCGGCGGGGAGCCCTCCGACCGGCCCCCGCCATCGAGTCAACATTCTCCAACGGGCTACGTCATCCCGCGAGCTTTGCGATCAGCGAGAATAGCGGCAGATACATCGAAATAACAATGCCGCCGACCACGCCACCAAGGACCACGATCATCAACGGTTCCATCATTGTGAGCATGTCCTTTACGGCAGCATCCACTTCGTCCTCGTAAAAGTCCGCGATCTTCTGAAGCATGGCATCCATCGCGCCTGTCTGTTCGCCGACGCCGATCATCTGCGTCACCATGCCCGGAAAGACGTCAGTTTCCCTTAGGGGTTCGACTAGAGAGCGTCCCGCTTCAACGGCCTTGCGAGTCTGGTTGATCGCCCTTTCGACGACCGCATTCCCCGAGGTCCGCGCCGTGATATCGAGGCCCTCAAGAATGGGCACACCGCTGGATATCAATGTTCCCAGTGTGCGCGTGAATCGGGCCACGGCAATCTTCCGAAGGACCAATCCCAAAATCGGCAACTTGAGAAGGAACGTGTCAATTGACATCCGCCCCGGCGGTGTGGCGTACCACATTTTCACCGCAAAACCCACGCCGATGAGGAATACGAGGATCATGCCGCCGTAGATGCTGCCCACAAAGTTGCTCAAACCAATCACAATTCTTGTTGGGAGCGGCAAGTCCGCGTTAAGGCCGGAAAACAGGTTTACGAAGATGGGGACCACCTTCCAGAGCAAGAGAACGATCACCGAAGCCGCGATCCCCATGACCACAACCGGGTAAATCATCGCCGATTTCACAGCCCTCACTAACCTCACATTTTTTTCGATGTAGAGCGAGAGGCGCTGCAGAATCGTGTCGAGAATACCGCCCGTCTCGCCCGCCTCCACCATGTTGTAATACAGTGCGTCGAAGATCTTCTCGTGCTGTTTCATCGCTGCCGAAAGCGTCGAGCCGCCCTCCACAGAAGCGCGCACGTTGTTCAGAATTTTCTGGAAGGTCTTGTTCTCCTGCTGCGAGGCAAGAATCTCCAGGCACTGGACCAAGGGCAAACCGGCATCGATCATGACGGAAAACTGGCGCGTGAAGATCGCCAGTTCCTTAGCATCGACCCCGCCTCCAAAGGAGGGAATGCTGAACTCCTTGCCTTTCTCCGAGATCTTGCTGACCGTAATCTGGTCCCGGCGCAAGGCAGCAGCAGCTTCCGTCTTGGTTGACGCCGCGCGCTCGCCCGCAACTGCGGCACCGGTCTTATTGACTCCCCGATATGTGTAAACCGGCATTGTCTGTTACCTCCTCTTTCTCTTTTCTTATCGCCGGACAGGAACCCGGCCCCCCGGTGGCGGCGTTGTCACCCCACGGTTAATTAGATCCTGCAGTTCGTCTGGATTCGATGAGCGAGAAAGCGCCACCTCCAGACTGATCGTCTTCTGGAAATAGGTATTTGCCAGCCCCTGATTGAACGTTTGCATACCTGACTGGCCGGTCCCCATCTGCATGGTGGAGTAGATCTGGTGGATCTTGTCTTCGCGAATAAGATTTCTGACAGCGGCGTTAGGGATCAGTATCTCCATGATCATCAGGCGCCCCCGCCCATCCACGCGCGGCAACAGCGCTTGACAGAGAATCCCTTCGAGAACCATCGAGAGCTGTGCACGAACTTGGGGTTGTTGGTGCGCGGGGAAGACGTCCACGATTCGGTTAATCGTCGATACTGCCGAGTTCGTGTGCAGCGTGGCGAAGGTCAGGTGGCCGGTTTCCGCAATTCGAAGCGCGGATTCGATCGTTTCAAGGTCGCGCATTTCTCCGATCAGCACGACGTCCGGGTCCTCTCGAAGAGCAGCGCGGAGCGAATTTGCAAAGGAGTGTGTATCGGAATGTACCTCGCGCTGGTTCACGAGGCACTTCTTGTGATTGTGGAGGAACTCGATTGGGTCCTCGATGGTGATCATGTGCTCTTCGCGCTCGTTGTTGATTTTGTCTAGCATGGCGGCAAGCGTAGTGGACTTGCCCGAACCCGTGGGACCCGTCACGAGCACAAGCCCGCGTGGCTTATCACAGAGCGCCTTCACGATGGGCGGAAGGCCCAGGGCATCAAAGCCCTTGATCTCCCAAGGAATGGTTCGAAAAACCGCCGCCACGGCGCCACGCTGATGGAAAATGTTTCCGCGAAATCTTGCCAAGCTCTTGAGGCCGAACGAGAAGTCCAATTCGAGATTCTCTTCCAACCTGTGCTTCTGTACGTCGGTCAGAACGCTATACGCAAGCGCTTTCGTATCAGCGGCAGTCAGCGGAGGCATATCCAGAGGGCGAAGCTTGCCGTGCACGCGAATCCGCGGTGAGCTGTTTGTCGAGAGGTGCAGGTCGCTTCCCCCCATTTCGATCATCTTCTTTAGCAACTCGCTGAGTGTGATACCTGCCATAATCTCCTCCGGTTACAACACAGTCTCCCGCAGTACCTCTTCCATCGTCGTCTGTCCGGCGGCAATTTTTGTCAATCCGCTGCGTCGCAAAGTGATCATCCCGCCTTCCAGGGCCTTCCTTTTCAGTTCAAGCGCGGACGCTCCGACGAGGATGAGTTCCCGCAAATCGTCAGTGATCTCCATTACCTCGTAAAGACCGACGCGTCCCTTGTACCCCGTGTTGTTACAGGTCGCGCAACCGCGTCCGTGTTGCACAACGACTTTCGTCGCTTCCTCCGGGGTATACCCTGCGTCGATCAAAGCCTGGGGAAGAATCTGCACTGGCTCCTTGCATTGCACGCAGATCCTTCGGACAAGACGTTGCGCGCAGATAAGGTTTACAGAAGTGGCCACCAGGAATGGCTCGATGCCCATGTTCATCAAGCGGCTGATCGTCGAAGGCGCATCGTTGGTGTGCAGCGTGGAGAGCACCAAATGGCCGGTCAATGCGGCTTTCACTCCGATTTCCGCCGTTTCGAAATCGCGGATCTCTCCGACAAGAATGATGTTGGGGTCCTGCCGCAAGAAGGCTCGAAGAGCGGACGCAAAGTTTAGCCCGATCTGCTCTTTCATCTGAACCTGGTTGATACCCGCTAGTTGGAACTCGACCGGGTCCTCCGCAGTCATGATGTTGGTATCCACTGTGTTGAGACGCGCGACGGAGGAATACAGCGTGTTCGTCTTGCCGGAACCAGTCGGACCGGTGACCAGCACCATTCCATAGGGCTTCAGGAGCTGCCGTTCAAATTTCGCGAGTGACTCGGGCTCGAACCCGAGTTTTGTCATGTCGAGCCGGAGGTTTTCCTTGTCGAGCAACCGAAGGACGATCTTTTCACCAAAGAGAGTCGGCACAGTCGAGACTCGAAAATCAAGTTCCTTCTTCTTTCCATCCTTGAGGTACTTGATCATGATGCGGCCGTCTTGAGGTAGGCGCTTCTCGCTAATATCAAGTTTCGACATAATCTTGACGCGGCTCGTCATTGCGTCCTTTAGCTTCATCGGCGGCGCCATAACGTTCTGCAAAACGCCGTCGATGCGGAACCTAACGCGGAATTCCTTCTCGTAGGGCTCAATGTGGATGTCGCTCGCTCCCCGCTTCACGGCATCCGTGAGAATTAGGTTGACCAGCTTGATGATGGGAGCTTCCTCGGCAGCCTTCTCGAGTGCGACGAGATCTATCTCGGCTTCTTCGGCTGCGAGCTCCAGAGCGGCGTCATCTCCGGCAAGGTCCTTCATCACCTTGTCGAGTTCCTCGACGCTCTCGACCTCGCCGTAGAACTTGTGGATCGCCTCGCTAATCGCAGTCTCTGAGGCGACGACCGGTTCAACATTGAAGCCGGTCATGAACTTGATGTCATCCATCGCGAAGACATTCGTCGGGTCGGTCATCGCAATGGTCAGAGTCGAGCCAACGCGGGAAAGCGGGACGATCTGGTAGCGTACTGCCGTCTCCTGCGGAACCAACTTAATGACGGCAGGGTCCACTTCGTAGAATTTTAGATTGATGGAAGGAACGCCGTACTGGCGGGAAAGAACGGCTGTGATATCGTCGTCGCTCACGAGCCCGAGTTTCACCAGGCACGTGCCCAAGCGCCCACCATTCTTTTTCTGGTACTCGAGAGCCTGTTTCAACTGATCCGCAGAGATCAGGCTATCTTTGACGAGGATTTCTCCGAGTCTCGAAGACATGGCTGTCCGTCCGCAGTACCAGAACCGCGGAGAATTGCAGCGTAGCATGCCCACGCTCCCACTGTGCCAGTTCGGTGCGGTCTTCGTAGTGAATCAGCTAACAGTGAGTACGCTGCGCGAAAACCTGTACGTTCGGACAGGCTTTTTTTTGTTCCTGTACATAGGTACAGGTATGTCAAAATTCGGCGAGTTGCCGATCATGGCGAGATTGCATTGCGACGAAACTGTTCGAAGAAAGTGCCCGCGGTCGGCTGTACCTTCCTCCACCGCTCGATACGGCTGACAATCACCCTTGGGCGCCTCACAAAACGACAGCAAACAGCCGGGATGGCACCCCACCATCTAGGAAACATGCTCCCGCATCGTGAAAGGCCGCGTGAAAACGACTTCAATCCCCTAGCAACTGGGCTCTGGCATCTGCTAGGATTAGACCTGCGGGCGGGCGGTTAGCTCAGCGGTTAGAGCATCCGGTTTACACCCGGAAGGTCCAGCGTTCAAATCGCTGACCGCCCACCATCAGACGTTGTTGGCGCGGGGACGTAGTTCAGTTGGTTAGAACGCTGCCCTGTCACGGCAGAGGTCGCGAGTTCGAGTCTCGTCGTCCCCGCCATTCTTTTCAAGCACTTGCGGAAAGTTTGGCTCCCCGGCGTGGGAACAAAAAGGAACATTAAGCGGAATCAATTCCCTCCTCCCGCCTCAGCAGTTCGAATCTGCCTCGGCAAAATCATACTAACAACCTTGCTTTGCGCTTGCCTCTTTGCTGGCGTCGTGGCTTGGGTGTAGGTATCGAGAGTGGTTCGGCTGTTGGCATGCCTCAAGGACTCTTGCACGATCTTCACGTCTTCGCCATTCGCTTTCAATTGGGTTGCAAAACTGTGGCGAAATGTATGCCAACCGATCGTCTTGCGAATACCGCATCGCTCTGCTGCCGGCCGGATGTGACGGCGTAATAGATTCTCCGGCCAGTATGGTTGTCGGCCCTTCATCTCCGGGCTGGCAAATACCCAGTTGCTCTGCTGATTGAAGGGCGAAAGGGATCGCCACTCCAGAATCACTCCAGCAAGCTCTGGGTCAAGAGGGATCGGCTTTCGTGATGCTTCCGTCTTGAGTTCCCCGACAACCTGTTGCACGACACCATGGTTGAGATTGATTTCCAACGACTCGAAATCAACATCCTGCCACTTTAAGCCGAGAAGTTCGCTCGCTCTCAACCCTGTCGTCGCGGCGAGGAACACCATCGCTTTGTAGGGGTGCTGGAGTTCAGTCAGCAATGATTTGATTTCGCTGACATCCAGCACTTCGGGAATGCGTTCACGTTTCGCACTTTGCCGGACAAGTGAAATTGGATTTTTGTCCAACCACTCGTAGCGGATCGCGTGATTAAACATAGCGCTCATGATGTTCCTGAGTTTTGCCTTGGTTCCCGCAGCCAGCGAAACGCTACCAAGCCATTCCTCCACCGCGACTGTCTTCACTTCAGACAACTTGTAGGACCGCCATCGCGGAAGAATCCAGTTGTCCAGGTAGCACTTGTATGCTGCTTTGGTTGAATGTGCCTTCGTAAAGTTGCCCTCCGACAACTCTCTGTCCACGTAGTGCGCGATCAACTGCTCGCATGTAAGTGGCTGAAGGGCTGCGCGTGGGGTTTCTTTGTTGACGTTGATTCGGAATACATCTGCTGCCTTCTGGGCAGCGGCACGGACTGGATATTGCTCGACCGTGCCTATGACCACTTTCCGGTTGATCTTCTGACCGTTTGGGTTCAGTTCTCGCCATCGAAAAATCCAAACGTCTGGTCCATTGGTGCGTCGTTCGCGTGCAACACAACCTTGCTGATACCGCATCCGCTTGAACATTGGCTCTCAATTCTCCTCAGTTCTAGCGGACGGATTGGCAATTTGAATTTACCCGAGATCGCAGCCACGAGTCCAGTTCAGATGCGCGGAAATACCAATGACCTCCGATCCGATAGCCGGCAAGCGTCCCCGTGCGTGCATAGCGTTGCAACGTTTTGACGTGGATGTTGCCGAGCAGTTTGGCGGCGTCGGCGCATCCAATCAATGGTTCGAATGTCTGCCTCGACTCATTGGCAGTGGTAACCGTCGCCGTCGCGAAAGAGGTTTCGACACTATCTCCCATTTCATCCCCTGTGGCCGCGTCCAGCGGCGTGGCAATGCTCGGCTCGTCAGGCTCACCTGCGCGCGATTCCAAGACTGGTCTTGGCTGTCGATGTTGCACACTTCGCGAGAAAGTTTCAGACAATGATCGCATTGAATCTGCTGCACGGCGCGGGACATGTCGTCTTGAGGACGCTGTATTCTCGCGCACTCCGAATTGGGTTGAATCGGACCTCATTTGTGTCCCGCGATCTTCGTAGGGACGTCTCCTTGAATTTGTTCTTGGTTGCGATCGTTCGAGTGTTGTTCGGCCCAGCGTTTAAAGTCGTCGTCCTTGCGGAATAGCAGCTTGAGGGCTTCGGTGATGACGTAAGACGGCGAAGCATCGATAAACTCAGCATAGCGCTCCAGTTGAGTCTTTACCGATTCTTCGACGCGGGCTTGGACAGTGACAGTTTTTGGTTGCTTCGGTGGCGCTTTCAGAATGGACAACGGGCTTCTCCTTTCTTGTTCGCACAAATTGTCAGACGCAGTGTCTGACAAACTCTCAGGCTTGCGCGTGGACTCCACGAAATCGCAACGTTCGGTATTTGAAAACCTCTGCGTTCTATGCGGGAACTGGCTTGCATGCGGTGGAAACTGTCTTCGTCCGCAAGCTGCATGGCCGCGGACGGCAGGTTCAATTGGTTGGGCTGGAGCGACCCAGGATTCACTTTGGCCACGGAACCGTGTGCAAAAGTGGGGTCGCTCCAGCCCAACACGGTGTTTTGCCCACGTCCAAATTGATCGTCACGGTATGTGCATCCTCTTGTCCCTTGGGCATTTGCTCGATCGCCAAGGTGACCGCGACGGTGACGGATATGGTGATCTGTGTCTTTCATGCACCCGTCACCTTCCTGCGGTCCTGAGAGCGATGGATGCTCTTCAATATTCGTTCATTCCTCTACTAATAAAGAGGCTTTGAGAACGGAGAAAGTAAGAAAAAATCTTGCCACCTGATCTACAAGAAACTGTAGTGATCCTCATCGTCCTCATAAACGCCCATCGATTTCCCTCTACTTACTAGGGAACATCCAGTCGGGGAAAAGTAAGAAAATACTTTAATCCCTCGGGGGCCCATACAGGACGAGAACTCCCCGCCACGGGCCCTCACTTATATAAGGAACATCCAAACGGGAAAAAGTAAGAAAAAACTTTAGCTGTTGGGGGGTAGCCCGAGCCGGGAGTCGGAATACTGACAACGGCCCCTACCTATTTAAGGAACATCGAGAAGAGAGAAAGGGAGAAAGAATCTCGGTACTGGTACATTTTTTCGGGTGACGCCGAAACAGGGACCACAGTGGGAAGATGAGGACGGAGCCGAGAGTGCCTCCTCAGTTCGGTAGGTAGCCCCCCGGGGATTGATTCCAGCGAAAGAACGATGGCTTGCTAGCTGAACGAAAACAGGGAGCAGTTCGGTTCGACGCCGCGTCGTAGGTGTTTGCTTACCAGAAGGCTGAGATCGTGCATTTGCCGAGCGGAACGCGAATAACCTTCTAACTGGCGAGCGCGCAGCCATCATCTCATTTGCGTCGCAAGGCCGCCGTCCGGCGGCCAGGATCTGGGATTCCCATTTTCATCCACGACCAGCGATTTTGAACCTAGCGGGAGCACCTGCAAGGATTTCAAGAACTCGATGATGTCGTCCTTTTGTTCTGCGCTGAGCGCGTCGAAGGCTTTCCGCGAAGCAAGTGCCTCACCGTTATGCGCTTCGACGGCTTCTCTTGCGGTCGTGAATTTGCCGTGATGCATGAACGGGCCGCCCTGATTGTAAAAGCCCCAAAGCTTTCGAGTAATGAACTGACAATTCCCCGCAAAGAATTCCGCCGAGCCTGCCGGGTAGTTCTGGTTGAGAGGCTCGCATTCCGGATCGCTTGCCGGATTGCTCGTGGCGCTGATGTCGTGCATCTTGAGATCGGTGTAGGCGGGAACCATGACCATGCCGTTCACGGCGTGCAGTCGAGGCTGAGGCAGTTCGTCGCTTGTTAAATCCACTGTAAGCTGCGGCGCTGTGAGCGGGTAGTTGACGGGTCCAGGCCGCAGGTTGGTGGCCGGGTTGTAAGGGTTCGGCTCGGAATAGACCCAGCCGTGATCAGTGAGCGGAAGCGAGTCCACGTGGCACGAATTGCATCCTATTTGATCGAAGAGTCGCTGCCCGTAAAGGATTGCTCGCTCAACAGCAGGATCGTTCGGAACGACCTGCCCGGGAACCGGAAGAACTGCCTGAAAGAGCGAAATCGCGGTCACATCGGCTACAGTGAGTTCGTTCGTCACGCCGTCGCCATCCGGATCGGTATTCAGCCCGAAGCGCTCCTCGGATTGCATCCCGTGGTGTTGATTCATCGCGTTGTTCGTGAATTGGCGAAGGGAAATCACATTGCTTCCTTGGGCCAGTGGAGCGATCGCTAGAGTTGGCGGGCCGTTCGGGCCGGTGCTGACGAGGCTCAATGGGCTGATGCCCTGAACGTGGGAGGTGTCCCATGTGCCGTCCGGATTGCGGTGAATCGTTCCGAAGTAGATTCCTTTTGACACGAGTGGGCGGGTGCCTCCGGGCGGCGTGGAATCGCGGATGGCTTCAAGGTCTGCAGTCATCTGGCGAGCTAGCATCTCGATGAATCCGGAGCCGTTCATTCCTATAGTCTTTCGCTCGTTTGCGACATCGTCCATGGTAACGAACTTCCCCGACTCATCCAGGGCGCCCCGCAACGGAATGCCGTCGGCGTGATTGAAGGTCAGGTGGTCGAAGCGCTGGCCGAGAACGAATACTTCCGTGACACGGTCTCCGCCTCCGCCGACGTTGGGCGTGTTATGGCATCCAGAGCAGGCATTTGCTTCGGGCGCAGATAGCCGGTTGAAGTTCCTCGGAAAGACGAGCGGGGAGCTAGGATCGGAGATGGGAGCGCCGGTCCCCTTCGTTAGCGGACGGCCCGCTCCCTCCTGGATCGTGAACTTCGCGGTAAATAATTGAAAGCCGTACTCGATGAGCTTGTGAAGCGGGGTGGTGAACTCATCTCCGTCCTGCATGTGCGCGGGAATAGATAGTTCCCGCCCGATCTGCGGGTGCGACTCCTGAGCCGCTGCCCACGAGGCTAGCGCGAACGCGAAAACCACTGCCAGTCCTTCGAATCCTCGACTCCGCTTTCGCTTCATGCGTCACCTCAGTCTCTCAGGTCGTCCCGTGAGGTCGAGGCAGCCTGTTGCAGAACCTAGGTCGTGCTAGGGAGTTATTGTGACTGTGATCTTGTTTGACTTGACGACGGCGTCTTTCGGGCCGCCCACAGTTCGGGATAACTGGATCTCATATTGACCTGGCCGCGTCATGTCGAAAACGCGATTTACCAGCGTCCTCTCCTCGGCACTCTCACCGGGCTTGAGCCTCACAAACTTGACGCTTCCCGACATCACAATGTTCTTCTTTTGCGCCGGATTGCCGGCACTGTCCCGGACGTCATATGTGTAGCCAGTGTCCACTCCATCGACATAGAACGCCCCTGCGTTGACCTCGCGGGTGGACGTGTTGGTGATCTTCACCCTGACGTCAACTTCTGAGCCTGCCTTCACCTCGGCTGGCCCGCTGATCGTGATTGTAAAAGGCAGCGCAGAACTCTTCGCGTCGGGGCCAGTCTGGCCGGGACAGGCCGCCGCAACCGCAGCACTCACCAAAAGCAATGTAAGCAGCCTCATGGTGTGACGGTCACCGTGATCGTATTCGATGTCACAACGCCGGTTCCAAGACCTTTGGGAATCGCACGGCTCATTTCGATGACATACTGGCCTGGCTGACTAAAATCGTACGCTCGACTAAGATCGAAGTGCTCCGTGAGAGTTGCACCTGGGGCCAGCAGCCGGTCTAGAAAGGCGCGTCCGGTCGCAAGTTCTGGGTGCTTGGGCACCTTTTTTGCAGCAGGATGACCACTGGGGTCGTGAACATCAATATTGAAATTCGGGTCGAGGCCCGTTTGATTACTGATGTTGGCGCTAGTGTCGATGCTCTGCTGAGAGGTGTTTGTGAGTTCCAACTTTATTGTTACAGGGGAACCCACCTTTACGTTGAGATTTTCGGTACTGATCACAATGGTGAAAGGCTGTTTAGCAAGGGACTGTCCTCCGGGCGAAGCTGCCCCGCTTGCTATCAACAACATCATTCCTGTCGAAAGCAGAAAGCTCATAAGCGTCTCCTTGGCCTCGACAGAGGTTATGGATTGGCTTTGTATTTCTCGTAATTCTGCAAGATTAGGCTCCTCGCCTCGGCCACTCGCTGCTTTACAGCGGCGTTTGCTGCTGTTGCTTCCAGGTAGCGCAGCACGAATAAGGCCGCGCGTGGCTCGCGGTCGGACGGAGTCGCTACCAGCTTCGGGGAGGAAAATGCAAGCTGGAGGACCGCCAGCACGCTTCCGGCTTGCTGTTCGCTCAAATTGTCCCCACCAACGAACTTGGCAACATCAACCGCCGCCGCATCGCCCATTCGACCGAGTTCCTTGTCGTCCCAGCCTGAAATGCCACCCAACTGGATGACGCGGCGAACGGTCTCCTCGCCTTGTGAATCGCTGGCCCTCGTGCCAGCCATTGCCCACGACGCTAGCCCGAAAGCGAAAACCACGGCCAGCAATTCAAATGCTCGACTCCGCTTTCGCTTCATGCGTCACCTCAGTCTCTCAGGTCGCCCGTGACGTCGAGGCAGCCTGTTGAAGTCAGTTTGCCATTACTCTGATCATGTTCGGAGAATAGGTTCCACATATCCGGCAGTCTCGCGGAACGCTAAGAACCAGCCCAGCCTACCCGGTAGGATGACTTCGCTCCGCACTTGAATTGCTCGTAGCGCCACACGGCGCTTCCGTGCATTTCCGCCAATGAATTCAGCGCCTTTTCAAGAGTTATATTTTGCAAGTGCTTTTGTTGGCTCGCGGTCGACTCCTGTTGCGAGTGCTTCCCACTCGGCTGCATAGCTGAGAATCCTATTGGGGGAACCATTTCTTCCAGTCCGGCCTTGCTGACCGCAGCTTGAACTTCAGGGGTTAGGAACAGCTTTTGTGCTGCGAAACTGAGTGCATCCCTAGAGCTTATGTCGACGGCGCGAATAACGGTGTTTAAGATTGTTTTGTCAGCGTCTCCGTGCGCGGCGAGAACTACTCCATCCTTGTAGGTCCATCTCCACGAAACCTCGGTCGTCGAAATATAATCCAGGCCCTGTTGCAGAGTGCCCCGAGGGAATGAGAAGTGTTCCAAGCGAGGCTGAGCACACTCATCGTAAATTAGAATAATTCCGCCCGGGACTTGCGCCTGAACCAAGAACCCTGTCACCGCGTCGGAGCCCGTTCCGTCGAGGCCGAGGAGTTCGACGGGACGCTGGAGAACATCGGCTTGCTGAGGCGTGACCGGAACCTGAGCCGCTGCCGACGACGCTAGCGTGAACGCGAAAACCACTGCCAGTCCTTCGAATCCTCGACTCCGCTTTCGCTTCATGCGTCACCTCAGTCTCACAACGATCAGTCTGTCTCCGCTTGCATTATGTACGTTTTGCTTCCGTTGCATTCGTGCTCGCGGTATATCCAGATCGTGTGGCCGTAGGTGCGGACAACAGAGTTGAACGCCTCGCGAAGCGAAACATCCTTGAGGCTTATCATTATCGGCACTGGTTCTCTCTTGGCGGGATGTTCGTCGTAGACGCCGGGGCCACCCTGCATCATCCCGGGCTGCAGTTTGAGCTCGGCAGCCCGCTGGCGCACCTCTGGAACTCTGATGATGTCGTACAGGACGGCATGTGCATCCATTTTTTGGTCGGTAGTGTTCAACTGAAAACTGCGAATTTTGGCATCCAGCAGGGCCGCGGACCCGCTTCTCGGTATTAAGTTAACGACACCACCCTCAAGTTGCCATTGGTAGCTTGGGTTCTCGCTCACAAGGGCATCCATAGCCTCGCGAATCGTCATGCCGCGCTTTGCAGTTAAATGCAAAACCGGCACACCCGAACAGCCTTCCAATTGCGCGATTCCCCCTGGAATGCGTGTGCCTCCGAGTAACTGACCGATCAAAACGAGCGGCACATCGCTGCGGTCGATATCGTAGCCGATGGGGAGGTCAACCGATTGCGACTCGCCGAGGACAACGGCGCGCGGATGGTGCCCCGCCATCGGCGCGGCCAAAAGAGCGAGTATCCCGGTCGCGAGGAGCATGGTGCATTTCATGGCAGTTCCCCTTTCACGCTCACGGCGTGGTAATTGTTGACGTGTATGTTGGCAGGCCTTGGCCGTTGGTTGCCCGCGTGATGTGGATTACCGTTGTTAGATTGTAGACAGTTCCCCCTGCGGTCGCGGTCCAGTGTTGATCGAACGAGTCGCTGACATTTGGGGTTGGGCAAGCGGGGGCCGAATTGTAATTGGCGTATATGTCGGATAGTACCTGGGTGGCAAGATTCGGGCTGCCAGACTGACCGGAGGTGGGGGCAGGCAGAGGGTCAGGAGAGGGCGAGATATTGTTAAATGACTCTGTGAAAGTCACGGTACCGCTCTGTATTCGGTTCGCTTGCTGGTCGGCCAACGCATAAGTGAACCACTGGTAACCTCCGCAGACATTTGCGACTCTAGTGGTCCCATCGAGATTTAAAATTGTTATGTTCGTGCCTGCGTTGAGTGAGCCCGTACCGTTGTTTGGAGTACCCGGCTCGTCGATGCGGCCCAGTGAGGTCGGGATTTGTACGAAGAAGTTCACGCTATTGCTCGGCGGCCCCCCTGACACGGTGATTGTCACCGAGTGGTTTCCGCCAGGGGCACCGCCCACAATCGCGAAGCTTGCTTGAATCTGCGTGCCATTTGTATTTACAGAGGTGGGGGTCGCGGAAATTCCAGTCCCCGCATTGATGGCAATATTCCTCAGATTTGTACCGAAATTCGACCCTGCAATTGTCACTGCGGTCGAGGCGCCAACCGGCCCCACCGCTGGGGAAATACTGGTGATACTTGGAGGCGTCACGACCTCCACAGAGCCTTGGGCGCTAGCCGAGCAGCCCGTACTGGGATCGGTGATTGTGCCCGTAATCGTAGCGTAACCGACGGAGTCGGCGTTCACGTCTGCGAAGGAGTCCGTTGGGTAAGCGATAGCGGCAGTGTACGGGGCACTCGACGTATAGTAATAATTATAGGCAGTGGTCGTGGTGGCGTATGACCCGCTGCACGAACCACGATAAACGAGGTCCAAGATCGCCAGGGCTTCGCCACCGCTGTCGCCCGTGGTTCCGACAGGAAGATCAGTTGTACCCGACGGACTCCATACAGCCCCAGCCACGTCCGCATAATCCCCGCAACTGAAGTTGCGAGCCATGCTGGTGGTGGCGTCCGACTGCAGAATGCGGCCTTTTGTGCCGCCACTAAAGGAAAACCACTCCGCAATACCGGAAGTGGAAGCGGCAGGAATTGTCTTGCCCGATTCGTCGGGAACCTTGTTCTGAATCAAATCGCCAATACCGATCTGCAAGGTTTCCATCGATTTCAGCGTGTACTGTTTCTGCCAGAGTACGCTTCCAGCCGAGAGTAGCACCCGAATGCTCTTTGAACCGCCACTATGGTTAAACAGGAGCAACGTCGAGTCGGTGCCATCTTTGAGCGACCACGGATGCGCACCCCCATTTTCCATGACCATCTCGTCTTTCCCCAGCACCTCGACGCCTGGCCCCTCCGAACCTGTCTCCGAGACGAGCTTTGCTACCAAGTCGCCGGCTGCCCCGTCCGAGGTCACCACGAACGAGTTCTGCAGCGCTGAATCGCCCTGCAGATTGTCGAGCCTCACATGGTTGGTGTGCAGCGCGGGGATGGCGCCGCTCCAAACCTCTTGTCCTGTCGGAGTATCACCCGAAGTGCTTGCGTACTGAATTGTTACGTGAGCGGGCTTATTTGAGAAGTTCGCCAACGACAATTCGGGTACGTAGTTTGGACCCGGCAGAAGCAGAGCCGGACCTACGGGCACTCCCGTGAATACGGTATTGGGGGACATCACCATCTCGGGGTCCGCGAAGGAAACCGAACTGAAGTATCTCCCCTTATCTTTCCGATGCGGCGCCAGGCCGAAAGCTGCAAATGAGCCCGGCATCCCGTCGCTTGTCAGCGCGATTCCAGTCACACTACGTGGTACATCCTTGCCGTCATCCCGCCCGGAAGCGAAGTCAGCCCCCTGCGGCGTGGCGCTTGAGCAAGCCTCGGTCAAGGCAGTCCCTCCGGCTGCGACGGCGACAGTCTTCGAGAAAGCTACGCCGTCACGGCCCAAGCAGTCAATCCTCACATGCTGTGCCGCGTCTGCGAGGCTCGTCACTGCAACCAAGGGCGAGCCCTCGCCCCTGTCCGCGACCCCGCGCAGAATCTGCGAATCGTTTGAACTCGGCATCGCGAGTTCCTGGTCGATGAAGTTGGGCTGCGGGTACGTCAAGTACGTCATCGATAAGGCAGCGAGGATGGCAGGGCCCTTCAGGTCCGCACTGGGCATGACGACCACGCTGCCAGTTGTTGCGTTCGATCCCTTCTCTCTAAGCACGACGCCCAAATCCAGTGTGCGCTGGCTATGGGGGTCGAAAGTGACGCGTTTCTGGGCGACCTGTGTGCCATCCGGTCCGCGAAGAATGACATCGGCATAAGTTTGCAGTGCCGACCCGTTCACGAGCACTAGCGTACTCGTAAATTCTTCATTCGCGATAAATAGGGGCGCCACGAGCGGCATGGGCATCATGGGCGTGGACGTGCCAGTTGACTGCTGCGATGATTTGGTGGTCCTGATCCCTGCTCCTGAGGACATCGCGAACTGCGGCGCAAGCAAGAGCACGAAGAGGACTAACGCGAGGTAAAGAAGCGTCTTCTTCACAGTCGAATTCATGAATGCACCCTCCCTTATAGAAAATCACTGTTCGCGTAAGGGACCGGGCAGCCGGGTCCCGTGCAGCGGGAGCCGACACAGCGTTGCCTTTCAAAATCTCGGTTTGAGGCCGTCCGTCGGATTCGAGAACGGCTTCAACGCGCATGCAGTCACCGGCTGACCGCCTTTAAGAGCGTTGCTATCTGAAACCAATGGGCTACCCAAGGGCCCAAAAACGATGCCAAGTCTTCTATCTAGAACCAGGGTTATCGTACACTACCTATATGTGCAGAGTGGATAATACAAAATACGGATACGTGTCAAGTGAATTCTCCGTGACAATGTGGATATCTTGGTCCCGAACCATTTAATGACCTTGCGCTTGAATTTAATGCGGGTGGGACCATACCAAAACCACTTGAATGGAAAGACGGAGATTGGCATTACAGTACAGACTTCGACCCTTATGCGCTTGCCTCGGAACCTCATCCGTTCAAAGGCCAGAGCGTACGACTGACGTGTGGGTGCCGAACGCGCGATTGGGTGGCAGATGACGGGTACGAAAACTTCGAGACTTGGGTAGGTGGTTGAGTTCGCAGCAGTTTCATCCCTATGTCGTCCGTACTGCCCGCACGTGCTGGCGGTCACGGTGCTCCTGTTCACGCTGCTCGGCGCCATCCTTCACGGTATGTTGGGGTAGCTCGACTTCTCCACGGCTGCCCAAGCTTCCCCTTACGGTCCCACGCCGCTTTCATCACGGTGCTTCTCTTTGCTTGACTGGTGAAATTGGCGCGTCCGGTTGTCACCCGTGCCGCTGAGAAGAAACACAAAACCGGATCATCTACCTGATCTGCCCCTTTTTGCCCCCGCATGTTTTCGCTAAGTATCCATTCGTCAGGAAGATGAATGGTAGGGACGGTGCGGATCGAATCCGGGTTCAACAGACCACCAAAACCCGCATTTCAAGACTGATAGGGGGCGCCGAATCATAGGGATGATGGAAGCACCAAGATTTGGCAAGCGCCAATCGGGCTCATTACCTGACCCTTGATCAATTTGAATTCGGCGTCTTGCTTGCGTCCCTCACGATTTCTCTCAAGTTCCAAGGCGTCGGTGCCAATCCGTCCGCATATTTTTGCCTTCGGAATATCCGACGCGGGAACAATCCGGGAACAATAAGAATTCCCGTCTATGTGTTTTCAGTACTTTGCGTTCCTTAACGCTCCCCGTAAGTGCTTGATTTTCCACGTCAAGCTACTCTGTCACGGCAGAGG
>Ga0326727_10001709_pt1 | contig 79218 bp, 69 predicted proteins | sample MB2enrmetagenome_FD_207643 | JGI IMG/M metagenome (GOLD analysis project Ga0326727, IMG submission 207643) | Lab enriched peat soil microbial communities from McLean, Ithaca, NY, United States - MB29MY | ecosystem: Environmental > Terrestrial > Soil > Wetlands > Peat | place: USA: New York... | reverse complement strand
AGCGGCGTGTCGGTGAAGCGCGTCACTCTTCGTCACTGGGGATTCAACGGAACTGTAGTGCCCGGCAGCGTGAACACCGGCAACAACACGTTCCAGATGAAGGTGAACGGATTCGCGGGCGTGCTGATTCCGCAGACTGTGACCGTTTTCATCACCGACAACTGCGAGTTCCGCGACGGATTCACGCAACTGTCTGACGTCCCGGCTGCCACCAGCGTGCGCGTCGTCGGCCTGCTGATCAAAGATCCGACCAGCGGCAACACCGTTCTCATCGGTCACTACGTCGACGATCTGGACTGAACTGAAAACTGAGTCACTGCTATCACCGGGACCCGCAACGCAGAAGCGACGCGGGTTCCGGTGATTCTCTTTTCGTTAGAGCAGGTCGGCGAAGGGCGGAAACGTCAGCAACAGTCCGATGGCGAGCAGCACGAAAGAGACGGTGACGATACGGCACAGTTCGACGTTGCGCCTGCTCCATCGGTAGTGAAACAGAACCCACGCAGCAAGCCACACGGCAATCGCAGCAGTCGAAACGCCCGATAACGGTCCTGTAGGCCGGTAGAGAATCAACAGGCGGGCCAGCGGCGGAGCCTTGTCGGCGGCGAACGCTATAGATCCCAAGGCGAAGGAACCGATGCCGGCTGCGACGACAGCCGCCGCGCCGGGACCGCTGGGCATCATCTTCGCAGAGACGTCGTTTTCTGTGGGCATCGCTATTCGCCTCCGTGCATAAGCCGGATCGTCGCACCGCCCTCAACCGGGGCATGTTTGTTTAATTCCGCGCCGAAGAATCCCGCAATTCCGGCGCATGCAAACGAAACAAACACAAAGATGAGCACGGCCGAGCGCAATTGCGGATGGTCCCGGAGAGAACGCCGGTATCTTAGAAAGACCGCCGCTGCCATCGTGATGGAAATGGGCGTGATCCACGCAATGTGCTCTTTCCACTCCATGCCGATGGAGTGCCAGCCGATGGTCGCCGGATTCGACTTGAGCAAGGCCTGCGGAAATGCATTGAGAGCCGCAGTGCCCGCAGGCGGAACAGCACGATACCACGGATAAACCACGTAGGCGCCCGTCAGCACGGTGATCCAGGCGAGCACGGCCATGACCACCAGCCACAGGCCAAGAAACGTCTCTTCCTCGGTCGAAATCGGCTCGAGCGCGCGGGGTTTGTAGCGGCGATACAACTCGACAATAGCCGCAGAACAGGCCACAAGATAGAGCGCGCCGAATCCCATGCCGTGGACGAGGGTCCAGAATCCGTGCGTCGTCATCTCCATCGCAATCGCCCCCTGGGTGGCTTTTGTCCCGCTTCCCTCGAGAATCAGAGCCCGTTTTTGAAGGCGTGGCCCGAGTACATGGCGTTTCTCAGCAGCGCCTTCTTGTCGTCGGAATCCTTGTCACCGCCGGGGCCCTTATCGTCCTTACCCCACGTCCAATAAAGTCCCAGGTAGGCATAATTCTCCGTCTGCCCGGCAATCGAGTGGCCATACGCAAATAGAAGCTGCATGGTGTCTTCACCCTTCAGGTGCCAGTAGCCGCCGGCATCGATCATCGTCGAGGACTGCGTTTGCGCTGCCGCAAAACCCTCTCCGCCATGCGAGAACACCTCGGCTGCAAGTTCCAGTTTCTTGCTCATCTCACGCTTCAGCAGAAATCCGCCGTAGGGAAAATCGTGAAACCCCGTCTGCGGCACCACGGTCTCGCCCGCTCCGCCGTCAAACAGCCATTTGCCGTAGTTCTTCTGCAGCCAGAGCGGCAGCCTGTACCAGACCTTGCCCACACCCAGCCCCTTGTCGTCGTTGCCGGTTGGCATCTCGAACATCGTGAAGGTGCCGATCTGAGGAACTGTTTTTGTCTCCTTGATGATGGCCAGCTTGACGCCGAGTTCCATATCAGTGAGGCCGTTCGCGCTGGGCCCTGCACCGCCTGGAGCGTAGATGAGGTTGTTGGAGGGATAGATGCCACCCCACGGCAGAATCGCGTGCAGTTGCACGCGTGGCACTGCACCCCAGTTGAACTCGAAGGCCGGCCCGGAGTAATCCATCTCTGCCGGCGTCCCGTCTGCCGCGCCGAAGATATAGAACTCGTAGTGCTTGAAATCGACGGGCACCGGGTCGTCGACCTGGAACGGCGGACCCTGGGCGAGGAGCTTGGTTCCGCTCATCGAGATAAGCAGAAAGAGCACCGCAAAAAGGCAGGTCAGGCGGCAACTCCTCTGCGATTCCTTCTGGGGATGGGAAGGATCTCCGACTGAAGACGTCATCTGCAGCCGAAGTTATATCGAAATTCGATAGTCGTCAAGACGTTCGAGCCTGATGGCGCTATAGTTGTTTTCGTGGCCGATCAAAAACGTGAACTTTTCGATGGACTGATTCGCATCCACGTACTGCTGCACGCTTCGCAGGAACCCATCTTCGGCCTCTTAATGATGAAGGAACTCGAGCACCACGGCTACCGCATCGGCCCGGGCACGCTGTATCCGCTGCTGCACGGGTTGGAGGAATCAGGCTTGTTGCGCTCGGCTTCCAATCATGCCAAGGGAGGCCGACGGCGGCTCTACAAGATCACCCCGGCGGGGAAACGGGCATTGGAAAAAACGAAGGTGAAGATCGACGAGCTCTACAACGAACTTCACGAGGAGCATCCGCGGCTGCTCTCCGGCAAAGAAGGATCAGCCGAAAACTAACTGGACCGATCGGATTCTCTATCCGGCGAGGCTCTGCTTGACGATCTCGCTGACTACGCGGCCCTCGGCCCGCGCTCCCGACTGCTGGATGCGTGCCTGCACGGCTTTCATCACCGGGCCTATGTCTTTCGGCGTCGGCGCATGCCCGGTTGCATTTGTGTGTTCGGCGATCACCTCAGCAACAAGCGCGCGCAGGCCGGCCTCATCCAGCGCCTTGGGCAGAAACTCCTCGATGACAGTGATCTCGCCAGCCTCTTTTGCCGCCAGTTCCGGCCGGTTGCCCTTGGTGAACTGCTCAATGGAGTCGCGACGCTGCTTGATCATGGTGGCCAGTGCCTGCTGTTCCTCCACCGGAGTCAGCGGGCCGCGCTTGTCGATTGCCTTGTTCTTCAGCGCGTTCTTGATGAGCCGCAGCGTGCCGGTGCGTTCGGCATCATGGAGCTTCATGGCGGCGATGATCTGCTGGCTGATCTGCGCTTCCAGTGCGCCTGCTTCGTTCATGGCTTCCTCTCAGGGTGCGCACATCGGGCGCACGCGCCTGTATTCGTGTTCGGGGCCTCTTAAGTTTAGCGCGGAGAAGATGGGGAGACTCTTCACCGGGACGCCTGCCGCCAACGAGCCGGCCTCCACGGGGTCGGCGGATTCGCCGGCGGCCATCGCTTGATCTGCCCCCTTCGCGGCTAGTTCACTGATTCTGCTTTGGTTCTCTTCTGTTTTGTGGGGAAAAGTACAGAGCTCTCCTTCCAGATGTGCTATGGTTTGGGCGCAGTTTTCTGTGCTTGCGACTAGTACCTGAAAACCGGCGGCTTCGGAATCCCGGCAAATCGTTGCACTTAAGCCGCCGAGACGGGTGGAAAATCCGCCGATGGCGAGGGGTCTGTTGAGATTGCGAAGGCTGGTTCTGGTTGCTTTTCTTGTCGCATTCATCCAATCGGTGCATGCCTCCGAGCGCATTACCGTTGACCAATTGCAGCAGAAGCTGGCCGCGCCTGCTCCAGCGGGCCCCAGCCACGGCGAGGTCCCTGTAGCTCTGCTTCAGGATGCCACCCTGGCGTTTCAGATCGAGGGCTTGCAGCTTTCGGAGAGGCTCACCTCCGCCACGCTGGAGCGCATCATTGCGCAGCACTCGTTTGGGCCGCAGACACAGCGGGCCCTGCATTTGCTCGCCGACCGCTCAGCTCTCCTGGACCCGCCGGCCGGCGAGCTGCCCAATAGGCCTGCGCCGGATGCGAGCCAGCAACAACACATGCTTGATGCGGCGCGTGCCTACGTGTTCCAGACGCTGTCGCATCTGCCGAATTTTTTCGCCACGCGCACGACCTCGCGATTCTACGGAGTTCCTCCGGAGCTGAATAAGACGGGCTTGCCGGTGCAGGTTGGTCTGCATCCGAGAGGAAGCACCAGCCGGGAGATCACCTATCGCGACGGAAAAGAACTCATCGAACCGATGAAGCTCCAGCGCCCGGCGCCGACGTTACCGCAGGTCGGGTTGGAGACCTGGGGCGAATTTGGGCCGGAGCCCGCGGTCGTTCTGATGAACTTGAGCGACGGTACGATCGCCTTTCATCATTGGGAGCAGACTCCGGTCGGGGCAGCCGCCGTCTATCGATACTCTGTGCCCGAAGAGAATTCGCATTATGAAGTGAATTACACCTGCAACGGGAGCAATTCCTTCCACGCGCAGCCCGCGTATCATGGCTCGCTCGCGGTCGATCCCGCGTCAGGTGCCATCCTGCGCATCACGATAGAAGCGGATTGGAAGCCCGCGGATCCGATCTCCCATGTTGCGTCGGTGGTCGAATACGGCCCAGTGGAGGTCGGCGGACGTTTCTATATTTGCCCGCTGCGTAGCCTGGCAGTCATGGTGGAAGAATCCAGCATTTGCTCCCGTGACACGCACAATCGAAGTCTGGTTCAGCCGATGTGGCTGAATCGAACCACATTCAGCGACTATCATCGGCTGGGCTCGACCTCGAGAATTATCACGGATACACCACCAACTCACGAGGCACCTCAGCAATGAATGCCCGCTCGGCGACGATGAAAGGGATTGCCAGGTCGATCCGAGCCGCGGTGCTTTTGGCACTTGGCTTTACCTGCAGCAACGTTGCCCTGGCCGGCCCGATTCATGACGCGGCGCGGAAAGGCGATCAAGCAAAGGTAGTTGCGCTGCTGAGCCAGAACCCTGACCTTGTATCGAGCCGGGACAAATTCGGCAATACCCCTCTGCATCTGGCCGCGCTGCACGATCAACCGGCCATTGCAGCGTTGCTCCTGGCGAACGGCGCTGATGTGAACGCACAGAGCATCGTTCGGCAAGCCGACTCGGACGGGATCACGCGTTCCGGCGAGACGCCGCTGACGCTCGCGCTGCTGTCCTATCAACATAAGGAAATGGTGGAGTTGCTGCTGACCCACGGAGCGGACCCGAATGTCATGCTCGCCTTTGGGGTTACTCCGCTGCATCGCGCCGTTGAACGTAACCTTCCCTATGATGTGGAACTACTTTTGGCCAACGGCGCTGATCCGAATAGAAAAGGCTTTAACTGGCGCACCCCTGTGCACCTGGCCGTCATGCATGGTCGAACGGAGATTCTGAAGATCCTTCTCGACTACGGAGGAGACCCAAACGCGAAGGACCAGGGCGGACGCACGCCGATGTTTTACGCCCAGTGGAATTTCGATGAAAAGGTGATCGCGCTGCTTCGCGCGCACGGCGGTCACTCCTGAAGGACCGAAACCCAAGAATTCTCGATTCATTTCCTGAGTCTCGTAAATGATCTATTTCCAAAGAATACATTTCACAAAAATCACAATATTGTGTATTCTGTGATTTCCGGAGTTCTTTGAATGGGCCTCCGGATAGAGATCCACATCCAGCTCCGGGAGGCTAAGTCCATGATTCGCAAGACCCGTCTCTTTACGCCAGGCCCCACGCCACTGCTGCCCGCAGCCCAGTTTGCCATGGCGGCCGCCGATATCCACCACCGTACCCCGGAGTTCCGCGCCCTCTACCAGAAGGTGCTGGCGCAGCTCAAGGTCTTCGTTGGAACCAAAAACGATGTCCTGCTGCTCTCCAGCTCGGGAACAGGCGCCATGGAGGCCTCCATTTCGAACCTGACCTCACCGGGCGACAAGGTGTTGGTGCTCAGCGCCGGCAAGTTTGGCGAACGCTGGGTGGACCTTGCGAAAGCCTTCGGCTGCCAGGTTGACCTGGTGAAAGCTCCGTACGGTCAAACCTTCGACCTCGCGGAAGTCCGCGCTGCGCTTAAGCCCGAGCACCGTGCCATCTACATGCAGGCGACCGAGACTTCGACGGCGGTGCGCCATGACGTAGAGGCGATCGCGAAGCTGATCCACGAAACCGCACCCGAAACGCTGCTGGTGGTGGACGGGATCACGGGCTTGGGCACGACGCACTTCGACGTGGACGGCTGGGGCATCGATATCCTGATTGGCGGCTCGCAAAAGGCCGTCATGATTCCGCCCGGGCTTGCTTACCTGAGCGTGAGCGAGAAGGCGTGGGCCGCGATGGAGAGGTCAAAGAATCCGCGCTACTACTTCGACCTGCGCAAGGAGCGCAAGAACGCGGTCAAAGGCGAAAGCGCCTATACGCCGGCCGTGGCTCTCGTCGCAGGGCTGGGCGCGGCGCTCGACTACATCGCAGGGCAGGCCGGTGGCGACCTTGAGAAAGGACGCATCGCGCTCATCGACAACGCGATCACCAATGCCGCTGCCACACGCGCCGGACTGGTCGCGCTCGGGTTCACGCTGTTTGCGCCGGCTGCTCCGGCGGCAGCGGCAACAGCCGTGGCGGTGCCGGAAGGGATGGATTCGGGCGCGGTGGTGAAGGCGCTGAAGTCGCGCTTCGCGCTTGTCACGGCCAACGGCCAGGGTGAGATGCAGGGCAAGATCTTCCGCGTGGCGCACCTCGGGTTCTTCGACTACCTCGACACTGTCGCTTTTCTCGGCGCCATGGAGCACATCGCGAAAGACACGCTGGGACTCAAGGTCGAGTACGGGCAGGCCGTGGCAGCGGCGCAGAAAGTGTACGTGGATGCAGTGAACAGTGGTCAGTGAAGAGTGGACAGTCTTTCTCGCTCCTGCAAACGTCTTTGACTGATCACTGTGCACTGTTCACTTTCCACTCGGAGCAACCATGGCAGAACTGAGTTTCGGCGAAAAACTCGTCATTGCACGCAGGCAACTCGACCTCTACTCGTACCAGATGGCCGAGTTGCTGGGCGTGCATCCTAATTCCATCACCAAGTACGAGCGCGGCGAGGGCAAACCGCACGCGGCGGCTGTGCGCATGTTCGACCTGCTCTGCGAAAAGCACAACATCCGTTTCGACGAATTTGAAACCGCGTCTGCGGCGGCCAAGGGAGACAAAATGAAGATCGTTCTGGCGGAAAAAGTTTCACCGGCAACGCTTGCCGTGTTCGCAGCCGAGCCCGGATGGGAAGTTTTGACCCACGACCAATTGCCTGACGGCCTGGCTGCGGCGCTGGCAGATGCCGATGCTCTTGTCGTCCGCAGTGCCGTGCAGGTGGACGACGCGCTGATGGGGCATGCGCCTAAGCTCCGCGTCATCGGACGCGCCGGCGTGGGTGTGGACAACATCGACGCCGAAGCGGCCACGCGCCGTGGCATCGTGGTGATGAACACACCGGGCGCGAACGCCGTGGCCGTCGCCGAGCTCACCATTGGCCTGATGCTCGCTCTGGCGCGCAAACTGCCGACCGCCAACAACACCATGCACGCCGGCAAGTGGGAGAAGAAGAGCCTGCAGGGAGCCGAACTGCGCGGCAAGGCGCTCGGCATCCTCGGCCTCGGCCGCATCGGTCTTGAGGTAGCGCGGCGCGCCCGCGGCTTCGGCCTGGAGATCATCGGCAGCGACCCGTTTGTCTCTGCCGCCGTTGCGCGGGAGAACGGCATCCGCCTCGTCTCGCTTGACGAGCTCATTGCCGGGTCAGACTACATCACGCTGCACGTCGGACTCACGCCGCAGACGGCGGGCGTGATCAACGCCAAGACCATCACCGCGATGAAGAAGGGCGTGCGCATCATCAACTGCGCGCGCGGCGAGTTGGTGGACGACTCTGCGCTAGCGGTCGCGCTCAAGTCCGGCCACGTAGCGGGAGCCGCGCTCGATGTCTTCACTGTCGAGCCTCCCAAAGACTCGCCTTATGCCGCGCTGGACAATGTCATCCTGACGCCGCACATCGCGGGATCGACGGCGGAAGCGCAGGAGGCCGTCGGCGTGCAGATCGCCATGCAGGTGCGCGAGTACCTCAAGCTCGGCGTGGTGCAAAACGCCGTCAACCTGCCTTCGCTGAGCCACGAGGAGTACGTGCAGCTCGCGCCGTACATCGATCTCGCCAGCCGCCTCGGATCGTTTCTCGCGCAAGCAGGCAAGAGCGGCATCGAGGCTATCGACCTCACCTACGGCGGGTCGCTCGCCGAGGCCAAGACCGATCTCGTTCGCAACGCTGCCATCGAAGGCCTGTTGCAGGGCTCGGAGAATGTAAACCGCATCAACGCGGCGGCCGTTGCGCAGGAGCGCGGCATCCGTGTGCACGAAGAGAAAGAGGAGAGCCATCGCGGCGGAGCAGCGACGGTGCTCACCATCGAGTTGCACACGGCGGCTGGCCGGAGCCACGCGACTGGTACGGTGATTCACGGCGAACAACCACGGCTCCTCGAGTTCGACGGCATCGACATCGAGGCGCCGCTCGAGGGCAATCTGCTTGTGTGCCGCAACCTCGACGTGCCGGGCGTCATCGGCAGGATTGGGACAATTCTCGGCGAGCAGGGCGTGAACATTGCGAACTTCGCGCTTGGCCGCGAGCGCACCGGACCCAAGCCGGTGAAGGCGCTTGCGGTGGTGCAGGTGGATGCGCCGGTTTCGGCCGCAGTGCTGGATGCGCTGATGACCATCGAAGCACTGCTCGAGGCCAGGCTGGTGCAGTTGTAAAGAGCAACTGATCGGTTGCGTTTTCCAATTGAGTATCAGCCCATCACGCCGGGTTTGCCCAGCCAGGAGCGGACGTAGGCTGCCTGGCCGACGTGATAGGTCTCGTGGAGTGCCATGAAGTTTATGGTTCCGGAGAGCTTTCCATCGGCGCTGGGCGGCCCGGGCTGCATGGCCGGAGTGTCCAGCAACTCGTCGGTTGCCGATTCCAGCGCGGCATTCAGCCGGGTGCAGGCTTCATCCCACGCCTGCAGCATTTCCTTGGGCGCTGGTGCTTCAGGCGAGTCGATACATTTCTGGCCGCGCGCATAGAGATGCATCCACGGCATGCTCCATGGTTGGCCGAGCCGCGTCAGAACCATGGTCCGCGCCCAGGCCACGTGACCCACGAGCCAGAGAAGATTGTTGGTGTGATCGCAGGGGCGCTTGAGCCACTCGTCATCGCTCAAACCGGCAAGTCCCTGCTTGAGAAAACTGGCATTCAGATTGAAGCTCTGTGATGCAACGGTGAGCCGGGGAGAAAGGGGCATTTTCGATCGTCCTCCTGTTTGCCTCAACAGATTACACAGCCGGATCGCCAACCGAAAGGCCGGCGAGCAGAATTCAGCCCTGTGACAGCGCCATCACATGCCGCGGTTCATAAAGGCCCAGGCCTCCGCCGCCGGGCAGTCGAACGGTCGTTGTCGTACCCCATCCGGCATCAACAATTCCCGTCGTTTTTGCGCCCTTCTTCTCGAGAGCGGCGATGGTCGCGTGCAGATCGTCACACATCAGGTAGACGACGCAGCCAGACAATTCCTGGTCGGCGTGGCGATGGATGGATTGCTCTTCACCGGGATGGATGCCAAGCTCGGCCGGCGGCAATTGAAAGATCAGCCAGCCCTCGCCGGCATCGACCGACCGGAAACTGAGCACATCGCGAAAGAAGGCTCGATCCGCTTCGGGGTCTCGACTGAACAGCAGCATGTGTGTACCGCTACATCGGCAGCCCCGCCCAATGAATTCTCGCTCTACTCGATCGGGTGGGCCTTGCCGTTCTTCAGGCTCTCGTCGATGATCGATTTCACCTTGCGGTCGGCCTCCTGCGCGAGTCTTCCCTGCTCAGCGCCGAGCCGGCCCTGCTTCGCTCCAAGTTCACTCTGCATGGCGCCAAGCCTGCCCATCTTCTGGCCGAACTCGCGTCGGCTTGCGCCGATCTGGCCTTGGATCTCGCCGAGGCTTCCCTGAAGTTCCGCGAGCTTTTCCTGTATCTCTGCAAATTGCTCCTGTGTCATCGCCTTACCCTGGTTGGCTTTCAGCTTGGCCATGGCTGCGTCGATCTCTGCAATCTGCTTGCTCATGTCGGGAGTTGGCACGCTGGCCTGTTCCTGCTGGCGGTCGAGTTCTCTCTGCTGTTGGCCGAGTTCTTCCTGCCGCTTTCCAAGGGCTTCCTGCTCTTTGCCGAATTCCTCCATCGGCAGGTACATCGCCTTGATCTGCTCCAGCGTGCCAGGATCGTCGACAAAGTACGATTTGCCGTTGCGCGTGAACCAGAGGATGTCTTTGCCGCCTGCGAGCTTGCGCGCTTTTTCAAGCTCTTCGCGACGACCTTCATTCCAATCCCCGGAGAAGGTTACATGGTCTTTGTCGTTGCCGTGGATCACGGCGTATGACTCGCCGTTGGACGAGTACGCGTAGTGATAGCCGGAGTGCTTGCCGTTGTCGTTGACGTTGGTGCTGCCATTCTCATTTGCAGTGCTCTGACCAACGCCGTAACCATATCCTGCACCGAGGCCTGCGCGGGGGGCAATGATCACCATGGTTGGACCGGCACCACCGGGAGCATGGGGCGGAAGAATCATGAGCGGGACGCTGCCCGGAGCCTTCGGAATGACCATGAACGGGCCGGAAGAAGGAGCCAGGGGAGCTACGGTGAGAACCGAGGGCCCTTCTGCGGGAGCTTGCGGCGCAACGGCTGGAGCCGATTCTGAAGCCGATGGTTGATCGGAAAGCATGGCCGGCGGTGCGGGGGCAGGCGGCTCAGGAGCAGTCTCACCGTGAATCTGTTGAGGAGTTGAAACGCCCGTCGTCGGCGCGGCCGGCGCAACCACCGCGCCATCACTTGGGGCAGCACTGGGCGGGGCGGGCATGGCGGGCGCGGCAGGGGCCTGTCCCGCGGCCTGCACGCGCACCAGCGCCGTGGCGGCAAACAGCGCCACAGGAATGACCAGCACGGTAGCCAGGGCGCGGCGACTGCCGGAAAACGCCTGGCGGAAAGAGACGTCGTTCAACAGCCGTTCGATGCGGCGCGAGAGAGATCCACTGCGGGCCATGGCGACTCCTATGAGGGTTGGGCGCGGCGCAGCCGCGAATTGAAGCAGGACCTGCGCGTAGGAGGTGCGGTCGGCTGCCTCTTCCAGTCCGGCGCGATCGCTGATCGCCTCGGCGAGATCAGAGAGTTTGCGCTTGAGCCACCAGCCAAGCGGGCTGAACCACACCAGCGCGGCATAGATGCCAGCCAGCAGTTGCAAGTAGAAGTCGCCCTGGCGGATGTGCGAGCGCTCGTGCGCCAGTACGATGCGGAGCTTCTCGCTCTCCCATGTTGAATAGTCCGCGGGAAGTACGATAGCAGAGCCGATGGTAACCGGCGACGACACGGCGTCGCTTGCGCGCAGGTACAGCCCGCGGGTGAGCGGAGACGGATCGAGCAGCACGGGCTTTGCGGATTGCCATACGTCGATGGCAACGACGAGCCCGTAGAGCAGGCGGAAGAACAGCAGCGCCGCAACCGCGATGTATACCAGCGCGGCGAGTTGGACAAGCGAGAACCTGCGGCCGGATGAATTCGTTTCCCGCCGGACTGCGACAGAGGAGTTTGCGGGCGACTGGGAGATCGAGGGCGCAGGATAGTGATCGAGCGAGGGGATTGCGCTCTCTGCTGCGGAGAATCGCGGGCTGGTTTCCGGATCGATCGTGGATTGATGGGCGGCATGCGGCTTGGCAATTGGCTTCGCAGCGAGCGGCGGCTGGTCCTGCGTTTGCAGCGACGCGGTTGCGGCCAGAGCCTGCGGCGAAAGCGACCTTCAGGACCGCAAGGTATCCAGCATTTGCAGCGCTCTCGCGGGAATGACGAGAGCGGCGGGGATTCGCGCGGCCAGGGGCAGCACCAGCGGCATGAGCAGTGCCGATGCGAGGACCAGTCCCCATGCGGCTTTCTGCGCCACGACATTGCGCACGGCGACGACGCGAAGGCCAGTCCACACGAACAGTGCGAGGAGCACGGAACGCAGGGCTGCTTCGAGAAGAAGCGAGGAGATCATCGCTTGGCCTCCTTTTGGTTCTCTGTATTTGCATGGCCAGCCCGCTTTTGCGCTTCGGCGATGCGGGTAGCGAGACGCTGCAGTTCGGCGCGATCAAGGACCTTGGAGTCGACCATGCCCACCAGCAGGTCTTCTACTGAGCCGTCGCAGAACCAGTCGACGATGCGCTTGACGGCGCGGCCGGCGACGCGCTGGCGCGACTCGGCGGGCTGGTAGATGAAAGTGCGGTCTTCGACTGTGTGCGCCAGGTAGCCCTTTTCTTCGAGACGGCGTAGAACCGTTCGAACGGTGGAGTCTTTCAGAAGGCGGTCGAGCTCTTCGCGGGCGCGCTCGGCCGTGACCGAGCCCAGGCGCCAGACGATGGAGAGGATTTCGCGTTCCAGTTCCCCGAGTTCGGCGGGATCGTGAGTGTTACTCGCCATAGCGTTACAGACTGTAACACAAGAAAAGGGTGAGCGCGCAAGTGAATTTTTCTTGTTGGCAGAGTTTCCAACAAACCGTTGTGAGGGCGGAGCTTGCCGTCTCGGTTGCCAGATAGTGTGAATGGCGGCGCAAAAACGCCGGGACCGAAGCCCCGGCGCGTGTGAAGCAAAATGCGATCTTACGCGCGGCTCATGTAAGCGCCTTCGCTGGTGTCGACGCGGATCTTCTCGCCTTCGTTGATGAACGGCGGCACCTGGACGACCAGCCCGGTTTCAGTCTTGGCCGGCTTGGTGACGGAGGAAGCCGTTGCGGACTTCAGACCCGGCTCGGTCTCAACAACCGTAAGCTCAACAAAGGTGGGCAGTTCGATACCGACGGCCTGACCGTCGTGGTAGCTGACCTTGATCTGCAGGTTCGGCGTGAGATATTCAACGGCATCGCCCAGCGTCGAGCCCTTCAGCACGGTCTGCTCGTAGTCAACCGGGTTCATGAAGTAGTAGTCGTCTCCGTCCGCATACAGGAATTCCATGGAGACTTCGTCGACCACGACCTTCTCGATGGCGTCGGCGGAGCGAAAGCGATGCTCGAACATGGCGCCCGACTTGAGGTTGCGGAGCTTGGCCTGGATGAACGCGCGCAGGTTGCCCGGGGTGCGATGCTCCACTTTGAAGACGAGGTGGAGATTGTCATTGTGCTTGATGATCATGCCCGGACGCAGTTGGGTGGCGGGAATCGCCATAGAAGTGAAACTCCTTGCTGTGCTTGAAAAAGTAGGAAACGGCCCAATCATCATTGTAGCTTAAGGGCGCTTTTGGAGCGTCTTACGGGCCACGGGCAGGAAGGCGGCTCGGGTGTGTTCTGATCGAGTGAGCTAAGGGTCGGAGATTTCAGGAATTGAGACAGAAAGTGGCACCGATCGGCGCATTACTGCTGCTTTGTCTTATCTGGGCGGCGGCCTCGCTGCGGTCGGATCTGCTGCCCGGGACGGCAGCGGCAATGCATGTCACGCCGCTCGAGAGCGAGGCGATGCTGCTGGCGATCTTTGCCGTTCTTGCCGGAGTGGCGGCGCTGACCAGGAAAGCACGATGGCCGCGCGGCAGAGCGCTGGCGATGGCGGGGCTGGTGGGCCTGGGGCTGTTTGTCGTGCCGGCGCTGCTGACAGATCTCGGGAAAGGGTGGATCGACGACTTCACGCGAGTCGCGCTCTTCTCTCTGACGCCTGTTTTCGCCGTTGTCTTCGAGCCGCATCTTGGTACGGTCTTCGGGAACACGGTCTGGGGAGCGGGGGAGCGCGGCGGGTTTCCGGCGGCGCTGATGGCCGTGGTGGGTACTTTGCTGGTCTTCCCGGTGGAGATTCCCCACTCGGCGGCATCGGCCCTGGCCTTCTGCGGAGCGCTCGCATCGGCGGCCTCGGTTGCCGCGGCCAATTGTCTCGGCGTGCGAGCATGCCGGGAGAGCAGCGGCTCTCTGCTCACCTTCGGGGCGGTTGCCGCGGGTTGCGCGGCCCTCTGTCTTGGTTCCCTCGGCGCGGTGCTCAGGAAGGGCGAAGCCTCCGCCGTACCGTTTGACGCGTGGGCCGCTCCGGATCTCTTCGCGCTGGCGCTGCTGTTCTGGCTGATGGGGCGCATGACGGCGGTGCGCATGACGACGCGGTTCGTGATCGCGCCGCTGCTGGCGAACCTGGTCGGCCTGGCGCTCCTGCGGCCGCAGGTTCAGCTTCAGGCGTGGTTCGGCCTGCTGCTGATTGCGCTGGGATCAGGCTGGCTGCTGGTGGCGCCGAGGGACAATCCGGAAACATCCGGCTCACCCCTCGGCCTCCATTGACCTTTCGCCGGTTCGGCAAATCATCATCGCTCAGGGACGCGCTTCGTAGACCAGGTTGAACGAAGTTTGTGCCGCTCGGCGGAACCGTGTGAAACCTGCCGCCGTCACTACGTTCCGTATTCGTTCCTCGCCGGCCTGCGCACCTAATGCCGCTCCCACCTCCTGCGCAAGGGACGCAGGCGTACAGAGCATCGTTGAAGCAGAGTAATAGATGCGGCCGACCGGATTGTGATTCTTCTCCGGCGAGTCGTTGGCGAAAGGCTCCACGATCATCCACGTTCCATCTGGTTTCAACGACGACAAGACGTGCCTGGAAGCGCCCGTGGGATCGCCCATGTCGTGGAGGCAATCAAAAAAGGTCACCAGGTCGTAGCCGCCGTTGGCTGGATAGCTTTTCGAACTGGCAACCTCGAAATTGATCTGGTCGAGGAGCCCATCGCGGCCTGCGACGTGGCGCGCGTATTCTATGGAGCCGCTGTGGTAGTCGAAACCATTGAAGCGCGATTTGGGAAATGCCTTCGCCATCAGCATGGTCGATGCACCATGTCCGCAGCCGACATCAGCAACTGAAGCGCCCTTCGTCAATTTGTCGGCTACTCCCTCAAGCGATGGAATCCAGGAACTCAGCAGGTTCTGCTCGTAGTTCGGGCGAAAGAAGCGCTCAGTGCCGAAGAACAGGTTCGCATCGTGCTCGTGCCAGCCAACGCCTTCGCCGGTGCGGAACGCCTGTGTTATCTTCGGCTCGTCCTTGAAGCAAGCCGAGACGATTTGGAACGCCCCAGGCAGATCAATTGCGGTAAGTGCCATAGCCTGTTCGACGGGAAGTTCGAATTTCTTCGTGGCCGCGTCGTACATGACGTAGCCGCTCGCAGCATTGGCGTTGAGCCACTCGCGAACGTAGCGTTCTGAAGTTTTCGTCTTGGCGGCAAGCTCCGTCGAAGTCATCGGACCTGCGCCGGCCATTGCTTTGTAGAGACCTAATTTGTCGCCAATGACAATCAGCGCAGCGTGCATTGCAGCGCCGAGGTCCATTACAGCCTTCCCCATGAAGGCGTCCAGTTTGGCGGGATCGAATGCCGGAGCGGCAGTTGCAGTTGCCATTTTCTTTGACCTCCTTGGTTTGCCATTTCAGGCGGGGAAAGGCGATGCTACTCCGCAGAAATTGATCAAGTCAAAGGAATTCAAATCACGGGACGGAGAACACATTCCGAAACAACTTATCTTATTTGGCAAAACGATTTCGCAAGTAAGAGGCTGAAGCGGGTCAGCCTACGCAGTTGCGCTTCACTTCACTCGCCGTGACCAGCTTGTGACGGGACCTGCACCCGTAAGAGTGCGCCCATGCTGGGCGCACGAAACAGCGAGGCCGCCGTTTGTGATCGGCGGCCTCGATTGCAATTTGAAATTCTGCTTATTGCGTCGGCGGCGCGGGCGGGCGCGGGGGCTGTTGCGGCGGCGCGGGCGGCTTGGGCTTTTGGCCCTCGGGGCGCTTGTTGGGCGCGAGGATCGCATGGAGGATGGTGCCTTCCATGCGCGGCATGAACTCGACCACGGCAACATCGCCAATGTCCTGGATGAGGCGGTTGATGATGTTGTAGCCCAGGTCGCGGTGGGCCATCTGGCGTCCGCGGAAGCGGAGACTCGCTTTGACCTTGTCGCCGCCCTGAAGGAACTTGACGGCCTGGTTCTTCTTGGTCTGGTAGTCGTGCTCGTCGACGGTGACTGAGAACTTGACTTCCTTGACCACAATGATTTTTTGCTTTTTCTTGGCGGCGCGCTCGGACTTTTCCTTCTCGTAGAGAAAGCGACCGTAGTCCTGGATGCGGCAGACGGGCGGGACGGCGTTGGGTGAAACTTCGACGAGGTCGAGTCCACGCTCACGGGCGATACGGAGCGCTTCAAAGGGCGGCAGGATGCCTAGTTGTTCGCCGTTTTCGTCGATCACGCGGATTTCGCGGGCGCGAATGCGATCGTTGATGCGGATAAAAGACTTTGCCGAACGTTTGTCGAGTGCGATGGTTCATCCTCCAAAAGGGTCGGGCGCCTGGATCCGGAGAACACTCCGGAATTCTTGCGGGACACACGAACGCACCCTGAGTATAGCACTGGTTTGTTGCGGCAGCCGATGGCGGCGGCACGGCCTAGAAGGTGTTTTCGAGGACTGGCTCGGCTTGGAGGGCGCTCGAACCAAAATGGAAATCTTCGGCGGAAGCGGCTGAAAGCGCAGTCGATGCGAGAAGAGTGTTGTCGGGGGCGAGGCCGGTGATGCGGATGCGGACAAGCTGGTTTGCGGGAAGTGCAGTGGCGAGCTCCGCGGGAAGGAAGTTCTCAGTGAGTGCGGAGGTGCGGTTAACGGCTGACGTTGCCGGAGCCGTGTGGAGGGTGATGGCGTCGAGTTCGGTGCCGATGAATTGTGCGCGATGGGCGCGGAGTTTGGCAGCGGCGAGGGCGCGAAGGGAGGTCATGCGCTCGTCGACGACGGCGGCTGGAACGGGGCTTTCGGAGTTGAGAGCCCAAGCCCGGGTGCCGGGGCGCGGCGAGAACGTGAAGATGTGAAGGTAGCCGAACGGAAGCGAGCGGATGAAGTCGTACGACTCCTGGAACTCGCGATCGCTCTCGCCGGGGAAGCCGACCATGACGTCGGCGCCAAGGGTCAGAGCGGGCCCGGCGGCGCGGAGGAGTTCGGCGACCTTTTCGGCGTAGTGCCAGGGGCGGTAACGGCGGTGCATGCGGCGGAGGACGGAGTCGGAACCGGACTGGAGCGGCAGGTGAGCGTGGCGGGCCCACCGACTGCCGGCGAACTCACGGACGGTTTCGATGAGGTCGGGGCCCCAGTCCATGGGCTCGATGGAGCTGAGGCGGAGGCGGGGCAGGCGCGTTTGTTCGAAGATGGCGCGGACGAGGGCGGCGAGGGTGCGCGGGGGAAAGCCCATACCCCTCACCGTAAAGCCCGCACCCTCGAGGGCTGCGCGCTCCGCGCTGGAGCCGGATCCCGCCGCTCTGGAGGCCGTATTCTCCAGGTCGATGCCCCAGCGGCCAAGGTTGATTCCCGAGAGGACAAGCTCTTTGCCGCCAGCCTGGACGAAGCTGCGGACATGCGTGAGAGCAGCTGCGCTGGGCAGACTTCTTGAAGAGCCCCGAGTCTGGGGAATAACGCAGAAGGAGCAGCGGTTTGAGCAGCCTTCCTGGATCTTGAGGTTGGGGCGCGTCTGCGCGCCGGGCTTAACCGGCGCTTCTTCGAGGAAGGAGTGGGCAAAGGTCTCGTCGGCGAGGACCACCTGCGGTGGGGCAGCCGGGGCTTGGGCCGCCTGAATTTGAATCAGCTGATGCGTCGCAATCTCGGGGACGAGGGCTTTGTGGCTGTTGCCGATGACCGCGGCGACGCCGGGGAGGGTGGCCAACTCTGCAGGGGCGCGCTGGGCGTAGCAGCCGGTGGCGATGATGCGGGCGGCGGGGTTGAGCCGGTGAGCGCGGCGAATGTAGGCGCGGGCCTCACGATCGGCTTCGGCGGTGACGCTGCAGGTGTTGACGATGACCACGTCGGCTTCGGCGGGCTGGCTCTCGGCGGCCTTGGAGGAGCGCAGGAGCGCGGCTATCGCTTCGCCGTCGGCGCGGGCAGCGCGGCAGCCGAAGTTTTCGATATGGAAGGAAGGCGGCACAGGTAAAGTTTAGCGGAGTTAGATGCGCTTCGCGCAGTTAGCGGGGTTGGCGGAGCTGGCAAGTCATGGGAGGGATCGGGAATCAGTCGGCGAAGGCGTGGGCGGCGGCGGTCTTTCTGCCGGCAAGTACCAGGACGATGGCGAGGGCAGCGAGAACGCAGAGCAGGGCGAAGAGGAATACGCTGCGGTAGCCGAAGGCGCCGATGACTGCGCCGGCGATAGGGCCGACCATAAAGAACGACACGTCGGCGAAGACGGTGTAGACGCCGAGGGCGGTTCCACGATTCTCCATGGAAACGCGTTCGACTGCCTCCACTCCGAGAGCGGGAAACACCAGCGAATAGCCAAAGCCCGTCAGCGCGGCTCCGAACATTGCCATCCACGGAGAGACGGATCGCCACAGCAGCAGAACGCCGAGCGACTCTACGATGAGGCAGCCCTTGGCAACTGGGAATCCACCGAAGGAACCGATGGAGCGGATGAAAACCAGGCGGGCGGCGATAAAGGCCGTACCAAACGCGGTAAGGCAGAGGGCAGCGCCGTTCCAGTGGCGGCTGGCGTAGAAGAGGGTGACGAAGGTGGCGAGCGCGCTATATCCGACGCCTCCCAGCGCGAGGCCCATGCCATGTGGCGTCACGCGGCCGAGGACGTTGCGGAACGGGAGATGCACGCCGGGAGCGACCGGCACAGGGGGCTTGATTGCGGAGAAACCGACAGCCGCAGCGCAGACGAGAATGGTGAGAATCGCAACGGCTTCGAGGCCCCAGTGTGTCTCTATCACCACGCCAAGGGGAGCGCCGAGTGCGAGTGCGCCGAAGGTGCTGACGCCGTTCCATGAGATGACTTTGGCCGTGTACTCCGGGCCGGCGCTGGCGATGCCCCATAACGTCGCACCCGTTGACCCGAGGCTTTCGCCTACGCCAAGCACGAGGCGGCTCGCAATGAGGCTGGCAAGGCTGAGCCAGGCCGGGTTGCGATGGAGCGCCGCGGCGCCGAGCAGCAGCAATCCACTGAACGTGCAGGCGCCCATGCCCCACAGCACCGATATCTTGGCGCCCTTGCGGTCGGAGATGCGGCCGGCCCAGGGACGGCTGAGGAAGGTGGCGATGTACTGGACGCTGATGACCAGGCCCGCGAGGGAGGCGCTGTAGCCCATCCGGAGGTGGACGTATTCGGGCAGGATGGCCAGCGGCAGGCCGATGGCAAGGTAAACCACGAAGGTGAGGGCGGTGAAGCTGATGATATGCCGCGAGCTGCCTTTTGAAGACACGGAAGGCGGTGCGATTTCGTGGTTAGTGGCAGTGTTTTGCATGAGTTACGGAGGAATTTGGATCGGGTCCGCTCTCTTCCAGTATAGCGGATTGGCAGGACGTCAGTACGGCCTGTAGCTGAGAAGAAATGCAGCAAGTTAGCTTCCGCTCCGCGGAAATGGCGAGCTAGGGAGTTAGCGGAGTAAGCAGCGTTGGATTATGGGATTCGGGCGGCGAGCGTGGCGGCTCGAGTTGTGGCGGTCTGCGCGTCGGGCAGGTTGGCATAGCCGCCGATGATGCGGCCTTTGCGGAAGATGCAGATGCCGTCGAGGTAGGGGGCTTTTAGCTGGAATGCATCGTCGGCGATGCTTGCGGGGGTGGCGCCGTCGAAGCGTTCGCGGAGCTTCTTCATCACTTCAGCGGCAGACTCGGGAGACTGCTCGCTGACGATGAATGCTTGGCCCTGGTTGTATTTGGCGACGTAGCCACGTTTGAGAATCTTGAGGCCGAGGACGCTTTCAGGAACGAGACGAGCGGAGAGCTGATTCTCGGGTGGGAACAGTTGCAAGGTTTCGGGAGGCGTGTTGCGTCCTTCGAGAAGCGGCTCGATTCTGGCGGCGAAGGCCTGGAGAGCCGCAGCCTGGTTGGAGTCCGTGCTGCCGTCGGTTTCGATGATCTCGACGAAGTATTTGCCTTTGGCGAAGAGCAGGCTTTGCGGCAGGAGTTGCGCGCCCATGCCGATCCTCGCGATGGGCTGGCTGGGATCTCGATTGGCGGCGAACATGCCGTAGGCCGAATCGGCGTCGGTCATGTCGGAGACGTCAATGGAGAGCGTGATGGCGCCGGATTTGCAGTCGATGCCCTGCATTCGGGCAAAGCTGAAGATGAGATAGCCTTCCGCGGCGCCGTCGCGGTAGTCGAAGAGATTGTCTGGGGTGTACTGGCGCTTCGAGCCGGATTGTTCCCATCCGGGCACGAAGTGGCAATCGAGGTAGTTCTGCGCGTGGACCGCGGCCGGAAAAAGCAGGGCCGCAGCGAATCCGTAAACGAACCGGGAGAAAAACTTCATGCGAACAGTTCCTGGGCGCGGGCGATGCGCTCGGAGACACGCACGCCGTAGGGGCACTTCACGGTGCATTCGGTGCAGTCAGCGCAGCGGACGGTGGCGTGGTGCGAGGGCAGTTCGTTGAAGCGCTCGCGGGCGAGGGCGAACTGGCCGTATCCGTCGGCGTAGGTGAGAATGCGGAGGGTGTCGGCGACCTGAAGGCCCTTTGCGCAGGCACCGTCACACTGGCCGCAGAAGCGGCAGTAAAGCGGCTTGATCTGCTCGAGTTGGGCGGAGAGGATCTTCTCGTCGGCGGGCGAGAACTTTTCGGACATGGCGCGAAGGTTCTCGTCGAGCTGATCCATGTCGGTCATGCTGGGGATGGTAGTGGAGATGTTCGGTTTGTTGAGCACCCATTTGAGCGCGGCCAGCATGGCGCCTTCGCGCTGCGTCCTCGGGTCGATGGGTTCGCCGGATCGGCGGGCGTGTGTTCCGCCGGCCATGATCTTCATGGCGACGACTCCGGTTCCGGTCTTTGCGACGGCGGCGATGGCTTCGTCCATCCTCGCGTCCATGGTGAAGTTGTAGACGGTCAGGACGACGTCGAACGCCTTCTTGTCGACGGTCCACTCGGCCATCTTGGGCAGCGCGTGAGAGCTCATGCCGGCGAAGCGGATCTTGCCCTGCTGTTTTGCGATGTGCTGGGCTTCGATCATGTCGTCGTGGATCGCGGCGGGTGTGTCCTTGGCGTGGAGATACCAGATGTCGACGTAATCGGTCTTGAGCTCGGTGAGGCTGGTATCGAGGTCCTTCAGCAGCGCTGTTTTGTTGTCCGACGGGGACTTGGTGGAGAGTATGAGGCCCTTGCGTTTGGCGCCCAGCGCCGCGCCGACCATACGCTCGTTGTTGCCGTGCTGGTAGCCGCGCGCGGTGTCGAAGTAGTTGATGCCGATATCGGCGGCGCGCTCGATAACGCTGGGATCGGAGGTGATCATGCAGCCGAAGCCGACCGTGGTGATTTTCAGACCGGTCTGGCCGAGTGTCCTGTAATTGAGCTTGACCGGTGATTTGAGCGTGGGGGCCGGCTTGTCGGTGGGCTCCAGGAAGTTCAGGTTGGAGGCAGCACTGGCAGCGGGCAGCATAAGCCCGGCGGACAGAAAGTCGCGGCGAGACGTCTGGAATGCCATGGGTACACCTCTCCTCATCGAAGGAAGGAATGATACCGGCTCCCGGGCACGGGACATAGGGTGGGGATCACAGATCAGCGTGAGATGCGCAGACGCTCCAATTGGTGTGGAACGAATCGCGCCTGGAGTGATTTGGGTCCGTGCTTTCCCACCCAGGCCGCAAAAAGCGCGGCTTGGATGGGGCACGCCGGTTCAAGCTGGGGACGGGACTTGCACCCAGAAGAGTACGCCCATGCTGGGCGCACCAAAACAGAACGGCCACCCCGAGGGGTGGCCGTTGAGGCTGGCTGGCTCGCGGTTTAGTGCTGTTCGTTCTTGCGCCAGTTGATGAGGTCGCCGAGGGTGGTGGTGGAGCTGGAGACGGGCTGCTTGTGCGTGTGCTCCTTGTAGTGCTCGACCTGGGCGCGGCTGGCTTCGTGGCCGGAGACTGCGCGGAGGCTGAGGCCCACCTTTTTCTCTTCGACGTTGATCTTAATAATCTTGAAGTCGTGCTCCTGACCAACTTCGAGCTTCGAGGGCTCGCCGGGAACTTCACTGGCTTCAGAGATGTGGCAGAGGCCTTCAACGCCCTCGGCGATCTCCACGAAAGCGCCGAACTGCGCGGTGCGGAGCACCTTGCCGTGGACCACATCACCGACGCGGTGGGTAGCGAAGAAGCTCTCCCACACATCGGGCTGAAGCTGCTTGATGCCGAGCGACAGGCGGCGGTTCTGCGGCTCGACGCCGAGAACGACTGCCTTGACCTTCTCGCCCTTCTTCACGATTTCAGAGGGGTGCTTGACGCGCTTGGTCCAGCTCAGGTTGGAGACGTGGACGAGGCCGTCAATGCCATCCTCGATTTCGATGAAGGCGCCGAAGTCAGTGAGGTTGCGGACGCGACCTTCGACCACGGTCCCGGCGGGATAACGCTCGGTGAGGTTCTCCCAGGGGTTCTCCATGAGCTGCTTCATGCCGAGCGAGATACGGCGGTCGGCCGGGTTGACGCTGAGGACAACCGTGTCGACCTCGTCGCCGGGCTTGACCAGCTTGGAGGGGTGCTTGAGGCGCTTGGACCAGGTCATTTCAGAGAGGTGAACCAGGCCTTCGATTCCCTGCTCGAGCTCGACGAACGCGCCGTAGTCTGTAACCGAAAGAACGCGGCCGTGGACGTGTGCGCCCACCGGGTAGCGCTCCGAGGCATCGAGCCACGGGTCAGGCGTGAGCTGCTTGAAGCCGAGCGAGACGCGCTGCTTCTCTTTGTCGAACTTGAGCACCTTGACCTGGATCTCGTCGCCGACGTTGACCAGATCGCGGGGATGCGTGAGGCGTCCCCAGCTCATGTCGGTGATGTGCAGCAGGCCGTCGATGCCGCCGAGGTCGACGAACGCACCGTAATCGGTGAGGTTCTTGACCGTGCCGGTGAGAACGGCGCCCTCGCCGAGATGCTCGAGAGTCGTCGAACGCTTGGCGTTCTGTTCTTCTTCGAGGATCTCCTTGCGGGAGACAACGACGTTGCCGCGCTTCTTGTTGAGCTTGATGACGCGGACTTCGATCTGTTGGCCGAGGTAGCCGTCAAGATTGCGGACCGGACGGATCTCAAGCTGCGAGCCGGGCAGGAAGGCCTTCATGCCGATGTCGACGGTGAGGCCGCCCTTGACGCGGCTGACAACCGTGCCGATGATCGGGGTCTTGTCGTTGGCATGCTTTTCGATGGTGTCCCACACGCGGAGGCGCTGGGCCTTCTCGTAGCTGACCAGATAGCCGCCCTCGGGCTCTTCGCGTTCGATAACCACGTCGAGGACTTCGCCGGGTTGGAACTTGACCGCGCCGGTGTGATCGACGACCTGCTCGAGCGGCACGAGGCCCTCGGACTTGAGGCCGACATCGACCACGAGATGTTTTTCAGTCTGCTTAATGACGGTGCCCTGGACGACCTTGTCGCCATAGGCTTCGACGGCGGCAGCTTCAGCGGCCTGTTCGCGCTCAAAGGCTTCGAGGGCAGCTGAGAAATCTTCAGCAGAATCGGCGCTGTGTTCAGCCGGAACGGCAGCAACGGGAGCGGAGGTGAGCTCGGGTTGTGCAGGATCGGCCTGATCAACAGGCTCGGTTGAGGCATCGGCGTCCAGCGCGTGCGATTCAGCAGTTTGTGCTTCGGCGGTCTCGGGGTTGGACGTGGATTCGGACGAGGGAGCTTCAAGCTCCATCGCAGGATCGAGCGTGGGAGTTTCGAGTTCGGTGTTCAGGGTTATGCTCTCGGGTTCGGGATTGAGGACGTTTGGCATGACAGCAGCTCCGATTCATTGGCCCGGCGACCGTTGTCGCTGTCGTCGGATGGCATCGGACGCCGCGATCGACGACGATGCCGGAGAGGCCTGACCCGGTGACCACCGAGAGCCTGATCCGTGGAGTTTCACAAAGACGGGGCTTCGTGACCAGAGAGCTGGCTTGGAAGCGACTCGTCTCCTAGGGAAACACCAGGCAGGCAACGGCTGGCTGGAGGGCGGCCGCAGCTAACTGCTGGAATCCGCGCAGGAAGCTACGCTCTCAAGTGTAGCAATGGTCAGATTTTGGCGTCAATCGAACGATTTGGGAGTTATGAGAAGGTTTGAAGAATGTGCTCCAGATTTGGTGCAGGACATGGAGATTCGGCTGGGGTTAGCGACGAGGTGTGACGGTGGATACGGGTGTGGGGTGCTGAATTTCTGGGTTGAGGCACAATTCTGCTTCTCTTGTCAGGCCGGCGGGAGGTGCCGCCGAGTTGCGCACTATACTTGGTGCGACGGAGAGGGTGGGGCGGAAAGACTGAATATGGACCAACTCTGGAGTCCGTGGCGATTTGCGTATGTGACGACGGCGGATGGTGCGCCGCGACCGGGGGTGCCTGCAAGGCTGAATGCCTGGCCGGGCGACCTGAGCTGTGTTTTCTGTAACCTGATCGCCAGCGTGGATTACGCCATTGAGCACGGGATGCCGGCGGACGAGGCCGAGGAGGCAGCAGGGCTGGTGGTGCGGGGGAAGCACTGCTTTATCTGCCTGAATGCGTATCCGTACACCTCGGGACACGTGATGGTGATGCCCTACGCGCACCTGGACCGCATCGCCAAGATGGATGCCGATGCAGCCCACGAGCTGATGGACCTGGCGCAGATGACCGAGCGGGCGCTGGAACAACTCTACAAGCCGCATGGATTCAACTTCGGCATGAACCTGGGGCAGGCGGCCGGAGCGGGCGTGGCTGGGCACTTGCACATGCACGCGATGCCGCGCTGGGTGGGCGATACCAACTTCATGACCACCGTGGCGGAGACGCGCGTGATGCCGGAGGACCTGGGAACCACCTGGAAGCGGCTGCGGGGGGCGTTCGCCGCACTCGAAGACTAAGTCGATCTTGAAGATTAAGTCGACCCTGCCGCCCCGGCGCCGTGATCGGGATTGACTTCTGGCGCGTGGCCCGTTGAGGTCGTGCCTTCCCACTCCGGCAGAGGCGGATCAGGATCGGATATGCAACTGGATGGTTGCGTGAACAGCCAGCATTGTAGCGGCGTTGGCCTTAAATCTTGTGATCGGCTTCGGCTGCCAGGGCGAAATCACCGCTTGGCGGCCAGTCTTCTGCGGCGAGAGGGCGCGGGTCAGCCAACTGCGGATCGACGGGTTCGATCTCTTCCTGGTCGTTGACGAGGGCGCCGAGCTTGCGGGCCTGGAAGAATGCACCGCCGCGGCCCTCGATGGCGCCAACCATCTTGTTGAAGTTGCCGACCGCATTGCCGAGAGCCGACCCCAGTTTCTCGAAATACTCATGGGCATTGACGAGCTTGCTGTAGAGATCGCGGCCCGTCTCCTGGATGGTCTTGGCGTTCTGCGTGATCTGCGACTGCTGCCAACCGAAGGCCACGGCGCGCAGGAGCGCGATAAGCGTTGTAGGCGTGGCCATCATTACGTTGCTCTGCGTGCCGAACTCTATGAGCGAAGGATCGGCTTCGAGAGCGGCGCTGAAGAGCGCTTCGCTGGGCAGGAAACAGACGACAAACTCGGGCGTGTAATCGAACTGCTTCCAATACGCCTTGCTCGAAAGCTCGCGCAGGTGCGTCTTTACGCGCTCGGCGTGCGCGGCGAGCCGGAGTGCCTGCACGGTGGGATCGAGATTCTCGTTCGATTCGAGAAAGGCGTCGATGGGAGTCTTGGCGTCGACGATGATGGTGCGGCCGTTGGGCATCTGGATCATCATGTCGGGCCGCAGAAGGTTGTTATCGTCGTCGCGTGCGCTGGTCTGCTCGGCAAAAGAGCAGTATTGGACCATGCCGGCATATTCGACGCAGCGGCGGAGCTGGAGTTCGCCCCAGTTGCCCCGGGTTTTGGGAGTGCGGAGAGCGGTGACCAATTGCGCGGTCTCGTTTTTGAGCGACTTGAGGGATTCGGGTATGTCTTTGCCGATGTTTTCGACCAGCGATCTTATTTCGCCATAAGCGCCGGCACGCACCACTTCAAGGGCGCGGGTCTGCTCGTCAAGCTGCTTGAGTGTGACCTCAAGCGGCTGCAGGAGCGTGTGGATAGCTTTCTCCTTGGCTTCGAGGGAGCGATTTGCCTCCTGCGCCTGGCCGAGCAACTCCTGCCTGGCGAGGGCAAGAAATGATTCGGTATTGTTGCGCAGAGCTTCGGCAGCGGCGCCCTTGAAGGCTACGTCAAGGTCACCCTTCATCTGATCGTATTTGGCCTGCTCGTGCTTGAGTTGCTCCTGCACACGGGTCAGCTCTTCGGCGCGCGGCTTCAGTGCCGCGATTTCGGTGATCTTTTCATCCAATTGCTGGCGCAGGGCGAACTCGCGGGCGTCGGCGAATCTTCTCTCGTTCTCCAACGCTTCTTCGACCTGTGCTTTCACCGTGGAGCGGCCCCATTGGTGGCCGAGAAAGAGACAGATAAGTGCAATGGCCACTGCAACTAGAGCAAACACGGCGGCTGTGCTTCCCATGTACGGACTCCTCTTCGCCTAATGTACGCCTTTTTGATGTGCAATTCGTGGCCGCATGGGCAGGTTTTGGGGAAAGAGTAACGTGGGGCAAGATGGTGGCTTGCGAGGCGCAGGTGATTGATTCATTTCCACTCTGCTCTCCTTTACAGGCCGGGGATGGACCGGTAGACTTGGAGTTTCGGGGCCGGACGCACTTTTGATTCGTTCGGCGGTTGTATCTGTGTGCCCTCTGCCGATATTGTAGGCAGGCGGAATGCGAGTGGTTTTGATCCCCGGATCGATCAATTACCTGGCAAACAAAATTGAGGAGAATCAGGCAATGGCGGTAGAAGAAAAGGTAAAACAGATCATCGTCGAGCAGTTGCAGGTGGACGAGGCCGAAGTGACGCCCGGCGCAAGCTTCCAGGAGGATCTGGGCGCGGATTCGCTGGACGTGGTTGAGTTGGTGATGCAGTTTGAAGAGGCGTTCGACCTGGAGATTCCCGACGAGGACGCAGAGAAGATCAAGACCGTCAAGGACGCAATTGACTATATCGAGAAGAACGAAAAGACCGCGAAAGGCAAGTAGCCGGTGAACCGACGAGTTGTGATCACCGGCCTGGGGCTGGTGTGCGGTGTGGGTAACACCGCACCCGAAGTGTGGGGGAAAGTGGTAGCGGGCGCCAGCGGTATGGCTCCGATCACAGGCTTCGACACAACCGGCTTTCCAGTCACCTTTGCCGCCGAGGTCAAGAACTTTGACCCGCTGAATTTTATCGACAAGAAGGAAGCGCGCAAGATGGGGCGCTTCATTCACTTTGCCTTTGCAGCCACGCAAGAGGCCCTGGCACAGTCCGGCCTCACGATCACGGATGAGAATGCGGATCGGGTGGGAATCTTCATCGGCTCAGGCATCGGCGGCTTCGAGATTATCGAACGCGAGCACGCCAACCTTCTGGGGGGCGGGCCGCGCAAGATTTCTCCCTTCTTCATTCCCGCGGCAATTGTGAACATGGCGGCGGGGCAATTGAGCATTCGCTACGGAGCACGCGGGCCGATTTCGGCCACGGCGACGGCGTGCGCAACCAGCGCGAATTCGATTGGCGACTCGGTGCGCATGATCATGCACGGCGATGCGGATGCAATGATTGCCGGTGGATCGGAAGCGGCGGTGACTCCGCTGTCGGTGGGCGGATTCGCTTCGATGCGGGCGCTCTCGACACGCAACGACGAACCGACCAAGGCGAGCCGTCCGTTCGACAAGGATCGCGATGGATTCGTGATCGGCGAGGGCGCGGGGATTCTGATTCTCGAGGAACTCGAGTTCGCAAAGCAGCGCGGCGCGAAGATCCTGGGCGAGGTGATCGGCTACGGCATGAGCGCGGATGCGTATCACATGACGGGCATCGCTCCGGAGGGCGCGGGCGCGCAACGCAGCATGCGGGCAGCGCTGAAGGATGCCGGGATCAAGCCGGAGCAGGTGGGCTACATCAATGCTCACGCAACATCGACGCCGGCGGGCGACGGAAATGAGTCGCGCGCGATTGAGCTGGTGTTTGGCGAACATGCGCTGAGCCACCGGCTGAAGATCAGCGGTACGAAGTCGATGACCGGACACCTGCTGGGCGGCGCGGGGGGACTGGAGGCCGGCATCACGGTGCTGGCGCTGCTTAACCAGGAGTTGCCTCCGACGATCAACCTGGACAACCCGGATCCCGAGTGCCGTCTGGATTACGTACCCAACAAGGCCATCAAGCACAACTTCGACGTTGCGCTGTCGAATTCGTTCGGGTTCGGCGGGATCAATGCGACGCTGATTATGAAGCGATGGCAAGAATAGGGATCAGGGTTCAGAGAAACGGCGGCGCACATCCTGCGATGTGCGCCGTTTGATTTTTGGGACCGAGGAGGGCCACCGGAAATTGAATATCCTTAGCCGGAGATGGCCGCGAATCCTACGGTGCACAGAACGATAATTGCCCACCAGCCGAAGACGGCGATGTAGCCGGAGGTGCGCTTAACGCCGGCGATGATGGACAAGCCAATGCCGAGCAGAACCATGGTCCAGATCGTTGTGAAATCGAGGGCGGTGGCGAGTTTATACAGCGCCGCATTGGTTTCGGTCGGCGAGAGGAAAGCTCCCAGGTTCGTTGGGGCGAAGTTGCTGACATTGAACGACTCGGGGGCCAGCCCCGTGTAAAGGACAACTGTGCCGAGTATTGTTTTGATCACCGCCGGCAGAGATGCATACATGTAGACGGCGAACGTGCTGCCGAATGTCGCCTTTCCTCCAAAGGCGAAGTTGATGGTTCCCCACATAATGAGTGACACGATGGCAACAACCATGAGGACCAGGATTGGGCTGGCCGCAAAGCTGCCTTCCATCGCGTATTGCGTGATTTTGATCCGCATGTCCGACTGATCTTTTGGCAATTGCGACATCTGCTCTTCCGCCTTGGGATTCATGTGAATCGCATTCTGCGCGACCTGGGACCAGCCGATCTTGGTGGTGATCGCGGCGAAGAAGATGTAGGCAAAGAGAATCGAGATGAGGAACGGCAGCCACCAGCTCCGGTTGCCATTCTTGATGTCGTTAAAAGTCTTGGAGGGCGCGGAGAAAGTGTTTGCGAGACGCTGCCACTGGGAAAGACCCGGTGTGATCTCGGCTGCAGGCTGCACTACCTGATCGCTCATGATTCTGCCTTTCGAAGGACCGGTTGATGCTCAAGCTGGATGCCGCGCCAGGTGGACGGCAGCATACGACATCCTTCAATTCATTGATCGAGAGAAGACGGCTTCACAGGAGGCAGGGAGGAACTGCGCTCGCACGGAATTGTAGCGCGTCCGGTTCATATAGGGAATGAATTTGCACGGGATCCCGGTCGGGTGGAGAGCGGCCTACTCGTCTTTTGACGCGGTGTCAGACATGCCGGCGGGGATGGCCGGCGGAGCCGAAGGTGCTGTCATGGCGCTTGCAGGCCTGCGCGGCTGGGTTGCGGAGACATAGTTCCTGTAGACCGTGATGTGGAAACAGCGCTGGCGGAACTCCTCTTCGACATCGATGAAGCCGGCGTTCTGATAGGCGAGGAGTTCGGCGCGCATCCACTGCATTTCGCGTTTAGAGAGGCCGGACTTGGCGATGTCAATGGTGGCGCCGGTGACGTGCGGGCTGACGATATCGCCCTCGGCATCGGCGGCATTGTGATTGATGCGCATCAGGCGCTTCTGGTACTCGACGGTGCGGACGGCGGAGCTGACCACGAGCGGCTTGCGGAATTCGACCTGGTGGGCGCGTGAGAGATCGGTGAGGAAATCAGCGGTCCACGGACGGCAATAGCGGCGGTCCTCGGGAAGCGCCTGGTTGACGGCGAGTGCCGGGGACTCGGGAACGCGGACGAGGAAGCCCCGCGCGATCCGATCCTGCAGGTCGGCATCGTCCTCAATGCGTTCGAGGGCCTCTTCTTCAGAGCGCTCATTCTGGCGCACGAGCGAGTCGTGGGTGCCGCGAAGCGCGTAGCTGGGGACGTGCGGATTCTCGGGATAACGGGGGAGATGAAGCTCGGCGACCTGGCCGGATGTGGACTCGACGGCGCGCCCGGCTGCGGTAGGAGCGGTCAGCGGGTTGCCCTTGTCCTGGGCGAGATCGGCAGAGGCTGCCGGAGCGCTGTCGGCTTCGGCGGGTGCAGAGTTTTCAAGCGCCGGGGATGCGGTGTCAGGCAGCAAGTCGGTAGACGCAGTATCGGACTCGAGGCGCGGCCGCGTGTCGCGGGAGGACAGTGGAACGGTTGCCAGCGGAGTAAAACGGGCCGTGCGGTGGCTCAAGCGTGCGCGATGCAGGCCGGACCTTTGCCTCGAAGAATAGGTTGTGTGGCGGCCGGCCGCAGAGTAGCGCGTGGAGTGATGGGAATTGGAACGGGATGCGCTCCTGCGGGTGGCATTGTGGGCCGTGCGCGGGGTGGTCCGCGGCGTGGTTTTCGGCGAATGCGAAACGGGGTGCGCAGTGTGATGCGCGCGATGGACCGTGGACTTGCTGCCGGAGGCGTGCGCCGGCGTACGTTCTACGTCGATCCGCGACGCGGCTGCGGATGATGCGATGAACGGAACGAGCAAAAAACCTATAAGTGCATTGCGCACCATCGGGGGTGCGCGGAGAAACCAGAGCATCTCCAGTGTAAGATGCGCCAGCCTCGATTTGGAGTGTCCAGATGGGTTCGGATTCGTCTGATAAGTTGCAGCATCTGAAACGGAAACCGATGGAGTATGCACCTCATTCGGTTGGCTTAACCTACATCCAGACGGTTGCCGCCCCGCCATCGAAAAGAAAACACATGACGTGAGGCGGGCGAACCAGCGCATGTTTGTGAGATGCGGATGGAAGGTGGTTTGTTGGCAGCCGACTGGGAAGCCGGGCCGCGGCGTATTTGCCGGCAGGCGAGCCGACGCCGCTCTGATGCCTGATGCCCCATCCGAGGCTACTACCGGTTCCTCCCTGCGGGACTTAACTGCATTTCCGTTGAATGCACGCAGAAGGTCCTTGAAGTCCTTCGTCATCATCTGCGGGCGCTCCTCGAAGACCGAATGCGAACGCGTAGGCTGCCTCGCTCAGTTCGCAAACTGCGACAAGCCGTTCACCGATCGGACGGCTCTGCCAGTAGCGGTAGGTTTCCGCTTCCTGTTCTTCGAGGTCGGTAACCCGCCGGATGGTCCTGTCCATACCTGACACCTGAAGTGGTCTCTCACCACCCTCTTCACAATAATGCTGTGAAAAGGATGGGGCACCCGGATTCTCCGTGAGATGACCGTCTGGTTATCGAAGTAGTACAGCCTACTGGATCAGCGTGCCTTGTTCGTCGTCTTTGCCGTTTGCTTCTTCGGGTGGGATGATGACGGCGGCGGCTACCTTGTCGTCTTCCTCCAGGTTGAGCAGGCGAACGCCTTGCGTGGCGCGGCCGGCGGCGCGGACGGTCTTGGTGTCGATGCGGATGATCTTGCCCCACTGGCTGATGACCATCAGCTCAGAAGTGTCATCGACCATCGCAATGGAGTTGACGCGTCCGATGCGCGGGGTCACAGCCATGTTCTTGACGCCCTTGCCGCCGCGAGTCTGCAGGCGGTACTCGTCGACGTCCGTGCGCTTGCCGAAGCCATTCTCTGTGACAGAGAGGATGCGGTACTCGCCCTCTATGTGCTCCTTGGGAGTGATGGCGACGCCGATGACATAGTCGTTCTTGCCGAGATCGATGCCGCGGACTCCGAAGGCGGGACGGCCCATGGAGCGGACGTCGGCCTCGTCGAAGCGGATGGCCATGCCGAGATGCGTGGCAAGGAAGACGATCTGCGAGCCGTCGGTGATGCGAGCGGCAACGAGTTCGTCATCCTTGTCGATGCCGATCGCGATGATACCGCGCGACATGACATTGGAGAAGTCCTTGAGCGGGGTCTTCTTCACCGTGCCCTGGCGCGTGCTGAAGAAGATGTACTTCCCTTCTTCCTCGAGATCGCGGACGGGGAGAATAGCGCGGACATTTTCGCCGGGCTGAAGGTTGAGCAGGCTCTGCATCGACTTGCCCTTGCCGGCGGCGCCCACGTCGGGAATCTCGTAGACCTTGAGCCAGTAGACGCGCCCGGCGTTGGTGAAGCAAAGCAGGTAGGCGTGCGTCGAGTCGATGATGAGTTGCGAGACGAAATCTTCTTCGCGCGTCTTCATGCCCGTGCGGCCGGTACCGCCGCGGCGCTGCTGCCGATAGATGGAGATCGGTGTGCGCTTCAGGTAGCCCTGGTGGCTGACCGTAACGGCCACCTGCTCGTCGGCGATGAGGTCTTCGAGCTGGATCTCTGCTGACTCGTCGATGATCTGCGTGCGGCGTTCGTCACCGTACTTATCGCGGACGGCTTCGAGTTCCTTGATGATGACGTTGCGCAGCTTCTTGTCGCTGGCAAGGATGGACTCGTACTCGGCGATCTCTTCGCGCTTCTTTCTCAACTCGTCGAGAATCTCGTCGACCGACATCTGCGTGAGGCGATAGAGTTGCAGTTCGAGAATCGCATCAACTTGCTTGAGCGAGAGGCCGCGCTCTTCGCCGGGCAGGCGCTCGCGATCGAGATTGATGATGATGTCAGTTCCCTTGCCCCAGGCGTACAGATTCTCGCGGGCCTCGGCGCGTGAGCCGGAGCCGCGGATGATCCTGATGACGGTGTCGAGATTGTCGAGGGCGATCTTGTAGCCTTCGAGGATGTGCTCGCGCTCGCGGGCCTTGCGCAGCAGGTAGACGGTGCGGCGCTGCACCACGTCGATGCGATGATCGATGAAGGCGCGGATGGCGGCATCGATCCCCAGCTCCTTGGGCTGACCGTTGAGCACGGCGAGCAGGATCATGGAGAAGCTTTCCTGCATCTGCGTGTTCTTGTGGAGCTGGTTGAGGATTATCTCGGGCTGTGCGCCGCGCTTCAGTTCGATGACGATGCGCATGCCGTCGCGATCGCTCTCGTCGCGCACGTCGCTGATGTCGTCGATGATCTTTTCGGTCACAAGCTCCGCGATGCGCTCGATGAGCTTGGACTTGTTGACCTGGTAGGGGATCTCGGTGACGATGATCGCCTGTTTTTCCTTGGTTAGGTTCTCGATCGCGGCCTTGGCGCGCATGATGAAGCGGCCACGGCCGGTCTTGTAGGCCTGCGCGATGCCGGCGCGGCCGTAGAGAAATCCGCCGGTCGGGAAATCAGGCCCCTGGACATGCTTCAGAATCTCTGCAATGCCCGCCTTGGGGTTCTTGACGAGCTCGATGGTGGCGTTGACAACCTCGGTGAGGTTGTGCGGCGGAATGTTAGTCGCCATGCCTACAGCGATGCCGCTCGATCCGTTGACGAGCAGATTGGGTATGCGCGTGGGCAGAACCGAAGGCTCTTGCGTGGACTCGTCGTAGTTGGGGACGAAGTCGACAGTCTCCATGTCGATGTCGGCGAGCAGCTCACCGGTGATGCGCATCAGGCGGCACTCGGTGTAACGCATGGCCGCGGGCGGATCGCCGTCGACGGAGCCGAAGTTGCCCTGGCCATCGACGAGCGGGTAGCGCAGCGAGAAGGGCTGCGCCATGCGGACCAGCGTGTCGTAGATGGCAGAGTCGCCGTGGGGGTGATAGACACCCATCGCCTGTCCGACGACTTTGGCGCACTTTGTGTACTTCTTGTTGTACTCGAGGCCCATCTCGCTCATGGTGTAAAGCACGCGGCGATGCACGGGCTTGAGGCCGTCGCGAGCGTCAGGCAATGCGCGCCCGATGATGACAGACATTGAGTAGTCAAGATACGAGCGGCGCATCTCCTCTTCGATATTGATCGAAATGAGGTTGGTGCCGTCACGCGGTGGCGTACCGCCATCGAGAGGAAGCTGGGGGTTCTGATCGTCGGCCATAAGATGTTTTTACCCGTCAGAGAGGCGGCAGAAGATACCGGAAATGCGGGGCCGGGATTCTCGCGGGCTATGTGTCTATTTTACGCCGCGGAAGGGGTTTTCAGCAAACGGCGATCATCATCGTAAACAATTTAGATTGTTAAATTTATAAGCAGACATCGGAGGTCATCAACGGCGCCGGATAACCCTGTGCGGGTACATCGTTTTCTCGATCGCATTATGCATCGTGCGTGGACCCTCAGATGAGCCTTGGCAGGGTGACAAGGCAGACGAGTATCTGCAGGAAGACGAGGGATGCGGCGGCTACGATGAAGACCTTGCCGCGCTGGGATTCGAAGGCGTCAGCGAAGACTCCGCCGATGAAGGTGAACAGGAACGGCAGCGACCAGAGCCAGGGCGTCGACTGCACTCCCGTGGTGACGAGCGCGACGAGTGCCGCAAAGCAGACCAGTGGAGCGGTATTTCCGAAGTAGCGCGAGCGGTTGACCCCGAGATAGAGCAGAGCGGCGGCGCCTGCTGCAACGAGGATGCCGGCATTGGAGATGCTGGTCAAGGAGCGGCGCGCGGGATCGAAAGAAACGGAGAGAAAGCCTGCGGCGGATCGGAAGACGTAGCTGAAGGCGTCGGGTGAAAAGCCGTAGCAGGCGAAGACAAGGAGCAGCGCGCCGCCGGAGGCAAGCAGAACGATGAGCAGGATCTGACTGCGCCGGCCCTCGGCGACCCAGAGCATGAGCACGAGCCCGAGAAGAGCGGCGACGGGCAATGCGACGATGTGCGAGGCACCAGCGATGCCAAAGACTAATGTGAGCAGGATGATGCGTGGGCACCATTTGCGGCGCGGGCCCAGCATGGCGTGGGCGACGCCGATGCAGGTGTAGATGCCGCCATAGACGCCGAGAGCGGTGAATATCTCCGGCGAGGGAGCGGTGGAGGCTTTCAGAATCGAGGGAGAGAAGCAATAGAGCGCGAGGGCTACGTATCCGCCCATATTGCCGTAGAGGCGGCGCGTGACCCACCACAGCCCGCCGCCGAGGACGCAGCCGCAGGCGAGAAACGGCAGCCGAAGGAGCAGCAGCACGTGCGTCATCTGGTGGCGCAGCTCCCACATGCTGAGCGACCCCACTGACGAAGACCCATCCGCTCCCGGATCTCCGACGGGCTGGATCACTCTGTCTTCGGGTTTGCGGAGGAGATCGAAACCGCGCTGGGCCATGAGATTCAGCGTAAGCGGAAGGCCTGCGACCCGGTAGGCGAGGATGCCGTCACGGATGTTACCGCAGGTTGTGTAATAGCCGGCGAGCGGCGACGGTTTCTCCCAGGTTTCGCGACCGCAGCGTGCGTACTGGTAGTCGCGGTCTGAGAGGGTCTGATGGCTCGAGATCCAGAGCCCCTGGATGAGGAAAAGTGCAAGGAAGCCCGCCGCGATGCGTTGCGGGAGATTGAAGTGGAAGCGGCGAAGACGGGCGAACCGGTGGGTCATCACGAACTGAGCGGACCCTTCCAGTCTAAACGGCATGGACGGGCGGTCTGGCGGAAAAGACGCATTGCCGTCAAAATCAAGAGAGCCGCCCCGCGGGGCGGCTCTCAGGGTTGGTGTTGGAGGGTTGTCAGTTGAAGATGGCTCCGACGGTGTCGTCGGACGTGAGCACCACCTGGCAAGTATTGGGTCCCGCAGCGGTGACCGCCGTAGTCGCCGTGCAGTTGGTTGACCATCCGCCGAATGCTCCTGCTCCAGCCGGCGCGGTCAGGGTCACAGTCGATCCCACAGGGTAGGTTGCCGTGCAGACGGAACCGCCCCCGCCCGTCCAGCCCGGACCGCAGTGAATCACATTGGGTGTGCCGGTAGCGGATGGCGCCGTGATCTGCCAATCGGTTGTGTTCAAGCCTTGGTTGTAGACAGTCAGAGTGGATATGAGCGCCGCCGCCTGAGAACCCGGGAAGCAGGAACCTGGAACAGGAGGTACTGCTGTCGGGTCAGGCAGAACCAGGGGACAATTGAACGTCGCTGTCGCGGTCTGGATCGTCCCGCTGGTTGGATCGGTTGCCTCGGCAATGATAGTGGCGCTTCCACTGCCGAATGCGCTGGCAACCCCGGCATTCGACTTGCCCGAGGAACCGCTGTTGTTCGAAGAAATCGGGAAGGTGTTGGGAGTGGAAGAGAGCCACGTGACAGTGTCTGTAAGATCCCGGACCGTGGGCGGCGTTGAGAAAGTTCCGATGGCCAGGAACTGTCCGGTGGCCTGGAGGTTGCCAACCGAGATCGAACTCGGAATGATGGTGAGCGAAAGCAGCGGCTCTGGCGCAGGTGTCAGAGTCACATTGAGAGACGCACTGCTGGAGACCACGCTGCCGTCCGCATTCGTCCAAATGGCCGTAATAGTTGTCGTACCCTCGCTAACGCCCTGGGCAAGCCCAGTCGCGCTGATTGTGGCAATGGATGGGATGCTCGACGCCCAGGTAAGCTGCGGCGAACTCGTCACGTTCTCACCGAGACCATTGCCCCCTGTTCCAATAGCAATAAACTGGCCGGTCTGGCCCGATGCCGACAGCGATTGGCCACCCGGAATGATGGACAACGCCGTGATCTGCTCGGATCCGCCGCCAGCACTGACGACAACGGTGGCAGTGCCGGTTGCAACGGTGCCGTCTGCGTTCGTGTAAACGGCAGTGATGGTTGCGGTTCCCGCAGTCACGCCCGTGACGAGGCCAGAAGCGTTCACTGTAGCAATCTGTACGCTGCTTGAAGTCCAGGTTGCCAGATTCGTCAGATCCACAGTGGAGCCTGAGGTCGTTGTGCCGATCGCAATGAACTGGGCGGTTTCGCCCGGCGCCGCAAGCGCCTGGCTGGAGGGAATGATTGCGACTGTCTTCACATCCCCGCTCCCGGTGCCACCGCCACCACCACCGCCGGCGCCGCTGGATTGCGTGACGTTCACTGTCATCGAGCCGGAAATCACACCGTTAAAGCCGGGCATGCTGGCCGTGATAACGATGCCGGAGCAAACGATCTGGCCGGAGGTGATGAGGCCCGTGCTGCTGACAGTGACGCACTGTGGAGTGGCGCTGGCCCAGGTGACCAGATCGGTAATGTCCTTGGTTTCTGCCGGGTGGCCGGGATGAGTGTACGACCCGATCGCCGTCAATTGCGTGGTGAGGCCGGCTCCGCCGAAGTTCATCGTCGTCGGTGTGACACTGATGGATGTCAAACTCGGCGAAGTATTGCAGCTTGTGAAAGGCACCACTAGTCCGAGAATCAGTAAAGCAGGCAAAAACGAACGATCACGCATTCCTATCTCCTGGCGTTTCCGCCCGGCTGAACCATATCGACCCCGGTCAGCACAACCAAATTGGTCAGCAACGGCAGATTGAATTGACTCTGCCGTCTACCCATTGAAGCTTCGCTACGAGGCGTTTACGCACGAACATGCGGGCCGCGAAGCTCTCGTAGCAGACTTCTCGAATTGGCCGGTCCGCGATGCACAGTTCGCGGCGTTTCGTGCCGGCAAACACATGTCTCCTCTTGAGAGGTGGCCCAAGAATACGGCAGATTCAATCGTCGAATCAATAGCAATCTTGGGTCAGAGAGCCTGATATGTTACGCGCGTAACTTGATAGATTGTGAGGATTTGGAAGCAGTGAAAAGCTCTGGCTGCGCCAGAAGTATCAACAGTACCTCCTGGCGGCAGATACCATCGATCTTCAGCGAGTCATGGTTTTACCCGGAGTGGCTGCAACCGCTACACTGCTGCCATCATGGCGATTGCGCGCGATAACTCTCCGGAACGGCTGGTCAGCGCCTCGCGCGCTGAAGAAGAACAGGGATTTGAGCTGAAGCTGCGTCCGCGATGGCTGAAGGAGTTCATTGGCCAGGCCAAAGCCAAGGAGCAGTTGGCCATTGCGCTGGAGGCTGCGAAGTCGCGCGGCGAGGCGCTGGATCATGTGCTGCTGTTCGGACCGCCAGGGCTGGGCAAGACGACGCTCGCGACCATTATTGCCAATGAGCTGGATGTAGGGTTTCAGCAGACATCGGGTCCGGCGCTGCAGATCCAGGGGGACTTGACGGCGATCCTGACTAATCTGCGTGAGCGACAGGTGCTGTTTCTGGACGAGATCCACCGAATGCAGCCGGTGCTGGAAGAGAAACTCTATACGGCACTCGAAGACTACAAACTCGACATCATCATCGGACAAGGACCGGCAGCGCGCACGCACGTGATGGAGATCAGGCCTTTCACGTTCATCGGCGCAACGACGCGGCCAGGATTGCTGAGTTCGCCGCTGCGTTCGCGATTTGGGATCCTGCTGCGGTTGGAGTTCTACACGGAGGACGAGTTGCGGGTGATTGTGGAGCGCTCGGCGGAGGTGCTCGGTGTGCCGATCGATCCCGATGGCGCGGCGGAGATTGCGCTGCGGTCGCGCGGGACGCCGCGTATTGCCAACCGCCTTCTGCGGCGCGTGCGGGACTTTGCACAGGTACGCGCGTCCGGCAACATCGACCAGCCGACGGCGAATGCCGCGCTGACCATGCTGGAAGTGGACGCGCATGGGTTCGACGAGATCGATCGGCGCCTGATGCTCACGATCATGCAGAAGTATGACGGCGGCCCGGTGGGGCTGGGTACGTTGGCGGCGACTCTGGCCGAGGAAGAGGATGCGCTCGAGGAGGTGTACGAGCCGTTTCTGATCCAGATCGGCTTTCTCGATCGGACACCGCGCGGACGTGTGGCAACGCGGCTGGCGTACGAGCACTTTGGCGTACCTATGCCGGGGCGGCAGGGTGGGCTGTTTTAAGAGCAGCGGGGTTAGCAGCCGATGCGCGGCTGGTTAGCGGAGTTAGTCAAGAAAACAAAACCGCAGGTTAGCGCCGCTGCGCGGCTTGGCGGATTAGCGAGTTAGCGGCGATTGCCGGTGAACCAGGAGTATATCGATGGCATTGACTGAATCGACGATGCTGGAGTTGGGAACTGCGGCGCCGGATTTTGCGCTGCCGGATGTGGTGACGGGAAAGACGGTGCGGCGGGATGGTTTTCGCGGACAGAAGGGCCTGCTGGTCATGTTCATCTGCACACACTGCCCGTATGTGAAGCACATTGAGAAGGGGCTCGCGCAACTTGGCGCCGATTATGCCGGGAAGCTTGGGATTGTCGCGATCAGCAGCAATGATGCAGAGAACTATCCGGACGACAGCCCGGCGGGATTGAAGGCACAGGCGCAGAGGCTGGGGTTCAAGTTCCCTTGCCTCTACGACGAATCGCAGCAAGTCGCACATGCATATAGCGCCGCATGCACGCCCGATCTTTACCTGTTCGACAAGGATCTGAAGCTCGTTTATCGCGGGCAATTCGATGGGAGCAGGCCAAGTAACGGCGTGCCGGTCACGGGCCAGGATCTGCGCGCGGCGCTGGATGCGGTGCTGCGGGGCGAGAAGCCGAGCAAGGACCAGCAGGCCTCGATCGGGTGCAATATCAAGTGGAAGAGCTAGCGGAGTTAGCAGAAACATCTGCGACTGCCCGGGGCTAACTCCGCTAACAAGCCGCGCAGCGGCTGCTAACACCGCTAACTCCGCTACAGCGGCAAGCTCTTCAGATACTCCTTGAACTTCTCGCCGAACTCGGGGCGCTTGAGGGCGAACTCGACGGTGGCCTGCAGCATTCCAAATTTATCGCCGGCGTCGAAGCGTTTGCCTTCGAAGGTGTAGCCGAAGACTTTCTCCTCTTTCAGCAGGGCCTTGATGCCGTCGGTGAGCTGGATTTCGCCGCCGGCGCCGGGCGTGGTCTGCTCAAGCAGTTCAAAAATGCGCGGAGTAAGCACGTAGCGGCCGATAATGGCCTGCTTCGATGGCGCGTCTTCGAGTTTCGGCTTTTCGACCATGCCGGTGCAGTTGTAGATGCGCGGATCGTTTGGATCGGGCGATCCGGCGAGGACGCCGTAAGCGGAGATGCCGGGTCCTTCGACGGTTTGCGTGGCGAGTACTGATCCGCCGCGCTCGTTGAAGACGTCGATCATCTGCTTAATGCACGGAACTTCGGCGTCGATGACATCGTCGGGGAGAATGACGGCAAAGGGTTCGTTGCCGACGAGCTCTTTTGCGCAGAGAACGGCATGGCCGAGGCCCAGCGGCTCGCGCTGACGCACGTAGCTGACGCGGGCGAGCGTGGAGACGCCGCGCGACACGGCGAGCAGTTCCTTCTTGCCGCGGCGCTCGAGTGTGGCGTCGAGTTCGAAGCTGTTGTCGAAGTGGTCTTCCATGGTGCCTTTGCCGCGGCCGGTGATGATGATGATGTGCTCGATGCCCGAGGCGACGGCTTCTTCAACGCCGTACTGGATGATGGGCTTGTCGACGAGCGCCAGCATCTCCTTGGGGATGACCTTGGTGGCGGGCAAAAAGCGCGTGCCGAGTCCGCCGGCGGGAAAAACCACTTTCCGTACTTGCTCTGCCATCAACTGTTCCTCACTTAGAAACTAAGCCAGTGGAACCATGCCTTTGATGAATAGATATTCATATCACAGCGTGGGTGAGTCGTCGCCAAGGAGCGCCTCGCGAATGATCTTGATCGGCGGGAAGCCCTGGCTGAGAAATTCATCGTGGAATTCTTGCAACGAAAACGCTGCACCCTGCTTCTTCATCAGGTCTGCGCGCAGCTTCATGATCTCAAGTTTGCCCAGCGTGTAGTAGAGGTATGTTGGATCGCCGGCGCCGCGCTTGGCTTCGACTTCGGCGGTTTCCTTGGGTTGGTAGCCTTCCTTCTGGAAGAATTCAACGGCCTGATCGTAAGTCATGTTCCCAGTGTGCATTTGGATGCCGACGATAAAGCGGGCGTTGCGCAGCAGGGCGTCCTGAAGCTGGCCAAGGCGGAGGAATCTGGCTTCGCGTTCGTCTTTCGCGCCCGTGCCGGGCTGACCGTAGCCGTTGTCGAGCATCATCTGCTCGGTGTAGTGGGCCCAGCCCTCGATATTGGTGTTGGCGCTGAGAATCTTGCGCACTCGACTGGGCGCCCGATGCGAATAGAGGTATTGCACGTAATGGCCGGGGTAGGCCTCATGGACCGATGTGGAGACGACGGTACCGATGTTGAAGGAATGCATGTAGCCCTCAACCTGCGCGGGCGTCATGGAGGGATCGGGCAGCGTGACGTTGAAGTAGGAAGTGGTGGCGCGGGTTTCGTAGGGGCCGGGAGAATCCATGCTGGCCTGGGTTGTGGCACGCATGAACGGTGGCGTCTCTTCGAGCACCGGCCGCACATCGGAGGGAATGGTGACGATGTGATGCGCGCGGATGAAATCGAGCAGGCTGGTGAAGGTGGCGCGGAACGCATCAAGAAGCTGGTCAGGCGCCGGGTGCTGGTGGCCGAGGTCTTCGAGGACTTCGCGGGGAGTCTTGTTGGGCTCGAGTTCATGAGCGACTTCAGCAAAGTGCTGCTGGTTCCGGCGCATGTCGGCGTAGCCGATCTCGAGCAGCCTGGGCAGCGGCAGGTCAACCATCTCGTCGTACTTGAGCTTCTTTGAGAATGCTTCGGCGCCGATGCGAAAGTCGCCGTTGGAGCGCGGCAGTAGGTCGGTCTTCAGCCAGGAGAGGTAATCGGTAAGTGCGGAGATGACAGCGGCATTGGTCTGCGCAAATTCCGATGTCAATGCGGCGTCCTGCGCGTCGGCGAAGGCCAGGGGGACATCGTGCTGGAAGAAGCCGATGATGCCGGGAAGCTGCTCGATGGCGATCTCGGTGAAGATGCGAGGGGGATTTTCGAGATTGGTGCGCGCTTCGGCGATTAGGCCGGGCATTTGCTTTTCGCGCGCGATCAGCGAACGGAGGCGATCGTCGGCGGGAGCGAATTTGCGCTCCATCAGCGTAAAGGCAGCGCTGGCGCAGGCGCTGGAGTAGTTGTCGGCATCCTTGGCCCATAGGCGGATAGTCTGCAGGTTGAGCAGGCGCGAGTGGATTGCGTTGAGGACCATCTGGCGATCGCCGCGCGTGGTCTGATCGAGCGAGGCGGGGGGGATTGCGGAGACGCGCTTCTCAAAGTCGTTCAACGCGGCGACCTCGGCGTCGATGGCGGCGCGCGAGTAATCGTCGAGCTTCGTGTCGTACTGGTGATAGCCGTCGATGGTTCCGGTGGTTGGCTGGTAGGGAAAATAGACCTGGTCGAAGTACGCATCAGAGTCGCGCTGGAACTGCTGTTGTGCGGTCTCTTTCCCGGCTTGTGCGGCGGCGGAAAGTGTCATACAGGCACCAAGGGCAAACAAGACTAAGGCTTTGTTCATACTCACTTTTCTCAGGGCCTAAAGCACCTGCCCTAAATTCGATCTCTCTCGGCACGACTGAAGTCGTGCCATGTTACAAAACCGGTTGCACCATGCGTCTTCCGCGGCCTCTTCCCATGCGCTTTTTCCGCAGCCTATAAAGTCGCGCTCTTTTACAGAACGAATCATTATGCGGTGACGGCCTCCGGAGCCAGCTTGGCCAGCAGATCGCGAATCTCCAGTAGAACATCATCGGGGCGGGTGGCAGTCAACGGGAATTTGAGCAGGCCCTGCGGCGTGAACTGCGCTCCACGCTTGGCATTTCGCGCGACAAGGCGCATGAGGTGCTGGGGATCAATGGAGGCATTTTCCGTGAAGCGGATCTGCAGTTCTGCGCGCTTGCGATCGATCTGCGCGATTCCCAGGCGCTCGGACTCGAGGCGCAGCGCGGCGGCTTCGAGAAGGTAGACGGTGGAGTCGGGCAGCGCGCCGTAGCGGTCTTCCATCTCGGAGCGCAGGTCCGCGATGGCCTTTTCGCTTTCGGCTCCGGCAATCTTCTTGTAGAGCCGCAGGCGCTGGTTTTCTTCGGCCACGTAACTCTCGTCGATGCGCAGCGCGATGCCGAGATTGAGCTGCGTCGATGGCCTCTCTTCGCCGCCTTCGCCTTTGAGTTCCTTCACGGCGGCCTCGAGCATCGAGGTGTAGAGTTCGAAGCCGACGGCTTCGATGTGTCCGCTTTGCTCGCCGCCGAGCATGTTCCCCGCCCCGCGCAATTCGAGGTCGAGCGCGGCGATTTTGAAACCGGCGCCGAGGTCGGAGAACTCCTTGAGCGCGGCGAGGCGGCGGCGGGCAATGTCGGTCAATTCGCGCTCGGGAGGAATGAGCAGATAGGCGTAGGCGCGGCGATTGGAGCGGCCCACGCGGCCGCGGAGCTGGTAGAGCTCGCTGAGGCCGTGTCGATCAGCGCGGTTGATGACGATGGTATTGGCGAGCGGAATGTCGAGGCCGTTCTCGATGATGGTGGTTGCGACGAGCACGTCGAACTCGTGATGCATGAAGGCCAGCATGACGGACTCGAGTTCCTTCTCGCCCATCTGGCCATGGCCGACGACTACGCGGGCGCCGGGGACGAGTTCCTGAATGCGCAAGGCAATCTCGTAGATGGATTCGACGCGGTTGTGCACGAAGTAGACCTGGCCGCCGCGCTCGAGTTCGACTTCGATTGCGGAGCGGATGATTTTCTCGTCGAACTTGGCAACGACGGTCTGAATCGCCATGCGATCTTTGGGCGGCGTCTCGATCACCGACATATCGCGCAGGCCCACGAGCGACATGTGCAGCGTGCGCGGAATCGGCGTGGCACTCATGGCGAGCACGTCGATCTCCTTGCGCAGTTGCTTGAGGCGCTCCTTGTGGCGCACGCCGAAGCGCTGCTCTTCGTCGACGACCAGCAGGCCGAGATCCTGAAACTTGATGTCTTTCGACAGGACACGGTGCGTGCCGATGAGGATATCGACCTTGCCCGTTTCTACTTTCTCAACGATGACCTTCTGCTCTCTGGGCGAACGGAAGCGCGAGATCATCTCGACGGCGATGGGAAACTGCGAAAAGCGCTTCTTGAACGTCTCGTAGTGCTGGAAGGCGAGGATGGTGGTGGGCGTGAGCACAGCTACCTGTTTGCCGTCCTGCACGGCTTTGAAAGCGGCGCGCATGGCCACTTCGGTTTTGCCATAGCCTACGTCGCCGCAAAGCAGGCGGTCCATCGGCGTGGTGGATTCCATGTCCTGCTTGATGGCGACGATGGCGGTGACCTGGTCGTCGGTTTCGCGGTAGTCGAAGGAATCCTCGAACTCGCGCTGGAAGTCGTTGTCGGGCGAGAAGGAAGTACCCTGCGCGGTGTGGCGCTGTGCGTAGAGCTTGAGCAGTTCGGCGGCCATGTCCTGCATGGCCTTGCGCACGCGTGCCTTTGTTTTGACCCACTGCTGCGAGCCGAGTCTGTTTAATTGCGGCGCGGGGCCGGTGTCGGTGGAGCGGTACTTCTGGATCAGGTCGAGACGCGTGAGCGGGACGTAGAGCTTGGCCTGCTCGGCGAATTCGAGAATCATGAACTCGATCGGGAGTCCATCCTGCACGATCTCTTTCAGGCCCTGGTATTGCGCGATTCCGTGTTCGACGTGGACGACGTAGTCGCCGATGGCGAGATCGCGGAAGTCGGAGAGGAACGCGGCGGTCTTGGATCTCTTCGGCTCGGGGCGTGCGAGGATGTCAGCATCGTCCGACAGATCGTTCGCCCCGAAGAGGACCAGGTTCGCATCGGGAAAGCTGACGCCGCTTGCGATGGCCGTGCGCACGATGACGGGCACGCGCATGTCGCCGGCGATGTAGCTGGCCTCTTCAAGCTCGGCGCCGTGCGTAACGGCGCGGCTGCCGAGGCGATACGACACCTGGTACTCGCGGAACATCGAGGCAATGCGTTCCACGTCGCCCTGCGTGGGCACGGCGAGAACAATGCGTTGCTCGGCCGCGATGAGGTTCTTGAGCTGATCGACCAGCGCGGGAATGGATCCGTGGAAGCGCAGCGTGGGGCGCGAGTTGACGGCAATCTCGCCCAGCGTGTTGTCATCTTCGAGAACGTCGACGGCGCCGAGTTGATCGAGATCGAGGCCGTGGTGCGAATCAAGCAGGTCCTGCAGCACTTCGGGACGAATGTAAATATCCTCAGGCCGGATGAGATTGCCGATGCCGCTGCGCTCATGGCGCTGCTCAACCTTGTTCCACCAGCGGTCGATCTGGTTGCGGACCATGGCGGGTTCGTCGACGAAGAGGACTGCGTGCGGCAACAGGTTGAGCAGGTGATGCTCGGCGCCGGCGACGGAAGAGAAGAACTCCCAGCCTGGGAAGACGCTGACTCCGCCCGCGGCTGCGGCTTCAATCTCCATCTCTTCTTCGTCACTTGTGCTGTCGGCGCTTTCAGCCACCTGCACACGCTGTTTGCTGAGGCGGGCATGGACGGCGGCGAGCAGGTGCTCGGTAACAGGCGTCTCGGTGAGGGGCAGAAGCTGGGTTTCGTCGAGGCCCGACTGCGACCGCTGCGTCTCGGGGTCGAACTTGCGGATGGTTTCGATCTCGTCGCCGAAGAACTCGATGCGCACGGGACGGTCGGCTTCGGGCGAGTAGACGTCGAGGATGCCGCCACGCCGCGTGAATTGGCCGGGCATTTCCACCAGGTCCACCTGCGTGTAGCCAACACTGGCAAGGTGGCCGGTAAGAATCTCCACGTCCAACTCTTCGCCCCGGCGCACGGTGACCGCGAGGCTTGCGTAGTAATTGCGATCGAAAAGGCGGAGCGCGGCGGATTCGGCGGGTGCGATGAGGATAGAGACGCCGCCGGTGGCCAGCTTGTAGAGTGCGGCGGCGCGCTGCTCCTGCACGTCGGGGTGGGGCGAGAGATTCTCAAACGGAAGTACGTCGTGGGCGGGGAAGCGGACAACGCGATCGGGATCGACGGCGCCGGTGAGTTCGCAGCCGGCGCGCAGGGTCGGTTCGAGTGCCTCGGCAGCCTTGTTGTCCGCAACTACAACAACGACGGGGTGCTTGGCGGCGCGGGTGAGCAGCGGGAGGTACAAAGAACGGGCGGTATTGGTGAGTCCAGACAGACGTCGCCGCCCGACACCGAGCGAGAGGTGCCTGCGAACGCGATCAAAGGAGACGGACTGCTCCAGTTCCGCGAAAATCTCGCGGACAAACGGGAGGATCATGCCGCTTCCAGTTTACCAGCCACTATGCGGGACCGCGCGGGGCTTCGCGCCGCGCGGGTCGGGGCTTGCACACCCGCAGTCTTTAATCAGCCGTTTGTGGCATGGCGGATGGTGACTTCGCGGACTCGCCGTAAAGCAGCCAGCCGCCGATCGCCATGGCGGCGGCGATGGCCCAGAGGCCGGCGGAGTAGTGGTGTGTGGCATCGTGCAGCCAGCCCATGGCGGACGGCCCGGCAAACGCCCCAACGGCACCGACGGAGTTGACCAGCGCGATAGCGGCTCCTGCGGTCTTTCCGCTCAGGCGGCTGGAGGCGAGGCTCCAGAACATGGGCAGCGAGGCGAGGATGCCGACAGCGGCAAGGCCGAAGCCGGCTACGGCCATCGGCACGGAATGTGCAACGCCGGCGAGGATAAGACCTGCGGCTGATGCGAGAAACAGGTACGGCAGGGCGCGGAAGCCGCGTCGCCGGCTGGCCCACAGCATGGCGAGAGTGCCGAGGCCGAAGGTCGCGGTTCCCCACCAGCCGGTGGAGATGTCGGACGCTCCGACGGCGGTGAGAATCTTCGGCAGCCAGAACGTCAGGCCGTAGTTGCCGCTGCTCCACAGAAAGTAAATGACGCAGTCGCGGGCAACGTGCGCGTTCTGCTTTCCGGATTGCCCCTGCGCCGCCTCATCAAGGTTGAGATCGTTCGCAATCTGTTCTCTTTCAGTGGGCGAAAGGAATGCAGCGGACCATGGGCCATCCGCAAGCAAAAACCACGCCACGATTCCGAGCAGCACGGCGGGGGCGCCCTCCAGCAGAAAGAGCCACTGCCAGCCGCGGAGTCCCGATGCGTGATCGAGCAGCAGAATATGCGCAGAGATCGGCGAGCCGATCGCGTTGCAGAGCGGCACGGCGAGCAGAAAGAGCGCCAGTATACGGGTACGCAGCGCGCGCGGCAGCCAGAAGGTGAAGTAGTAGATGACGCCGGGATAGAAGCCGGACTCCGCAACGCCGAGCAGGAATCGCGCGACGATGTAGGTTGTCTCGCTGTGAACGAAAGCGGTTCCTGTGGAGACGATTCCCCAGACGACCATGAGAATCGAAAGCCAGCGGCGTGCACCGAGCCGCGCGAGCACCAGGTTGGCGGGGACCTCGAAGAGACAGTAGCTGAGGAAAAAGACGCCGGCCGCGAATCCGTAGACGCTCTGGCTGATGCCGAGGTCGTTGTTCATGGTAAGCGCGGCGAAGCTGATGTTGACGCGGTCGAGATACGCGACCATGTAGAGCAGCACGAGGAACGGGACCAGCCGCCACGCGATCTTGCGGTAAAGCGAACTCATCGGGGAAGCGCTCACTCGCCGCTCCTGCACAGGAAAAATCGAACTAGTGTGGACGGCCGGGAAGAATGAAGTGTTCTGCGCAGCGCGGCTCATAGGCATCGCCAGGCATCTTGATGGGGCTGTCGTAGGGCGCGGGTTTGCCTTCGATGAGGCGCTGCGAGTAGAGGGCGCGTGCGCCGCAACTGCAGTAGGCCATGCACTCGGTGATGCTGCCGCCATAGGCGTTGACGAGCCAGGTGAGGTTGAGCATCTCCCCAAACGGAATCGCCCGGAAATCGAGATCCAGGCCGGCGACCAGCACGTCGTGATTGGCATCGAGCAGGTTCTTCGTAAACAGGAAGAGATCGCTGACGAACTGGCCTTCGTCGATGGCGACGCACTCGACGCGCTTGCCGATCTCCTGCTCGATGTCGGCGATTTTCTGGAGAATGGGCCAGGGATCGGCAGAGCTGAATTCAATCGCCTGCATGCGGGCGTGACCGTTGGGGTTGCGGCTTTCGACGAGGCCGGGACCACCCTTGGTGTCGTCACTCGGCTTCAGCACGAGGACGTATTGCTTGGCGTACTGGCGGCGCATCTCGGCCCGGCGCAGCATCTCCGCGGTTTTGTTGCTGCGCATCGGTCCCATCATCAATTCAATCTTGCCCGGCACTGCTAAGTCTCCGTTCGATGGAAATGCCTTTCGGATTTCCATCATACCTTCCACGCGTGGGAGGTTGTGTGCGGTGCGCCTGATGCGATGTATCATTCGTTGCCAAGCGCCTTTGAGAACGCATAGAAGAAGTCCAGCGACTTCCAGTACGAATCAACGGGCAGCCGCTCGTCCTGGCCGTGGGCGCGGTCGTCGTCGCGCTCGAGGGCGATGGCGGAGTAGCCGTAGCACGGAATGCCGGCCTGCGCGAAATAGATGGAGTCGCTGGCGCCGTTCTCCATCACCGGCGTCACGGGCACGCCGGGCCAGATGGCTTGCGTGAGTCGCGTGAGCGGATCGAAGACCTCCTTGATGGGCGGAGGCGGGACGATGGCCTTGCGGTCGGGCGCGGTTGCGGACGAGACGCCTGAATCGGAGATGTATTTCACATCGAGCCTGGGGTCGGCGAAGAGCGCGATGAGCTGCTGGCGGATATCCTCGGACGAGTGCCCAGGGAAGATGCGGCAGTTCACGTTGGCCTGCGCGGTTTGGGCTAGCGCGTTGCGTGCGTGCCCGGCCTGCAGCATGGTGGCGACGCAGGTGGTGCGGAAGTTGGAGTTGAACTCGGGCTCGGCGCTGAGGCGCGCAGCGGCGGCGAGGTCGGGCGGCGTGGCAAGGATGGCCTTGATGTCCTGCGTGTTCTGGCCGGTTTCCTGCCTGGCGAGGTTCTGGAAGTAAGTGCGCGTGACTTCGTTTAGTTCGAAGGGGAACGAGTAGGCGGAGAGCTTGTTGAGCGCGGCGGTGAGTTCGTAGATGGCGTTGTCGGGGCGCGGGCGCGAGCTGTGTCCGCCGGGATTGCGCGCGGTGACCTCGTAATCGGCGTAGACCTTTTCGGTAGCTTCAACATCTGCCACGACGGCGCGGCCGTGGTCGAGCTCGATGCCGCCTGCGTCGGGGTTGATCACGAAGGCTGCGTCGACGAGATCGCGATGACTCTGCACCAGCCACGCAGCGCCGTTGAATTTGCCGCCTTCCTCATCGGCGGTGAGGGCAAGGATGAGATCGCGCTTCGGCTGGTAGCCCTCGCGGTGCAGGCGAAGGAAGGCCCAGACGAGGGCGGCGTCGGACTCCTTCATGTCCTGCGTGCCGCGGCCGTAGTAGTAGCCGTCTTTCTCGACGAATTGAAACGGGTCGGTGTGCCAGTCGGAGCGCAGCGCCTCGACGACGTCGATGTGGCAGAGGAAGAGGACCGGCTTTTCGCTCGTGGCCGCGGCAGCGCGGATGCGGACGACGAGGTTCTGCTTGTTGGCGTCGGGGCCGAGCAGATGGACATCGTCGGGCGAGAAGCCGGCGTCGAGGAAGCGCTTCAGCATGGCTTTGGTCGCGGCGGTCACACTGCCCTTTGGCGTGTCCGTGGTGTTGATCTCGATGAGCTGCTTGAAGATGTCGCGGGCCTCGGCACGGTCGGCGGGAGAAGCGGTCGGCAGCGGAGCGGATTGCGCGGCGGCCGCGGCGGTTGCCAGCGCGCCGAATGCCAGGGCTGCAATTGAGGTGGGGAATATCTGGCGGGGCATGGGTGCAATTGTACGGCAGGGAGTTGGCAACCAAAGACTTGGGCGCAATTGCTGCCGAAGGTTTACAGAATGCGCCAAATCGATTTATTGTGATGCCGCCAGCAATACGAGGTGCTTTATGCATTCGAGGCTTTTTGTCGCGGCTGCGGTGGCCGCATTGAGCGTTGCCGCCTCGGCGCTGCACGCGCAGGAGCGGCCGAAGATTACTGGAATTTCGCACCTGGCCGTCTACACGTCCGATCCGGCGGCGACAGACCACTACTATCGCGAGATCATCGGCGCGGCGAAGGAGCCGGACCCGGAGAATCCGCAGGGCGTGAAGTATGCGTTTAGCGCGACGCAGTACGTCGAGGTGCTGCCGCTGCCGCCGAAAGCTGGAGTCAACCGCATGGATCATGCGGCGTTCAATACCGCGAACGCCGAGGCGATGCGGAAGTACCTCGCGGCCAGGCGATGGAAGACGCCGGCTGCGACGACGAAAGGGCCCGATGGGAGCCGGTGGTTTGAGGTGCTCGATCCGGAGGGAAACAGGATCCAGTTTGTCCAGCCGCCGGCGAATGCCAAGGCTCCGGATGATGCGAGCGTGGTGGGTCACCACATCATTCACATCGGCTTCCTGGTGCATAGCCGCGAGGTGGAGGACAAGTTCTATCGCGACCTGCTCGGCTTTAACCCTTATTGGTTTGGAGGGATGGTTGAAGGCAAGATCGACTGGGTCAGCCAGCAGGTTCCCGATGGGCACGACTGGCTGGAGTACATGCTGACGAGCGGCCCGTCAGGTTCCGGGATTCCGGCGAACATCTCGCAGAACCAGTTGGGCGTGCTCGATCATCTGTCGATCGGCGAGAACTCAGTGAACGACGCGTACAAGAAGCTCGAAGCGGGCAATCGGCTCGGCGGGCGTCACGACCAGGGGCCGAAGATCGGCAAGGACGGCAAGTGGCAGTTCAACCTGTATGACCCGGATGGGATTCGGCTGGAGTTGATGAACTTCCACGCAACGGAGAAGCCGTGCTGCTCGCCGTTCACGGCGCAGGATCCGGCGGAGTGAGATCGCGCTAATAGTTCGTCGCATTCCACCCTTGCCTTCACCCCAAGGATGAAGACCAGTCTCTCCCCAGTGACGAAGACCTGCCGCCGGGGACCCGAACGTCCGCGGGAACCCCGGCAGCGCGCAACCAAAGCGCGCCAGGGATGGGGCACCGGAACCTGCTTCGGCGCGATCTTCTTTGTCCGCGCTAGAATTTGGATATGGGCGCAACCGCTATATCTCCTGATGTTCTCGCCAAGTACGAGCCGGTGATTGGGCTCGAGGTGCACGTACAACTGCTCACGGCGAGCAAGGCATTCTGCGGCTGCGCGAACAAATTCGGAGCGGAGCCGAACACGAACATCTGCCCGGTGTGCCTGGGGCTGCCGGGGGCGCTTCCGGTGCTGAACGCGAAGGCTGTGGAGTTTGCCGTACTGGCCTCGCTTGCGCTGAACTGCGAGGTGCGCGAGCGGTCGATCTTTGCGCGGAAGAACTACTTCTATCCCGACCTGCCCAAGGGCTACCAGATCTCGCAGTACGACAAGCCCCTGGCCGAGCATGGCTGGATCGAGGTGCCGACAGCGGACGGGAGCACTAAGCGCATTGGTATTACGCGCCTGCACATGGAAGAGGACGCGGGCAAGAGCCTGCACGACGGCTTTGCAGACTCGGCCACGCGAACTTATCTCGACCTGAACCGCTGCGGCACTCCGCTGGCCGAGATCGTCAGCGAGCCGGATATCCGCACGCCCAACGAGGCATTCGAATACCTGACGCGTCTGAAGGAAATCCTGCTGTACACGGCTGTCTCGGACTGCAACATGGAAGAGGGCTCGCTGCGCTGCGACGCCAACGTGAGCGTCCGCCTCAAAGGCGCGCCGAAATTCGGGACCAAAGCGGAAGTGAAGAACGTGAACAGCTTCCGCTTCATCCGCGCGGCGCTGGAGTATGAAATCGAGCGGCAGATCGAGGTGATCGAGGAAGGCGGCCGCGTGGTGCAGGAGACCCGGCTGTGGAACTCGAATGAGGGCCGCACCTACTCGATGCGCTCAAAAGAACAGGCGCACGATTATCGCTACTTCCCCGAGCCGGATCTGCCGCCCCTTGTTCTGACAACGAAATTCATAGCGCAAAAGCGCGAGGAACTCCCGGAACTGCCCGAGGCGCGCCGCAAGCGCATGATCGCCGAGTATGAACTGAACACTCGGGATGCGCACACACTGACGGCTTCGCGCGAATTTGCCGACCGTTTTGAGACGGCGGCGAAGACGGCGAAGAATCCGCGCCGGGTTGCCAATCTGCTGCTGAGCGAACTGGGAGGCCGGTTGAACGCGCTCGGGCTCGAGTTGGAGCAGTCGCCGGTGTCGATGGCGGGAGTGGTGATGGCTGCTGATCTGCTCGATGAGGGCAAGATCAGCTCGAAGCAGATGAAGGGGCTGTTCGACATCTGCTTTGAAAAGGGCGAGGACTTCCCTCAAGTCTACGAGTGCGAGAAGCCGCAGCAGATTACCGATGTCTCGGCGATCGAAGCGCTGATCGACCAGGTGATTGCCGCGAACCCCAGGCAGGTGGAGCAGTATCGCGCCGGCAAGAAGACGATGGCCGGGTTCTTTGTCGGCCAGGTTATGAAGGCGTCGAAAGGGCAGGCCAACCCGGCGCTGCTGAACAAGCTGGTGACAGAGAAGCTCGAGGCGTAGACCCGCCCCCCCGCCGGTTCGATTCCTGATGCTGCCGGGGAACTTTGAGCCGTGTACGCCCGTATGATGCATTGATACCTGGGATTCCAATCGCGTCGGGAGGTTCGCGGTATGAACCTGTGTAAAGGATGTGCACTGCTGCTGGTGGGTACGCTGCCGGCTATCCTGGCCGGCTGCAGAGATTACGATTCGCGCAATGGGGACAGCGGCTTGTCAAGGAGCACGACGAGTTCTTCCGGCGAGGTCGTCGTCAACAGAATGGGCGGCGGAATCGATGTGGCGGACGCTCCGCACGGGGCCACCCTGACCACGATGGGCGGCGGCATTCACGTGGGCCGCGTCGCATCGTTCGCCAGGATCAAAACGATGGGCGGAGGGGTGGATATCGACCACGCGAGCGGCCCGGTGGATGTGGTCACGATGGGTGGAGGGATCTCCATCAGCACCGCCGATGGGCCGGTCAAGGCGGAATCGATGGGCGGCGGCATTACGGTGCACGAGGTGGGGACTTCGAGCGCAGAGCGTGACATCCACCTGACTTCAAAGGGGGGAACAATCGCGTTGACGGTTCCCAAGGATTTCCCCATGAACGTGAAGATTACTCTGGCGTATACCAGGACCGACCGCCAATACCACATCATCCAGCACGCTGGACTCGACGTGCACGAATCCAGCGAATGGGATCACTCGGAGGGCACGCCGCGCAAGTACATCCGCGCGAGCGGGCTGGTTGGCAGCGGGCTGAATCGCGTGACGATCGAGACCATTAACGGAGATGTGATTCTGAACCAGGATTAATCGCGCCTACTTCAGCTTCAATTCGGTTTGGAAGTCCTTTCGCGAGTCCCAGGTGCTGACGGTTTTTGTCGGGCTCTTTTTGCCGTCCTTCTCGGCCCACAAATCGTAGTCGTCGGTCATGTTGACCTGCGCGAAGCGGAAGCGGCCGTCGCTTGACGAAGTGTAGCTGCGAATCGACTTGGTCTTTGTGTTTTTCAGGAAAATGGTGACGCCGGCTACGGGCGTGGAGTTGTTGTCGACCACAATGCCGCTTACAGTACGCTGGCCCAGGTTCTGCGCATGAGCCGCCGGCGCGCTAATCAGGCTGTGCTGTGCCCCTGGAATGATCCCCAATGCAAGGGCGACAAAAGCCGCCCATACCGCCAATCTTGCGCGGTTTAATCTCACTCTTCCTCCTCGTCCTCATCCATAAAATCTTCTTCGTCGTCGATAGCCTCTTCAACCTTCGAGAGCTCGAGCGGTTCCACGCCGACGACTTCATATTCGGTTCCACACTCGTCGCAGGCGACCACATCGCCCTCTTCAACTTCATCTACGTCGATATCAAGTTCGTTTTCACATTCCGGGCAGCTTGTCATCGCAGCCTCCTCTCCCAAGGCGTTTCGTTATGTAGGATGACGGTACCCCTAGGGTACGGACTTGGTTAGTTTTAGGCAAACCGTGGCAAAGGTCAAGAGGACGATCCCCCTCTTGGTATGCGGTGTTGTAGACGCGCAACCCGATTAGAAGTCTCATGCCAAACCCGTTTCGCAGGCGCCCCTCGATCGTGCCATCGCGCGAACTATTGCAACACCTGCCTCGCCAAATACATGAGACGATCAAAGCGCTGGTTGGTTTCGTGACGCGTAACACATCGTCGAGCATGGAAACCGATCTGCCGCCGGGCCAGGGCGTGATGCGGCAGGTGGCTCCATAGCCCGAACTGAAGCGGGTACGGCAGGCGAACCGGGGCATGCCGATGACACGCATGTGCCGTTCCATTTACCCTGATGACTACCATGCCACGGATTGGCGCCACACCCTTCGCCTTCCCCGATTTTCGCGGCACTACGCGCCGACTGGTGCTCGTGAACCTGGGCGCCTATTTCCTGATTGCCGTTGCGGGATTGGTGTCGCCCGTCGCCGCGAGTTCGGCGCTGGCTCATCTGCTCTTCTACCCGACAAGGTTTTTGGACGGGTGGGTTTGGACGCCACTGACCTACAGCCTGGTGCACCCGACCTCGCTGGTCGTCTCAACGCTCTTTGAGCTGCTGTCGATCTGGTTCCTGGCCGGGTTTCTTGAGGCCTTCCACAACGACGCCTGGGTGATGGGGCTTTATGTAAGCTCGGTGATCGGCTCGGCTGTGGCCGCGCTCGCCATCTACGGCGCCAGCTATGTTTTCGGCTCTGAACTGGTCACGTATCCGCTGTACGGCTGCTTCGGCGGCATCTTCGGGCTGCTGATGGCGATCGGCCTGCTCTACGGCGACGTGCAGTTCCAGATGTTTTTCGTGATCGGCATCAAGGCGCGCTACATGGCCATCATCTACGCGCTTGTGGCTATTGCCATGATGTTCGGCAGCATGCGCATGTACGCCTTCGCGCAGCTTGGCGGGGCCCTCGCCGGTTATGTCTTCATCCGCATGGCCCCGCGGCGCGGGATTTCGTTACTGCTGAGCGAGCGGTGGTACGGCTTGCGCAACAGCTATTACCGCTGGAAGCGCAGGCAGGCCGCCAAGAAATTCGCGGTCTACATGAAGTCGCAGGGGCGCACCGTGAAGTTCGATGGCAGCGGCCGCCAGATCGACGAAGACCACGACGACAAGAAGCGCTGGAACTGATCCGGGACTGATCCGGGGCTCCCTTCTCCGCATTGCGGCCAATCATCAAAACGCCATGATCCCGAATCGTATCGAAAACGTTCGCGAGAATTACGACCGCATCGCGGATGAATACGCGCGGCGGATCTTCCGCGAGCTCGAACGCAAGCCTCTGGATCGCGAGCTGCTGATGCGCTTTGCCAATGATGTAAAGGGACGCGGTGCGGTGTGCGATATGGGCTGCGGGCCGGGGCATGTGGCGCGGTTCCTGCGGGACGCGGAGGTGGATGCGTTCGGGCTCGATCTCTCGCCGCAGATGCTCGAGCAGGCGCGGCGGCTCAATCCAGACCTCGAATTCCGCGAAGGAAATATGCTGACGCTTGATCTGCCCGACGGCGCTCTTGCGGGAATCACCGCTTTCTACGCCATCGTGAATATCCCGATGGAATCGCTGCCCGTGGTGTTTCGCGAAATGTTCAGGGTTCTCGCGCCTGGCGGGCTTCTGCTGCTCGCATTTCACATCGGCGACGAGGTGATCCGGCCGGAGGAGTTGTGGGGAAACCCGATCACAATGGAGTTCTACCATCTGCAACCGGAGCCGATTCGAGTGCTGCTAACCCAGGCGGGATTCGAGATTGAGGAAATCATCGAACGCGAGCCCTATGCACCGGATGTTGAGTTTCAGAGCCGAAGGGCGTATGTCTTCGCACGGAAACAGCATGCTGACGCTGTGTGATCTGCGGTGTAGGGGAACACACAGAAAGCCCGGCCTGATCCGATACAATCCTCAATGGAATGAATAAGAAGATTGCTTTTCTCTTTCCGGGGCAGGGTTCGCAGGCGGTGGGCATGGGCCGCGATCTTGCCGACCGGTTCCCGGTTGCAAAGGACACTTTTGCCGAGGCCGATGAGGCCTGCGGATTCGCGCTGTCGAAGCTCTGCTTTGAGGGTCCGGAAGAGGATCTGAAGCTCACCGAAAACACCCAGCCGGCGATCATGACCGTGAGCGTTGCGGCGCTGCGCGTTCTGGCTGAGCACGGGGTTCAGCCCTCGCTGGCTGCCGGGCACTCGCTTGGCGAGTGGTCGGCGCACGTGGCTGCTGGAACTCTGAAGTTTGCCGACGCGGTTCGCGCGGTGAAGGCGCGCGGCCGTGCGATGCAGCAGGCAGTGCCCGCCGGGCAGGGAGCGATGGCGGCGGTGCTGGCTCTCGACCCCGCACAGGTGGTCGCGGCGTGCGAAGAAGCGGCAAAGGAAACCGGCCTGACGGTTGCAGCGGCAAATCTGAATTCGCCTGGGCAGACGGTGATTTCCGGCGCGACGCCGGCGGTGGAGAAGGCAGCAGCTCTCTGCAAGGCGAAAGGCGCGCGGCGTGCGGTGATCCTTCCCGTCAGCGCTCCCTTCCACTGCGCACTGATGCAGCCGGCGCAGGAAGAGGTGGCGCGGGTGCTTGCCGCATTGCAGTTGGGCCAGCCGCGGATCCCGGTGGCGGCAAATGTCACCGGCGGCATGGTGACGACAGCCGACGCCGCCAAAGACGCACTGATCCGGCAGGTGACCGGCGCGGTGCGCTGGGTGGATTGCATGAAGTCGCTGATCGCGTCCGGAGTCGAAGTGTTCGTCGAGGTTGGTCCCGGAAAGGTGCTCTGCGGACTCCTCAAGCAGATCGATTCCGAGCAGAAATCGATGAACGTCGAGGACGCGGCAGGTTTGGAGAAAACGCTGGCGGAGCTGACCTCCGCCTGAGCGCTACACCGGGAATTCCGGCGATGCTGGCTGTGGGTCTGTCCTACGGTCCGAGGTAGAGTTCCTCGTCCGGCGGCGCAAAGTCCAGCGAGTGGTCCTTGGGATAGTAAGTGAGAAAGAGCGCCTTGCTCTTGCGCCCGTTGATCAGGATGCCGACGAGCAGCACATTTTTAAAGACCCGGGCCGCTACAATCTGATGGCTCTGGATCACACCGTATTCGTTCTGCGAGTTGTTCGGACCCCAGTCCGCCTCAAAGCGATCGAAGGTGTAGAAGCCGAATTTGTCGGGATGCTGCTGCCAGTTGGGATCGTGCACCCAGATGCTGTAGGCCTGCTTCAGATCGTTCTTCTCGACGGCACCCATGAAATGGTTGATGGTGTAGCGGCCCCGCAGATGCGTCCACCAGTTCCACGGCCAGTCGGCGGGGTGGCCGGCGAACATCCAGAACACCACAATCAGGACGAAAAGCAGCCCGCCGCCGCCATAAAGCATGACGCGATTGCGCAGTTCCCGGGCCTCATCGAATTTCGGCGCATCAAGCAGGGTCATCGTAAACATTCCTCGCAGTCAAGCATAAGACAATGAAGTGAGTGGGGAACAGGGAGTAGGGAGTAACCAACGGGAATATGCTGCTTCGATCGGAAGGTGACTTCAGTTGGGCTCTGTAAGTGCAATTTGAATCCCTTCTATTCTTAGACACCGGCCTGTGGAGTGCAGTTCCCTGCTCCCTGGTCCCTTTGTCCCCCAGCCCCTGTCTTATTCCTGCCGGCTGTAGGCGTTGCGGTTTTTCTCCTGCTGGCGTTCGAGGGCCAGTTCAATGAGCCGTGTGATCAGATCGCGATAGGGAATGCCGCTTGCCTCCCAGAGCTTCGGGTACATGCTGATCTGCGTGAATCCCGGCAGCGTATTGACTTCGTTGACGTAAATGCGCCGCTTGCCGTCTGGCTCCATCAGGAAGTCGACGCGGGAGAGCCCGGCAAGATCGCAGGCGCGAAACGCGGCGACCGCCATTTCGCGGATCTTCTTCGTCTCCGCGCTGCTCAGTTTTGCCGGGATCACCGGCACCGAGCCCTCCGAGAGGTACTTGGCCTCGTAGTCGTAGAACTCCTTGCCGGGGATGATCTCGCCGACGACGCTGGCCCTGGCATCATCGTTGCCCAGCACTCCGACTTCGAGTTCGCGGGCGCGCGATTTCTTGCCGCCGACACCCTGCTCCGCGATCAGCTTGCGATCGTACTTCGCCGCGATGTCCAGCGCCGGGCCGAGTTCCTTGCGATCATGCGCCTTGCTGATGCCGACCGACGAACCGAGATTCGCGGGCTTCACAAACACGGGGTACTTGAGCGCCTTCTCAATCTGTGCAACAACCTTGCGCGGCGAAGCCTCCCACTCGGAACGCAGCACGGTGACATGCTTCACGATTGCCAGACCGGCCTGCACAAAGAGGCGCTTCATCACGTCCTTGTCCATGCCCGCGGACGAGCCGAGAACGCCGGAGCCGACGTAGGCGATCCCTGCCAGCTCAAACAGACCCTGGATCGTCCCGTCTTCGCCGAACGTGCCGTGCAGCACCGGAAACACTACGTCGATGCCTTGGTTGCTCGCGCTTGCTGCCAGTGCGGCCGTTTCGCCGGGTTCGGGCGCGAAGAGCGTCGGAATCCCCTCGTGCAGCAGCTTGGCCCCGGGAGTCGCCTCGGGATCGCCGGCACGCAGACGGCGCGCCACTGCGCTCTTGTCGCCCTCAAGCAGGTTGGTTGCGGCTGCCGCGGCCAGCCAGTGGCCTTCCTTGGTGATGCCGATCGGCACCACGTCGAACTTTTTGCGATCGATTGCCTTGAGAATGGATGCAGCCGAGAGCAGAGATACCTCATGCTCTCCGCTGCGCCCGCCGAACAGAACACCTACGCGAAGTTTCTTAGACATTGAGTCCAGTTTAGTACGCACCCGAACACAGCATTGCTTGAGATGGGACTTGAGATTAATCTGCCCTCCGCCTCGCGCTGACTCCAGAGTGAAGGAAAGGCGAATAATGGAGAGGCACTCTTGGAGGCAATCCGATGACGAGCGCCCGAGACAATTTACGGCCTGATGATGACGGTCTTCCCTGCGGCGAAGTGGGAAGATGGGCCGAATGTCGGATACAGTGGAATGCTGCCACCGCATACAAAAAGTTATGCTGCCACTTGATGCCCGTTCCCGCACGTTGCAATCGGCTGCCGGGTGTAGAGGGTAACCTATACTTCGATGCTATTGGTTCACGAGTAATTTCCGGTTGGTCCACAATCCGCCCCAAACTCAGAAAAACAACTGCCCACTTGAAGCGTGCTTAGGAGCTTCATTCGTGGTCTATCGATTCGGCGTCGTGTTACTGTAGGTGACATTCTCACCGTGTCGGAAGCCAAGAGATGGAGAATCAACAGGCCTTCGCGGAACAGCTTTTCGGAGAGGCTCTCGATTTGCCGCGGGAGGAGCGCGCCGCGTTCCTTGCCAAGGCATGCCAGGATGCGCCTGCCGTGCAAAAGGTGGTGTCGGCACTGCTCGAAGAGAACGACAGGCTGAGCGGATATCTCTCCGATCCACCCTATCAAAGAGCAGTGACGGCAGTAGCGGGCCTGGCGCCCGGTACGCGACTGGGGCGTTACACCATCGTTGATCAGCTGGGCGCGGGTGGCATGGGCATTGTGTATCGCGCCCGCGATGAAAAGCTGGAGCGCGAGGTCGCGATCAAGATGGTGTCGAAGGGTGTGCTGGCCAGCGAGGAGGCGCGTCGTCACTTTCGCCGGGAGGCGCTGGCGCTGGCGAAGCTGAACCATCCGCGGATTGCGTCAGTGTACGACGTCGGTGAGCAGGACGGCGTGGATTTCCTGGTGATGGAGCTGGTGCAGGGACAGTCGCTGGCGGCAAAGTTGCGGGCGGGACCTCTGCCAGTGAACGAGGCGACTGCCATTGCACGACAGGTGGTAGAAGCGTTGGGAGAAGCGCACGAGCACGGGGTGATTCATCGCGATCTGAAGCCGGCAAATGTGATGATCACGCCAAAGGGCGACGCGAAGGTTCTTGATTTTGGCTTGGCCAAGCTGCTGGCGTCCGGTGTCGATTCCACCATGTCGGTGGCGGAGACGCGGGGGATCCCCGGCACTCCTGTATATATGTCCCCGGAGCAGGCGCTGGGCAAGAGCATGGATGCGCGAACGGATCTGTGGAGCCTTGGAGTGTTGTATTACGAGTCGCTGGCGGGGCGACCACCGTTTGTGCGGAACAGCAGCATCGATGTTCTCCTTGCGATCACGACCCAGCCTTTGCCATCGATTCGCGCGATCCGGCCGGAACTTCCACCGTTGGCTGAGCACATTGTGACGCGGGCTCTGGAAAAGGATTGCGATCTGCGCTATCAGCGCGCCGCGGAGATGGAAACCGATCTCAAGCGCCTGGCGCGGGATCTTCATCCGGGGCGGGCTTCAGTGAGTTCGGTCTCAGTGGCAACGGCGGAGGTTCGGCGCGGCCGGGAGCGTGTGGCGATGTTCGCGGGAGCCGCCGGTTTGGCTCTCGTGCTGGCTGTTGCGTATCTTCTGCGACCAGCTGTGCCCCCCCCGCGCGTGATCGGGATCAAGCAGATTACACATGATGCGACAACGAAAGTGTACCCAGAGAACCCGGGTTCGACTCCGATGTTCACTGATGGAACGCGAGTGTACTTCGAGGGGGCGGAAACTCCGCCCTTTCGTATCCTGCAGGTCTCTACCGATGGAGGAGAATCCGTGCCGGTGCCGGTTCCACTTGCATTGGCGGAACTCCTCGGCATGTCGCCATCGAAATCCGAATTGCTCTTGCTGGGACCACCCGCGAGCTTCGCGACGCTGGGCGGGGGAGCACTTTGGGCGATGCCTGTGCTGGGTGGACAGGCGCGGCGAATCGGAGACATCATAGCCTCCGATGCCACGTGGTCTCCCGATGGGGCTTCGATATATTACTCGCTGGGAAGCGACATTTGGGTAGCGAGAAGCGATGGAAGCCAGGCACGAAAGATTCTTACAGTGAATGGATTTCCTGGCTGGATTAGATTTTCTCCCGATGGGCGCGTGTTCCGATTCAGCGTTATGGACCCGAGATTCGGCACGAATAGTCTGTGGGAAGCGCAAACCGATGGAAGTCGGGTGAAGAGACTGCTTAGCGGGGATGCGTGGCAGAACGAATGCTGTGGAGTGTGGACCTCAAATGGAAAGTACTTCATTTTTCAGTCCATGCGCGGAACCGCCTCAACTTTATGGGCGATGCGAGAGAAGCGGGAGTGGTGGCGAAAGACGAATACGGAGCCTGTGCGGTTGACGACGGGCGAGATGATTTCACAAAATCCTCTGGCGAGCGACGACGGAAAGAATATCTTTTTTGTGGGGGCTACTCGACGGGGCGAACTGGTGCGCTTCGACGTACAGAAGCGGTCGTTTCTCCCGTATTTGACCGGACTTTCGGCCGAAGGGCTAGCGTTTTCGAAAGACGGCTCCAGGCTCGCCTACGTTACCCTTCCGGAAGGAAATCTTTGGCAGAGCAAGTCGGACGGCAGCGACCGCCATGAATTGACTTTCCCGCCAATGGAGATTGGGCAACCGCGATGGTCACCGGATGGAAAGCAGATCGCGTTCGATGGGGCTGAGCCGGGGAAGGCTCGGAAGATCTATATCATCTCTGTGAAAGGCGGGAATCCTGAGCCGGTGACCCGAGGCGACAAAGATGACGTTGACCCTTCGTGGTCACCGAGCGGCGATTCGATCGTATTTGGTGGCAGCTATGAAATGGTATTGACTTCGAAGCAACATCCTATTCAGATTCTGAACCTCAAGAGCTCTCAATTGACCACGCTGCCAGATTCAGGTCGATACTTCTCGCCACGCTGGTCTCCCGACGGGCGCTCGATATTGGTGATCGATGGCGATTCGCAAATCTTGGTGCTTTACAACTTCGCGAAACAAAGTTGGGAAAAGCTGACGAATGTCAAAGGTGCCTATCCCATCTGGTCACAGGACGGTCGATGCATTTATTTCAACGGCGGTGATGCGAAGTTGCCAGAATACCGGCTTTGCCTGAGTGACCGAAAACCGCAGCTGGTTGCAAACATGGCAGAAGCCGGTCCGATAGTGCTGGGAAACTTCTGGCAGTGGACAGGTGCAAGTCCTGACGGCTCGATTCTGGCTGCGCGCGACATCAGCCTGGAAGAGATCTATTCGGTCGAATTGGATCTTCCTTAGACCGCTCTCAAAACGAGCCGAGCAGGAGCATCGGTAAATGGCTCCTGCTCGGATTCGAGTTTCACTTTGACTTCGCTCCGCCGCTGGAGTTGGACATCAGTGCCAGCTGAACACGGCTGGGAGTGATGTGGTTGGCGGCGAAGTCGCGGGCTGCGCGCCGCTCGGCACCCGACTCATACACCGATGCGTGAAGTGAGCCACTTGCGGGGCTGTATTCCGTGAGGAAATAGCGGTCTCCGTACTTGCGGAAAACCACGTATCCGGCTTTGTTCTGGGTGGGATCGTATCCCGCCTGAATCATGGCCCATGCGGAGCGATTGCCGCTGCTCAGGGTGAGGATGTTCTTGTCTCGCATGGAGACGGTGTAAACGCCGGCCGCGAAGTGCTGCGTCCCGTAATCGAATGCGAAAGGCACATCGACCTTTGTGGACGGCTGGCCGGTTTGGGCGATCGCTGTCTGCGACAGAGACGCAAAGGCAGCGAGGGAGGCGAGAGCGATTGTGCGGATAGTCGTTTTCATGATGATCTCCTTGGGGAAGGGGTCTTGATGACCGGCTTCACTTAGGAGTGCGCCATGACGCGAGAAAAGGGGCAACGCGAATGAACAATTATTTTTTGGCGTCCCCTGAATCTTCTTCCGACGCTCCATTGGGGAGAAGCGCGCCGGGGTTAAGTTCGCCGAATAAAAAGATGCGGGCGAGAGCCCAGTCGCGTTTTACTGAGCGCGGCGCGACGTTGAGGATTTGCGCAATTTGCTCGACGGAGAGGCCGCCGAAATAGCGCAACTCAACCACGCGGGCCTGTCGAGGATTGTTTGCCTGGAGTTTTGCCATGGCTTCGTCGAGAAACAGGACTTCGTCGAGACGCTCAGGCGAGATGGCGAGGTTGTCTTCCATTTCGACGCGCTGGAGGCCGCCGGCGCGCCGCTCAGCGTTGTGCAGGCGCGCATAGTCGACAAGGACGCGGCGCATTACGTGCGCTGCCAATCCAATGAAGTGGGCGCGATTCGTCCATTCAATATCCTCGCCAACCAGGCGAAGGTAGGCCTCGTTGATCAAGGCAGTGGCCTGAAGTGTGTGACCATCCCGCTCGCAACGCATATAGGCGCTGGCGATGCGATGGAGCTCCGCGTAAACAAGAGGAAGCAGGCTTTCGGCGGCAGCGGAATCGCCGTCATGCATGGCCTTGAGGAGCTGGGTGACTTCTCCGGGGGTGGGATCCATCGAGGTCTCCTGTTCTGCATGGTACAGCGAATGTCCTCGTTGCGTAATACCCCTCAGTCCGCCTCGCTGAGGCAGGATCGGCGACAGTCACCGAGGGCATCATCGCCAGCACCCCTCGACGATTTCGATGACCGCAGGAACTGCCTGACTCCGAGCTCCGAGTGAATTACCGTCCAACCGTCAGTTACTGGTTGAGCAACATCCCCGCACGCCTTCGGCGTGGATGATGCTGCGCATTCCCTCGAACTGCCGGTGGCAGGATTCCGTTGCCTGATCGCTATAGGATCTTCTTCCCGAAGGCGGAGCAAGCCAGTTCCACTGCGAGGTCGGCGGTGCGGTTGTGTTCGTCGATGACCGGGTTTACCTCGACGATCTCGAAGCTGACCATGCGGCCGTGATCGGCGATGATCTCCATGGCCAGATGCGCCTCGCGATACGTGGCTCCGCCGCGCACGGGGGTGCCCACTCCGGGCGCGTCCTCCGGGTCGATCCAGTCCATGTCGAGCGAAACATGATAGCCGGCGGTTCCGCGGCCGGCGGCGCGCAATGCCTCCTCCATCACCGCACGCATGCCGCGCTCGTCGATGTCGCGCATGGTGTAGACCTCGCCCATTCCGGCGCGGCGAATGTTGGCCCGCTCGGCTGCATCGATGTCGCGCACGCCCACCAGCACCGTATTCTCGGGCGCGATCTTGGGCGAGAAGCCGCAGATCTGGGTCAGCTTGTCCGGACCAAGGCCGAGAAGCGCGGCCAGCGGCATGCCATGCACGTTCCCGCTTGGTGAAGTCTCCGGCGTGTTGATATCCGAGTGGGCGTCGATCCAGATGACGCCGATCTTCTGGTCCTGCCGACGATAAAACTGCGAGACGCCGGAAACCGTTCCCACCGCGATCGAATGATCGCCGCCCAGGACCAGCGGGGTCATACCTTCTTCCAGAGTCTTGCAGACGGCCTCCGCCGTGCGCGTGCAGGTATCGGTAATCTGCTTGAGATAACGGGCCTTGGGACTGCCGAAGTTCTGCGTTTCGGCGATGTCGACGGCCACATTTCCGCTGTCAGTCACGCGATGGCCGAGAGCTTCAAGTCGCGCCTCGAGCCCGGCCACGCGCATCGCCGAGGGCCCCATGTCGACGCCCCTGCGGCTCGCGCCCATGTCAAGCGGCACGCCAAGAACGCGAATGCGACGTGTTGGCAATGACTGGGTACCGCTGGGGGGAAATGCTGTCGTCAGGGACGTGATTTCAGGGTTCGTGGCCATACCAGGAAGGTCTCCGAATTTCGGACCCCCCATGATATCGTGCCACCCCCGAAACCTGCCTCAACTCAGGATAAGACCCACTTTAAGTGCTATGACCGGTGTAGGCCCGATGCCCCAAAAGGTGTAACTAGAGTAATGTCCAACGAGCGTAACATTAGGACCAATCAAGGCCGATATAGACATGGAAATGAAGTCGAGCTAAATCACTCAAAATGATGGGCTAACACGACGGCCCAAGAGGATCAGCGATGGAAGGGCGGACGGCAATCCGGCAACATCTGGTGATCGCAGTGGTGACCTTCGTTCTCGCCATCGCGACGCTCGCTGCTCTCCCGGCAGAGGTCCAGCAAGGGACCGGCCAGCCGCTGAGCTCCCTGCGCGCCATCCACGCCCTCACAAACGCCCAGGCAAGCCACCAGCTTCCCGTTTCGTTCGAAGCGACCGTCACTTACTACCGCTCGAGCGAGCGCACGCTTTTTGTCCAGGACGGCGATGTTGCGATCTACGTGCTGCCCAAGGGTCCGGCAAGCCTGTCGCCGGGCGATCGCGTCCTGATCGAGGGAACGACCCACGAGAGCTTCAGGCCGTTTGTGTCGGCCACCAGCATCAAGGTGATCGGCCATGGCAACCTGCCGCCCGCGGTGAATGCGACGTTCGAACAGCTGATCCGCGCCAGGTTCGATTGCCGGCTTGTCACGGTGCATGCCACCATCCGCAACGTGGACTTGATCCGAACTTCCGACGAGTCCCACATCTCCATTCAGATGCGCACCGATGGCGGGCCAATCGATGCAGAGATCGACAGTGACCAGATCGATGGGCTCAGGGACCTGCTTGATGCCGAAGTGGAGATCACGGGAGCCGTTTCGGGGCAATTCGACGGCAAGATGCAGAGCACTGGTGTTCTACTGCATGCCAACTCGCTCTCCGCAGTCAAGGTGCTGAAGCGTGCGGCCAGGGACCCGTGGGATCTGCCCCTGACACAGATGGACGAGGTTCTCGCCGGATATCGCGTAAATAATACTTCGCAGCGCGAGCGCGTGCAGGGGACAATCACGTACTATCTGCCCGGCTCGGTCGTAGTCCTCCAGAACGGTGGAAAGAGCCAGTGGATCATCACCAAATCCAATGCACCGCTGCGGATCGGTGACCAGGCGGAGGCGATCGGATTCCCCGGATTGCACGACGGATTCCTGGCCCTGACCGGCAGCGAGATACGCGACCGGCAGGTCTACGCCCCCGTAACGCCCCGTTCGGTGACCTGGAGTGAGTTGGCCACGAGCCATCATCTCTTCGACCTTGTCTCTACCGAGGGCGAGGTCGTGGCCGAAAACCGCGGAGCCATCCAGGATGAATACGTGCTTAGTTCCGGCGGAAACCTGTTCTCCGCGATTTACCACCATCCTCCCCCGACGAGCGTTCAATCGACGCCGCTCCCACCGATGAAGCACATTGCCATCGGTTCCAGGGTCCGCGTCACAGGAATCTGCCTGATGGCTGGGCCAAATCCATTCAAAACGCAGTTGCCCTTCGACATCCTGCTGCGCTCCGCTGATGACATCGCCGCGATCGGCGCGCCATCCTGGCTGAGCGTGGGCAATCTTGTGCGCCTGGTGGGCGCCTTACTTGTGGCTGTTTTGATCGTCGGCATGTGGGGCTGGACGCTTCGCTCCAAGGTGCAACGCCAGACTGCGACCATTACGGCACAAGCCGAGACCGAGGCGAAACACGAGCGCCGCAACACGCAACTGGAGATGAAGCGCAGCCGGATTCTTGAGGACATCAACACGTCGCGGCCGCTCCCGGAGCTGCTCGATGCGATCACGGAGATGGTGGCCTTCAGCCTGGATTTCCCGTTCTGCTGGTGCGAGATGCCGGATGGGGCCCGGCTGGGCAATTCGCCCTCGAACATGCAGGGCCTGCGCAGCATCCCGATGGAGATTCCCGCGCGCGCCGGCGGCTCGCTGGGCACGCTCTTTGCGGCCACTGAGGCCGGAGAGCCTCCTCACCCGCAGGATGAAGCCTCAGCCCTGGAGGCGGGCGTGCGGCTGGCAACGCTCGCCATCGAGACACGCAAGCTCTACAAAGACCTCGTCTATCGCTCGGAGTTTGACTTGCTCACTGACATGTACAACCGGTTCTCTCTCGACCGCTACTTTGAACAAACAATCGAAAAGGCAAAAGCCGAAGATTCGATCTTCGGCATCGTTTATGTGGACCTCGACGAGTTCAAGCAGATCAACGACTTTTATGGTCACCACGTGGGCGATCTTTACCTGCAGGAAGTTTCGCTGCGCATGAAACGCCAGCTTCGTTCCGGCGACATGCTTGCGCGCCTGGGCGGTGATGAATTCGCGGCGCTGGTTCCGGTAGTTCGCAGCCGCTCCGCCCTCGAGGAGATTGCCCAGCGCCTGGAGCGCTGCTTCGACGCACCGTTTGCCGTGGAAGGCTATGTGCTCCGCGGTGGCGCGAGCGTGGGTGTCGCGCTCTTTCCCGAAGACGGCGAATCGTCCGACAGCCTGCTGAGCGCCGCCGACGCCGCCATGTATGTAGCCAAGCACACCAAGCGGCACGGGGCAGAGATGCCCGACCGTCTGCAGCAGGCGCTCTTCAAACCCGGCGAATAGCTCAAATACCATCGCCGATAATACCTGCGGTCAGAGCACGTGCAGTTGCGGGATGCTCACCTCGCTTTTCATCGCGCTAAACAAGACGGCCCGGCTTTTCACCGGGTCGTCTAAGAGGAACACTGACTGCAGGATCAGTCGCTCCGCCCGCAAATTGATTGCGCCGTAAAAAGAGAGGGCACATCAATGCCGCTGAAGCTGCGGCTCGGTCGATTCGTTCGGCTGTTCGCTGCCTGGCGGATAAATCGTGACCCTAAGCGTAATGGGCGACTGAAGCTGAAAATTGATCAGCGTCTCCGTCGGAATCGTTACCTGTTGGCCCCGCGTGGCGGCGTTCACGCCTGTTCCCGTTGCGCCGCCGGCAAGTCCACCGATCGCTGCACCCTTGCCGCCACCGGCCAGGGCTCCGATGATCGCGCCAAATGCCGCACCTCCTCCGGCTTTCTCAGCGGTGTTCTTGCCCCGCGCAGCGCCCTCTTTCGTGTAGGGATTCGTGACCACAGAGATTTTTTCCCCGCCGCGCTGCACCTGCGTCAACTCCAGGCTGAGAAGCGCGCTGCCCTTGAAGTGAGCTGCCTCGCGGGCTTCGACGATCCGGCCCAGAACCGGAGCACCATGCCGAATAGCGATCACCCCCTGCACACCCAGGTCGGCCGCCAACGATCCATGGAACGCGTCATTTGTCTGATTCGTCTTGCTGTCAAGACTCTCCGTGATCCGGACCGGGATGACCGTGCCCGCTGGAATCGTAACCTCCCTCACAACCGGCTGAGGCGGCGGAGGTGGTGGCGGAGGAGGTGGTTGTGGGGCAGCCTCGGCGACCTGCTGCATTGGCGCCGGAGTCGCGGCCGTCTCATTCTGCACATTTTCGTTGCGATGGCGCTTGTCTCTTGCGGAGCGCTCAGATGGTGGTGGCGGCGCCACCGATGGTTGCGGGGCCGGAGCCGAAACCGCCGGCTGAACTGGCTGTACGGTGAGGTTGTTGATTACCGTCTTCACTCCGGCCACGGTTCCGCTGTCGTTCGCAGCGAGTGCCCGCGAAGCCTCATCCGCTACCGTTCCATTCAGGGTTGCCACGCCGCCGGCAACACTCACCTGGATGTCCTGTTGGGCAAGAGCCGTTTCGCCCTTGATCTTTGCCTGTATGTCGGCTGAAATTTGCTGGTCAGTGTGCGGTGCGGGCTGATTCCTGCATCCGGCAGCCAGTCCGGCAGCGATGGCAAGAAGCGCTACTCCTGCCCACCGTAATGCCTTCTGGTCAATGATTCCTTGTCTCATCGGAAACCTCTTGCAGTCTTGTGGTTGGCGGCATCCCACGGACTCCGCCTCGCCGTTCTGTCAGTTAGACGACCGAACCTCGTATTGGATTCATTCGCTTCCCTTTGCGTGGTACGGGAATCCTGGACCGCCGGCTGGAGCAGGCCGGAAATCGGCCCACAGTTTCGATCCACACTTCCTCTCCACAATCGGTCGCCCTCATGCAGTTGCGCTTCACTTCACTCGCCGTGACCAGCTTGTGACGGGACTTGCACCCGTAAGAGTACGCCCATGCTGGGCGCACCAAAACAAAGGGCCGGCCTCCTGCCGGCCCTCTTCCTCTAAGTCTGAATTCTGACTACTCGCCCTCCGGATGTCCGAGCGAAATGACCTCGAGCGAAACCCGCGCCAGCCCCGACTGCGTCATCCGGAGTCGCTCCGCCGCGGCGTACGACAAGTCGATAATGCGACCATTGATCAAGTCGCCGCGGTCTGTGATCCGCACCACGACCGACTCCCTGTTGCGCAGGTTCACGACGCGAACCAGGCTCCCGAACGGCAGCGTGGGATGGCATGCCGTCATGTCGTACATGTTGTAGGTCTCTCCGCTCGCCGTCTTCCGCCCGTTGAAGACGGACCCATACCACGACGCAATGCCATGGAAAATTCTGCCATGGCGCTTGGGGTTGACGGGTACCGGATCGCCCATCGCGGGAGTCGCGTCTGCGACAGCCTGGGTGGGTGCTGCTGTAGGCCTCTGCAGCCGAGTATCCGCCTGCACTGTCCGGGTCGAAATCGTGCACAACAACCCGGCCATTGCCAAGCAGGAAGTCCCCACAAGCACCCAGAACGGCAGCGGCTTTTTGAGGTTCACGTTGGTTGCTTTTGGTCGAATAAGCATCCTCCGATTTTACCAGTCAAAGCGCCGATATCCTACAATAAATTCAATGAGATGCAGGCAAAGACGAGGCGAAAACTGCACGCTCTCCGGCACGACCTGCTAACTCCCTGAATCAACGCCCCTTAGAAGCGTCAATTTTCCCGGTGCAACATCGTCTTCTTGCCTTGGTTTCGACCACACGATAGTGGTTGTAACCCGCGCCCCGAATGCGCTCCGGAATGCGCGGAAATCCCCAAGGCCGCAAAGACTATCACGGCGAACTCGTGTTGGGAAAGGAACTTTCGTCCACCATTGACCGCCCATTGGGCTGAGTGGCCTAAGGAAGGTAGGATTTAATTGAAAACAATAGGTTTAGTTATCCAGGCGTCTGTCAATATCCCCGTCCCCACAATTTTCGCCGGCCTTTGCAGGTTATTTCGCCGAACCTGCTAGCCTCTAAGAATGGGCCGCTGATCCGGATCTCCTCCGGACGGCGGCTTTCGTTTTTGGGGAGGAAGAGATGCATCTGAGCGCTGCGGGATTGGAATTGCTGAAGAGGAGTGAAGGTTTCCGGGACAGAACCTATGTCGACGTGGCTGGATTCCGAACTATCGGGTTCGGCCACCGGCAGGCGGCGGGTGAGAACTACCCCAACGGGATAAGCCTCGCTCAGGGTGAGGCGATCCTTGCGGCTGACGTTCTCACCGCCGAAGCTGCAGTGGTGCGGCTGGTCAAGGTCCCGCTCACCGAGGGCCAGTTCGATGCCCTGGTCGATTTTGTCTTCAACCTCGGCGCCGGCCGCCTGGCATCCTCGACCCTGCTCAGAAATCTCAACGCAGGCAAATACGACGCGGCTGCCTGGCAGTTGCTCGCGTGGGACCACACCGGCGCCCTCGAAAATTCCGGCCTCAAAGCCCGCCGCGAATCTGAGTTCCGCCTCTGGGCGCCCGCCGCGGCCAGCAAACCAGCCGCCGCCTAGTCAAAAACGGCCCGTAACTTCTTTCCGGAGAGGACTCTGCGGCTAAGTTCAATCTGCAGAAGACTTTGGCGCCATATCCTTCCGGCAAACTACTGAAAACAGGGAACTTCTTTACAGAGTAGGGGTGGCGGTCTACTGTGCACTGTTCACTGTCCACTTTGTTCCGTGATCTCGACCCTCTCATCCGCCTTGATGTAGCCCTTGCGCCGGAACCAGTTTTCCATCGCCGGCTGGAGCCGATCGAGCGGCACGCGGTGGCCTGCCTCGAGCAGCCCGTCCGCGACCGGCAGCGTGTCATCGAAGATTGCATCGTTGGTGAAGTTGCGCATGGCGAAGTTGTCGATCCAGTGCAGCGGGCAGGCGTGGCGAAGGCCCGCGGCATCGATCCGCTGAATCGACAGCTTGCGTACGAACATGCTTTCAGCCTACCGCAGGGCACGGTTCATTGCTTATTGGCCGGCGCGATCTTCGCGTCCTTCGGCTGCAGCGTCTCAACCTTGAACCGCTGGTAGTCGTAATCGCGCTCGCGGAAGTGCTGGCGCATGTTCTTCAGCATCAGCAGGCGGATCTGCATGGTACCTTCGGCGCCGGTGGGCAGCCAGATCTCTCCGTTCACCTTCGCCTGGTCAAAACGAAAGTTCGAGCCCTTCTGCACCGTCGCCAGAATGCCGCCAACGAGGCGGAAATTGTCGTCAAAGCTCACCTCGACGTGTGCCACCTGGCGGTCGGCCTCGTTGATCCAGATGGTGCCCTGCAGCTTCTTCGACGCGTCCTCGGCGAACCCGTGCGTCTTCACGTCCTTGCGGCCCACAAAATCGAAGACGATGGTCGGGTCGCCGCGGTAGAGTTCGCGCCGCTCGTTGCGCACGTCCATGATCTCGAGCAACCGGCTGACGCTGATGGTTGGACCCTCGATGGGCTGGTCGCGCGGAGTCTTCTCCGCTTTCTCCACCTGCCTGGTCACGCGCTCGGTCTCCTTCCGGTCGTCGTGCGCATTGAGAGGCTGATCGTTCGATTTGACCTTCCGCTCGATCACGTGGCCGTTGACAAAAAAATCGTCGTACTCCGACGACTCCGTCTTCTTCACCTGGCCATTTCCATCGATGTCCTGCACAACCTGGTAGGAGGTGTAAGTGTAGTTCTCGCGAATCTTGTCGAGCTGCTTCTGATGCTCCTGCACCTCGTGCATCAGTTCGCGAATATCGGGCAGCGGCGGCTGAGCCGGCTGCTGAGCGTGGATGGATGAAAGCGCAACGAGAAGGCAGATGAATGGCGCCGGGCGAACAACATTACCTACGTGCATGCAATGAATTACCCGATGGTGATGCCATGCTGCTGAAATCCGTTTCGATGAGAACAGCCTCGCAGCCTTCATTACTGGAATGGTCGCATAAAAACAATGGATGCGACTGTCTGTCGCTGTATGATTGCATACCAATGCAGTTCGTTCTAGCTGTGCACGCAAGCGTACAGCGCTGTCGGGAGAGAACTCCGCATGTTTCGAGCGATCATCCACTGGGTGCTGAGCGCGATTGCGCTCATGGTAGTCACGAAAATCGTTCCGGGATTCTACATCAACGACGTTCAGTCCGCGCTGTTTGCAGCATTGGTCATCGGCGTGTTGAACGCCACCCTTGGCTTCGTTATCAAGGTCCTCACCTTCCCCTTCGCGATCGTGACGTTCGGTCTGTTTCTGCTGGTCATCAATGCGGCGATGATTATGCTGGCTGCAAAGATCGTCACCGGCTTTGTGGTGTACGGGTGGGTGCCTGCCTTCTGGGCCGCGGTTGTGCTGGCCGTGCTGGGAATACTGATCCGCACGCTGATGAAGGACCAATAAGCCTGGAGATTCGTCCTATCGCTGCACCGGAATCGTAGATTTAGGCTTGCGTACGGCTGTCTTGTTGCGGTGGCTTGACGGAACCGCAACCGCATTGACCTCGTCGGTCTTCTGCTTCACCGTCGCCGGCGTTGCGACAACCGGGCCCTCCAGCGTCTGCGGAGTGCGCCTGGCCGCTGCTGTCGAAAGACCGCCCTGGCCGCTGATTGGCTGAGGTGCGGCAACGGCGGTGGGTACGGGTGCCACCTTGATATGCGAGTACACCTCCCAGCCTCCGCCTGCGACCACAATCACGATCGCCGCTGCTGCTGCCGCTCGCATCGCAGAGGACTGCATCCAGCGCTCGCGCGAGCCTGCGGCAAACGGCCAGCGGATCACGTGGGCCTGGCGCGGAGCCGCGTGCAGGCCCGCCTTTACGCGCTCTTCAATACCCTCTGGGGCCGGCAGTGTCGCAATCAGGCGCAGCGTCTTCTCCGCCTCGATCGCACCGGCGCTTCGATCGAAATCATTATGGGTCGAGGAACTCATCGGGAACTCCTGGGATGGTGGAGCAGCTCGGCAAGCAGGTTGCGCGCGCGAAAAAGCCGGGAGCGCACGCTGGACTCGGTCACACCAAGTACGGCGGCAATCTCCACGCTTGAAAGCTCTTCGAAGGCCGACAGCATCATCACTTCGCGTTCGCGCGCCGGGAGCACTTCAACACAGGCGAGGACGTGAGCGTGATGTTGCGCGGCGGCAGCGCGATCTTCCGCGTTCAATCCCATAGCGGGTAAAACGCGCGCAAGCTCTACGATGTCGTCGGTCTCCGGACGCGTCTTGGTGCGGCGCTTGCGGTCGAGCACAATGTTCCACACAATGCGTATGAGCCAGACGCGGTGGTCACGGATTTCGCCCAGTGTTTCGCGATGGCGCAGCACCCGAAGGAACGCTTCCTGCACGGCGTCTTCGGCATCGGACTGGTTGCGCAGGACGGAGAAGGCTACGCGATAAAGCGTCGTGGCGTACTGGTCGACCAGCGCCGCCAGTGCTTCTTCTTGGGCGCGCTGGCTGGCTTCGTCATGCACGGCGCTCTCGGCGATCTCCATCCAACCTGGGACCATGGTCTGGCTGGCGCTCATACAAACACCAGACGCAGACACCGGGAAAAGTGCTCAGAGGCAGAAATCTCATGGACTTCCGTCGGCTCCGGCTTTCCGCCAGCAGCACCGGGACTACTGAGCTCCGGTGAGCTTTTGCGCGGCGATGGAGCCCGCGGCTCCATCCTTGTCGGAGTCCTTCAACTTGGCCCAGATCGCACGTGCCTGGGCCTGCTTGCCGGTCGCCGCATAAAGATCGGCCAGATCAAGCTGCGCAGCTCCGGCCGTAACGGTCTCGGAAGGCTTGGCGATGATCTCATTGTAGAGATCGATGGCCTGCTGGTCGCGGCCCGTCTGGTGATAGATGGCGGCGAGGGCGACCTTGGCAAGATTCGCCAGGTTGCGATTCCACGATCCGGCCGCGGACTTCAGCTCACTTTCGGCTGCGGCAGTCTGGCCCAGCTCCTGGTCGGTGACGCCGGTAAAGTAGCGGGCCTTGGCGCCGTCGGGCAGCCAGCCGTATTTGTCGGCCACAGCCTTGAACTGCTTGTTCGCGGCCTTGGACCGATCCGTGGAAGTAGCATAGGAGCCCGGCTGTACAGGACCGCCCGGCAATGCGAGCGGCGCGGAATAGGTGTCCAGAGCCTGACCCAGTGAAGCCTCGGCGGCGGTTTCGCGCACGTTCCAGAAGACGAGCAGTCCGACGCCCACGACGACGACCACGGCGGCCGAAATGGCCCACTGCATCACGTTGGTGCGATGGCCCGAAAGCCAGGTAACGCTGGTTTTGGTGGCTTGGGCAAATTTGTCGCCCTTCAGGGCGTGACGAGTCTTTGTATCCACGGGATTTCTCTAGTCCTTTGCTTCGATCGACTTGCAGGCGGGTCCGTACAGGCGCGGGGGCACTACGACTGCAACCTTACCAGTCTACCAGCGCGTCAGAACGAGCGTCCAATGTCGAAAGGTGAGGCGAGTGAGGTCTATGGGCAGGTGAGCTGGGCCGAGGACCAGACGTTCCCGCATCCCGGACGCCCTGCAGAATCAATCAATTCGCACACAGAAGGATTGATCTGCACCCATGCCTCAACGGTCGTCGTACCCGAGGCGCCCTCAACGCACGTTGCCAATCCGTTTTGTGTTGTTGAGGCCAGTTGCTGCGGATAGCTCGTTGTACCCCAGGTGGCGTTGAGCGGTGTGAGCGTAAACGGCTCCGTGTTGTAGTGGCCGGTGGCGATGAACTGCACCTGATCTCCCGAGGAACCCGGCGCAGTGGCAGCAGGTGGGGTGATTGTGACGGAAAGAAGCTGGCGTGTGGAGTTAGAGGAACCGCCACAGGACTGAAGCAACGCAAGAAAAGGAACTAAAGGAAGGGTTGCGAGCAGGATCAACAAAGGAGCTTTCATCGTAGCCTCCTCGCTGAGCATCATAGCACCATCTTGAGAATGTCTCTGAACCAGCTCGTTGGGCTTTCACCTGGAACTCTCAGGGGCCAAGACCTGGCTGAATGCTTTATGCGCAAAGCATTTGCAGGCTTTCGCGGCGCACTGACCAAAGCCCCCTTGCCGTCGCCCTGCCGGAACGGTAGCCTAGAGATATGTACGAAGACTTCCATGTGACCGACCGCTGGAGCGGCGAAGACCTGCACTGCTCGTGGAAGGCCAACATCGTCGCGATCGCCACCCGGCATGCCGATGCGGTGGACGTGCGATTCGACGTAAACGGCCGGCCCATGTGGATCGCCCTGCCTTGCGAAGCATGGATCGAGCAGAAGAAGCGCACCGGCAAAGTGATCACCGACCAGCTTGCGGTGCAGATCGCCGGCCGCCACCTGAAGCAGCTGATCGAAGAAGGCTATAACGCCGATCGCGAGGTGTACACGGTCTCAGTGCCCGAGGTGCTCGCTCATCTTGACACCGTTGTGGCCGAGGGCAAGCAACAGCACGGACTGCCGCCGCTGCCGGTGGGAGTCTAGAGCTGGTTGCATAAATCTGTCCTTGTGTCAGGGCACGACTTCACAGGTTGCGGAAAAACTCTTTGCATAACGGGCTTTGTAACAAGGCGCAACCTTTAGAGCACTTTCGGAATTCACGTGGGCTTTCGAAATCATTGAAAGGTGGCTTTTTCTTGAGGAATAGGCCACTTGAGTGCTCCGTTTCGGTCTACAGTAATTCCGAAAATGCTATAGTCGTGCCGTAACGCCGCAGTTTCTATGAGGGCTTTTGGCCCCTGTTCAAGCTCACTCATGCCGCAGCGCATCCATGGGCTGCACCGATGCGGCGCGGCGGGCGGGGATCCACGTTGCGCCCAAGGCGACCGCAAGCAGAAGCGCCATGCCCACGACGAGCGTCGCCGGATCGCTGGCCGTGACTCCATACAACATCGAGCGAATGAGCCGCGTGCAGCCAAGCGCCGAAACAGCGCCCACCGCAATGCCCGCGACTGTAAGCCACGTGCTCTCGCGCAGGATCATGGAGCGCACCTGGCCAGGCTGTGCGCCCAGAGCCAGCCGGATTCCGATCTCATTGGTCCGCTGCGCCACCGAGTACGCCATGATTCCGTAGATCCCCACGCACGCCAGCGCCAGCGCCAGCACGCCGAAGCCTGCAGAGAGCGCTGCGAAGGCGCGCTCGAACTGCATGGTGGCGTTGATCTGTTCATGCTGTGTGCGGAAATCGATCACGGGCAGATCGGGATCAACCGATTGCACGACATGGCGAACGGAGGATACGACGGTGGCTGGTCCATGCTTTGTGCGGAGTTCATAGACCATGCTGCCCGCATCAGGCTGTTGCACAAGAGGCAAGAAAAACTGGGCTGGCGGTTCGTCGCGCAGGTTCATGTAGCGGGTATTGGCACAGACGCCGACAATCTGGATCCAGTCGCCTTTGGGATTGTCGCTGACTTTGAAGTGGCGACCAATCGGGTTCGCACCTGGGAAACGTTTTTGCGCGAGGGCTTGGTTGATGATGCCGACCTTCGGTGACGTAGCAGTATCCTGCGCGTTGAAGCTGCGGCCGGCAAGAATCGGGATTCCCATCGTCTGGAAAAACGTGGTGCCGACTGTGTTTGCATATTCCGCGATGTCCTTGTGCGCTTTTTTGTCTTCCGCGTAGGTCTCGGCTTCAGGCAGAAAATCCGAGTTGGTCATGCTATCCGCGATGTAGGGGACCGCCGCCACAGCTACGCCTTCGACGCCGGGCAGCGCAGCCAGGCGCTGTTCGATCTGCATATGCAGCGCGACGTCTTTTCCGGCGGGATAGCGAGCGCCCGGAGGAGCAATCTCAAACAGAAGCAGGTGATCGGAATTGAAACCGATGGGAACGGAGTTGAGTGCGATCAGGGTGCGCGCAAACAGTCCGGCGACGACCACCAGAAGTGTAGAAAGCGCAATCTGAAAGGCGACAATGAATCTCCCGGTGAGCCCTTTGCGGCGACGGGTGGCTACTTGCGCCGTGTCCTTGAGAGTGCCGCTTAGCTGAGTGCGCGAAGCGAGAAGTGCTGGGGCTATCCCGAACAGGCTGCCGGTGACGACTGTGACTGCCGCAGTGAAGGCGAAGACCGGCCAACTGAAGGGTGCGTTGATGTCGTGCCGCTCCCACGCATTGACGAGCAGATTGGGAATGATGTTCCGGCCGAAGTAGCCGAGAACCAGACCCAAAGCCCCGCCGAGCACGGCAAGCAAGAGACTCTCCGTCAGGAGTTGGCGCAGGATCCGAGTTCGACCGGCGCCTATGGCCAGCCGCACACTCATTTCGCGTTGGCGTTGCGCTCCACGGGCCAGCAGCAAGTTGGCAATGTTGGCGCAGGCGAGCAGAATCACAAACCCCGTAAGTCCGAGGAGAATGTAGATGGGCTTCCTGAGCATCTCATCGTCTATGTGCAGTCCGCGGCTGCCGTTGATGATCGCCAGGCGAGGCATCGTATCGCCGGCGCTTACAGTCATGGTGGCGCGAACTGCGGCGTCGAATTGCACATCAAGCGCGGCCTGCGCGGTGCGATCGTCGACGCCGGGCTTGCTGCGAGCCATCACATTAACCCACCACAAATCGCTGTCGGTGAGGAGGGATGTTTTGCCCTTGGGATCGATGATCGGTTGCAGAGACAGCGGGACGAAGACGTCGGGCAACTCCAACACGCCCTTGGCGCCTGTGAATCCGCGTGGCGCGACCCCGACTATGCTGAAAGAAATCTGGTTAAGCGTGATGGTTTGGCCCAGGACGGCGGGCGACCGGCCGAACTCACGCTGCCACACAGTATCGCTTATAACCGCGACGTGCGCGGCCGCGGCCCCGTCGTCACTGGGCTCGATGGCGCGGCCAAGCTGCGGTTGAACCTCCAGCGCGGAGAAGTAGTTGCCGGAGACCATGACGGCGCTCACGCGCTGCGCGTCGCCGTGAATGGTCGCGTTCATGCTGTCCTCTTTGTATGCGAAGAGGTTCTCAAGTACCCGGTTGTGCGCACGCAGTTGCTGATAAACGGGGTAAGAGAAGATTGTCGTCGGAGTTCCCGAAGAGAACTCGCCCCACATGGCGTGCACGCCGACTTTTCCATCGCCGTTCCAGCCCAAGAGCCGAAGCTGATCGGGATGCGGCACGGAGAGCTTTTGATAAAGCAACTGGCGCGCGATGGAGAAGATAGTCGAGTTGGCTCCGATGGCGAGTGCGAGAGAGACGGCCGCGATAAGCGTGAATCCAGGATTCTTCGCGAGAATCCGAGTCCCGTAGCGGATATCGGCGCAGGCCTCATCAATCCAGCGCAGTCCGAGCGAGGCGCGCATGCCCTCCTTGTGCATAAGCGCAGGCCCAAGCGCTATGCGTGCTCGGCGCGCTGCTTCGGCGGACGAGTGGCCGGCACGGATGAGGTCAGCGGTGAGGGCTTCGAGGTGGTACTGGAGTTCCGTCTCCATCTCCCGCTCGAGCCGACGTCGCTGCAAAAGCGCCCGAAGCCAGGACCAAAGCTCCGCTGTCTTCCTTCCAATCAAACTGCGCAGACTCATCACACGCTCTCTGGAGTTGTGTTGAGGATTCCGGCGATAATGCCCGCCATGCGGTTCCATTTTTCTGCCTCGGCCTCCAGGCGTCGGCGCCCCGCAGCGGTGAGGCGGTAGTACTTGGCGCGGCGGTTGTTGTCGCTCTCGCCCCACTCGCTGGTGATGGCTCCCTGGTGCTCGAGGCGGTAGAGCCCGGGATAAAGCGATCCCTGCTGGATCACCAGTTCCTCTCCCGAGATCTGCTGGATGCGCAGCAGGATGCCGTACCCGTGCAGCGGGCCCAGCGACACGGCTTTGAGGATGAGCAGATCGAGCGTGCCCTGCAACATCTCCATCTGCTTGTCTTCGGATTTGTCGGCCAAGTGGAGCTCTCCTCGATAATCTAGGAGAGAGCGTACATCCGCTCTCCTAGCCTGTCAAGGAGAAGAAGGCCCGGTCCGGTATTGACCGATGTATTTGCGGAAAACAGTAGTGCTTGGCGCGGGATGGAGTGTATGCTGCGTTGCTACGAACGGGGACTGAGCCAGAGCGCTCGCTAAATCGATCCGCACTCTATACCGGCTTCAAAATTTCAGATAATCGATTGGAGGAACAAAGCATGGGTGGTCATGGATTGATTGCCTGGATCATCATCGGACTCATCGCTGGATGGCTGACCGGAAAGCTGATGAAGGGGTCTGGCTTCGGGTTCTTTATGGATATGATTGTCGGGCTGATCGGCGCGCTGATCGGCGGGTTCCTTTCGGCCCACCTCGGATTTGGCGGAGTGGGGCAGCACGGATTGATCATCAGCATCGTAATCGCCGTGATCGGCGCTGTGATTCTCACCGTAATCCTGCGGCTCATCTCAGGCAATCGAAGCGCGAACCTTTAGGGCGTGGTCAAGGTTCCGAACTTCGTTGTCGGACAATTCTCAAAGAAGTGTGCAACGCACAAAGGCCATCCCTCTCGGGATGGCCTTTGTGAATATCATTGCCGGCGATCACCTAATCTCCCACACAGTCGCCCGTGCAGTACCATCGGCCCAGCGAGGCTTAACTTCCGTGTTCGGGATGGGAACGGGTGATCCCTCGCAGTATGGTCACCGGCAAACTTGAGGCGTTTTGCGGGCCTCTGAGCCCGCTGCCGAATTCCTGAGCGATAGCTAAGGACCTCGACGCCTTTAATCTTTGATGGCGCTTGGCGGATGGTTGTCCGCAGCCTGCCGCGGCATCTATTCGTTTTCCGGATAGTTTCTCCCGAATCTCGATAGGAACGCGGACTGCAATCTGGCGCCAAAAAACTTTTGCCCTGACAGAGCTGAATGACACGAAATTGATTGGTTCGTACAAGGCTTGTTAGAAGAGAATCCGCGAATATACTGCGCGGAGTTAATTCTATGGACAAGCCAAACGGGCGATTAGTACTGGTAAGCTTCACGCATTACTGCGCTTTTACCTCCAGCCTATCAACCAGATGGTCTTTCTGGGCCCTTCAGGGAGATCTCATCTTGGGGCGTGCTTCCCGCTTATATGCATTCAGCGGTTATCACAACCGAACTTCGCTACCCAGCCGTGCCCTT